>ERZ1034992.22-NODE-22-length-127887-cov-28.229012_pt1 | contig 127887 bp, 103 predicted proteins | sample MGYA00520695_ERZ1034992 | MGnify/ENA primary metagenome ERZ1034992 (study PRJEB33766, sample SAMN09781778) | gut metagenome | biome: gut microbiome | host: Homo sapiens | place: Madagascar | study: EMG produced TPA metagenomics assembly of the PRJNA485056 data...
AATCCCCCCGGAAGAAAAACTGAATAAATCAGTCCAACTTCCGGGGGACAGTTCACTTTCGGGGTGGCCCTCTCTTAAAGTAAGTTGGCTGGTCAGCTACCAAGCTCGCCAATCAGCAACGGTGGCCGGTCAGCAGAGCTGGTCAGCAGTACCGATCAGAACGCGGGGATGACGGAGCCGTCGGCCCAGGTCTGTTCAATGTAGGACTTGACCTCATTAGAATGGAGCAATTCTTCGAGCTTCGCGATCGCTGCAGCCTTGTTAGTGTCGGTCTTCCAAACGAGGACGTTCACTGCCGGGTTGTTCTTGGGGGACTCGACGACCAGGGCGTCGTTAGCCTGCGACAGGCCGCCTTCCTGGGCGTAATTGCCGTTGATAACGGCGATGTCAACGTCCTGCAGGGAGCGAACCAGCTGGGCGCCTTGAACTTCCTGGAAGGTGAAGTCGCCGAGGATCTTCACGTTGTTCACGTTGGCGTCGGAACCGTCGGTCGGCAGTTCTACGAGGCCCTGCTGAGAGAGCAGCGTCAGCGCACGAGACTGGTTGGTGACGTCATCGATGATGCCGATCTTTGCGCCTGCCGGAAGTTCATCCAGCGACTTGATCTTCGACGAGTAGATTGCGAGAGGCTCAAGGTGAATACCTTCACCGGCGGTGAAGTCGTAGCCGTTTTCTTTTTCAGCGATCTCCAGGTAGGGGACGGTCTGGTAGAAGTTCGCGTCGAGCTCGCCGTCGTTCAGGGCAGAGTTCGGCAGGACGTAGTCAGTGTACTCGACGATGTCGAGGTTCAGGCCCGCGTCAGCTGCCAGGTTGTCCTGGATGTACTGCAGGATCTTTGCGTGCGGTGCCGGGGTGGCGCCAACCTTCAGGGTGATGGTGTCGCCGGAAGCGGAACCTGCAGAGCCGGAAGCGGACGAGTCGGAATCGGTGGAGCCACAAGCTGCGAGGCCGAGGGCAAGGACGGTTGCTGCACCAGCAGCGACAAGATTACGGATGGAACGCATGAGAATTCCTCTTTCTGTGTTGTTACCTAGAAACGTACTCACTCAACCCACGGGGAGCGCAGACGTCCGGGTATGAAGACTGTGTAACGAAATAGACCACTGAATGGTCAGTCGATTTGAAACGATTGATTGAACAGTGCTGGCCTTACGGTTACCCGACTGATGGTCGACTCAGCGATGATCCACCAGTCGGCTGATCATGTCACCAATCATCTGAATCAGCTGGACGATCACAATGATCGCAATAACCGTGACGATCATGACGTCGTCCTGCCAACGGTTGTAGCCGTAGTTGATGGCCATCTGTCCAAGGCCACCACCGCCAACGGCGCCCGCCATTGCGGAGTAGCCGATCAGGGTAATAGCAAGCGTGGTCGTGGACTGCACCAGCGCAGGTGCGGCTTCGCGAACCTGAACGCCCCAGCGGATCTGGCGGTTTGTTGCGCCCATCATCTGGGCTGCTTCGATTTTGCCGGAGTCGATCGCAAGAATGTTCGATTCGACGAGGCGCGCGAAGTACGGCACCGATAGGAGCACGAGTGGGACGACGGTTGCCTGCCAGCCGAGCGTTGTTCCCACAATGATGCGGGTAACGGGCAGTAGGACGACGATGCCGATGATGAACGGCAGCGAGCGGATGACGTTCACGATCGCCGACGCGGTCTGGTAGATGGTCTTGTTCGGAGTCAGGCCATTCTTGGCAGTCTGAACAAGCAACAGACCAAGCGGAATACCGAGCAGGACGGTGAACAGCGTGGAGAAGCCCATCATCGCCAGGGTTTCTCCGATTGCCGGCAGGAACTGCTTCGTCAGCGCCGGGTTATCCAGCCACTTCGGGTCGTTCACACCAGCGGACAGGAGCCCAGCAGGTAGCAACCCTGCGGGCAACAGGCCTACAAGCGACGTGTAGAGGGAGGGAAGAACGGGTGTCATGCGGACCTCACCTCGGCGTAGATGTCGTGTTCACGCAGTTCAGAAAGAATTTGCTTCGAGTGGTAGCTGGGCACGGAGAGTGCCAGGCGACCAACCTGAGTCATTCCGATAGATTCGAAGGTTCCGGCTGTCACATCGGCGCCCATTGAGGCGGCGAGGTTCAGAACGGTCGCACCGGTGGGCACGCCGGGGTGCGATGTGAAGATAACGTCGAGAAGCGTGGTGCCTTCGCGCAGGTCAGCATCGTCAACGGACGGTGCGGGAACGAGTTCACGCGAGAGAGGGCTGGACGGGTCGGCAACGACCTCTTCGACAGTGCCCGTCTGGATAACGCGACCGTGACCGAGCAGGGTAACGGAGTCGCAGATTTCGCGGACGACAGCCATTTCGTGGGTGATGACCAGAACGGTCACACCTTCTAAGTCGCGAACCTTGCGGATGAGTTCCAGAATCTGGCGCGTCGATTCGGTGTCGAGCGCGGAGGTGGGCTCGTCACACAGCAAAACGCTGGGATTGTCCGCGAGCGCTCGAGCAATGCCGACGCGCTGACGCTGACCGCCGGAAAGCTGAGACGGATATGAGTCGCCTCGTCCAGAAAGACCGACAAGGGCAAGTAGTTCTTCAACGCGCGCTTTGATCTGATCCTTCGGTACGCCCGCAAGTTTCAGGGGATAGCCGATGTTCTGCGCCGCGGTGCGCGAGTCCAGCAGGTTCGCGGCCTGGAAGACCATGCCGATCTTGCGACGAGCTTCTCGCAGGGCTTTGCCACGCAACTGCGCCAGGTCGAGCCCGTCGACGACGATATTGCCGTCACTGGGGTGTTCAAGCGCGGTCAGGCATCGGATGAGCGTTGACTTGCCCGCACCAGACTGGCCAACGATTCCGTGGATGGATCCACGTTCAACGTGGAGGGTGACGTTGTCGAGCGCAACAACCTCGTTGCCGCCTTTGACGGAGTAAACCTTTCGCACTCCGGCAAGGTCAATCATGGCGCCCTCCTTCGATTCAGATAGTGCGCGCCGGATTTTCGGCGCGTTTTCGTGCTACGTTGATGTTTTCAGCATAGGAGGCAAGTCCGCGCTACCCAAATTTTCTGTTACGTAACACCACGATGTGAAATGAAAGTGAGCCTGACCTGCAGTTTTATGCGATCACGATTTGATAACCGCCAGCGCGCAAACAGTGATCCAGATCGCGAATTGCGCCCTAGGCGACAGATACAGCTCATCCGATCCCCAGCAGATAGGAGACGAGTGCCGTTAATCCAAGTCCCAGCAGATAGGCGACGAGGCCGCTCACCCAGCCGACGACAATCAGACTCATTCCGGCGCGAAGCCGATGAGCCCACACCTCGGTCCACGCATCCAGGACCGCGGTTGAAAACGTGGTGAAGCCACCAAGGAAACCCGTTGACAGGGCAAAGCGCACAGTTCCGGTGACGCCCGAATAGTCGACCTGCGACCCACCGGCGACAAGGACCGCGAGTAGCGGGAGGATCCCGGTCAGAAAGCCAAGCAGGAAACAACCGACCGTATTGACGACCACGATGCCGACGTAAGGGCGGAGGGACTTTCCGGCCAACGCGCGCTTCTCAATCCATCTGGTTTTTACAGCCAGATCGAGTTTCCAGCGCGAGAGGGCACCGAGTGCTCCGCCGAGGGCTGTGCCGAGCACGCTGAAGAGAACGATCATTTTTCCTCCTCAGCGAAGATTTCACGATCGACCATTCCGGCCGTATCAGAAGACGGAGATGAAACGCTGGACCCGGCCTCGTCAATCACCTCAAAGACCTCGAAAACGCCGAACTTTACGAAGCGGCCCAGCGCAAAACCGCACCCCGCGCACACGACGCCAAGGAAAAGCAACGTCAGCGACGCGAGCGCCGGAACAATCGCCCCAACAATAGAACCGGACGCGATCATCCCATTCGCAGTTGCAGCGATCAATGTGCCGTAGGTCGTAAACGCTCCCAGGAAGCCGGTGGCAACCAGCAGGCGCACCCGCTCGCGTGAGGGATCGGCAAAAAGCGGCACGACCACACCAAGCACAAACGCACCGAGAAGATTCACGAGAACCGTCGACCACATGATGGGAACCGCGTGCGAAATGACCACAGAATCGGGGAAGAATACGGTCAGATAGTCCACGCCAGCGCGAACAAGCGCACCCAACGCGCCACCAACGGCAACATACGGCCAGATGCGCTGGACGGGCTTCGCAGAATCATTCATCGCGTCCAGTCTACGGTTCACGAGACTCGGGCAGGAACGATCAGTCTGCCCTATCGGCGCAGTTTGTACACTAAACCCATGACCAGCGGTTCCGTCATTCAGCAAGGCGTGGGGCGTTTTGCGCCCTCTCCCACCGGGGATTTTCACGTCGGGAATCTGCGAACCGCGATCCTCGCTTGGGCCTGGGCGCGTAATAGCGGGCGCTCGTTTGTCCTGCGCATGGAAGATATTGACCGCGTACGTTCGGGCAGCGCCGACCGCCAGATCGCTGACCTGAAAGCGATCGGACTGGACTGGGATGGCACAATACTGGTGCAGACGACGCGTTCTGCCGCACACATGCAGGCGCTCGATTACCTGGTCGAGCAGGGATATGCGTTCGAGTGCTACTGCTCCCGCAAGGACATTAAAGAAGCCGCGTCTGCTCCCCATGTTCCGCCGGGTCACTACCCCGGCACGTGCCTCAACCTGACTGACACTGAGCGCGAGGTTCGACGTCAACAGCTCGCCGAACTCGGGCGCACTCCCGCGCTCCGCCTTCGCGCCCCAGCAAGCGAGTGGACCGTATTCGACGAACTCCACGGTTCTTTCACCGGCCCCGTCGATCACTTCGTACTGCGTCGCGCTGACGGCGTGCCCGCGTACAACTTGGCCACGGTGGTCGATGACGGCTTCCAGCATGTCGACCAAGTGGTACGAGGCGACGATCTGTTGTCTCAAGCGCCCGCTCAAGCGGCGTTGGCAACGCTGCTCGGAATCGCGGTCCCGACTTACGTTCACGTGCCACTGGCATTGAACGAGGCGGGCTCTCGCCTCGCGAAGCGCGACGGAGCCGTCACCCTCGCTGACCTGCATGAACTTGGGTGGACCACGGAGGATGCCCTCGAATGGATTGGTCGTTCCCTGGGAATCGAGAGAGCGCGAACCGCCATCGACATTGCAGACACTCTCCCCATCGACGCCCTGCGAGCACTCCCCCTTGACCCGTGGGTTGTCACCCCGCCCACCGGACTCCCCGCATTCTGAGCCACCGGACTCCCCGCATTTTGAGCCAACCGAGTTTCGCCTCCATCCTCCGCCCTCTGAACAGGAGCATGACCAGCAGAAGTAGGTGGCCTCGTGCCACACTTAACCCATGGATTTCTTCCAGAAGCTATTCGGATACAAAGAACCGACGCTCATCGTTGCCGAGTCGGACAACTGGACTCAATTGGAGCCGTCGCACGACCTTGACGTCACGATTGCACGTCGTGCGCGCAAAGAAAAATGGCCTCCAACCAGCGCAGATGCTCCTGCAGAGTTTCACTGCATGCTCATCGTGCACGGCGGGTTCTCCGATGGCTACTTGGAAGTGAACTGCCTGGGTAAGCCGATCGCCACTTTCAATCACGAACAGGTCGCAGACACTATGGAACGCATGCGCGCTGACAACGGCCTGCGAATGACAGCGGTCAAAACAACAGCTTTCCTCGACGCTGACCGCTGGATTGTCACCGTCAATATCTGACACGACACGCTCATCGGAGCAAAAAGCGCATTCAGTAGAAATAGAAAATCCGCTCAGTTCAACGTAAAATCATTAGAACTGAGCGGATTGTCATTAGAAATGCAGAACCCCCGCCGGTGGGTCGCACCGAGGGGGGCCGCTGCGCGCTCGAAGGGACTCGAACCCCCAACCTTCTGATCCGTAGTCAGATGCTCTATCCATTGAGCTACGAGCGCATCGCCGTTTGGCTGAGAACAACTTTACGCGCGAGGCCCCGCAATGACAAACTCGCAGATGGGGCTTGCATCACATCAATAGTCCATTGCGGACTTATTCAAGCCATTTATTCCTATTTTAGTCTCCCTGTGAATGACCGAAACCACATAAAGAAGGAGCCTCGTACCACCGTCGCACACGCTTTTCGCGTACGAAAACGGGGCACGAGGCACCCTCTCAACGTGTAGTCGGCGCGATCTGAATCAGATGTGCCGAACAGGATCACACGAGCGAGGCCGCAAAGGAGTGTTCGTCAATCAAGGCAAGCTCGTCGGCGCTGAACGCTAACTTGTCGAGCGCACCAACGGAATCGCGGAGCTGATGCGACGACGAGGCACCAACCAGGACAGTCGTAACGCGCTCATCACGGAGTAGCCACGCCAGCGCCATCTGCGCCAGAGTCTGGCCACGGTCCCGAGCCAGAGCATTCAGGGCGCGAAGGTGCTCGACGCGCTCGTCCGTCAGGACATCAGTCTTCAGGTAACGCTGCTCAGCGACGCGCGAGCCAGCAGGGAAGCGATCGTCGCCGAGGTACTTGCTGGTCAGCAGGCCCTGCGCGAGCGGGCTGAAAACAGCCATGCCCAAACCGAGCTCACCGCAGGTATCAATCAGGCCCTTTTCAACCGTGCGATCCAGCATCGAGTAACGCGGCTGGTGGATAACCAGGGGCAGGCGGATTTCGCGGGCAAGTTCAACCGCGCGACGAGTCTGCTCCGGATCGTAGGAGGAAATACCAACGTAGAGCGCCTTGCCGGAACGAACAGCCTGATCCAGTGCTCCGATCGTTTCTTCCAACGGAGTCGTCTCGTCGTAGCGGTGCGAGTAGAAGATGTCGACATAGTCGAGGTGCATGCGCTTCAGCGACTGATCGAGCGAGTTGAGGATGTACTTACGACCACCGCCACCCGCACCGTAGGGGCCTTCCCACATGTCGTAACCGGCCTTGGACACGATGACCATTTCATCGCGATACTGGGCAAAGTCGTGGTCCATGTGGCGACCAAAGTTCGCTTCGGCAGAACCGTAAGGAACACCGTAGTTGTTCGCCAGATCGAACTGGGTGATACCTAGGTCGAAAGCCGTACGCAGGATGTCGCGCTGATTCAACAGTGAGCGGTCATCGCCGAAATTGTGCCAGAGACCGAGTGAGATCATGGGCAGGTCGAGGCCCGAACGACCGCAACGGCGATATTTCGCGCCTTCAGCGGTATAACGGTTCGGATTTGCTCGCCAGATCGGATCAAACTGCTGTTCCGCGACGGGCGTGCCAAGTTCTGAGACTGCGTTCGTCATGTTTTCCTTCCCGTTCCGCGCCTGTGCGGAATATAAGCGGAAAATAAAAGGACCCTCCGCGCACCCGGCAGCGCACCCTTATCCTTGCTGCCTTCCGGCCCTGGGGAGGTTCAGATGATACCGTCACACGGAGGATCGCTCCCCAGTTTACACATGCCACCACACAAAGGCGATTCGGGAAAACAAAAGTCCCGCCACCCAAAGGATGACGGGGCAACCGCGGAGGATGGGGGATTCGAACCCCCGAGGGCTTGCACCCAACACGCTTTCCAAGCGTGCGCCATAGGCCACTAGGCGAATCCTCCAGCACGCACATCAGTGCGCTTGTTTATCTTAGGCTGAAACGGTCTGAAAATGCTAACTCAGCACATCGAACACCCTAATGGGATAGGTCACGCACCAAAAAGGCGAACGAAATTGCGGACTAGCTTGCCCGCCTGATGGTCACACGCCCCTAGGCGCCCGGCAAGCATCAGCGATTCCACATCATCGGTGCCCGGATAACCCGCATCTTCATAGCGTTCAAGGGCAGCACGAATCGCATCGGAATCGATTTCCGGGTTGAACTGCGTCGCGTAGAAGTTGTCTGAAAACCGCATGACTTCAGCAGGACAGGTCAGCGATTTCGCCAACAAAACCGCATCTTCGGGGAGCTCTTCAACGGCTTCCGTGTGATTCACATAGGTGTAGAACGTGCGGGAAACGCCTTCCAAGATCGGATCATCCGCATGCTCGGCAACCACATAAATCTCGGTGATCTGCGCGGGCTCAGCCCACTTGGTCGTCACCTGGCCACCCATCAGAACAGCCGCAACTTCCGTTCCATACCCGGTTGTAAAACAGGGAACGTGAGCAGTCGTCACATCTTGAAGAAGATGGAACAGTTCAGCTTCAGCGCGCTTCTGCGTCGCCGACTTGTGGACGTCGGACGTTGTCGTCCCATAGGGAGATCCGCCAACGATGATGCCAGAATAGGCCTCAACATCAATGTCAGGCAGACCGAGCATGTCGAGTCTGACCTGTTCAAGCTCGGTTTCTGCTAGGCCGGTCGTTCGTTGAAACGAACGGTATTCCGCTTCAACTTCAACGTCTTCGGGACGTGTCGACACCAGCAAGATAGGTTTCATACGTCAAGGATAGGTAAAGACTTGGAAATGGTCTAATAATTCTCAGAATGAAGACTGCCGATCCGCAAGGGGTCTCGTCGCCACAGCGCAGATGAAAATATGCAGTCCTAACTTTGCACCAAATTACATCTTCACGCCTATCTGGTCACAGAATGGACGCCAAACTACCGGCGCAATATCGGCGCGGGCTAGTCTGGTGTTCTGACCGGTGAAACGGCCCTGCCCATCAACTGATCAGATCGGAGAGCTCTTCCATGAGCGAAAATTCCCGTGGTTTCTTCCGCTGGACCCTGCACGGTGACGGCACTTCCATTGCCCCCGGCGAGGTTGTCTCCCCCAGCGAGCGACTCACTTGGCCTCGAACAATCGGCATCGGCATTCAGCATGTTGTTGCAATGTTCGGCGCAACCTTCCTCGTTCCACTGCTGACCGGCTTCAACCCGTCAACAACTCTCTTCTTCACCGGCTTCGGAACCCTGCTGTTCCTGCTCATCACAGCCGGACGCCTTCCCTCATACCTCGGCTCCTCCTTCGCGCTGATCGCACCGATCGGCGCGGTAACCGGCTACGTTGCAGGCGGTGGCCAGGCCATCGACGACCATCTTGCTTCCCTAGCACAGGGTGGCATCATCATGGCCGGTGGCTCGCTCTTTATCATCGGCCTGATCGTTCACTTCGCGGGTGCTGCTTGGATCGACAAACTGATGCCCCCGGTCGTGACCGGCGCAATCGTCTCCCTGATCGGCTTCAACCTTGCGCCTAGCGCATGGAACAACGTGAAGACCGCCCCGGTGACCGCAGTCGTCACGATCGTTTCGATCCTGCTGATCACGGTCCTGTTCAAGGGCATCATCGGTCGCCTCGCGATCCTCATCGGTGTTCTGATCGGCTACGCAACCGCCTGCGTCCGTGGCGAGGTCGACTTCTCCGCTATCGCAAGCGCCGACTGGGTTGGCGTCCCGGTGTTCCGCGCACCGGCCTTCGACCTGTCGCTGATAGGCCTGTTCGTCCCGGTCGTCCTGGTCCTCATGGCTGAGAACATCGGTCACGTGAAGTCCGTGTCCGCAATGACCGGCGAGAACCTGGATGATGTCACCGGTCGCGCACTCTTCGCCGACGGCCTGTCCACGATGTTCGCAGGCTTCGGTGGCGGCTCCGGTACGACAACTTACGCCGAGAACATTGGCGTTATGGCCGCAACCCGCGTCTACTCGACCGCCGCTTACGTGGTCGCAGCAATCACCGCTCTCGCCCTGTCGATGCTGCCGAAGTTCGGCGAGATCATCGCAACGATCCCGGCCGGTGTCCTCGGTGGCGCCGCAACGATCCTCTACGGCATGATCGGCATGCTCGGTGTTCGTATCTGGGTTCAGAACCGCGTTGATTTCTCCGATCCGGTTAACCTGAACACCGCTGCGGTCGCCATGGTTGTCGCCATCGCCGACTACACGCTGATTGCTGGCAAGATGACCTTCTCCGGTATCGCGCTCGGCTCCGTTGCAGCGATTGCCATCTACCACGTCATGCGCTGGATCTCGAAGGCCCGTGGTACGAACCTCGAACAGGTTTCGCCCGCATCGGTTCCCGCTGGCACGGAACTTGAGTCCGAGCCCTACGCGAAGCGTCGGAAGGCACCTTCAACTGAAGCATGATTGACGCAGAGTCGGCTCAGTCCGACTACGGCCTCGGCGCACGTCCAGTAAGCGCCAATTGACAAGGCCAGTTACACAGCGAATAGCCGGTGACTGACCCCCTGCGGGGTTGATCACCGGCTATTTTCATGCAATTCCCACAGTGAAGATGCGCAAGGTCACTAAAACTCGCTGACATTGGTTGAATATCTTGGGAAGTCGTGGCGTTAATACCGGTAGACCTTTGAATGGTGCCTGGGGTCAATAATGTCCTGCGCACCTCCCCTTCCATGTCTTCGCCGAAAGGAGACATCTCGGTGATTACTTTCGACCACGTCTCGCACGTGTTCCCGAACGGGACGACGGCGTTGGATGACGTTTCTCTGCACGTTGAGCCTCATACGACAACGGTCCTGCTGGGCACGTCGGGGTCGGGCAAAACGACGCTGATGCGGATGGTGAACCGGATGCTCTCCCCCACGTCTGGGCGCGTGATCGTGCGCGGGCAGGATGTTGCGGATGTGGACCCGGTGAAGTTGCGTCGCTCGATCGGATACGTGCTCCAGGATGCTGGACTTTTCCCGCATCGCAGCGTTGTTGACAACATTGCGACGGTTCCGCGTCTTGAAGGCGCCTCGCGTAGAGAGTCGGCGAAACGCGCGCTAGAGCTGATGGACCTGGTTGGTTTGGATCGAGGCCTCGCGAAACGCTATCCGGCACAGCTGTCAGGTGGCCAGCGTCAGCGCGTGGGTGTTGCTCGCGCGCTCGCAAACGAAGCGGACATTCTGCTGATGGACGAACCTTTCGGCGCACTGGACCCGCTGGTTCGCGCCGACCTGCAACGGGAGCTCCGCGACCTGCGTGACCGCGTGGGCACGACCATCCTGTTCGTTACTCACGACTTAGATGAGGCGTTCATGCTCGGCGACCAGATCGCTGTTCTGCAAACCGGTGGCGTCCTAGCGCAGGTGGGCACGTCCGAGAGCCTCGTGACGAACCCCGCGAACGACTTTGTCGCATCTTTCGTCGGCTCGTCCGGCCAGCGCCGTCTGAGTATGAAGTCCACGTCCGCGGGCACGCTCATCTCTGACCCGGATGGCCGTCCGCTCGGCCTGTTGCCGGAAGGCGAACTCCGATGAGTTGGCTGTCGCAAAACTACTTACTACTCTGGGAGCTCACTGTCGCGCACCTACGCATCGCGATCCCAGCGATTCTAGTCGCGGTCATCATTTCAATCCCGGTCGGTTGGGCTGCGACGCGTTCGAAGCGCTGGGGTAGCCCACTGTTGACCGCACTGTCGTTGCTGTACGCGATTCCCTCACTGCCGATGCTTGTTGTGATCCCCGTGATCGTAGGAATTGCGCTCCGGAGCGAGCTGAACATAATCATCGTTCTTGCGCTCTACGGGATCGCGGTGCTGATCCGTCAGGTCGCGAATGCGTTGACGTCTCTGCCAGCTTCGGTTCTCGAGTCTGCGGACGCCGCCGGCATGAGCTCGTGGCGTAAATTCATCGGAGTCGAACTACCACTAGCCTTGCCCGTCATCATCGCGGGCGTGCGCGTGGTCGTTGTGTCGACGGTGTCGCTGGTCACCGTAGGTGCGTTCATCGGGATTCGCTCGCTGGGCACGCTGTTCACCGACGGATTCCAGCGAGGTCTGGTGTCCGAGGTATTCGCCGGCTTGGTTGCAACCGTTCTGGTCGCGCTTGTTTTGGATGCGCTGACCATCGCCGTGGGCGCCCTGCTCACCCCATGGACGAGGCCGGGATCCGCGCCTCATCGCTCCCCTGTTTCTAGCCCGCGTTTGAAGGCGGAGGTGGCCGCATGAGCTTGCTCATGGATGCATTGACATGGCTGTTTGTTGGTGGCCATTGGACGGGGTCCACGGGGATCCTTATGCGCATTGTTCAACATCTTGGCGTAACTGTCGGCGTTGTCGCCATTGCCGGCCTGATTGCGTTGCCAATTGGTATTTACATCGGGCACACCGGCCGTTTTGTCACGCTGATTAGCGCGACGTTCGGGGTGGCGCGAGCGATCCCGACGCTAGGTGTTCTGACTTTGATCGGCTTGTGGCTGGGCATTGGCTTGTCAGCGCCATTCTTAGCGCTTCTACTTTTGGCGGTTCCTCCGATGCTGTCAGCAACGTATTCCGGTATCGGGTCAGCCTCTCCGACGACGGTGGATGCTGCTCGAGCCATCGGCCTGACCGAAATGCAGGTCGTACGCGAAGTGGAACTGCCCGCCGCGCTTCCCTTGATTATTGGTGGCTTGCGCTCGACGACCCTGCAAGTTGTCGCCACCGCAACGCTCGCAGCGTACACCGCGGACGCTGGGCTGGGTCGTTTCCTCTACACAGGTCTGAAAACCCGCGATTACGGGCAGATGATTGGTGGCGCGATCCTGGTTGTCGCCCTCGCATTGATTCTGGACGCCCTGTGGGTGCGAGCATCACACAACCCGTGCCTGAATGGCGAAGGCGCTGGGAACGCTGAGCGGCCTCGTCGATTCTTTGGACGACGCACAACGAAGAACGAAAGCAATGCGCGCACCGCAACTCGCTCGGCGGGAAAGCGCAAGCGCAAAGCTGCCACCGCAATACTCGGCGCCACCGCTCTGACGGCCAGCGCGTGTGCGACCGCAGCAACCTTCGACCCGAGCTCACAATCGAACGGGCGCGAAACGATCATCGTCGGATCGCAGGACTACTACTCGAACGAAATCATCGCCGAAACCTACGCCATCGCCCTCGAGGAGGCCGGATTCGCGGTCACTCGCGAACTGCGCATCGGCCAGCGCGAGGTCTACATGCCAGAAATCCAGGCGGGCGCGATCGACGTGTTCCCCGAATACACGGGTTCACTGTTGCAGTACTTGGATGCCGATGCGACGCAGACCAGCGCAGACGAGGTATACGAGACTCTAAGCGCCACCCTGCCGGACGGACTGCGCGTGCTGAACGCCGCGCCTGCTGCCGACCAGGATTCGTACGTGGTAACGACCGAGTTCGCGAACGAGCACTCGCTGAGGACGATCGGCGACCTCGCATCCGTGGGATCGGTGAAGATCGGCGGCAATTCGGAGCTGGCGACGCGCCCCTACGGTCCGGCTGGACTGAAGTCCCTGTATGGCGTGACCGCGACATTCACGCCAATCGAGGACTCGGGTGGCGCGCTCACGCTGAAGGCTCTGCGTGACGGCGACGTGCAACTGGTCGACATCTATTCGGCTGACCCGTCGTTGGCAGGTTCGGATCTGACTGTCTTGGAGGACCCGAAGGGGTTATTCCTGGCCTCCCACGTGGTGCCGATCGTCTCCCCGCGAATCGACGAGGCCGCGGCTGCCGTGATCAATCGCGTGTCCGCCACCCTTGAGAGCGCGGATCTGGTGGAGATGAACCGTCAATCGACCGAAGATGGCGCGCCGGCGGCTACCATTGCTCGCTCATGGTTGGAGCGCGAAGGGCTGATTTAAGGTGAAATCTCAGCCTTGAGTGCGTTGTGCAATTTGGTTTCTACACGGTAGGGATCAGACTTATGAACGCATAACTCTTGCGCTGATCAACGGTTGCACGTACCTCCTTATGGGTGACACCGGAATTGCCGACTCGAAGAAATACAGGCTCTTCAAGTCGCCTTCACCGTAGACGCCTGCTTGTGGATACCCTCCCTTTGTCCTCAGCGTGCATCACACTAGAGAGGAACACATATTCTTCTTAAGTCGCCGGCGATGCTTGCCTGCCTTGCACCTCGCCTCACCAATGCGACTGATATCAGCCCGCGGAAAGGAGCGCAGCACGTGGGAAAACGACATACTTCGTCACGTGGTCGTGGCAGGACTCATGGGAGAGCCCTCCGCATCGGTGACATCGCGGTCGCGTTGATCATCATCTGTATCGGGTCGTATTGTGTTTTTCCCTCGTTCCGTTTTATGCTCGGCCACCTGTGGAACGATGTTGGCTTCCTAGTCCCCCACTCAGTTTCCGTCGATGATCTGCCTCCCAGCGAAGCTGCGAGGCAACTGAAAGCACTCACCGTTCTCGATCATGATGACGCACCCGACTACGATCGCGACCAGTTCGGGCAAGCCTGGGCGGACGAGGACCATAACGGGTGCGATACCCGGAACGACGTGCTCGCGCGCGATCTCACAAACGTGACGTATAAGCCGAAGACACGTGACTGCGTTGTCCTAACGGGAACCTTGGACGACCCGTATACGGGTTCCACGATCAACTTCCAGCGCGGACAGGACACATCCGCTCTCGTACAGATTGACCACGTTGTCGCGTTAGGAAACGCATGGAGGTCAGGCGCGTGGCAGTGGGACGACACCCAGCGTCAACGCTTCGGGAACGACCAGAACAATTTGTTAGCCGTCGACGGTCAAACAAATAAAGACAAGGGCGCAGCATCCGCCGACAAGTGGCTCCCCCCGAACCCTGACTTCCGATGCACCTACGTCACGAAGCAGATCAACGTGAAATACACGTGGGGGCTCACCATTACCTCTGCTGAGCAATCAAAGATGGCAAGCGTTCTAGCAGGCTGTAAAGCCTCATAGCTACCGCGATCAGGGTCGTCGATATAACAAGGCGGGCGGAGCGACTCTTGTCGCCCCGCCCGGCCTCGTCAACTATTCACTGGGTTCATGCGCACCCAGGCGCACAATCGGCGAACTTCAGAGGTTCAACTGAATCTGACGTCCAGGAACGGCCTCGATCAGCTCGCGCGTGTAATCCTGCACCGGATTATTGAACAGCGCGTCCGTCGAGTTCTGCTCCACCAGCTTGCCCTTTTCCATAACGACCACGTCATCAGCGATCTGACGAACAACCGCCAAGTCGTGGGTGATGAACAGGTAGGACAGACCTAGCTGAGCCTGAAGATCATTCAGCAAGTACAGGATCTGGTTCTGAACCAGAACGTCCAGAGCCGAAACTGCCTCGTCAAGAACGATGACCTCGGGGTTTAGGGCAAGCGCGCGAGCCACGGCCACACGCTGACGCTGACCACCGGACAGCTCGTTCGGATAACGGCGCATCGCGGAACGGGGCAGAGCAACCATGTCTAGAAGCTCAGACACGCGCTCGATACGCAGATGCTTCGGATTGAATTCCTTCTTCTCCGCGGCAGTCAAAGAACGTCCAGCGTTCTTTGCTTCCATCAGAGCCGAGATCCACTTTTCAGGCTCACGACCGGTCGCCATCGCACGAGCAAACTCCTGCTCGGCGTACGCCATCGTGCCGTAACCGTGGACGCGAAGCGGTTCTTCGATGATGCGGAAGATCGAGAACATCGGATCCAGCGAACCGTACGGGTTCTGGAACACTGCCTGCAGGCGACGACGCAGAGCAAAGAGCTCCTTGTCGCTCATTTCGGACGTGTCCTTGCCGTCGAAGAAAACCTTGCCGGACGTCGGCGACAACAGGCGCAACACCATATTCGCTGCGGTCGACTTACCGGAGCCGGACTCGCCCACAACCGCCAGGGTCGTACCGCGACGTAAACCGAAGGTCACGTCATCAACGGCGATCAGCTTCTTAGCCTCACCCTTCGAGCCACGGATATCGAACTCACGGGTCAGGTGCTCAACGCGAACGATTTCCTCGGTCGCCGTTGCGCCCTTACCTGCGCCCGTCAGCTCTTCCTCCGTCACAGAAATACCGCGAGCGTGAGCGGACTCAATACGAGCCGACGCCAGCGACGGAGCAGCCGAAACAAGACGCTTCGTGTACGGGTGCTGCGGGTGTTGCAGGATCTCCAACGCGGGGCCGGATTCAACGATGCGACCACGGTGCATAACCACCAGCTGTTCGGCGCGCTCAGCAGCAAGGCCAAGGTCGTGCGTAATGAACAGAACGGCGGTGCCCAGTTCGCGGGTCAGTGAACCAAGGTGATCGAGGATGCGACGCTGAACGGTCACGTCCAGAGCGGACGTCGGTTCGTCAGCGATCAGCAACTTCGGGCGAGCCGCCATTCCAATAGCAATCAGCACGCGCTGACGCATACCGCCGGAGAACTCGTGCGGGTACTGCTTGGCGCGACGCTCTGCGTCCGGCAAGCCGGCCTCTTCGAGAAGCTGAGCCACGCGCTCACCAGTCTGGGACTTCGGAACAACGTTATTGGCGACAAGAGCTTCCTTGACCTGCGTACCAACGCGCAGAACAGGGTTCAGGTTCGACATCGGGTCCTGGGGAACCAGGCCGATACCGGAGCCTCGCAAACGAACCCATTCCTTCGTGGTGAGGTTCGTGATCTCTTCACCGTCGAATTCGATGGAACCGCCGGTGACCTTACCGGTGCCCGGGAGCAGGCCGATGACCGCAGCAGCAGTCGTCGACTTACCGGAACCGGACTCGCCCACGATGGCGACCGTCTGGCCGGGGTAGATGGTCAGGTTTGCACCACGGACAGCCGGAACGATACCGGTCGATGTGGTGAAGGTGACCTCAAGGTCAGTGATCTTTAGAAGCGGGTTGGCGTCCTCAGGGTGAACCTCTTCGGGAGCAGCCGATTCGCTAACGGTCTGAGGAACATCAGCCTTACCTTCGCCGAGCACCATCTTGTTGATGGACTCTTCGATGGCGTCCTCGTTCGGAGTAGTCATATTCTCTTCGCTCACTTGCGTGCCTTCGGGTCGAGGGCGTCACGAACCGCATCACCCATCATGATGAAGCTGAGGACGGTCATCGCGAGAGCCAAAGCCGGGTAGAAAAGAACCATCGGGTTCGTACGCAACGACGCCTGTGCGGCCGAAATATCGGCGCCCCACGAAACGACCGTTGACGGAAGACCGATACCCATGAAGGACAGGGACGCTTCGGACACGATGAACGTACCCAGAGCAACCGTCGCGTACACGATGATCGGAGCCATCGAGTTCGGGATGATGTGGCTCATGAGAATGCGAGCCTTCGATGCGCCGGTGGCGCGGGCAGCGGTGACGAACTCTTCATTCTTCGCCGACATCACGGCACCACGAGTAATACGCGCGATCTGAGTCCAGCCGAAGAGGGACAGAACCAAGATAACCATCCAGATGTTTCGGTTTTCCTTGAACATCTGCATGAAGACGATTGCTGCCAGGAGCAACGGAATTGCGAAGAAGATATCGGTAATACGCGAGAGCAGAGCGTCGAACCAGCCGCCGAAGTAGCCGGCGATCGCGCCGATAACGCCACCGATGATGACAACGAAGATAGTCGTCAGAACACCAACAGAAACGGATGCGCGGGCACCGAAAATGATGCGAGCGTAGATGTCACAACCCTGACGGTTGAAACCGAAGGGGTGACCGTCGGACGGACCCTTCAGCGAGTTCGAAAGCTCGCAGAAACGCGGGTCCTGGCTGGTGAACACGTTCGGGAATGCTGCGATCGCGATTGCGATCACGATGATGATCAGAGCCACCCAGAAGATCGGGCGCTTGCGCAGGGACTTCCATGCCTCGCCCCAGAGCGATGAAGGCGCGCGATCGTCGGCAACGGCGTCAACTGCACCAAGACCGGTTTCGTCGATATCGGAAACGAAGTGGCGTTGACCGGTTCGGGTGCGTTCGATGTTTGCGGAGGGAATGTAATCACTCATAGCGGATCCTCGGGTCGAGCACGGCGTACAGCAAGTCAACAACAAGGTTGGCGAAGATGTACACGAGCACCAGAACGGTAGTCACGGAAACGACGGTGGCGGGTTCGCCCTTGACGATGGCCTGCCAGAGCGTGCCACCAACACCGGAGATATTGAAGATGCCTTCCGTGATGATCGCGCCCCCCATGAGGGCGCCAAGGTCGCCACCAAGGAACGTTGCAACCGGGATCAGCGAGTTGCGCAAGATGTGGCGGGTCATCACCGTGCCACCCTTCAGGCCCTTCGCGCGAGCGGTGCGGACGTAGTCAGCAGACACGTTCTCAGAAACAGACTGGCGAGTCAGACGAATCACGTATGCCAGCGAGACGCCACCAAGCACGATTGCCGGCATGGTCAACGACTGAAGGCTGACGTTCGCGCCGACTGTAGTCGGGAATACTCCTAGTTTCACACCGAGAACGAACTGCAGGACGAAGCCGAGGACGAAGGTCGGGACGGAAATCAGCAGAAGCGAGAAGACAAGAATGGTGGAGTCGAAGATGCCACCGCGGCGAACACCGGCAACGACGCCGGCAAGAATACCGAGGATTGCTTCAATTGCCATGGCGTACAGTGCAAGCTTCACCGTAATCGGGAAGGCACGCGCCATCACTGCGGTTACCGGCTGTCCGGAGAACGTCGTACCGAAATCAAGCGTGAACACGCCCTTGAGGTAAAGCAGGTACTGCATCCAGAACGGCTTATCGAGGTTGTACTTCGCAGCAATTTCAGCGTACGCAGCTTCAGAAAGCCCTCGGTCGCCACCAAGGGCTGCGACGGGGTCACCGGGCATGAGGTACACCATCGCGAAGATCAGGAACGTGGCTCCGAAGAAAACCGGGATGGTCTGAAGGAGTCGACGTCCGATGTAACGCAACATGGACAGTCCTTTGAGATGTGGTTAGGAACTAGAGTCTTCGCCGCCTTGCTTATGAAAACTAGCAAGCAAGCGGGCACAGCCCACCTGTGGCAAAGACGCACTTACGCCATCATAGGGTAAAAACTCGGCAAACGGGAGTTTGATTAACTCGTCACCCACTAAATGGACAGTAAGAAAAAGAACAGAATTGTTATCAATGATTCACCAGGCCCCGCCCACACTCACGGCAAGAGAGCGCGGTGACGAGGCCTCGTAAACGCAATGGTGGCGGGTGGGAGCCTTCCCACCCGCCACCATTGGCAAGTCCTCTAGGCGTAGTCAGTGATGACTAGCGCCTGGCCAGACTCACTCAGCCTTGGTGATCTCGTTGTAGATCGGCACGGAGTTCCAGCCGAAGACAACGTTATCGACGTTCTCGGACCAGCCACCAACAACGTTGGAGTACCAGAGCGGGATGACCGGGAGGTCCTTGAAGAGGACTTCCTGAGCCTTGTCGAGGATGGAGTTTGCTTCGTCGTTGGAGGAAGCAGAAGCTGCCTGCTGGAGCAGGCCATCGAACTCTGCGGACGAGTAGTCGGTGTCGTTCGAGCCAGCGCCGGTGCCGTAAATCGGTGCAAGGAAGTTGTACTTGCCCGGGTAGTCAGCCTGCCAGCCGGTACGGAAGGCGGAGGTGATGGTACGGTTGGTGACCTCGCTACGCAGGGACTTGAAGTCCGGGTACGGGGCGCCAACGGCGTCGATTCCGAGCGTGTTCTTGACGGAGTTGGTGACTGCGTCAACCCATGCCTGGTGGCCACCATCAGAGTTGTAAGCGATTGAGAAGGTGCCGGACCACGGAGAAATGGCGTCTGCCTTTGCCCAGAGTTCCTTGGCCTTGTCAGCGTTGTAGGTCAGGACCTCAGAGCCGGGAACCGAGTCGTTGTAGCCATCGACGACCGGGGAGGTGAAGTCCTTGGTCGGGGTACGGGTACCCGAGAAGATGGTGTCGGTGATGGTGTCGCGGTCGATCGCGTAGGAGATTGCCTGGCGACGCAGGTTGCCTTCTTCACCGGAGAAGTGTTCCAGAGACGACGGAATTGCGAAGGACTGGAAGATTGCTGCCGGCTGGTTCACGGAGCGACCGGAGAGGTCTGCTTCGTAGGTGGCGAATGCCGAGTCCGGAAGTGCGTCGAGGACGTCAAGGTTGCCGGAGAGCAGATCCTGGTATGCGGCGTCGAGCGAGGAGTAGAAGATAATGTCCACGCCACCGTTCTTGGCAACGTTGTCACCCTTGTACTCAGGGTTCGGGATCAGGTGGATCTGAGCGTTGTGCTCCCAGCCACCTTCGGCGACCATGTAGGGGCCGTTACCAACGGGTTGCTCGCCACCGGTTTCCATGTCTTCCAGGGTCGAGTCCGGAAGCGGGAAGTATGCGGCGTAGCCGAGGCGCTGCGAGAAGTCAGCTGCCGGGGCCTTAAGGGTGACGGTGAAGGTGTAGTCGTCAACGACTTCGAGGCCGGTCAGATCGCCGGCGCCTTCATCATCGGAGCCTGCGATCGGCTCGAAGAAGTAGGAGGAGAGCATCGCTTCGGATGCACCCTTCTTCCATGCGTCAACGAAGTTGTGTGCTTTGACCTCGGAGCCGTCGGAGAACTTCTGTCCTTCCTTCAGCTTGACGGTCCACACGGTCGAATCTTCGTTCGGCTCGATGGATTCGGCCATTTCCATATGGGTTGCGCCAGATGCATCGTAGTAAACGAGGCCTGCGAAGATGGCGTCGAGGATCCTGCCGCCACCGGTTTCGTTGGTGTTTGCCGGGATCAGCGGGTTCTGCGGCTCGGAACCGTTGGTTGAAATGATGCCGGTCGACGAGCCCGCAGCTACGCCGGAAGCGTTTGAGTTAGCGTCGCCACCGCCAGAGCAGGCTGTGAGACCGAGGGCAAAAACGGCCGGAACTGCCAGCCATGTCCTCTTGAGGTTCATGAAAGACTCCTCCAAATTGATGGATTAGACCCGTAACGTCCAGTCGCGGGTTACGGTTGCGAGCCTAACCCGCCACGCCTTGAAAGTCTTTCCCAGACCATAAAGTGGACATTGCTATTTGGTCACAAACGGTCACGTTTTAGTAAAGACTTGTCTATGGAGGCATTACTTAAGACTCTATTCACGGCCGAAAATACCGCTTCGGACTAGGATTGCATCAGCATTGACCATCGTCTCTACACGCATGCAAGGACCACTCATTATGACGTCACCTTTAAATACTGCGCCACGCATCTGCGTCGCCGGTCCTCTTGTTTTAGCGCTGGTCATGGGCCCTTTGGAGCACGAACCTCGCCTTGGTGAAGAACAGATCGCGCCGGCATCTTCCTTCTCCCCCGGTGGCTCAGCGAATCGCGCCGTTGCGCTTGCTCGCCTTGGTCTGAACACTCAGTTCTTGTGCTCGATTGGTATCGACGAGGCCGGGGCCATTGTTCGTTCGATGCTTACAACAAGCCGAGTTGATTTGAGCCATGCGCTTCGTGTGCCTCATCAGGCGATCACGGTTTCTCTTGGTTTTGACGGGGATCGCGCGCTCACAACATCTGGAGATCTGACGGTTCCATCGCTTTCGACCCTTCGCCAAGCTCCTCACGCGCTTGTGGCAGAGCTCCATGTGCTTGGAGCTAACAGTGAGACCGTGGAAAAGTGGCGGTCGAATCCGGTTCCCCCAGTCACCATGCTTGAAGCTCCGCCCGCAGCGCCGATTCCGCCAACGTGGGTTCTCTCGGAGTGCCGTTGGGATTCAACTGGTCAGTGGAAGAGCTCCGACCTTGATGCTTTGGATAACGTTGATGTCTTCACGTTGAACGAGCGCGAAGCAATGAATTACACGCATAAAGAAAATGCGCGTCAGGCGGCTCGCCAATTGGCATGGCATGTTCCGGGTGTCATCGTGACGCAGGGAGCGCAGGGTGCAACAGCCATTATTGAAGGCGAAGAGTTCTCGCTTCCAGCGGCCCCGGCGAAGACGATTGATACGACGTCGGCGGGACACGCGTTCTCCGCGGCTCTTGTGTGGGCGCGAATGCAGGGACTTTCCCCCGAGGCGGCCGTGTCGATGGCTCTGCTTGCATCTGCTCGATCAACGGAAACAATGGGGTCCTTCACGGATGCACCGACGTTGGATGGTTTGAAGAAGTGGACCGAATCCTGCGATGTGCCAGACGGATACGATCTTGCATTCATGGACTTTGACGACGTCACGCTTGAAGAAGAAACCACTCAGCGACCTGACCCCGCAGAACCTGACACGGATCTTCGTGACGATTCTGGTTTCGAGTTGGCAAAGGGAATCGCGGATATTCTCGCTCAGGAATGATGAATGGCCGAGGTTTTCCCCGTATCACCCCATCGCAACTAAAAGTGTGGGTCATTTAACCTGAACAGGTTCTGATGCCCATGATCTAGCGGGAGAACTGCGCATATAAATGGGGGATTTCACCCAAAAAAGTTGCAGGCATAGGGAATCGTTGGAACGCTGAAGAAAAGCGCGCGCCTTTTTTACGTGCATTTCACGGGCGTGCGTGTCCCATCGTCGACCGAAAGCACTCTATGAGTTCGCCTGACATATCAGCGAAAACAGAATCATCCTCATGTGACCCAACGCCAATAGTGACGCTTGAAACCTCGGATCTGACCGGAGACGTTCAGGGAGTAAAGCCTTCGCTGAATGTCACGGTATTCGGCATTTCGGCCGTAGTCATTCTTGCTGTTTCTTTGGCGTCGATTTTTGCCCCCAACACGGTGCAGTCGCTTTTTGACGCAACGGTGACGTGGACCAGTAAGTGGTTCGGCTGGTTCTACATTCTCTTGATCACTGCGGCGATCGTTTTTGTCATCGTTCTTGCCCTCACCCGTTTCGGCAACATCAAGTTGGGTCCGAATAACTCGACGCCGGACTTTTCAACGTTCTCGTGGGCAGCGATGCTGTTCGCCGCGAGTATCGGCACGTCGATCATGTTCTACGCGATCGCCGAACCGGTTGGACAGTACATTGCTCCCCCAACAGGCGAAGGTGAAACGATTGAAGCTGCTCGCCAAGCTGTGACGTGGACCCTGTTCCACTACGGCATTTCCGGCTGGGCACTCTATGGTCTTGTTGGCATTGCGCTTGGCTACTTCGCGTACCGCAAGCACGATCGCCTGACCGTTCGATCCACTCTCCGCCCACTTCTGGGAGATAAGATCGACGGTATTTTCGGTGACATCATCGATATGTTCGCCCTTGTTGGTGGCGTGTTCGGCATCGCAGCCAGCCTTGGTATTGGTGTTGTCCAGCTGAACGTTGGCCTGACGATCATCTTCGGGATCCCACAGGGCCTTGTTGCGCAGATCGGCCTCGTTTCCCTTTCTGTCATCATGGCGACAGTCTCCGCTGTCAGCGGAGTCGACAAGGGCGTTCGAATGCTCTCATCGATCAATGTCTTCCTGGCGATGTTCCTTGCCCTCTGGGTGTTGATAACCGGAAACACGACGTTCCTTCTGGATGCGCTGGTCGCGAACGTGGGTGACTTTGTCACGCAGTTCCCCGTCCTCACTTTGGAGACATTCCCCTACCAGCGCCCCGATGAGTGGATGAACGCGTGGACCCTGTTCTTCTGGGCATGGTGGATCACGTGGGCCGCATTCGTTGGCATGTTCTTGGCCCGCATTTCGCGCGGTCGCACGATCCGTCAGTTCGTTATCGGCACGCTGACCCTGCCCTTCACCTACGTTCTGGTGTGGGTGTCTATCTTCGGCAACAGCGCCATCGACCTGATTCGTTCGGGTAACGTAGAATTCACGAAGATCGCGTACGCCACCCCCGAAGGTGGTCTCTACGCCTTGTTGGACGCGCTCCCGCTTGGCAAAATCCTGATTGCGATTGCTCTGTTCGTCGGCGTTCTTTTCTATGTGACCAGCTCCGACTCCGGCGCACTGGTCATGGCGAACCTGTCGATGCGAAACCTGTCTGACCGGCAGGATGGCGTCGCCTGGCTTCGAGTCTTCTGGGCAACGTTGACCGGCGCTCTGACGATCACCATGCTTTTGGCGGGTGGTATTTCAATCCTTCAGCAAGCAACGATCGTTATGGCTTTGCCGTTTTCCTTCGTTCTTATCCTGATCGCAGCCGCCCTCTGGAAGGCGTTGCGTTCGGAGGCCTCGAAGGCAACTGCGCGCACCCGCGCCATCACATCCGGCCTGATTTCGATGAGTGGCACGGCAGCCGGTCGCGTCCGACTGTCATGGCAGGACCGCTTGAGTCGCACGTTCGATGCCGTCAGCCCGACGCGCGCCAAGCGAGCACTCGACAACCGTGTTGTGCCTGCCCTTGAAGCGGTTGGCACACGCCTGCAGGAAGAAGGGCTTGTTTCTGAAATCCTGATCGAAGGCTCCGAAGCTCACGATCCCGACGACGATCGTCACTTCCTCGGTCGAGCTTCTCTTGTTGTGAGTGCGACGCCTGAGGTCATGGAACAGCTGATTGCGCGCCTGCTTGATGTCCCGATTTCGGGAGCAACGATCGACGCTGAGTCCTTTAGATACGTGGTGCGCATGATTGTCATGCCGGTTCCTACGTTTGGTGCCACGCTCTCGGATGAGGATGACACGACTGTCCGTCTTGAAGTTCGCCCGCACGGTGGCGGTCAGGGCTACGACATCATGAACTGGACGGCAGATCAGGTGGCTCACGACGTGCTCGACCATTTCGAGCGTTGGGTCGAATATCTGGGTGCCACGTCCACCGTCGAGTAAGCGGATTGTTGCGAGGTACGAGGCCCCCTCGACATATTGAGGCTCCACCACTTTTCAGTGGAGGAGCCTCAATCTCTATGACCAGCGTGTATTGACTACTTCGCAGAACGCTGTGCCATAGCTTCACGGATGAAATAGATCGCGATGATGATCAACGTCAGGACGCTCATTGCGATCAGCTGCTGGCGGGCCTCGGGGTTCCATGCCATCAGGCAGGCAACCAACACCAGCGACGCGATAACGAGGCGAGGTAGCCAGGGCCAGCCCGGTGAACGCAGGGCAATTGATCCTTCAGCTTCGAGCTTGGGGTGCAGGCGAATTTGAGCGACCAAGATGAAAACCCAGATCACTAGCAGAACCATGCCGACAGAGTTCAGCAGAATTCCAAGGAGCGATTCGGGGAGCAACCAGTTCAACGCCACCGACACCAGGGCGAAGAAGATAGAGACCGAGACGGCTCGACGAGGAGTGCGTCCTTCAGCAATGTCACCGCTCGCCCCTTCGGTGGCTACGCGGTCCTGAAGCGACTCCGCTTCCTCATCGGCCACAAAGGTAGCCGAGGTGGTCGATGAAGCGTGGCCGGCCTCGTTCATCTTCGACGAAGACACACCGCGACCAAGCAGCCACTTCATGCCCATGCCACGCGCGGACAGCGAGTAGGCGATGCGGCTCGAGGCGTAGATATTCGCGGAGAACGCTGACACGAGGGCGACGAAAACGACCGCTTCCATAATCACACCGACCGCGGGAATACCCGCCATGTTCAGCACCGCGGCGAACGGGCTGGTTGACATTTCCTTCGAGTCCCAGCGCAACAGGCAGATCAACAGGATGACCGAACCGACGTAGAAGATCAGGATTCGGCTGATCACCGAACGAATTGCGGCGGAGATTGCGACCTTCGCGTTCTCAGCTTCGCCGGCAGCGATCGTCACGATCTCAATACCGCCGAATGACGTGATAATCGCAAGAAGCGCGACCGCGATACCCGCCAGACCCGTCGGCGCAAAACCGCCGTAGCCCAGAATCGTCTGACCGATTGACTCGGTGCGACCGGGGACGATTTCCGTCACCAAACCGATACCGATCAGCAGGAAGACAATGATTGCCAGGACTTTGATGCCGGCAAGCCACGCTTCAACTTCACCGAAGTCGCGCGCGGCCATCAGGTTCACGCCACCCAGCACAACAACGATTGTCAGAGCCACAACCCACTGCGGAACCGACGGGAACCAGCTGACGAAAATCGCTGCCGCACCCGTAATTTCGAGACCCAGCACCATCACCAGCATCGCCCAGTACAACCAGCCGGACGTGAAACCTGCCCAGCGGCCGATACCGACCTCGGCATAGGTGGAGAAGGAACCGGTCGACGGCAGGGAGCTTGCCAACTCCGACAGTGCGAACATCACCGACACGGCAATCAGTGCAGCAAGAACGTAAGACACCAGGACGGCCGGGCCCGCTTCCGAGACCGCGACGCCGGTACCGAGGAAAAAGCCGGCGCCGATCGCGCTACCCAGCGCCATCATCGACAGGTGGCGTGTTTTGAATGTCTTACGTGGCCCCGATACGGGCATCGTTGCTTCACCGCCCGCTTTAGGGGCGGTCGTTGCCGGTGAGCTCATGGTTTTCACGCGCCTTTCGTTGAATCAGAGCTGGGATTGTTCCCTGAAGAATCTGAAGATCCCGTCGACTGTTCGTGAGTTTCATTCGCCTTTTGAGCCTGTTCCTCAAGAACTGCCGTTGCCAGAGCTTTCTTTGCTGCCGGTGACATCAGGCGTCGCAACTGCGACGACGTGACCGTCAGCGTCCAGTCCCCCGCTTGGGGAAGCTGCCACTTACGCCAGTGGGATAAAACAGTGAAGCCCATGCCGACGATCGTTGCGGCGAGCATTCCGATGATCGGCAGATCGTACTTCCAGAAGATCACCGTAATCACAGCGGACGCGAACGCCGGCGTCGCGTACAGGTTGTTCCCGCCAAAAACTTGGGGGACGTTTCCGGCTGAAATATCACGGATTGCACCGCCACCAACTGCGGTGATGATGCCCAGCATGATCGCGGGAAGAACGTCAAACCCCGCGTCGAGAGTCTTCAACGCGCCGGTTGCTGCCCAACACCCAAGCACGGTGCCATCGGCGACCAGCAGGGCAGTACGCCACGGACGCGAGTCCAGCTTCCAGAGCATCGCGATACCTGCACCCAGTAGTGCCGTCCCCAAATAAAAGGGGTCAGTTAAAGCAACCGGAGGCCCCACCTGGAGCAGAACATCGCGGAGCATGCCACCCGCGAGCGCCGACATGATCGCGAGGACCGCAAAACCGACGGCATCAAAGCGCTTCATGCGTGCCAGTCGACCACCGATGATGCCATTCAGCAACACGCCAATCAGGTCGATGGCGCGAAACAGATCCGGTAACGCATGGTTGAGGGCTTCAAGCACACGGACATTGTGGACTATCTTGGCTTTCCGTGGCGTGTGTGTTCACCAGACGGCGCATACTGAGGTGCATTGTGAGACGCGGACGGATACGGATCTGCTGGTTGGTGGTCCGCTGTGGAAGGCGTCTGGTTTCCTGCGGGGCATCGTCTATTGCGCGTACTAGGCGACCGCGGTGCCGAATGCTAGGCCCAGCAGGTAGGTGATAATCGCAGCACCGTAGCCGATTGCCAGCTGGCGAATTGCGCGAGGGGCGGGCGATTGACCAGAGAGGATACCGACGACTCCGCCGGTGCAGAGCAGAGCGACACCGACGATCGCGGCGGCGATGGCGATTGCTGTCAGACCGGAGAGAGCGAAGAGGTAGGGAATCAGGGGGAAGAAAGCGCCGATCGCGAAGAAGAAGAAGGACGAGGCCGCCGCATGCCACGGCGTACCAACCTGTTCGGTGGCGCCAGCGTGAGCTGGTAGCTCGCCTTCGAGTGCGGCACGCACCGCGATAACACCGGACTCTGAGCCGGCGGGGCGGGCGACCTGGGTGAATACCTTTATGGCGTGAGCACGCGCTTCTTCGGGACTTTCGCCACGAGCACGGAACACGAGTTCCAGTTCGTTCGCGTCAACGTCGAGGTCCGGGACAGCTTGGTGTGCTTCGGGATCGGGGATCGATGCGTCGAGCAGTTCACGTTGGCTGGTGACGGACACCCATTCACCGGCTGCCATGGAGAGCGCGCCGGCCAGCAGACCAGCAACGCCGGTCGCGAGGACGAGGTGCGGTTCCATTCCGGTTGCGGCCACACCCAGCACCAGGGCAAGGTTCGAAACCAAGCCGTCGTTTGCTCCGAAGACTGCGGCGCGGAAGGTTCCGGCCAGAGTTTCACGGGAGCGAGCAGTGAGCCCACGGATCACTTCGCCGTGAATGTGCTCGTCAGCGGCCATTTGAGCCGTCGCATCATCGTCGGCGTCGTAGGTGGTGCGCTGTTCGGCGCGCTGGGCCATCGCCAGAATAAAAATGGTGCCGAACATGTGCGCAAGCCATGCGCCAAGGCGAGTACGAAGGCGCGGACGAGGCGCCGGAAGCGCTTTATCTCCTAGCAGGGACAGCCAGTATTCCTCGTGCCTGCGTTCAGCTTCGGCAAGCTTCAGAAGAACCTCGCGTTCAGAGCCGGTACGGCGTTCTGCGAGGGACCGATAGGTGCGCGCTTCCATGCGTTCGTCAGCAAGGTGGCGACGCCAGCGCTTGATCTGCGCTTTCGAAACGTTCTTCGGACGCTGCGGAGTGGGATACGTGTTAGTCATTCAACGACTCCGTGACGTTCTGTCACTATTCGTTCACGAAGGTAGAAACGAATAAGAATCAGCTATTTTCGCGACCGACGACTTGAATTTCGATGTCATCGTCGACGACGGGAGCCGGCTGACTTTGAGTTGCCGAAGCACCGAAGAGTCGCTCTTTTACGACGTCAGCAACCTTGTCGGTGACGCGCTCACCCTGCTCGCGGACAATGTCCGACACCTTTTCGCCCGCTGCATCGAGGGGCTTTGCGACGACCGGGAATCGGCGGAGTTTCGATGCGCCAATGCGGATCTTCTCGTACTGTTCACGACCAGCTTTCGTGCCCAGCACGTAGCCGGCTCCAAGACCAAGAAGCAATCCAAACCTGGTTCCCATGAAAACTCCTGTTTGTCGTGACGCTCGGCGAAAAACCGGCGCGATCTGATTACTTCAACCCTACAGGCAGAACAATCCAATCAACGATCAAGATTGAGAAGTTCACAAACGTACACCTAGCGGGATTGGGGTCGCTTGATTGTTCCATTCCCACTACGTTGGAGTTCGTGAGTGAGATCCGAATCCTGACCCCTCGTAGCGTTTCGCTGGCGGGGACGTTCATTAACCCCGTTGACACTGGTGACGCAGCGGTTCTCTTCTCGCATTCGTTCCTCGCTGATCGTCACTCGGCTGAACACTTCGATCGTCTTGCTCGTCTCTACCGCGCGGCAGGCTACGCCACGCTCGAGTTCGATTATTCGGGTCACGGTGAGTCCGGCGACGAAATTATTACCTTGGACGCTGAGGTTGAGGACCTGCGTGCAGCGTCCGGTTGGCTTGCCGACCAGGGGTTTGCTCGCCAACTCATTCATGCGCATTCATTCGGCGCGACGGTGGCGCTAGCAGCTCGGCCGGTCAATGTGCTCGCCTACGTTTTGTCCTCACCATCGCTTGGTCCTATGTCGGTCGATTGGACACAGATTTTCTCTGACGACCAGTTGCGCGACTTGGAAGAGATCGGCGCGACCACGATCGCTGACGACTCACCTTCGATCCGCCGACAGTTCACAATCTCGAAGCAGACGCTGATCGACTTGTCGCTGACCGATTCGAACAAGCTTCTGGCCGGCTTGGAACAGCCGACCTTGGTGATCCACGACAGCGTCGACGCCGAGTTCGGTCTGCTTGCCGCCACGCAGGACGTGTTCCACCTGCTACCCGACGGCTCGCGCGTCGAAATCGTCTCTGATGCATCATTTGGCATGGGTGAAAAGGTCGAGGCCCTGGATGCTCCATCGCTCGAATGGGCGACCCGGTGGGTGCCCGTAGTTCGTCGCTAGCGCGACTGCACGTAGCGAGGTCGGCGTGTCTGGACCCCGTTGAGTTAACACCGAAAAATCCGGCATCGACAGTTTATCGCCCACCCAAACAACACCGGCCTCGTGCACTAGCATACGAGGCCACGAACACTGACTTTAAGCACGAGCCCACAAAGCACGAAGGGGAAGAACGTACATCCGATCCCCAACTGCTTGCGCTTGCCTTCCCGAATAGAGAACGATGCCCGCAAGAAAACGCTCACCAAGTTTCCGTCGCAGAATATCCATGTTGTGCCAAGAATCCTCCTTGAGTGATGACGAACTTTTCACTTCAATCGCGATAACGGAACCGTCGGCTAACTCAACAATGCAATCAACTTCCGCCTAGCGCGCACCCTGAATAACCGTGATGGGAGCCTCGTTTAAAACCTCATCCAACACAGGCCGAAAATGGCGAGCTACTGCGGTTTCCATGCGGAAATAGTATTAGAGCGCGAGGATTTAGCCATAGGTTACGCGAGGATTTAGCCACACCTAACGCGAGGATTTGACCATATCTTAGGCAAACGAGCCGAGGAACTCCTCGACCGCGGTCACCACTTCCGGCGCCTCGCACCACGAACGTGTACCAAACTTCGTCGTCGAGAACCCGGCGATACGCGACGCAAAACGAATCAAATCACTCGGGTCCTTGGGTATTGGCACATCAGCTACGTGCAATCTGCCCACCGCCCATGCGAACGCACCGTGGAAAACGTCGCCCGCACCCAGGGTTGAGATGGCATCCACCTGATCAACCTCGGTTTCACCTTCTCGCCCATCCCAATACCACTGCACCGATTCGCATCCTCGCGTGCGGATCGTCCGCGTAATTCCGAAACCGGCGAGGAAGCTGGCAACCTCGGGTCCGGTCGGCTCATTCAGCAACGGCGGACAGAAGTCAGCAGACACCACCGCAATATCAACGAACCCCAACAGCGGGGTGAGCCACGGCTTCCACGACCCACCATCAAGGATCCGCTGGTGCGACGGCTTGGCTTCTAGGTGCACGAAAGGATCCTCATCAGGACCGGGCTCCCCCAATGTCCCCACCCGCAACACGCAGTCGGCAATCGCAGGATTGTGGCCGTCAATAAGGACAACGTCCGGAGCTCCGCCCTGGACCAGTACAGAGTCGAGCAGATGGGCGGCCTCGTGCACGTCGATGTCGATCCGCGCATTGGTGGAAGCGACCATCCGGCCACCCGGGTGCTCAACTATGGAGGAAATCGCGGGCGTCTTCTGCACTGAATCCGCGCTGGTCGCGTCCAGCAGATGCACGCCGGCGCTGGCGAGGTCCGCGCTGATCGCGCTGGCAATCATCCCCTCACCGATGGCGCTCAGCAGACTGATCGACGAGGCCGCCTCCCTAGCGCACCCCGCGGCTTTCTCAAGGGCGGAAAGGGTAACCGCAGCATTCGTTGCAGGGCCGCCCGCTGCCATCACATGATCCGTGGAGGTTGTTTTGGTGGCAATATTTGGCTCGTGGTCGAGGGCATGGATGACGTCAAGTGTCGTCAGACCAGCGAAAAGTGCGTGCATAACTCAATCTTGCCCACAACGCTTCACACTCGCATCTTTGTGGGAAGAAATGACAGGGTCTTCGATGCCGCATCGACAAAGAATGATGCGTTCACTGCCCCCTATATTTCCGACAGGCTGATGTACGGGCTCCAAAACGGTTGCTTCAACGTGTGTGGCATGCCGGGTCAGATCGCAGAACAGATCGAACAGAACACGGTTCGAACAAACCTGTGCCGCAAGGGAGCAAAACTCGCCGACTGTTCAATGATCAGCACCATTGACGGATCTCCCATTTCGCTACGGATGGATCCGAACGGCATGACAGTCCTTGGCGTAGGGCGTGAATACGAGGCTACTTATCCACAAGTAGCTATTGGTCGTGGCACTTATCCACACGCGCACTGTTCTCGCTCCGCACGTGTGAACGTGCCTCGTTAGACTGGGCGGGTGCCAGAAAAACCAGTGCCTTCCAATGAATCGGGGTCGCCTCAGCGCGGTCGCCGTGGCGGTGGAACGCGCCCGCAGAATTCTGGCACGTCAAAAAAGGGCACTGCGCGCAAGGGGCAGAAGCGTAAAAGTCGCGGAGGGCAGAAGCCTCGTACTCCCATAGATTCCCCCGAGCGCAACGGACACTCTGCTACCCAGCCACACCACAATCCTCGTCGTAGGCGCAGTCCTCAACGCGAACACGCGCACACGTTTAAGCCATTCACTCCCGAACAGCTGGCCGCGCGCACAGCCGCAATCCCCGTCGTATCTTTCCCTGACCTGCCGGTCAGTGCTCGCCGCGACGAAATCGCTCAGGCGATACGTGACCACCAGGTTGTTATTGTTTCTGGTGAAACGGGTTCGGGTAAGACCACGCAACTCCCGAAGATCTGTATGCAGCTGGGTCGTGGCGTCTCCGGAATGATCGGACACACTCAACCCAGGCGTATCGCAGCGCGTTCGGTCGCTGACCGCATCGCTGAAGAACTCGGGCAAAAAGTTGGACGCGAACCAGGCCAGGTTGTCGGCTATCAGGTGCGTTTCACGGACGAGGTCGGGCCCACCACCCTAGTCAAACTGATGACCGACGGCATTCTGCTGGCAGAAATCCAGTCCGATCCGTTGCTTCGTCGCTACGACACACTGATTATTGACGAGGCCCACGAACGCAGCCTGAACATTGACTTCATCTTGGGCTATCTGGCTCGCCTGCTTCCGGCGCGCCCGGACTTGAAAGTCATCATCACCTCGGCGACGATCGACTCGAAGCGTTTCGCTGAGCACTTCGGTGTGTGGGATGGTCTGCCCGGTCGTGGGACGTTGAAGCAGGCGGCACCTGTTATTGAAGTCTCGGGTCGCACCTTCCCCGTCGAAATCCGCTATCGCCCCCTCACCGCTGACGTGATGACGCACTACTCGTCGTCCACGCCGGGCACTGACCAGAAAGCGGGCGACGCCTCGTCGATGGAAGACGATAATCTGAACCTAGGCGCAGAACAGCTGGTCTTGGAAGACCCTGACGATGATCTGCCCTCGCTCGGGTACGGCCTCGGCGAGGACACTGATGTTGAGACCGCGATCTGTCACGCCGTTGACGAACTTGCGGGTGAGGGCGACGGGGACATCCTTGTTTTCCTGCCGGGCGAACGCGACATCCGCAATACCGAACAGGCACTACTCGACCATCTGGGTCCGCGCGGGGTAAAAGCGGGTGAGACTGCAAAGGCTCGCCCGACGGATATTGAAATCGTTCCGCTGTTCGCGCGCCTGAGTGCAGTCGAGCAGCATCGCGTGTTCGAGAACCATCGACTGCGTCGCGTTGTTCTGGCAACCAATGTTGCGGAAACTTCGCTGACTGTCCCGGGCATTCGCTATGTCATCGACCCCGGTTTTGCGCGTATTTCTCGCTATTCCAACCGGACGAAGGTGCAGCGACTGCCGATTGAAGCGGTGTCGCAGGCCAGCGCTAATCAGAGGGCTGGACGCTGTGGTCGCGTCGCTGATGGCATCGCAATCCGCCTCTTTTCGCAGCGGGACTACGAGAATCGTCCTCGCTTCACCGAACCGGAAATCCTGCGCACCTCGCTCGCGTCGGTCATCCTGCAGATGGCGGCGCTGGGCCTCGGTTCAATTGCCGACTTCCCCTTTCTCGACCCGCCCGAGCATCGCGCGGTTCGCGATGGTATCGCGACTCTGGTGGAAATTGGCGCTCTTGTAGAAGATGACAAGGCCACGCACATGTCTTCGCCATTGAGCACGAAGGGCGCGGATTCAAACAGTGCTGGTGGCGTAGGTTCAAGGCGTTCCTTTGGATACCGCTTGACTGCAATTGGTCGTGATTTGGCGCGGTTGCCGATTGATCCCCGGCTGGGGCGAATCCTTCTAGAAGCCGACGTCAACGGCTGTGCTTCCGAAGTCCTTGTCATCGTGGCAGCACTTTCAATTCAGGATGTCCGCGAGCGCCCCGCTGAACATCAGGCGGCTGCCGATGCTGCTCATGCTCGCTTGGCGGATCCGAAGTCTGACTTCGTCACCTACTTGAATTTGTGGCGCTACTTGGCAGTCCAGCAGAGGGATCTATCGGGTGCGGCGTTCCGTCGCATGTGTCGGGCAGAGTTCCTGCACTACCTGCGTTTTAGCGAGTGGCGTGACGTTGTTGTTCAGTTGCAGCAGATGGCGCGTCTGCTCGGGTTGGATGTGCATCCGATTGATATTCCGTCGTCTAGCGATGTTGTTCATGCGGCTAAAGTGGGCGGTTTGACTGATGCGCCAGCGCGTGCGGTTGTGGCCTTCACGGATGGTTCGCGCAGTGTGGATGCCGACCAGATTCACCGATCACTGCTTGTTGGTTTCCTGTCGAACTTGGGTTCGTGGGATCAGGCAAAGCGTGATTATCAGGGTGCTCGCGGTACTCACTTCACGATTTGGCCGGGTTCAGGTTTAGCGCGATCACATCCTGCGTGGGTGATGACCGCTGAATTGGTTGAAACCAGTCGCCTCTTTGCTCGCACTGTTGCGCGGATTGATCCGGCGTGGATTGAGCCGGTGGCTCGCCCACTGTTGAAGCGCGTTTATTCCGAGCCTTTCTGGTCGAGCGCCAAGGGTGCGGCAATGGTGAAGGAAAAGGTCCTTCTCTACGGGCTGACTTTGGTTGCCGACCGTCCTGTCTTGCTGGGTCGTTTGGGTGACCAGGTGATTGACGCGGGTTCGGATTCGCGCTCGTCTCGCGTGGTCACGGCGGGTTCCTTGGCCGGAATTGCCCAGGGCCTGCTGGGCGTACCTGCGTCGGATCGTCGTTCTCGTACCGAGATAGGCTCTGTTGGCCGTGACTTCCTTGCGATGGCGTTGGCTGATGCCCTCAATCTGTCGTCGACCAGCGACGATACATCCAGCGATGGTGACGACTCTGCGAAATTGGCTCCCAGCAATAAAACGCCCGAGCAGTCGAACAAGGCATCTTCGTCGGGCACCACCCCGCCGATCGATAAGGTGGAGATCCTGGCCTCGTCAACCACTGACACTGCGCTGACGGCACGGATACTCGCCCGCGAAATGTTCATCCGCCACGCGCTGGTGAACGGCGAATGGCCCGAACGCCACCGCTTCCAAAAGACGAACGACGAGCTACTGGAGCAGGCGCGCGAAGTCGAACGACGCTCGCGCACCCACGGTTTGGTTGCTGACCAGGACGCCCGTTTCGCGTTCTTCGACGACCTGCTTCCCGACGACATTGTGTCCGCTGGGCACTTCAATCGCTGGTGGAAACACACGCGCCAAAAGCATCCTGACCTGCTGACATATACTTCTGCCCTGCTTCTTCCGCGAGGGATCGGCCAAGATGCTGATGGTTTCCCCGATACCTGGGAATCGAACGGTCTGAAGCTTGATCTGTCGTATGCGTTCACGCCCGGCAGTGCGCGCGACGGCGTCACGATGACAATTCCGATCGAGGTCCTGCAACGCGTCAATGATGTTGGCACGGATTGGTTGGTTCCCGGCATGCTGATCGAGCTCATTACTGAATCGATTCGCGCTCTGCCGAAAGCTCAGCGTCGTCTACTTGCCCCCGCGCCCGAGGTCGGCGCTCAGGCCGGAGCATGGATGGAGCGCGCGCTCGCGGGAACCTTGACCGAAGCCGAGTCCGGCGTCACTTCGCAGCATTCCGGCACAGCCACATCGTCCAAGAACGGTGACGAGGCTTCTACGGAGGTCGATCCGATGAGCCTGACGGCAGCGATGGATCGTCTTGCTCGCTGGGGTGCTACGACGGGGAATGCGAAGCAGAAGGATCGTGGAAAGAAGCCTGCGCCGATGCCAGAACCTCAGGCTGAAAAGACCCCCGCGACCCCGCCACAGTCGACGGTGATTGATTGGTCGAGAGAACGCCCTTCATTCAGCGAGGCTTTCCGCACCGCAGTTAGGATTCTGCGCGGAGTCGATCTGAGCAATTCTGACCTTGCGCACGCTCACGGCAACCTACCCGCACATCTGCGGATGACATTCAGCGTTGTTGATTCGCACGGCGTTGAACTCGGTTCGGGCACCGACCTCACATACCTACAGCGCACGTTGGCAGCGTCAGCAGACAATGCGATTCGTGACGCGGTGCGAGGCGCTGTCGCCGAGGCTCTTCTCGACGCCACACAGGATCGCTCCAATCGACGAGGCCACCCCCGTTCGCGCAAAGATAGTTCGCGTGCGGGCTTCAGCGAAGCGAAGAACAATGCTGGTCATGCGTATTCAGATTCCGATGGTTCCCCCAAGGTTGCTACTCACCTGCACGTTGATGGGCTGACAGATTTCCCAGCTGACCCGCTTCCCCGGTCGATTGATTCTCCCGGTCAAACATCCAGCTCGCAAGGTACCCAGGTGATGACACTGCGTGGCTTCCCCGCGCTTGTCGCTCAAGGTAGCGCCACAGATCCGAGCGCTGGCGTAAGACTCATGGCGAATTCGAATGACGCTGACCGCCATCATCGCGAGGGCCTTGCACGCCTGTTGGTTCACCGAGTTCGCTTGCAACAGACTCGAGTGACGACACGTTGGACGGGACGCCAAGCTCTGATGCTTGCCGCATCGCCCTACCCGGATACCGCTGCACTGATTGCGGACGCCCAGTTGGCTTCCGCCCTCTCGCTAGTAGATGAATTGTCAGGCCAGGCCGGTCCCGGATCGATTCGAGACGCAGCCTCATTCGAAGACCTCGCCAATCGCGCACGAAACCTGCACGAGGACAGAGTTTACGAGATTCTCGGCTACGTTGTACGAACCATGGAAGCCCACGGTGATGTTGAGTCCGCGATCCGCTCTCACACGGAAGAATCCATGCGCGAAACAGTTGCTGACGTTCAAGATCACGTTAATTCCCTGATATATCCGGGTTTTGTTTGTGATACGCCCCTATCGGCGATGCCTCACCTGGCGCGCTATTTGAGAGCCGGAGCGATGCGTATTGAACGCGCAGCTTCGTCCCCCAGAGCACTCGATCGCGATCTGGAGGATATGGACCGGATCCACGACATCCTCGACGCTTTGGACGAAGCCGAAGAGAGCACTCACGCGCGCCCTTACAACGCGAAGGCGGCTACAACAATCTCGCACGTGCGGTGGTTGATTGAAGAACTGCGCGTCTCCTTCTTCGCCCAGCAGCTGGGCACGCCCAATAAGGTGTCGGCGAAACGCGTCCTCGGCCTGATTGAGACGATCTAAAATGGATCGACGAATCGCACGAAAAGAAGCGCGCATACTGATGGACGCCGCCGAACTGGGCGACTGGACATTCAAATTCGACACAGCAAAACGCCGAGCAGGATCCTGCGTCTACCGGGCGAAGACGATCACTCTGTCCGGACCGCTCACCGATCTCTATGATCGGGACACCGTTCGTGGCGTCATCCTCCACGAAATCGCGCACGCCCTTGTCGGCCCAGACCATCACCACGATGCAACATGGCGGAGGGTTGCTCGCGGTCTGGGCGCCCCCGATGACGCAAGGCTCCCCTCGCATCTGCCTTCCCCGGACGAACCCTGGATTGGAACCTGCCCCAAATGCGGAGCACAACGCAAGCTCTACCGACCGCCACGTCGCGTCGCCGCCTGCGGACACTGCGCGCGACACTTCGACGTCGAACGCATTCTGACCTGGACATATAAAGGGCATCCACGTAACCCCGGCACCGCCTACCTCAAAGAACTTGGGCGCATCAAACGCGCCTGAGGTCACCCAAAACCGCGCCGGTAGCACGCTGGCAGGCTGAGCAATCGAGCGCGGCCTCGTCCCCCACGCGCACGAAGTTGCGCAACTAAACACGAACAGTGACGAGACCATCACTTCCGCACCCAATGTCGGTATCACCCACCGCGCGCGGAGTACTACTCTTGTCTCTAAGTTCTTTATTTGGTTTATTTGGACGGCTCACCCATAGCCGACCACCATAAAGCCACTACCCAGGGAGTGACATGACGGATCAGCCGAACACCACCACTGCTCAGTCCACGGACGTTCCCGACGTTGCAGATCGCGAGGTCCTCACGTGGGAAGGTTTCGGCGTTGCAAGCCGTGAACTCACTCAGCAGATTGTTGACTCCGGCTGGATCCCCGAACTGATCGTCGCCATCGCGCGCGGTGGCCTGATCCCTGCGGGCGCCATTTCCTACGCAATGGGCGTCAAGGCATGTGGCACCATGAACGTCGAGTTCTACACCGGCGTTGGCGAAACCCTCGAAGCGCCGGTCCTACTTCCTCCGCTCATGGATATTTCCGCGATGGAAGGCAAGCGAGTCCTGATCGTTGACGACGTCGCAGACTCCGGCAAGACCCTCAAGATGGTCATGGACATGATCGCCGAAGACGGCCTGTCCCTTAACGGTGAAAACCAAGTGAAGGTTGACGCGCGTAGCGTTTGCATCTACAAGAAATCACGCTCGATCATCACCCCCGACTACATCTGGGCAGAAACCGACAAGTGGATCAACTTCCCCTGGTCGACACTGCCGACGATCACGGCAAACGCCTGATTTTCATCGAGCCGGGGTGGCGCAAGGCTCACACGCACATTGATTTCCTCGTCCACATTGATACGCCGACAGACGCTGTCATGCGGCGCCTCGTCACCCGCCACGAAGCATTCGGAAAATGTCGCGCAGATGCCGCCCACTGGGTGCACACCGTAGACGCCCCCAACATTGAGTTGGTCGCCGAATGCGCATCGCGCGCCGATGCGATCATCTCGCCTCAAAGCCTCAAAGCCCCAAAGCCCCAAAGCCCCAAACAGGAGAGTAACTGTGGCATCGTGCGGTCAGCGCGCACAATAAACCCCTAGTATTGCTAACGTTTATCACATGACTGACAGCCTCACCTCGCCTAACGCCGATGAGACCCGCCCTTTAGACCAGGAGAACGTGGAGGTGGCCTCGTCTATGACTGAAACTCCCGGCGCACCCGCGGAAAACGACCCGCATTGGAAGCGTCGCGTCGCCCTATTCCTGATCGCGCAGGCGATTTCCCTGTTCGGCTCCTCGATCGTGCAGTTCGCGATCCTGTGGTACCTGACGCTGACGCTCAAGACCGGGTGGGTCATCACCCTGTACGCCGTTGTCGCTTTCGTCCCCCAAGCGATCCTGTCTCTGTTTGGTGGCACGCTTGCCGATCGAGTGAACCGTCGAACGGTGATCGCCGTTTCCGACTCGATCATTGCGCTGGTCACCCTGGGGTTGGCAATATCAATGATGGCGGGCGAAACCTCACTCTGGCTGATCTACGGCGCGGTCTTCATTCGCTCCGTAGGCGCCGGCTTCCAACAGCCCGCGGTTGGCGCGCTCTTACCACAGCTGACCCCGACCAGTCAGCTCATGCGCGTGAACGGCATTAATCAGACGATTAACTCGGCGATGGCACTGTTGTCTCCGGTGGTCGCGGGCGCAGTCTACGGCTGGGGTGGCCTGGTTCCTACCTTCTGGATCGACGTTGTCACTGCCCTGATCGGTGTCGGTATTGTCCTGATGATCCCCGTTGCGACGCTGCGAGGTGGCGGCGAAGATGAAAAGTCGTTCGCTCACGATCTGATGGACGGCCTGCGCTACGTTGCGGGACACCGCACGATCCTCTGGCTGATAGTCCTCTACACGGTAATCTTCACGCTGATCGTCGCACCGAGCTTCATGGTGCCACTGATGATCGCGCGCGACTTCACCGACGCTGTCTGGCCACTGACGGTCATGGAAACCTCATTCTCAGCGGGCATGGTGATGGGTGGTCTGGCAATCGCGACCTTTGCCACGAAGTGGAATCAGAGCCGTATGCTTCTCTATTCGTGCGGGAGCTTCGGCCTGTTGTCCGCTGCCCTTGGCCTGACGCCATTCCTGGGGACGACCGTCGGCCTGTTCACCCTGTTCGTACTGATGTTTATTATCGCGCTACTGATCCCGTTCTTCTCCGCGCCGGTCATGACACTGGTCCAGACCACGGTCGAACAGACGTACATGGGTCGCGTGTTTTCGCTGATCAACATCGTTGCAGTGCTCGGTATGCCAATTGGCATGATCGCGTTCGGGCCGCTTTCTGACCGATTCTCGATTCAGTGGATCTTCATCATCAGCGGCATCGTCGCGTTCGGATTCACGGTTGTGTCATTCATGGCTGAGCCCGGCCGCGAGGTCCTGAAGATGAGCGGGCAACCCGCAACTCAGCGTGACAATGACACAGTCACTGCCTAGTCGCTTCGTTACTTCGACAGCTCTTCCACGATGAACGGCGTCGTGCGCTCAATCGTCTCGAGCGTCTCGACGAAATCCTGATATCCGCCGTACCACGGGTCGGGGACATCACGGTCTGACGGAGTAGCCTGCGGATCAAAATCACGGAACAAACGGATATCAGGCCCAGCGGAACCTCGTGAATCAGAAGCCGCACCGGCACTCAGCCCGGCGCGATCGCGAAGGCGGTTCAATGCAGACAGGTGCTGGCCGGTCATCGCGAGGATCAGGTCCCAGTCCGCCAGTTCGCTCATGCGGATCTGGCGCGCACGATGGTTGGGGACCTCGTGGCCGTATTCGCGCAAGACCCGGGCAGCACGACGGTCGACCGGGTTGCCTTCTTCTTCGTCGGAAACTCCTGCGGAATCCACGACGATATCGACGCCGGCGTCGCGCGCGGCTTCAAGCAGAATCTGGTGGGCCATCGTCGACCGGCAGATGTTGCCGGTGCAGACCATCAGAACTCGTTTCACTGGGATCCTTCCGATCAAAAATGCAGGTCAGAGCGTCAGGAACGTGCGGACCGCGAGCGCGCTAATGCCGGCTGCCTTTTCAGAGTCCATGTGGAAGTCCTGGTCGGCAGCGGGGCCACACAAGTCGGAGACGGCGCGCAGGCTGACCCAGTCAACACCGCTGGACCAGGCGACTTCCGCCATGGCGCAGGTTTCCATGTCGGCGCCAATAGCATCCGGGAATTTTTCGCGCATGGGCTGGGCGATGGGGGCTGTGATGAACGAGTCGGAGGACAGGACGCGACCGGTCATGACGGTGAGGGTGTCGGATTTGGCAAGCAGAGCAACGCGAGCAACGGTTTCGTCGGAGGATCGGTAGTCTTCGGGCATCTGCGGGACTTGGCCCATGGCGTAGCCGAAGGCGGTGGCGTCGGCTTGGGAGTAGATGGTCGAGGTGCCGGCAGCGATGTTGGAGACATTGATGGCCGTGGCGAGTCCACCGGTGGTGCCCGCTGCGATGACGATGGGACTATCAACCAGCGTGAGGGCGCGCGCGGTCGCGGACGCGGAGTTCGCCAGACCGATTCCGCTTTTCACAAGCAGAACGTCGTGACCGTCAAGAGCACCGAGCGCAAAACGCTGTTGTGCGTGGCCCTCCATTCCGACGACGAGTTCGGTGACCGTGTCACTACCGGCGCAGGGGTGCAACGCGGCGCGCAGGGGTGCCGCTTCCATTTCCATGGCGCATTGGATGATCGCGACGACGGTCGGACGAGCGGGAAATTCGATGCTGATTGTCATAGCGCCCAGTCTACGGTTCGCTCTTACGGTGACGAAAGCGCACAATAGTTCGCATGACTTTTGACGCCGCCGACTCTCCGACCGCTCTTCCGCTTGCTCAGGTGACGCCAGATCGTTTCGACGCTGGCGAGGCAACTCCCGCTGCCGTACTTTCCGGTGAGGTTCCCGCTTCTCAGGCCGCGCACCCCCTGTCGGTTTTCGACATGTTCCGCATCGGTATCGGCCCGTCGTCGTCACACACGGTTGGTCCGATGCGCGCCGGTCTTGCGTTTACAGGCGAGTTGGCGTCGTTGCTCGCCAGAGATAAAGGGAACGAGGCCACCTCCACGTCTCAGCCCGCCCCCGAAGAAGGGGCGGAGTCACAGGCGCCGTGCCGCATTACGATCAACCTGTTCGGTTCGCTTGGCGCGACGGGTCGCGGGCACAACACTGACCGCGCAGTCTTGCTGGGCCTTGCGGGCTACAGCCCGGAGAGCGTTGAGATCGATACGGTTGAGGGTATTTTCCCGACGATTGCCGCGACCGGTTTCTTGCCGACTCCGTGCGGTCAGGTTCCTTTTGATATTGCGCGCGATATTCGTTTCGTTCCGCGCACGGTGTTGAAGTATCACGTGAACGCTCTGACGATCACGGCGTGGCGCGAAACTGATGTCCACGAGAAGATTCTGGAGCACACCTATTACTCGGTGGGCGGTGGCTTCGTGATGGTGCAGACGAATGATGACGTGGATAATCCGGAGGTTGCATCGTTGGCGACCGGCATGAGCGCCGCGACAATTGATGCTCCTGCGCCGTTCCTCTTTACGACCAGTGCACGCCTGCTCCACGAGTGTAAGCAGTCTGGTTTGCGCATCTCCGAGCTGGTTCGTCGTAATGAAGAAGCTGTGCGAACTGCCCAAGAAGTCGATGAGTATTTGGATGCGATCGCGGACACGATGTTTGAGTGCGTGGATGCCGGAACCAGTGCCAGTGGCATTCTTCCGGGTGGTTTGGATGTCCCTCGTCGCGCGAAAGCACTGAGCACAAAACTGTCCGAACGTGCTCGCACCGGCTACGAACCGCTTCCCGGTGCCCCTTGGGCCTCGAGCCCCGACGACCCGATGCGCGCGATGGACTGGGTGAACCTGTTCGCGCTGGCGGTCAACGAAGAGAACGCTGCCGGCCACCGCATCGTCACCGCGCCGACGAATGGCGCTGCGGGCGTGATTCCTGCGGTCCTCGGCTACCTGGTCTCCTACTGCCCTGAAGCTGGTGCAACGATTGGTGCCGCATCGGCTCCGGCGCTGTTCGACTCACCTGAGGCTCCTTTGACTCGTGTGCGTTTCGGCTCAAAGGGGGTCGAGGTTCTTTCCGACGCTTCCGACATTCACGGGGAGGCGTGGGCGCGCAGGCGTAAGGCAGTCCATGATTTCTTGCTTGCAGCAACGGCGGTTGGCTCGCTGATTAAGACGAACGCGTCGATTGCCGGTGCTGAAGTTGGCTGTCAGGGCGAGGTTGGTTCAGCGGCGGCAATGGCGGCCGCAGGCTTGGCCGAAGCGTTGGGTGGAACCCCCGAACAAGTTGAGAATGCCGCGGAAATTGCGATGGAGCATTCACTGGGGCTGACCTGTGACCCTATTGCTGGCCTAGTTCAAATTCCCTGCATCGAACGCAATGCGATCGCCGCGGTGAAGGCGATTAACGCGGCGCGTATGGCACTCTGGAGCGATGGTCGGCATACGGTGTCGCTGGATGCCGTCATTGAAACGATGCGCCAAACCGGCAACGACATGCTGTCGAAGTACAAGGAAACGTCGGCGGGTGGCCTGGCCGTGAACGTCGTCGAATGCTGAGTTCACATCATCTACTCCCACTAGATAGGGACATTTACCTCTAGTAGCGGTACCCAACAGACGCGCCACTAGTAGTAGTGGTTCATCTACCACAACCCCTACATATAGGGACTGTGCACTCAATCCACCCCCTACATGTAGTGGTCTGGCATATGCGACACGCCGACGCCGCACACGAATTTTGAGGCAGTTTTTTCCATTCGTATCCGAGGTTATCCACAGGTATGCACATATGTGTTCGCCCTCCATGCACATGCGTGTGGACCCGGAACCGAAGAATGACAATCGTGTAATTTCCGCATAATCATGCCCTCTTTGAGGTGCTCTGTAAAACGGTTTACCCATGGTTCAACGGACAATTCTTATATGAACAGTAAGTCCATCCACACCGTATTCACAGATCCGCCTCCCTCTATCCACAGGCTGAGTCACACAACGTTACGACCACAACATGTTGTGTCTATTCCTTCAAGCACCCACAAGGTGTAGTGTTAAGACATCTTCGGGATAACCCTTGAAGATACGCGTTTCCATCCCTTTAATGAGGAGAATCCCATGACGATCACCGTCTACTCGAAGCCCCGTTGCCCCCAGTGCGACGCAACCTGCCGCGCTCTCGACAAGCAGGGTCTTGACTACACGAAGATCGACGTGACGGAAAACCTCGAAGCGCTCGATTACATCAAGGGCCTCGGCTACCAGCAGGCTCCCGTCGTCATGGCTGGCGACACCCACTGGAGTGGCTTCCGCCCGGACCGCATCAAGGCCGTCGCAGCTGCCGCAACTCCTCTCGCAGTCGGCCAGGCCTGATCTTTTCTTCCGTCCCGGCTACCGATAGGTGGCCGGGGCGAACTGCGTTCAAGGACAGAGTTTCACGAACGCGATGACGATCCCCGGCGACATTCTCAAACATGTACTCAGGTGTCCGGCCTCGTCAATACAGTCAATACAATCGAATCGCACTTAGGCGCACGGCGCACCACACCACAGCAGCACAAACGGCAGGTCCATCATGGTGAACATCGTTTACTTTTCCTCCGCAACCGGGAATACTCGCCGGTTCGTTGAGAAGCTTGGCTTGCCCGCACAGCGCATCCCACTGCTGAAAAGCGACGAGTTCCTGCACGTCGACCAGCCCTATGTGCTGATTGTTCCCACATACGGCGGGGGCAACCTCAAGGGCGCGGTTCCCAAGCAGGTCATCGCCTTCCTCAACGACCCGGGTAACAGGTCTCACTGCGTGGGAGTCATCTCATCAGGAAATACGAATTTCGGCACCGCGTACTGCCTCGCAGGCGATATCGTTGCAGCGAAGCTGGGTATCCCCCATATGTATAAGTTCGAGCTACTCGGAACCCCCGAGGACGTCTCACGAGTTCGAGAAGGACTGAAAGAGTTTTGGCAGAAAATCTCACCGACACAGGCGTAGAAGAAATCAGTAACCCAGAGCTCGATTACCACGCTCTGAACGCCCAGCTGAACCTCTACGATGCCAATGGCAAGATCCAGTTCGACGCGGATCGTAAGGCAGCTCGCCAGTACTTCTTGCAGCACGTCAACCAGAACACCGTCTTCTTCCACGACCTAGAAGAAAAGATGGAATACCTGGTTGAAGAGGGCTACTACGAGCAGGCTGTTCTGGACCAGTACGAGTTCCAGGACATCAAGGACCTGTTCAAGCGCGCCTACGCGCACAAGTTCCGCTTCCCCACGTTCCTCGGCGCGTTCAAGTACTACACGTCCTACACGCTGAAGACGTTCGACGGTAAGCGCTACCTGGAGCGTTTCGAAGACCGTGTTGCGATGGTCTCCCTGTACTTGGCTCGCGGAGATGTGAAGCTTGCCCAGCAGTTCGTGGATGAGATCATGGCCGGCCGTTTCCAGCCTGCAACCCCGACGTTCCTGAACGCTGGCAAGGCTGCGCGTGGCGAACTCGTATCCTGCTTCCTGCTACGTATCGAAGACAACATGGAGTCGATCGCCCGTGGCATTAACTCTGCTCTTCAACTGTCGAAGCGCGGTGGTGGCGTCGCCCTGTCGCTGACGAACCTGCGTGAAGCCGGCGCTCCGATTAAGAAGATCCAGAACCAGTCCAGTGGCGTTGTCCCGGTCATGAAGCTTCTGGAGGACTCCTTCTCTTACGCGAACCAGCTGGGTGCGCGTCAGGGGGCGGGTGCCGTTTACCTCAGCGCACACCACCCGGACATCATGCAGTTCCTCGACACGAAGCGTGAGAACGCTGACGAAAAGATCCGCATCAAGACCCTGTCGTTGGGCGTTGTAATCCCCGATATTACGTTCGAACTCGCGCGTAACAACGAGGACATGTACCTGTTCAGCCCCTACGACGTCGAGCGCGTCTACGGCGTTCCCTTCTCTGAAATCTCCGTTTCTGAGAAGTACCGCGAAATGGTTAACGACGGCCGCATTCACAAGAAGAAAATCAACGCTCGTCGTTTCTTCCAGACCCTCGCTGAAATTCAGTTCGAGTCCGGCTACCCGTACATCGTCTTCGAAGACACCGTGAACCGCGCGAACCCGATCAAGGGCCGCATCACGATGTCGAACCTCTGCTCCGAAATTCTGCAGGTGTCCGAGGCCTCGACCTACAACGCTGATCTGACCTACAGCCACGTCGGCAAGGATATTTCCTGCAACCTGGGTTCGTTGAACATCGCGAAGACGATGGATTCTGAGGATTTCTCGACAACGATCGAAACGGCGATCCGCGGTCTGACCGCTGTCTCCGACCTGTCGGATATTCAGTCGGTTCCCTCGATTGCTCGAGGCAACGCGATGAGCCACGCGATCGGCCTGGGCCAGATGAACCTGCACGGTTACCTTGCTCGCGAACACGTCATGTACGGTTCTAAAGAAGCTCTGGACTTCACGAACATGTACTTCCTGGCTGTCGCCTACGAAGCAATCAAGGCGTCCTGCCTGATCGCGAAAGAACGCGGCGTCTCCTTCGAAGGCTTCGAGGATTCACAGTATGCGTCCGGCGAGTACTTCGAAAAGTACATCAATGGCACGTGGGAACCGACCACGGACAAGTGCCGTGAGTTGCTCGCAAAGTCGACGATCCACATTCCGACGGCTGACGATTGGAAGGCTCTAGCCGCCGATGTGAAGCAGTACGGCATGTACAACCAGAACCTGCAGGCGATCCCGCCGACCGGCTCGATTTCGTACATCAACAACTCGACCTCGTCGATCCACCCGATCGTTTCTCAGATTGAGATCCGTAAGGAAGGCAAGATCGGTCGCGTCTACTACCCGGCTCCGTACATGACGAACGAGAACCGCGAGTACTACGTGGACGCCTACGAGATCGGCCCGGAGAAGATCATCGACACCTACGCGGTTGCTACTCAGCACGTGGATCAGGGTCTGTCGCTCACGCTCTTCTACCCGGATACCGTAACGACGCGTGACATTAACAAGTCCTACATTTACGCGTGGAAGAAGGGCATCAAGACCCTGTACTACATGCGTCTTCGTCAGATGGCGCTGGAAGGCACCGAAGTTCAGGGTTGCGTGTCCTGCATGCTCTAAGCATTCAGTCCGCCATCTGTCCCCCGGCGCGGTGGTAGTTAGCCACTGAGAATCCCGGCCTCGTTGATGTGAATTCACGAGGCCGGGATTTCTTTTCCCACTTTCATATTGCGCTACCCGGACAACTAGGGAATTGCTCGGTTGTTGCACTCTGACGGAAAGGGGACATTACGGGGTTGATCGGGGGTTAGTCAGGGGAGTCCCCACTATCGAGGTGCGCCCGCCTTTCTTAGACTGGTATCAACATCAAGGTGAGGAGACATTATGACGGATCAGCAGCCGAGCCCCGAAGAAGCCGAAAAGCAGGAAGGCACCCCAGCTGAAGAGCAGGTCGTTGAAGCGAACGCTGAAGAAGCAGAGGGAGCACCTGCGGATACTGACTCAACAGAGCCTGTTGCACTAAACAATGCTCCGGTAGAAGAGGCAACCGAACTGCTCCCGACCGAGGAGACGACTGAGCTTCCCGTTGGCGATTCCACCGTGGGCGCTGTCGAGGAAACCACGGTGCTTCCCGCTAAGGAAACCGCTGAGACGACGGAACTTGCCAGCGAACCCGCCCCTGAAGTGATTGACGTTGAAGCACAAGTAGTCGAGGATTCAACTCCGACTCAGCCAACGTGGGAACAGAATCCATGGGCATCGCCGACAAGCGAGCAGCCGGCAACCGCTAGTCAGGGTGCCTACACCGCACCGCAGTTCGATCAGCAGAACCCTTACGGGCAACCGGGTGTCCAGCCCGAGCAACCATACGGCCAGTACAACGGCGGTCAGTATGGGGCAAACGGCTTTGGCCAGGCGCCGTATGGGATGACGTTCCAGATGACTCCTCTGGCGCAGGAATTGAAGTCGAATTCGACCATCGTCCTGATCCTCGGCATTCTCGGACTGGTGCTCATCGGCCTCTTTGGTTCGATTCCCGCGTGGCTGTGGGGTAATTCGATCCTGCGCCAGGCTCAGGAAAACGGGGTCAGCGCCGACATCGTGTCGAACGCGAAGGTCGGTCGCATTCTCGGCATTGTCGGTGTTGCCTTGTGGGGCGTTGCGACAGCGTTTGTCGTATTGATGATCCCGCTCATCATGCTCACCACCGTACTGCTTGCTGCGTGATGCTCTGTTGGTGAGCTCACCGCATTCACCGAACTGACTCTCCCGCCCACTGCGACATTTCGGAAGCATTCTCCAAAATGTCGCAGTGGGCGGTCGTTTTTTCGCGCAATATTTCGTCCCAAAAACATGTGCGACTAAAGTCCTAGAGGTGTTATGCTCAACACAACCCGACGCAACGGCGCTTCGGGGCATCCCAGCCAGCACGCTGGCTCCCAACCCCGCACTGCCATCCGAGCCCACCACCTCGGGCCCCGGTGATGCGACAACGCTAGGAGCTCCCCCATGACTGAGACTACTTTCCAGGCCGTGGCGATGATCATTTACCTATTGGCGATGGTCATGATCGGCCTTTTCGCATACAACCGCACTAAGAGCCTTGACGACTACATGCTCGGTGGCCGAGATCTTGGCCCCGGCGTCGCAGCCCTTTCCGCAGGCGCAGCCGACATGTCCGGCTGGCTCCTCATGGGCCTGCCCGGTGCGCTCTACCTCAACGGCCTGATCGAAGGCTGGATCGCAGTTGGACTGACCGTCGGCGCATGGCTGAACTGGAAGTTCACCGCACCCAGGCTTCGCGCATACTCGCAGATCGCATCGAACTCGATCACCGTTCCATCGTTCCTCGGCCGGCGCCTACGCGATACCTCCAATATTGTTCGTATCGTTGCCGGCCTTGTCATCACCGTGTTCTTCACGTTCTACGTTTCATCGGGCATGGTCGCCGGTGGCGCGTTCTTCGAATCATCATTCGGCATGGACTACCACCTAGGTATGGTCATCATCGCTGCGACGACAGTGCTGTACACACTGGTCGGTGGATTCCTTGCCGTGTCTTGGACCGACGTTGTTCAGGGCATCATGATGCTGATCGCGCTCATCCTGGTACCGGTTGTAGGCGTCATCCACGTTGGTGGCTTCTCCAATCTGATGAGCGAAGTGAACCGCATCGATCCGACGATCTTCTCGCTCACTCACGGTGAAGGCGTCCTGTCCGGCGCAGCAATCCTCGGCATCGTGTCGGCGCTCGCGTGGGGCCTCGGCTACTTCGGTCAGCCGCACATCATCGTCCGCTTCATGGCACTGCGTTCTACCGCGGAGGCTAAGCAGGGTCGTCGTATCGGTATCGGTTGGATGCTCCTGTCCGTGATTGGTGCAGGCATGACAGCAATTGTCGGCATCGCCGTCTACCAGCATGACGAAGGAAAACTCGCGAACCCCGAAGGCGTCTTCATCAGCCTCGGGCAGTTGCTCTTCCACCCCTTCATCGCAGGCTTCATGCTTGCAGCGATCCTCGCCGCCATCATGTCGACCATTTCGTCCCAGCTTCTGGTGACCTCGTCCGCACTGGTCGAAGACATCTACCGCGCCTACACGAAGCGCGAACTAAACGGCGCTGACGGTGTTCTTGCTGGCCGTATCGCGGTTGGCGTGATCGCTCTGATCGCAGCGCTTCTGGCGTGGCCACGATCCGACTCGATTCTGGGTCTGGTGGCGTTCGCGTGGGCCGGCTTCGGCGCATCATTCGGTCCGATCGTGATCCTGTCGCTGTACTGGCGCAAACTCACCTCGGCAGGCGCAATCGCCGGCATGGTGACCGGCGCGGTCGTCGTTGGCATCTGGGGCAACATTTCGGGTGGCATCTTCGACCTGTACGAGATCGTCCCCGGCTTCCTTCTGAACCTCATCGTTGCGGCCGTCGTGTCGCGTGCAACGTGGAAGCCAAACCCGGAAATTGATGCCGAGTTCGACCAGACGATCGCCGAAACTCAGGGCATCTGACGTCTCAGCTTCGCGCTACTTCGCGATGAATGCAGGTGGCGCGAAGCAGTCAGATCCCTCTATTTCAGAATTGACGAGGCCACCTCGCCCACTGAATCGCCGCGACCTGAAACGGGGGTGGCCTCGTCGACTGAACATCACCGCACTGAATCTTTCCAACTCACTCACACACCCCTGAACAAAGTAATCGAGGAAGAATGTCTGAATCAGAAAACCCCACCACGGATTTCGAAACGATCGTTGACCGCGCGCTTGCTACCGCGAGGCGTTGGGCGACATCATCGACACAGTTCCCGACTGACCCGGCAGCACAGTTGCTGGCCGGCGTTTTGAAGGACGAAGAGGGCTTGGATTACACCGTTTCATTCGTTGACGGAGTGGTTCGCCCCGAAGACCAGAAGGTGGCTGCACGCCACCTTGCCGAGGTCGGCGCGAAGAACCCGAAGTTCTTGCCGTGGTATCTGCGCACCCCTGCACTGGTTGGTGGCAAGGCCGGCACGTTTGTCCCGTCAATCGCTGTTCCCGCTGCCCGCAAGGTGTTTGCACGCCTTGTTGGTGATCTTGTTGTTGATGTGTCCGACGAGAAGCTCGGTCCAGCAATCGAGCGACTTCGTAAAGATGGCGCGCGCCTGAACATGAACCTGCTCGGCGAAGCCGTTCTGGGCGAGAAGGAAGCTCGCAAACGTCTCGACGACACTCGTCGTCTGCTGGAGCGCCCGGATGTTGACTACGTTTCGCTGAAGGTTTCGGCGGTGACCGGCCCGCACAACCCGTGGGGATACGACCAGATCGTTGACCACGCGGTACGCGAATTGCTTCCGCTCTACCAGTACGCGGTCAGCGCCGGTGGCAAGTTCATCAACTTGGACATGGAGGAATACCACGACCTTCAGCTGACGGTCGACGTGTTCAAGACGATCCTCGACCGTGAAGAATGCCTGGGGCTGCGTGCCGGCATCGTGCTTCAGGCCTATCTGCCCGACACCTTGAACGTCATGAAGGATCTGCAGGAATGGGCGGCAGCACGCAGGGCGCGTGGCGGAGCACCGATCAAGGTGCGTGTCGTGAAGGGCGCAAACCTGGCAATGGAGCGCGTCGATGCCGCGATGCACGGCTGGGATCTGACGACCTGGGATTCGAAGCAGTCGACGGATGCGAACTACGTGCGAGTCCTGGATTGGGCGATGCACCCCGACCGTATTCAGAACGTCAACATCGGCGTCGCGGGACACAACCTGTTCACAGTCGCTTATGCATGGGAGCTGGCGAAGGAACGCGGTGTTACCGACCACGTTGAATTCGAAATGCTGTCCGGTATGGCGATGCAACAGGCGGCCGCTGTTCGTCAGGAAGTCGGCAACCTGTTGCTGTACGTGCCCGTCGTTCACCCCGACGAATACGACGTTGCCATCGCCTACCTGGTGCGCCGACTGGAAGAAAACTCCGCGGACGATAACTTCATGGCGTCGATCTTCGATATCGGCACCTCGCAGGCATCGTTCGATAAGGAAAAGACTCGCTTCCTTGCCGCAGTTGAGCAGATGAAACGCGAGGGAACCAGCCGTGTTGGCGCAAACCGTACCCAGGACCGCACGTCAGAAACTGCCGACGACCTAGCTGCACCGTTAAAGGACTCGAACGGTAACTGGATCTTCGCGAACACTGCGGATTCGGATCCGGCTCTTCCGGTCAACCTGCAGTGGGCACGTGAAATCGCCGAACGTATCCCGACCTCAACTCTGGGAACTGCGACCCTTGAAGCGGGGACGATCACTGATCGCGAAACCCTAGACAACCTCGTCGAGGCGACCGCGAACGCCGGCAAGGAATGGGCGGCTCGTAGCGCCGCAGAGCGTAGCGATATCCTGCACCGCGCAGGTGTTGAGCTGGCCCGTCGTCGCGCGGACCTGATCGAGGTTGCCGGCTCCGAACTGGGCAAGTCCCTGGAACAGGCTGACGTCGAGGTTTCCGAAGCTACCGACTTTGCCCACTACTACGCACAGCTTGCTCTGGACCTCGAAAAACTCGATGGTGCCCACTTCACTCCGGTAGATCTGACCTTGGTTACTCCGCCGTGGAACTTCCCGCTGGCAATTCCTGCCGGTGGCGTTCTGGCCGCTTTGGCCGCGGGATCGGCTGTCGTTTTGAAGCCTGCTGATCCGGCTGGACGCTGTGGCGCCGTTATTGCCGAGTGCCTGTGGGCTGCGGGCGTGCCGAAGGATGTCCTGCAGTTTGTCTCCGTCTGCGAGGACACGCTGGGTAAGGACCTTGTCACGCACCCGCGCGTGGGTCGCGTTGTCCTGACGGGCGCAGCCGGGACGGCTGAACTGTTCCGCTCCTGGGATCCGACGATGAAGATCATGGCGGAGACTTCGGGGAAGAACTCGATCATCATCACTCCGTCGGCTGACCTTGATCTGGCCGTAAAGGATGTTGTGAACTCGGCGTTCGGTCACGCTGGTCAGAAGTGTTCTGCCTGCTCGTACGTAATTCTGGTCGGTTCGGTTGGCTTCTCGAAGCGCGTGCGCAACCAGTTGCTTGACGCGGTTCGTTCCCTGCACGTCGCCTGGTCGGATGACCTGAGCGCTCAGATGGGTCCGCTGGCGGCCAAGCCGACCGGAAAGCTACTGCGCGGTCTAACCACGTTGGAACCGGGTCAGAAGTGGGAGATCACCCCGAAGCCTCTCGATGACACGAACCGACTGTGGAGTCCTGGCGTCCGCTCGGGTGTCCAGGTCGGTAGCGAGTACCACTTGACCGAATACTTCGGCCCGATCCTCGGCATTATCCGCGTCAATACGCTCGATGAGGCGATCGAAGCGCAGAACATGGTCGAGTACGGTCTGACCGCCGGCCTGCACTCACTGGATCCGGACGAAATCAACTACTGGCTGAACAACGTCGAAGCTGGCAACGTGTACGTTAACCGCGGTATCACGGGCGCGATCGTGCGTCGCCAGCCGTTCGGCGGCTGGAAGCGTTCAGTTGTCGGCGAAGGCACGAAGGCTGGTGGCCCGAACTACCTGCTGGGCTTCGGTTCGTTGGCGTCCGCGCCACTCGATTCTGCTCCGTCGACGCACACGTTGAAGCCTCAGTTGCGCGATCTGCTCGATTCGGCGTCCGAGGTGCTTGACGGCGAAGAGATGGAGCGTTTAGCGAAGGCGATTTCGTCGGATAACGAGGCCGCGTTCACCGAATTCGACGTCTTGCATGATCCGAGCGCGGTGCCCGCAGAGCGCAATATCCTGCGGTACATTCCGGCACGTGCAACGATTCGAGCCGGATCGGACGCTTCACTGACCGATATTCTGCGCGTCATCTCGGCTGGTGTGGCAACGGGTTCCTTCGCTTCGAATCCGCTGGGTGAGGGAATAATTCGCGAGACCACCGGTGGCGGTTGGGGCGATGTTGAGCTGACTGTTTCCACGACCACACCGCTTCCCGCGTCGATCACGTCGCTACTGGCGCACATGGGTATCGGGGTTGTTGTCGAAGACTTCGGTCAGTTCACGATGCGTCTGACGCAGGCGGAATTCAGCTACGACGAGCGTATTCGTCTGATTGACGAGGCCGGCGACGACGTGCGTCGCGCCGTGGGTGGCTCGATTGACGTGGCCGTCTGGGATGGCCCCGTCACAAACTGTGGCCGTGTAGAGGTGCTGCCGTTCGTTCACGAGCAGGCAGTGTCGATCACGAACCATCGTTTCGGTAATCGCACTCCCCTGTCGACGCAGGTCTTGCAGGGCTGACTCTGCTGCCCCTTTGCGGGGTACTGCGCAGGCTTCCTCAACCGTGTGAGTGAGGAATAGCGCCGGCGGGCATCGGAAAGCGACCACGTTATGTGCGTGGAATGCCCGCCGGCTCGACCTGTGTCCAGGGTGGAGCGACCCGATACGATAGGGGCATGGCACCTCGCTTTCACACCGACGATAAGTTCCACAAGCGCTCTGGCTCTGACGCGGAGTTGATTCGTAACCTCGACCGTCTGGATGGTCGCTCCTACGGGTCGTATAAGTCGGTGATCGGCGACTGGGATTACGGCGATTTTTCGCTGAGCATTGATCGGATTCAGTCCGACCCTTACGCTCCTCCGTCGCCGATTCGCGCAACTGCGAAACCTGATCGAATGGGCTTGCCACCTGAAGCGTTGGCCAATGGTCAGGCTCGTCTGGCGACGGCTGACTTCTTGGCGCGAGCCTTCGAGGCAGCAATCAGAAACCGCATTCGTGGTGGTGGAATTCGGATCGCTCACCCGGGTCAAGAGATCCTGCAACGTTCAAGCGCGAAAGTGATGCCCGATCATGTTGAGATTCGTTTCCAGGTTCAGATGCCTGCGCGAGGTCGAACGATCATGGGCCGCGAAGCTGCCCGTATTTTCGACGTGGATATTCCGAACATTGTGATGGACACGTTTGATTTTGTGTCTGACGATGACATCACCGTCGCCAAGACCTCTGCCCTGAAAACCCACATTGCGACGTACGAGGATCATTGCGCTCTGATCGATTCTCTGGCGGAAAACAACTGGGTGTCTTTTATCGCCGATGGCTCGTTGCTTGCCCGTAAGTCGGGGGTTTCGCAGGTTCCGATGGACGCCGATACCGCGGTAACTTTTGAGTCCCCGCAGACTCTGCGTCAGACGGTGAACCTGCCTCACGCGGGCGAAGTCAGTGGCATGGCAATTGCTCCCGGTGTCACCGTGATCGTCGGCGGTGGCTACCACGGCAAGTCGACGCTACTATCAGCAATCCAGCGAGGCGTGTACGCGCATGTTCCAAGCGACGGTCGCGAACTCGTAGCAACTCTTCCGGACGCCATGAAGGTACGCGCAGCCGATGGTCGTGCCGTGACCGGAGTCGATGTTTCTCCCTTTATTTCGCATTTGCCGGCCGGCGCGGACACGACGAACTTCTCGACGTTGAACGCTTCAGGCTCGACCTCTCAGGCTGCGGCAATCATGGAGGCTGTAGAACTCGGCTCTCCTCTTCTGCTGATCGACGAAGACACTTCGGCAACGAACCTCTTGATCCGTGATGAGCGTATGCGCGCCCTCGTCGCCACCGAAAAAGAGCCGATCACTCCCCTCGTTGACCGTATCGGAGCTCTTGCTCAGCAGGATGTTTCAACGATTATGGTCATGGGCGGTTCTGGCGACTATCTGGACGTTGCCGACTGCGTCCTCATGCTTGACACTTACCGTTGCGTGGACGTCACCGCCCGCGCCAAGGATGTAGCTGAACACATGCCGCGGCCTCGTAATGACAAGCAGGAATTCGCGATGCCCGCGCCTCGTATCCCCCATCGCCTGCGCCCCACGTCCGACCGCCCGAAGACGAAGTCCGCGGGCCTGGACGAAGTCACGATCGACCGCCAGACAATCACCCTGACGGACGTGGAGCAGATCGTCGATCCGGGTCAGACCGAAGCAATCGCCTGGGCGCTCCGAGGAGTTTTGGGAAACTATGCTGCCGGTAAGATGGCGCTAGTCGAACTGCTTGCTCGTCTTGAACGTCAGTTCGCATCCGAAGGCTTGGACGCGCTGACAAAGTTCGGGGCACGCTCATACCCGGCATTCTTGGCTCGCCCGCGACGCGTCGACATTGGGGCCGCGATCAACCGTTTCCGCGGACTCAGTATTGTCGCCACCGACTCCTCGGAAGAGGACTGCCCCCCCCTTCTATTCGAGGTTAATCGGGGATATCCCCCACAAGAAAATGGGGGTGGAAATGGGCGCTTCCCTCATAGTGCGTAGTTCGCTGCTCGGCGCACAGTTGAAGCATGAGCATTCCACTTTCACAATCTCAGTCAGTCCCATCCGTTTCGTCGTCCGCGCCCGTTGTCGCGCTTGATCACGTATCCAAGATTTACGGTCAAGACGATACGCGCGTCGCAGCGCTTGACGACGTCAGCGTCGACTTTTACAAGCACACGTTCACCGCCATTATGGGCCCGTCGGGCTCAGGCAAGTCGACCATGCTTCACATGCTTGCCGGTCTCGATTTGGCGACCAGTGGCGAGGTTCGGATCGAAGGTAAAACCTTGTCGCAACTGAATGATGACGCATTGACCCGTCTTCGTCGCGACCGCATCGGTTTCGTATTCCAGAGCTTCAACCTTGTTCCCACCCTTGATGCGCGCGCGAACATTGAGCTTCCCCTTCAGTTGGCCGGACAAAAGCCTGACCGCCGTTGGCTCTCCATGATCGTCGACGTGCTCGGTATCGGGAATCGCCTGAAGCATCGCCCGCAGGAAATGTCTGGTGGTCAGCAGCAACGCGTCGCCGTTGCCCGTGCGCTCGCATCGAAACCAGCAGTGATCGTCGCCGACGAACCGACCGGCAACCTGGACTCCGCTTCCTCGCGCGAGGTCCTGCACCTTCTTCGCGCCACCGTTGATCAGCTGGGACAGAGCGTCATCATGGTGACGCACGATCAAAACGCCGCTCTGATTGCCGACCGTGTCCTGGTGATGCGCGACGGAAAGATCCGTGCCGATCTAACCAAGCCGACCGAAGCTCAGCTGAGCGAGGCTGCGCGATGAGCTCCATTAAACAGCCGGGCGATTTCGCCCCTACACCCGAGCCTCGTACTGACGCTTCCACATCGCGTGGAGCCCTTGGCCACTTGCTTCGCGCCAACGTGAAGACGCACGGTCGTCGCTACGTGGCGACCGGCCTCGCCGTCGCGATTTCAACCGCGTTCATTATGGTGTTCCTGGCACTCGGCAACGGCATGACCGCATTGTTGACCGCGAGTGCGCGCGATTTCTACCAAGGTGCTGCCGCGGTGGTCGAGGCTACTGACGAGTTCTACAATGCCGGCCACTCGGATCTTTTAGAGGTCACCGATCAGTTGAAGGCAACCGACGGTGTCACGGCAATTGCACCGCAACAGATGGCATTCCTTAATCTGTCGAATGGCGCTAAGCGGACGGCTCGCATGGCAAGTTCTACCCAGCCGGAACCTTTCCACCGCAGTGAAGTAACAGAAGGTGCCCTTCCGAACAGCGACACTGAGATCTTCCTCGACACGACCGCCGCCAACAACCTTGGCGTGAAGGTAGGCGACACGATTCAGGCAAGCGCCGCGTACACGCAGGATGCTTCTGCTCCAAAGACCAACCTGACCGTTTCGGGTCTGGTGAAAACCGGGCCGACGAGCCAAGGTGTTGCGATAATGACACCGGACGGCTTGGTTGCCGCGTCCAATCACTCGCAGCACACGACCAGCATTCTGGTTGCCTCATCGAGCGCCTCCCCGTCGATTGCTGAGCAAGAAAAGTTGGCGAACACGCTGACAACGACACTCAATGACACCGGTCTGACAGTAACGACCGGCCACGCGGCATACGAAAAAGAAATTAAGCAACTGGCCGTCGGGTCAGCAGCACTCACAGCGATATTCCTGATTTTCCCCGTGATTTCGATGATTGTCGCGATTATCGTTGTTGCGACGACCTTCCAGGTGATAATGACTCAGCGGCGTCGCGAGCTCGCCCTGCTACGCGCCATTGGCGCAACGAAGAAGCAGACTCGGTCGTTGGTCATGCGCGAGGCCGCACTGATCGGCCTGATCTCGTCGGCGGTCGGTACCGCCGTGGGCGCATTGGGTGGGTTTGCGATCCTAAACGGGTTTGGGATTGTGTCGTTCTCTGACGCAGTTGCCTCGGCTGCCTCGCCGATCGCTCTGGCGGGAACGTGGGCAGCTGGCACGCTGATGACCATCGCCGCGAACCTGCGCCCCGCACGCTCGATTGCTCGCATGTCTCCGATCGAGGCACTGGGTAATCAAGCGGAAACCGCGTCCTCGCAGAAGTCGCATCGCGTGTTCTTCATTCTTTCGCTCATCATTGCGACACTTGCCTTCGCAGGTATGGGTGTTGGCCTTTTCATGCGTGGGTCAACCAGCGGTTTCCTGGTTGCATTCCTTTCCGGGATGGTCGCGCTAGTCGCCATGATGTGCGCATCGATCGTTTTCATCCCGGCCTTGGCACGTCTGTGGGGCAGTCTTGGACGGGGAACCACGTCAAAGCTGGCACGCGAAAATACTCTTCGCAATTCTGGTCGCACCGCAGCAACAGGTGTTGCTATCGCCATTGGCGTCACCCTGATCACCATGATGAGCGTGGGCGCAGCATCAATGCGTCAGACACTCACTTCCGAGGTTGATTCTGCTCGTCCTTACGATCTGACCGTGCAGTCTGTCAGCGGTGAGCTACCCGCATCCGCTCTGTCGGAGGTCACTGGGACACAAGGTGTTGCTGCGGCGGTTGAGATTCACGGGACCAGCGGAACGATGACAGCAGGAACCGATTCGCTTGATGTCTTCATCGATGGCGTGCCCGACTTGAATTCGGTCGCACACTCCACGGTTGACGTATTGGATGATTCGACCGCAAAGTTTTCGAGCAGCACAGTGAAGACCGGAGACACGGTTCAGATGTGTACCTCGAACGGAAAGTGTGCGGACTTCACCGCTCTCATCGATGAACACTCCCAGGCTGACTACGTTTCAATCTCTGCGAACGCCCTCGGCAAACTGGATTCATCAGCCGGTGTGAGTGCGATTCAAGTGAAGCTGGACGACCAAGCGAGTGCTACCAAAGTACAGTCCGCTCTGCTGTCGCTCAACGACCAGTACTCGGTGAACGGTACCGCTCTTGAACGCGAAACCTACAACCGGGCGATCGATCAAGTCCTACTGGTCGTGATCGGAATGCTCGGTATTTCAGTTCTGATTGCACTGGTCGGTGTGACGAATACGCTCAGCCTGTCGGTTGCCGAGCGCACCCGCGAGAACGGTCTGTTGCGCGCTCTTGGTATGACCCGCCGGAATATTAAGACGATGCTGAGTGTCGAAGCTGTTTGTATCGCGTTGGCTGGGTCGACCATCGGTGTGATTCTGGGAATTATCTTTGGAATCGCGGGAACATACGCCATGCCTTTGGAGGACGTGACCATTGCAATCGCCATGCCGTGGGGAACGCTGATTGCGGTTGTTGCTGTGTCCGTGTTGGCCGCTTTGATCGCCTCGTGGTTGCCCGGACGCAAGGCTGCAAAGGTCTCTCCCGTGGAGGCATTGGCGACTGAGTAACACGGCTCCGTGTCGGGGCTCGGGGTGCATCTATTCGGATGCACCCCGAGTTTCGTTCAAGCCCGAACCTCGTCGATTTTTCGCGTGTTGCATGGGAGCAGTTCCTGCCGTTTCTGCAGTTCCCGCCAGCAGCAAGAAGGGTGCTCTACACTACTCATTCGATCGAGTCGCTCAATGCCGAGCTGCGTAAAGCCACCCGGAACCGCCATCAGTTCCCCAACGATACGACAGCACTGAAAACGCTTTGGCTGATGATTTGCACCATAGAAGATAAACGCGCGCTACCCAACGCCCGAAGAAAGCCAAACGCGATATTGAGTACAACGGCCATATTAAAGGAGCCACAATCAACTGCTGAAAACAAGCCATCAACCAACTAGCAGTGGCCTACCCCAACCGATTCGCACAGTACTTATAAACCAAGCCCGCCACACACAAACAATCAGGCACTCGCGCAGTAAAGCTTCATCTGCGCGTTGCTTGGAACTACACGAACTGCACCTAGCGCGACAAATCTAGGCTCTTTGGTGCGAAAACGTCGCGTCAGGTGCAGCCGGGAACACAAAACCCGCCTCCTCACCGCACCAACTACACCCCACGCGACGAGACCACACATTTCAGGGCAAAAGTGTCGCGTCAAGTGCAGCCCGGAGCACAAAACCCGCCTCCTTCGAAGACGAGGGCAACGGCGGTGATGTTATTCGTCAGCGTGGGAACGGTGGTTTCTTGCATTTCAGGCACGTTTGCAGACTATGCCCGCCCGGTTCGAAATGCCCGCCCGGTTCGAAATGCTCGCCGAGATCCAGCATGTGCGCTCACGGTTGACGCTCGCGAATTTATCGTAGCTCTGCGGTTTTATTGACGAGGCCACGCTCGACATTCTGGGCTCGGGGCGTGTATTTTGGCACGAGTTTCTAAGGTTTTTCGTTTGTTGTGGCGCAGGCTCATTTGCCCGTGCGGGGACATGTAAAAAACTGTGCATGGTGCGAGTTAGAGTCTGTGCATGAGCACATTCACTCTTCCACCCGTGGCCGAACGTCGATTTGGCTACCGCGTCCGCGATATTCACGGCGATCATTTTGATGATGGCTGGGATTGGTTGCGCGATGAGTCGAATCCTGATGTGGTCGCACACTTGGATGCAGAGAATCACTGGGCGGATCAAGTGTGTAAGGCAACTGAGTCCTTGGCTACAGCGATTGCAGCCGAGGTGAAGAGGCATACGGCTCTGGACGATGTCTCGGTTCCCGTTTTGGACGGTGATTATTGGTATTTCCACAAGTGGCATAAGGGCGATTCGTATGCAACGCATCATCGTGTGCCGGCCGATCGCAAGGGCTTTGTTGATGCGTCTATTCTTCCACCTCAGCCCAGTGTTGATGATGTTCTTCCTGGCGAAACGCTGATTCTGGACGAGAATGCTCTGGCAAAGGGACAGGAGTTCTTTAAGGTCGCCGATATTCAGCCAAGCCCCGATGGTCGCTTCATCGCGTGGGCACGGGACACTGCTGGAGATGAGCGCTTCACGTGGGTTGTTCAGGTTGCCGATACTGGCGAAATCGTTGATGAGGCCGTAGTTGACGCTGGTTATGGGCTGGCGTGGGCGGCGGATTCCGCTTCGTTTATTTACATGGGTGTGGATGATGCGTGGCGCGCATGCGAAGTCTGGTGGCACCAGCTTGGCACCGGTCGCGATCAGGATCGTTTGCTTCTGGTTGATCCTGACGAGCGTTTTGAAATGGGGATTTCCGATGGTGGGGACCCGTTCCATGTCCTCATTCATTCAATGTCGTCGACCGCGGGTCAGGCATGGGTGTGGTTGCCGGATCATCCATCAACGCGCCCGCTTCCAGTAACTGGTCTGACAAAGTGTGTGATGGTGACGGTGGATTCTGCTGGCGATCACCTACTTCTGGTGCACACTGCTCTGTCACAAGAGGGCACGCTTGCCGTTGCCACTTATCCGTCGGATCTTGTTTCGCTGGCAACTCCCGTTGATGCTGACTATTCACGCAGCTCTCTTGGCGATCGCGCAGCTGGATCAGCGATTAAGATTGATGAAACCGCGCCTTTTGCTCCCCCCTCAGCGTGGGTCACTGTGCGCGAAGCGGGCACAGGCGAACGCCTGCTCGAAGTGGAAGCTAGGGCATCGTTCTGCGTGCTTTCTATGCGTTCGAATGCTCTGACACAAGTGGAGTACCGGGTCCGAAACACGGCTCTCGACGTCAGTGGAGATGCCCGGCCTCGTCCCCTTTCTGGCGACGAGCTGGGCGAACTCTGGGGTGGCGGACACTTCGTCGAAGCCGAGGCTCCGGTGCGCACGATCGATTCTGTCGATGGGCCGCGCTTTGGTGATCGTTTCTTCCGCGTGCGCGTTCAGTCGCAGATTCAACCGGAAACAACGATCCAAGTTGACCCATTCAGCGGCGAAACGACGGTACTGAAGGTCGCGGAGGCTCCCGCCTGGGATCCGTCCACGATGGTGGAAGAGCGCGTGTGGGTAACAGCTCGCGATGGGAAGACTCAGATTCCGGTTACGTTGATTCACGGGGTTGATGTGCGACCTGACGGCACACATCCCGGGTGGGAATTGGGATATGGGTCGTACGAGGTCTCCTATGACCCCGAGTTTGAGACGCTCCGCCTGCCAATCTTTGAGCGCGGTGTGGTGTTTGCAATCGCGCATATCCGCGGTGGTGGTGAACTGGGGCGCGCGTGGTACGACGATGGGAAGGAAGCCGTGAAGGTGAATACTTTCACCGACTTCATTGACGTTGGGCGTTGGATGGTCGAATCAGGGTGGGTTGCACCCGGGCGCCTGATTGCCGAGGGACGAAGTGCCGGTGGTCTGTTGATGGGTGCCGTGTTGAATATGGCTCCCGACCTGTACCGAACGGTGATCGCTGGCGTTCCTTTCGTCGACGCTCTGACGACAATCTTGGATCCGAGTCTTCCTTTGACGGTCGGTGAATGGGAAGAGTGGGGTAATCCCATTGAAAGTCCTGAGATCTTCCGGATTATGAAGGGCTACACGCCGTATGAGAACGTGCCAGAAAACGTCGCTCTGCCAGCGGTTATGGCAACAACATCGGTAAATGACACGCGCGTTGAATTTGTTGAGCCGACCAAGTGGGTCCAACGCCTCCGAGAAGCGTCAGGGCAGAACACGGATGCTGACCTTGCCGCCGTGCGTCCGATTGTTCTGCGTACTCAGATGGTTGCGGGTCATGCTGGGCCGTCTGGCCGTGAAGGGCGCTGGAAGGCTCGCGCCGAAGAGTTCGCTTTCGCGCTCGGGCAGGTCGGAGTTCCTGTTCCCGCGGCATCGGAATCAGGCCCGTCTGAAGCATCCGAAGCAATGAACAAGGCTGGTGATCAGCGATGACGCCTGCGGGTAACCGTATCGTTGCTGCCGTTGACGGTTCTTCACTTGGGAATCCTGGTCCCGCCGGCTGGGCGTGGGTTGTTGATGCTGACTGCTGGGATGCCGGTGGCTGGGAATCGGGGACGAACAATCTGGGTGAGCTCACCGCTGTTCTTGAGCTGTTGAAGGCCACGGAAGCTGCTGGGTTTGCTGACTGTGAGCTCCATATCTTGGCCGATTCGCAGTACGCGATCAACGTGATCTCTTCGTGGATGCACGGGTGGAAGAAGCGCGGTTGGGCAAAGGCCGACAAGAAGCCGATCAAGAACCTTGAACTGATTCAAGAAATTGACCGTGTTATCGCTGGGCGCAACGTAACCTTCGAATGGGTGAAAGGGCACGCTGGGCACACCATGAACGAGCTCGCCGATGACTTCGCGCGCGGATGCGCCGAGGAATACCAGGCGGGTCGCATCCCCAAGCCTGGCCCCGGATTTGCTGGTAGTGGGGGAGAAACTCCTGCTTCGCAGTCCAACAAGACCGGTGATTCCGGCGATGATTCCGCGAGCGCAATCGCAGAGCCGGCGGGTTCTTCTTCTGACTCTTCTTTCATGGAGATGCGTGACGGTTGCGGATCAGACAACAGGTCGCGTCTGATTGAGAATGAAAAGGTGTTCCTCACCGCCTGGCTTGCAGGAGAATCATCGGTTTTAAAGCAGATCGTAGCCCCGGACTGCACGCGCGTTTGGCCGAACGGGAACGTGACCACGACGTTGGAGGGCCCTGTTCCCCTCGACGCGAAGATCAGTCGCATGACGGTGACTTCCGCTGGAAGCGCTTGGCTTGTTCGCTACGAGATGCGATGGAAGAACGGCGCCAGCGTTGAGCTGTCGGTCTGGGAGCCAAGTGAGAATTCGCGTGGGCTGAGCCTGGTTCATCATCAGACAACCCTGAAAGGTTAAGAGGCAGGCCACACTGACGTCCACAGTGCAACCCTCGAACGAGCAGTAGCGACCCACGCGCAAAATTGCTGAGTGATGTCCAGCCTGCAACCGCACTCCCGCAAAGAGCCAGCCAGCTCTCGGCGCGCGGACATCGTTGCGGGTATGCGAATTGGATTGCCCGCCCGCGATACAGTGGGTTCATGCTCGTGAACTCGTATATTCAGCACTCTTGCACCGTCAATGAACACCGTTTCGTCGTCCCGTTGGATCACCGGAAGACGCTGAACGCACCCGCGTCGACTCCGCAGACGCTGGAAACGATCGAGATTTTCGCGCGTGAGGTGATCCGACCCGGTGGCGAAGACCTCCCCTACCTGGTGTATTTGCAGGGGGGTCCCGGTTTTGGCGCGCCTCGTTCGGGTGACTTCCGCGATGGCTGGCTTGGGCGTCTACTCGACGACCACCGCTTGGTTCTGTTAGATCAACGAGGCACTGGCCAGTCGGGGCGCCTTGATGCGCGCAGTTTGGTGGAGTCCGGTCGCTTCGATAACCCGGATGGGTCCATCAACGATCAGGCGTTGGCTGATTACCTGATGCTTTTCCGCCAGGATCAGATTGTCTGGGATGCTGAGCATGTTCGCCGTGAGCTGGCTGGCGACGCACAGTGGTCAACTCTGGGCCAGAGCTTTGGCGGATTCATCACGACTGCTTATCTGTCGCTCGCCCCTGAGGGCCTCGAAAAGTCACTCATTACGGGTGGTTTGCCGGGCCTTACACACGTCGACGAAATCTATCGCCGGACATACGCCGCCACGGCGAAGCGTAACCAGACCTACTTCTCACGCTACGCATCCGACGAGCGCACGATCCGTGAAATCGCCGCTCACCTGCGCGACACCGAAGAGCTACTGCCAACAGGAGAACGTCTGAGCCCCGCACGATTCCGCATGATCGGCATGGGCCTGGGAACAACAACGCGCACAGACGTGTTGCACTATCTGCTCGAAGGCCCGTGGACAACGGTACGTGGGCAGCGTCGCCTGTCGCACCAGTTCCTCGAAGGAATCGCGGCGGAAATTGCAGGCACCCCCATGTACGCGGTTCTGCACGAAACAATTTATGCGGGTGCGACCCCCGACCTGGCTGGCACGACAACGAACTGGTCCGCCGACCGTCTAGCCGAAGAAATCCCCGGTTTCGCTAAGGATGCCGATCCGCTCGACGAATCTGAGCCCTACTATCTGACCGGCGAGCATATGATGCGCCGTTTCTTCGACGAGGATCCGTTCCTCCGCCCGTTCGCGAAAGCCTGCGACATTCTGGCGACACGCACGGATTGGCCAGCCGTCTACATTCCCGAGGTTCTGACTCAAAACACCGTCCCGGTCGCAGCATCCGTCTACTACGACGACATGTTTGTGCCTCGTGAACTGTCCCTCGACACCGCGGCGACAATCCGTGGCGCACGCACGTGGATCACGAACGAGTACCAGCACGACGGCCTGCGCGCGTCCGGAACGAACGTTATCGACCACCTTTTCAAGTTGGTACGCGACTGAGCACCGACGCCCTGGCTCCGCCTGCGATAAGAGCAGAGCCAAGATCGGCAGGCGGCCTCGTCGATTGGTGCACACTCGATTTGTGCGCAACTGGCCGATCTCACAAGATCGGTCGCCTACCCACCTCACCTACCCACCCACATCGCGGGTAGGCTATGTCCATACCCCCAAGCGTCCGCGCTTGGATACGAAGCACACCCCGGATTGAAAGAAGACCAGTGAGCACTCAGCCCGTTTTTGAAGCGATCAACTGGAACCGCATTGAGGACGAGAAGGACCTCGAGGTCTGGGATCGCCTAACCGGCAACTTCTGGTTGCCTGAAAAAGTGCCGTTGTCGAACGACATTCAGTCCTGGAAAACCCTGCATCCGGACGAGCAGCTGATGACGAACCGCGTGTTTACCGGCCTGACTCTGCTGGACACCCTGCAGGGCACGATCGGCGCGGTCTCCCTTATCCCCGACGCGCGCACTCCGCACGAGGAAGCCGTCCTCACAAACATCGCGTTCATGGAGTCCGTGCACGCGAAGTCCTACTCGTCGATCTTCTCGACCCTGCTGTCGACCGAAGAAATCAACGAATCTTTCCGCTGGTCGGAAGAGAACGAGGCCCTGCAGCGCAAGGCTGAAATCGTGAAGTCCTACTACGAAGGCGACGATCCGGCCAAACGCAAGGTTGCCTCGACGATGCTCGAGTCCTTCCTCTTCTACTCCGGCTTCTACGCTCCGATGTACTGGTCGGCACACGCTAAGCTGACGAACACCGCTGACCTGATCCGCCTCATCATCCGCGACGAAGCTGTTCACGGCTACTACATCGGCTACAAGTATCAGCTCGCCGTCGCCGAGTCCTCTCCCGAGCGCCGCGACGAACTCAAGGATTACACCTACGCTCTCCTCTACGAGCTCTACGAGAATGAGGAGCAGTACACCGAGGATCTCTACGATCCGCTCGGCCTCACCGAGGACGTGAAAAAGTTCCTGCGCTACAACGCGAACAAGGCGCTGATGAACCTCGGCTACGAGGCCCTGTTCCCGGCCGATGAGACGAACGTGAACCCGGCAATTCTGGCGGCTCTATCACCGAACGCTGACGAGAACCACGACTTCTTCTCGGGCTCCGGTTCTTCCTACGTGATTGGCGAGATCGTCGATACTGAAGATGAGGACTGGGACTTCTAAGGGCCCTCCTTCAAGACAACTGACAAGGGCCCTGGCAACCAGCACGGTTGCCAGGGCCCTTTCGTTTCACCCCCGGATTTACCCTAGAAATCGCGCAGAAGCGTCCGCAAAAAACCCTCACTTTCGCGTTGACGGTTAAACTGTCTGTGTTACGTGTGTGCATTTACGCTCACGCGAAACGTTTTCCCGTTGGAAGAGAGTCGATATCTCGGCGATCAACCGCCAGAAAAGCGTCCAATACCGCCTGTCCCTAGGAGTACCGAGCATGAGCATCTTTGATCGCTTTGAGAACGCAGTTGAGCGTGGTGTCAACGATGCCTTTTCGAAGGTTTTTCGTTCCGGCATTAAAGCGGTTGATGTGAACTCGGCGATTCGTCGCGCGATGGACGATTCGGCGCAGGAGCTGTCAACGGAGCGCACGATCGCGGCGAATTATTTCACGGTGTTTGCTACGCCGGCTGATTTGGATTCGTTGGAAGCTGACTTGAATGTTCTTGCGGACGAATTTGCAACGCAGGCGACCGAGTATGCTGCGGACAATGGGTACGCCCTGCTTGGCCCGGTAAGCGTTGAGTTCCGCGAGGATGACGAGGAACAGGCGGGCAAGTTGCGCGTCGAGGCTTCGAATAAGCGTGGGAGTGTCGCGCCAGCGACGGCCTCGTCTCCTTCGCCTGAGCACCCGATCATTGAGGTGAATGGTGAGCGTTGGCTACTGACGGAGCCCGTGACGGTGATTGGTCGCGGTACCGAAGCCGATATTATCGTCGCCGACACCGGCGTTTCGCGCCGTCACCTTGAACTGCGGATCACGCCGACCGGTGTGATTGCTACTGATCTTGGTTCCACGAATGGCACGTTTGTTGAGGGCCACAAGATTGATGCTGCGACCCTGCTGGATGGTAACCAGCTGACGATTGGTCGTACTGTCATCGACTTTTGGACTCACCCGGAAACAGGGGGTGATGAATGACCTCGGATCTCGCGTTTACGGTTTTTAGGATCGGGTACCTGGTTCTACTGTGGTTGCTCGTATTGGGTGCCGTGAATACGTTGCGTCGCGACGTGTTTGGCACGGTTGTTACCCCGCGCGGTAAGGGCAGAAAGGCCGCTGATCAGCGTCGTAAAGAGAATCGACGAGGCCGTCGCCAGGCTCGAAACTCTGAGCCCGATGTGCCACGGAACGTGTTGCTGACGGGTGGCCCGCTTGTGGGAACTGTTCTTCCGTTGGGAACGACACCGATTGTGATTGGGCGTTCGCCCGCATCGACGCTTGTGCTTGAGGATGAGTACGCGTCGGGGCGTCATGCTCGCCTTCAGCCTTCTGAGCAAGGCTGGTGGATCGAGGATTTGAGTAGCCGTAATGGCACCTTCGTTGATGATGAGCGTCTGAACGAGCCTCGTCTGCTTCATTCGGGCGATGTTGTGCGTATTGGGCAGACCACGTTTGAATTGGTGAACTGATGGCAACTGCCCCGATTGAATTCCGTTGCGCGGCCCGTTCTGACGTTGGGTTGGTTCGAAGCAATAACCAGGATTCTGGTTATGCTGGTCCGAACCTGCTTGTTTTAGCCGATGGCATGGGTGGTCCTGCCGGTGGCGATATTGCGTCAAGCGTTGCGATTGCGCATCTTGTTCCTCTGGATTCGGATTCGTATCCTGCGGACAAGATGTTGCCGTTGCTTCGCGAAGCATTGATGGATGCGCACGATGAACTGTCGGATCGTTCTCGTCGAGACAAGGATCTTGAGGGTCTGGGGACGACGTGTATTGCTTTGATGCGTTCGGGCAATAAGTTGGCGATGGTTCATATCGGCGATTCGCGCGCCTATGTTCTGCGTGGCGAGGCTCTGACGCAGGTAACAACGGACCATTCGTTCGTTCAGTATCTGGTGGAGTCCGGTCAAATCACGCCTGAAGAGGCAGAACATCATCCGAATAAGAATGTTGTTTTGCGTGTTTTGGGTGATTCTCAGGCGGATGTGACTCCGGATGAGACGATCCGCGAAGCGGTTGTCGGCGATCGTTGGTTGCTTTGCTCCGATGGCCTGTCGGGTGTTGTGTCTCCCGAGACGTTGGGTGCTGTTCTTGCCGAAATTGATGATCCCGGTGAGTGCGCTGAAGAGTTGATTCGCCTTGCGCTTCGCGCGGGCGGCCCTGACAACATCACGTGCGTTGTTGCTGACATTGTCGAGCCCGGGTCGTATCCGGTTGGGCCTCCCCAGATTGTGGGCGCGGCGGCAATTGATCGTCATGCTGCTTCTCGCGGTGGCGAGGGTGCGGCTGGGCGCGCGGCGGCTTTGCGGAAGCAACGCCGTTTGGCGATTGACGAAGATGACGGCGAGGATCAGACGAAGCGTCGCGCTTGGTTCGCCCCGCTTTTGGGTCTTGTTGTCGCTGTTCTGCTCGGTGTTGGCGGATGGCTTGGTTGGTCGTGGACGCAGAGCCAGTATTACGTGATCGGCCAGGATGGCTACGTCGTTATCTACCAGGGCATTCCGCAGTCGTTGGGACCGTGGAAGTTTTCGCACGCCGCCGAAGTCACGGATCTTTCGTTGGCTGAGTTGACCGATGCGGACCGTCAACGCCTGCAGGATCCTGTTTTGCGTTCGTCGCGTAAGAAGATCGATCAGTACATTAATCAGTTGCGTCTGAACAAGAAGAGCTTTAAGTCTGCACTGAACGCTGACAACTCTCAGTCTGACGATAGCGCTCAATCCGCGTCCTCAGGGCAGTCGGGGGCTCAATCAGGTTCGACGAATAACAGTTTGGCGGGTGGTCACTGATGGCTCTTGTGACCGTTGCTCCCGCGAAGCCTCGTCGCGTTCTTGAAATTATTCTTTTGCTGGTTGCTTTGGCAGTCGGTATTGGCGGATATGTTCTGACCAACATTAATCGCACGGGTGAGTTGCCCGGCAATCTTGCGATGCACGCCGGTATTTTGCTGGCGATTGCGATTGTTGCCGAGGTGGGGATGCATTTCCTGGCACCCTTCGCTGACCCCGTAATTCTGCCGATTGCGGTAGCGCTCACCGGCTTGGGTTTGGCGATGATTTATCGCTTGGATATGTCCTACGATGCGCTTGATCAGGCGACCGTCGGAATGCGTCAGCTGATGTTTGTGGGCATCGCAATTGCTGTCGCCGCGTTGATTCTGATCGTGTTGAAGGACCATCGTTCGTTGCGTCGTTACACGTACACGTTCGGTGTCCTGTCCTTGATCCTGCTACTGCTCCCGATGATTCCGGGGCTCGGTGTCGAAACGTTCGGGGCACGAGTCTGGATCCGCATTGGTTCGATGTCGTTCCAGCCCGGCGAACTGGTGAAGATCACGCTGGCACTGTTCTTTGCCGGCTACTTGGTGACGAATCGTGACAATCTTGCGATTGGTGGACGTCAGTTCCTTGGAATGCGATTGCCTCGCGCCCGCGACTTGGGTCCGATTCTGGTTGTCTGGTTGATCGGTATTGCGATTCTTGTTTTGCAGCGCGATCTTGGTACCTCGCTCCTGTTCTTCAGCCTGTTCGTGGCGATGCTGTACGTGGCAACGAATCGAGTGTCGTGGCTAGTCATCGGTTTCGTCATGTTCGTGCCCGCTGTTGCGCTGACAGTCAAGGCATTCCCGCACGTCGCGAATCGTTTCTCGGTGTGGTTGAACGCGTTGGATCCCGAGGTTTATGAGCAGACGGGTGGGTCGTTCCAGCTGGTGCAGTCGCTGTTCGGTCAGGCATCGGGCGGTTTGATGGGGACCGGTTGGGGTCGCGGCTACCCACAGTTGGTTCCTCTTGCCAATTCTGATTTCATTCTTTCGTCGTTTGCCGAAGAATTGGGTTTGACCGGTTTGGTCGCAATTCTGGTGCTGTATCTGGTGCTGATTGAACGCGGTTTACGTGCCGCCATTTCCGTTCGTGACGGTTTTGGGAAGCTACTGGCAACGGGTTTGAGTTTCTCGCTGGCAATTCAGCTGTTCGTGGTGTTGGGCGGTATTACTCGCCTGATCCCGCTAACGGGTCTAACGGCGCCGTTCTTGGCAGCCGGTGGCTCGTCAATGGTGTCGTCGTGGTTGACTGTCGCGCTGTTGATTCGCGTGTCCGATGCGGCTCGTCGTCCCGCCGCCACACCTGCTCCGTGGAACTCAGGTATCCAACCGTCTGTTGCACGTGAGGTGAACGCATGAACCATCAGATTCGTCGCTTGTCCATCGTCATCTTCGCAATGTTTGCTCTGCTTGGTTTGGCTGCAACGAACAATCAGTTCCTTCAGGCTCCGTCTTTAAACGCCGATGGGCGTAATGAACGCACTATTTTGCACGCGGCGGAAACGGATCGCGGTCCGATCATTGTTGCGGGTTCGGCGATTGCGTCGTCGACGAAGATTGAGGGCTCTAATCGTTTCCAGCGTTCCTATTCTCAGGGTCCGCTTTATGCTTCGGTAACCGGGTATTTCTCGTCCGCATTTTCGCAGGCAACCGGGCTTGAGTCGGCCGCTGAATCGACATTGGACGGACAGTCTCAGGCTCTTCTTGGTCAGCGTCTTCACAACCTGTTTACGGGCGCTTCTCGCCAGGGCGGTGGCTTGGTGCTGACGTTGGATCCGACCCTTCAGCAGATTGCCGCTGATCAGTTGGGTAACCGCAAGGGCGCCGTCGTGGCGTTGAATGCAAAGACCGGCGCGATTTTGGCGATGTATTCATCTCCCAGCTATGACCCGAATTCTCTGGCCGCCTTCGATTCCGAGGCGGTGAATGACGCGTATAAGGCTCTGACGGAAGATCCGAACGAGCCCCTATCGAACCGTGCGATCGCGGGTAGTCGCTATGAGCCCGGTTCGACGTTCAAGATTTTGACGTCAATCGCTCTGATCGAAAATGGTGTCGCTTCACCATCTACGAATGTGGAATCCCCCGTTTCAACAGTGCTTCCCGGAACTCAGACGACGGTGTCGAACATTGAGTCTTCGACGTGTGGCGATGGGAATCCGACGTTGGCTGAAGCGTTTGCACGATCGTGCAACACGTCGTTCATTCTTGCCTCGCAGTCGCTTTCTCACGATCAGCTTGCCGATGTGGCGTCGCGTTTCGGTTTCGGCGCATCCCAGTCGATTCCGCTTGCTGTGACTCCTTCGGTTTTCCCTGAAACGACGGACGCGGCCCAGCTGGCGATGAGCGCTATCGGTCAGTATTCAGTTCAGGTGACGCCACTTGAAATGGCTGAGATTGCTCAGACGATCGCTAACGGTGGTCAGATGATGGCGCCCTACTTGGTGTCGCAGGTTGTGGATGCTGATTTAGCTGTCCAGTCCGAGACCAACCCAACTGTGTTGCACACCCCGATTAGTGCCAATATTGCGACGCAACTGACCGAGATGATGAAGGGTGTTGTCAATCAGCCGTATGGCACGGGCACATCCATGGCGCTCGACGGCATTTCCGTGGCGGCGAAGACCGGCACGGCGGAAACGGGCACTAACGGACGCGCGAACGCGTGGGCGGTGGGTTTTGCTCCCGCTGACGATCCGCAGATTGCCTTCGCTGTCCTTGTCGAGGGTGACGATACGGATCCAGCTCCTCACGGTGGAACCGTTGCCGGCCCAATTGCTCGTGCGCTTTTAGAGGCGGGTATCCAATGAGTTCTTCCGCAAAGTATTCAGCAGGCAAGAAGCTGGGCGGTCGTTACACGCTGCTCACGCCGATTGCTCAAGGTGGCATGGGCGAGGTCTGGAAGGCTCGCGATCAGGTGACCGGTCGCATGGTGGCCGCAAAGGTATTGCGCCAAGAGTTCTCTGGCGAAGAGTTGTCCTTGTCGCGTCTGCGTATCGAAGCGAATAATGCGATGCGTATCCAGCACCCGAATATTGCGAACGTGCAGGATTCTGGCGAGCAGGATGGTCGCGGCTGGATCGTCATGGAGCTGGTTGAAGGCAAGCCCCTCAACCACTACTTGAAGGACGGTCATCGCATTGCCACGCAGGACCTCGTCCCCGTTCTGATGCAGGTCGCGATGGCGCTCGGCGCAGCGTCGGAAGCCGGGGTTGTCCACCGTGATATTAAGCCCGCGAATATTCTGGTGCGCCCCGACGGCATCGTGAAGCTGACCGATTTTGGTATTTCGCGCTCGAATAATCAGGCGGCTCTGACCGCCGCGGGAATGGTGATGGGCACGGCTCAGTACCTTCCGCCCGAGCAGGCGATGGGGGAAATCGCGACGTCGTTGGGTGATTTGTACGCCTTGGGTGTGATTGCGTACGAGGCTGCTGCCGGGCGGCGACCCTTTACTGGCAAGACACAGGTTGATATTGCGTTCTCGCACGTGAATGATCCTGTTCCTCCCCTGCCTTCTGACGTGCCGCGCCCGCTTGCTGACGTCATTTGTCACCTCTTGGAAAAGAAGCCGGAGAAGCGCCCCGACTCTGGTGTAGCGCTGGTCCGCGAGCTGTCGAACGCGGCAAAGCAGATGGGTATTTCTGTAGCAACTCATCCGCTTCCCGACCCATTCCCAGAGGCGAAGATGGAGCCGACGCAGGTTCATCCGTCTCCCGTGGCAGCGCCGGTTCGTCACACGAAGCGTCGCAGTCTTCCCGAGGAACTGCTGGAACGCCCAGCGGGCCTTGATACTCCAACGGATCCGCAGACCCTTACGCAACAGTCGGATTCGCAGGATCCTCAAAATGTGAACGCCCAGACGGAACACTCACAGTCGCTCTCAGGAGATGCCATGCCATCGAACAAGGGGGATGCGGACTTAGATCCAACCGCGGTGCGTCGTCGTCAGCTCAGTGAACGACTGAAGGAACGTGCTCGCGTCCGCGAAGAGGCTGACACGGCTCACGCTTCGGCATCGCCGACGCTTCCACCACCACCGGCTCCCACCGACAAACGTTCGGCCACCGATTCAGCCAAGCGCTCAGGAACGCAGGCCATAGCCTCGTCCCCCCAGACGAAGACGCGCCAGCAGAAACTGTCGTCGCCACCACCCAAGCGGGTCAGGCCGAAGCCATCGAGCCAGGCGAGCGGGCAGGTCTGGTACTCCGTGTCGAAGCGGAATACGCCGCCGGTGAGCACCATGCCCCCGACTCCGACTCAGTACAACAGGTCGGTGGTTGCGCCACCTGTTTCAAAGGGTCGGCGCATCATCCAAGCAATCATCATTGCCCTGATAATCATCGCGATTCTCGCGGGCGCATATTTCATTCTTCAGCACATGTTCGGGTCACTCACGTCGCTTCTCAGTGACGGGCTCCCCACCACGAAGGAGGTTCAGACATGGCAGACTCCATGGGCCGCCGTCTAGCCGGCAGGTACGAGGTTCGCTCACTGATCGGGCGCGGCGGGATGGCGGAAGTCCACCTGGGCTTCGATACGCGCCTATCACGCGTTGTCGCAATCAAGATGCTGCGCTCTGACCTGGCACGAGACTCCGTGTTCCAGGCGCGTTTCAGGCGTGAAGCGCAGTCGGCTGCTTCTTTGAACCACGCGAATATTGTGGCCGTGTACGACACGGGCGAGGAAATGCTGACCGGCCCTGAAGGTCGAGCTATCTCCGTGCCGTACATCGTGATGGAGTACGTCGAGGGGCACACGGTCAAGGAACTGCTCGCTGACGGTACTCCGGTGCCGATCAACGAGGCCGTTGCCATCGTGTCCGGCGTGTTGGGCGCGCTTGAATACTCCCATTCGCAGCATTTGGTGCACCGGGATATCAAGCCGGGCAACATCATGTTGACGAATGACGGCAAGGTGAAGGTCATGGACTTCGGTATCGCGCGTGCGATCACCGATTCGCAAGCGACGATGACGCAGACGAACGCTGTCGTTGGCACTGCCCAGTACCTGTCGCCCGAGCAGGCTCGCGGTGAGCAGGTGGACGCGCGTTCCGACTTGTACTCCACCGGCGTTGTCCTGTTTGAGTTGCTGACCGGCCGTCCGCCGTTTACCGGCGATTCGGCTGTTGCCGTTGCCTACCAGCATGTTCAGCAGTTGCCTCCCACACCGTCGTCGATCACCCCGGATGTTCCCGAGGCACTTGATCGCGTCGTGATGAAGGCTCTGGCAAAGGATCGCACAGACCGCTACACGTCAGCTGCCTCTATGCTGGCTGATTTGATGCGCGCGTCGCGCGGTGGCCACGTGAATGCTCCAGCCGTTGCAGTGTGGGAGGACACGGTTCCGATGGCTGCGGCAAACGTAGCGAATTCGCAGCCGACTCAAACCTTGCCTCCGGCAGTTGCTTCCCCGTCAAATGCGACAACGACCTTTGCGCCCGTTGCGGCGCAGGAGCTTGAGGAAGAACCGGAAAAGAAGTCGAAGAAGGGCATTATTGTCGCGCTTGTCGTTGTGGCTCTGTTGCTGATGGGCGCTATTTGGTACGCACTGTCGCATGCTTCTTCGGATAAAGAGATGGTCGCCGTCCCCGACAATCTGATCGGAATGACGCAGGCAGAGGCAAAGTCCGCGGTGGAGTCTGTTGGCTTGGTGTTCGCGATTTCGAATGAGACGGTTGCCTCTGACGAGATTGAAGAAGGCAAGGTCGCTGAGACTGATCCGCCGTCGGGCAATCAGGTTGAGGTTGGTTCGACCGTGACGGCGAAGTTGTCGAGTGGCGCTGAATCCGTTGTTATTCCTGACAATCTAGTGGGTATGAGCCCGGATGCCGCGAAACAGGCAATTGAGGCTCTGGGGCTTGTGTATGAGCAGACCGCTGACCCTGTTGCTTCTGCGGATGTGGAAGAAGGCAAGGTTGCTCAGGTGAACCCGTCGGTTGGTTCGAAGGTCAAAAAGGGATCGACCGTGAAGGTCAGCCTGTCGTCGGGCCCGAAGAGCGTTGAGGTTCCGGATGTTACGGGTATGACGCAGGATCAGGCGCGTGAGGCTCTGGTTGCGAAGGGCTTGACGGTTGGTTCCGTTCAGGTGTCGGATGACCCGAGCCAAAAGGAAGGTCTGGTGATTTCCACTAACCCGGCTGCTGGCACGTCGGTTAATAAGGACACGGCGGTCACGTTGACTGTGTCTTCTGGCAAGATCACGATTCCTTCAGGTTTGGTTGGTTACGACCAGGCGTATGTTGTTCAGACTTTGCAGGAGCTTGGCTTACGCACATCGGTGACGGAGCAGTACTCGAACGATCTGGAAGCTGGCGGTGTTCTGGCGGTGAATCCGACTGAGGGTTCTGTTGTCGCCCAGGGTTCGACCGTGAACCTTACGGTGTCAAAGGGTCCGCAGCCGGCTCCGCCTAATCCAAACAATTCCGGTCAAGCGAACTCGGGTAGCTAGTGGGTAGTTGTCCGATTCGCCGTGGGTGGATTTGATTGACGAGGCCTGGCGGGGATCACATGATCCCCGCCAGGTTACGCCGAAGGGTGTTGGATCTTTCACCGCAACATCAACAGATGCAAACCTTAACTATGCGCCCTCACTCATAGTGGCGTATTTCCGCTCAGCTACAACAGGCTTCAAGCTCCGCGCCCGTCCGGGCGCGGCCTCGTCCCCACACGCACACAACCAATTCGCGAACATCGCGTGCCCCGACTGCGTCATCACAGACTCAGGATGGAACTGCACGCCCTCAAGCGGAGCGCTCTTATGACGCACCCCCATGATGATCCCATTATCCGTCGAAGCGCTCACCTCAAGGCAATCCGGAAGCGTTAACGGGTCAATCGCCAGCGAATGATAGCGCGTCACCGTCAACGGCGATTCAACGCCCTCAAACACGCCACAACCATCGTGAGCGATCACAGACGTCTTCCCGTGCATCAACTCCGGGCTATGAGTCACAGTGGCACCACAAAGCTCACCCAGCGCCTGATGCCCCAAACACACGCCCAGCATCGGAATACCCAGCTTCAAACAATCATCAATCACCTGAAGCGAAGCACCCGCACCCTTCGGATCACCTGGACCGGGAGAAATCAGCACGCCATCATAGACACTAGGCTCAAACCAGAGCGGATCGACCTGATCGTTGCGCACAACATCAACCTCGGCACCCAAGTGACGCAGGTAGCCGACAATCGTCCACACGAACGAGTCATAGTTATCCACGCACAAAATACGAGCCATGATGATCGTCCCCCTTAAGCCACCCTGATACAGTCACGCCGATTCCACGCGCCAGAACACGTTGGCAACGCGTCAAAACGAGGCGAAGATCAAACGAACCGGCACGAACCATCCGCGCGTATGCGGAAAAGTGTAAGCCGGACGCCACCTGAAACGCCGAAAGCGTCAACGGGTGAACAGGTCAGACGGACGCTTCGCCGAACTCAAAGTAATCCTGGGCCCACGGGTAACCCCACTCAAGAAGAGCGTAGGCAACAAGGCCAATCAGAACCAACGACTCAATAACCTTCAACCATGTCGGTCCGGGAAGATGACGGAAAATCCAAGCGTACATGTGGATCAAATGTCCTTTTCAAGCGATGTTCAAGCGGAGAAAATGGGATCAGGCTGCGGGTTCGTCCGCCAGCGCACTGGGCACGCCAGTGTCCTTAGGAGTCCATGACTTGAACTTCAGGTGAACAATGAAACGCTGCGAGTTCCCGTATTCGGGGTGGCAGGTAGTCATGGTCATCCAACGTTCAGTGGGCACCTGGCTCCACGTGACATCATCAATCACGGGGGCGACGACGCGGTAGTTGTCCGGGTCATCGGCCTCAACGATTTCGCTGGTTTCCATAGTGTACGTGATGTAGTGGTTGTCGAGTTCAACAACAACGGGGTCGCCGGGGGATAGGCGGTCGATCCAGCGGAAGTTATTGCCGTAGGTGCGACGGTGGCCGGCGACAGAGAAGTTGCCGATGTCGCCGGGCTGAGCGGTGTCTTCATAGTGGCCAGCGAAACCCTGGTCTAGGACGAATGTCGACGTGGTTTCCGCCAACGGAATCTTCATCCAGTTCCACTTTGGGACATGAATAAGACCGTAGATCTGATTTGGGTCAACGCTGGTCGCCATTGACGGCGGGTCATCCGTGCGTTCCTCACCAACGTTTGTGGTAGCGGGCGCGTGCGCTTGGGCGTATGTTTCGATCGCTTGCTGGCGAGGTCCTTCAACTTTGAAAGACGTCCAGTAGAGTTGCCAGAATGCGAAGCCAATCAAAAGGATGGCGACGGTAATGAAGAGTTCACCAATCACTCCAAGAGCGACGTTGAGCGGCGAGGCCTTCTTTTGGGGTGCAATATGTGCGCCTGCCATGGAACGCCTTGTCATGTTTTAGTCCACCACCTGTGCGTACGAGTTAAATGTCTTCACGCTTGCCGCGGGAAGATGAAGGGATTTGTTCGTCTTCAGATCCCAGCCAAGGCCATACAAAGCAACGTATGCCTTGTAATTAACAATACGGGGATTTGCGTTGACCTTCTCTGTGAGCGCGTTCGGATCACCAATGGCTTCCACCACGTATGGCGGAGAAAATGACTGTCCGTCAACAAGAATCACGTTGCCAATGCATCGGATCACTGTTTGTCCGGTCACGCGTACCCCTTGGACAGTCATGGCTTCCGCGCCACCATTCCAGAGCGCGTTCATAACGTCTTCAATGTCCTGCTGGTGAATGACCAGGTCGTTCGGTGTAGCTCCGTCGGGAATCGCCTGCTGAGGTGCGTCCGTGAGCGTAATAGTCACACCTGGGCCGGTCACGGGTTGCGCTGCCAGTGAGGTAATGGACGTATCCTCGGTCTGCGTTTGGCCGGACGAGTTGGCGTATTGAGACACGATGTCGCGCAGTGCGCTCACCTCAAAATCGAGCGTTTCGACTTCATCCTGCGAGGCTCGTACCAACGAAATCAGGTTGGTATCTCGCCCGAGGTTGTCGGCGTCATTCTTCGCCTGCGCTGAAACGGTGAACAGCAAGCCGGAAGTAGCGGTGACAATAAAAACGGATGTGGCCGCGCGTGGAGACAGTGGCGCGAACTTCCGTAGCTTGCGCAGGGCCACGTGCCAGGGACCGTCGAAGTGCGAGATGTGGGGCTTGGGTTTCATCGACGAGGCCGCCTTCTTTTTCGAACGCGACCTCGGTTCAAAGGCGGGTGGGGTCGAGGAATCGGATTTTTGTGATGCCTCGGGTGGAATCAAATGAGGAGAATCATCCTGATTGTGTGCCATCAATGCCTCCTTCCCGCGTTGCACTTTGGTTTGTCGTTACTTGGAAGACTACGCTAAAGGGGTTACCGTTCTGCGATGCCTTTCCGAGAAGTAGTCGGCAAGAGCACCAAAGTTCAATTGAGGAGAAACGTGGCTGAGAACAAGAAGCGCAAGAATACGAAGCACCAGGTTCCTGAAGATCAGGATCTGAACGCCTGGACCGCAGGTATTCCGCTGAGCCCCAGCTGGTGGGCACCGACTTTCATTGCCCTTCTTCTAATCGGCCTTGTGTGGCTGATGGTCTACTACATTTCTTCGGGCGTTTACCCGATTCCCGGCATCAACTGGTGGAACATGGTGATCGGCCTGGGCATCATGATGGTGGGCTTCCTGATGACGCTCCGCTGGCGATGACCTGTTGATAAAGGTTTCCCGCTAGATTTCAACAATCACAAGAGTTATCCCCAGGTGTTTCCACACCTGGGGATAAATTACATCCGTGTAATTTAGACAATCACACAGATTGTGGATAACTCGCATAAACCTCGAGATTTCAACGAATTTATCCGAGAACCTCGAAAATCACTTCGTAGGTCAAGCCAATCAAGGCGATCACAGCAACATACATACCCACAGTTATCCACAAGGCCTGACGTTCCTGCTTTTTCGCCGTAATTCCAGGCTTTGCACGCCCTTGACGCCAATAAATCCACGTCGCCAATGCGCCCGTGGCAAGGCCACCCACGTGCCCCTGCCACGACACATTCGGGACAATAAAACCGATCAGCAAGTTCACAAGTAAGAGGCCCACGACGGCCCTCGTATCCATACCCGACTGCTTCTGCAAAACGAACATCGCACCGAACAAACCGAACACAGCACCAGACGCGCCCACGGTCACCGTCCCAAGCGACGACGGTTGAATCAAGACCCACGCCAAAACAAACAGCGACGCACCAATCGCGCTCAAAAGATACACAGACAAATACCGGGTACGCCCCAACACCTGCTCAAGCTCAATACCCACCGAGTATAAAGCCAACATATTGAACGCAATATGCATGAACCCGCTGTGAAGGAACGCAGTCGTCAAGAATCGCCACACCTGGCGGTAACCCACCGCAGGGTTAAAGAACAGCCAATTCCCCACCGACGGCAACACGAAGGACACAATGAACAACGCAACGTTGATACCAATCAGCGTGTACGTCACAACCGGCTGACCACTGGGAACACGTGGCCTGCGAACGTTCGCGCACTCCACGCACACTGAACGAACCTCGGTCCGCACCGTGCAATCAACACACATCGGACGATTGCACTTCTTGCAATAATCCACCGAACGCACACCCGGGTGACGCGGGCACTCAGGAGCCGCATACGGGTTCGAGCGCTGTCCATACAAAGGCGTCGACATGCTCTATATCCTCCACACACCGCCAGAAACCAGACACACCATCTCGCTCCCGACGCTCACGAGCAACCAAAATCGCTCTTACCGTAATACACGTAGGACGGACAGGCGCACGAACCCACACGGGATTCGCTCCCCCATCCGCCCATAATGAAGAAAACGTAACCGATCAAGTGGAGGCGGCCTCGTCAATCAGCAACAATCACCCAAGCGGGAAACCACGCCGAACGCGAGACGCGCCAACCTCACACTCAGTCGACGATCGAAACCGACTCGATAACAACGTCATTCACCGGACGGTCATTCGCGCCCGTCGCAGTCGTTGCAATCGCGTCGACAACCTTCTTCGACTCTTCGTCCTTGACCTCACCGAAAATGGTGTGGTTGCCCAGCAACCACGGGGTCGGCGCAACCGTGATGAAGAACTGCGAGCCATTCGTGCCCTTGCCCATACGCTTGCCAGCATTCGCCATGGCCAGCAGGTAGGGGCTGTTGAAGTTGAGTTCCGGGTGGATCTCATCGTTAAACTGATAGCCTGGGCCACCAGTACCGGTGCCCAGCGGATCACCACCCTGAATCATGAAGCCCGAAATAACGCGGTGGAAAATCGTGCCGTCGTAAAGCGGACGCGACGTCTTCTGGCCGGTCATCGGGTCAACCCACTCGCGCTCGCCACGAGCCAGCGTGACAAAGTTATTCACCGTGTTCGGTGCGTGGTTCGGGAACAGTTCAATGTTGATATCACCCATAGAGGTGTGCAGTGTTGCTTCCATGTCTTCATCGTCCCAGAAAAGGCGCCAAAAGGCATGATCTGGAGCTATCCGATTTTGTCGCTAGGGGTGCAGATCACAAAACTTCGGTGCACAATGGGAAGACGTGGTACAAACCGCAGCAACTATTGGAAGGATTCGGACCATGGCCAACACACCGAACTTCGACACGGAGAAGCTTCGCAACGAAGCACTCCAACTGCGCGACGCGGTCGCCGTGCACGCCGGACGGGTGGCAGTGAAAGCCACCGAACTCGCCGAACAGGGCATCGACTGGGCAGCACCTCGCGCCCAAGCAGCACTCAACGAAGCAATCGACCGCGCAACACCGCTCGTCGAAGACGTCACCGCTCGCGCCGTTGACGCAGCAGACCGCGCACGCCCCGCATTCGAAAAGGCACGCGAAGAGGTCGTCGAAGACTACATTCCGCGCATCCAGCGAGCCGTCCACGAAGGTGGCGCAGCGCTCGCCGCAGACGGAACGCCATTGCTTGAACGCGCACATCACGCCAGCGAAGCATCGCAGGTAGCTCTCACCACCCCGACAAAGAAGGTCATCGTGAAGAAACACCGCTTCCTCCGCGCCATCGGATGGACCGCCCTTGCAGGAACCGTCGCCGGCGCCGGCTACGTGCTCTGGAAGCGTAGCCAGCCGATCGAAGACCCGTGGGCCGAAGAATACTGGGCCGACCTGGAAACGACTGTCGACGTTCCCGCCACCGAACCTGAAGAGGTCGAAGGCGTCGAGCAGATCGACACCGCAACCGAAGAGTGAGCTCGCGACGAAGTGAGTTCACTGAGAAGTGCGCCTCCGGCGCAACACAATCACGGCGAAGTGAAATTCACGGGAAAGTGAACCCCTTGGAAGAGCGCAACTGAGCCTCACAACCCTCGCCATCACACGTTAAAGCTGGTGGTCATGCGATTGATGTCGCGTGACCACCAGCTTTGTGTTTGAGAAAGCATCAGTTGTGCGTTTGTGGGGCACCAGCTTTGCTCACGCGTTTCTACTGACACCTCGTCGCGCGTCACCAACTACACCCCACGCGACGAAACCACGCGTTTCAGGGCAAAAGTGTCGCGTCATGTGCAGCCCGTGCCTGAAAACCCACCCAACCATGACACCACCTACACCCCACGCGACGAAACCACGCGTTTCAAGCCCAAACCGTCGCACCAGGCGCAGTCAGGGTCACTTCGCGAAGGTCAGTCATCTCCTATCAGGGTGCGAACGACCTGGCCGACACCATCCTCATTGTTGGACGGCGCAATGTATCGGGCTTCCGCAACAACGTCAGCGTGAGCATTCGCCATGGCGAACGACCAGTCGGCGTACTTGAACATGGAGATGTCGTTGTGGAAGTCGCCGAATGCTGCAGTCTGCGCGGGCGTCACGCCAAGAGCGTTCTGCAGTGCGAGCACAGCGTCACCCTTGTCGACGCCACGAATCTGTAGGTCAGCCCAGTTAGTTCCAGACACCGCGTACTGGTGAGTGTCCGCGAAATTCGCAAGTGTTGCTTCAGCCAGCGGGCCCACCGAGTCAAGACACATGACGGCGAGCTTCACGATGTCGTCGTCGATTTCACCAGAATCGATCATGTCGATGATCTCGTGCTGGTCGGCGATTCGTTTGGTGCGGTGATAGTAGGGCAGGACGCCGTCAACAAATAGGTCGTCCGTACGTTCAACGTAGGCAAATTGCTTGCCACACATGACTAGGCCACCGTTGATTCCGGTTGCGACGGCGTCACGCACCATGTCGATGGCACGGTGGATGGTTTCGTGGTCGATGGGGCTGGATGAAACTTCCTTGCCGTCTTTCATGACGATCGCGCCGTTTTCAGCGATGACTGTCATTCCGGGGCGTCCGGGGAACATGTCGAGCAACGTCCATACTTGGCGTCCTGATGATGGGGCGAACACGATCCCACGCTCATCCATGGTGTCGAGGAGTTCAGAGAGTCTCTCAGGGAAGTTTTTGTCGTCGTCGAGCAGAGTGCCGTCCATGTCGACAGCGACAAGACGCAGGTCGCAGTCGGTAGCGAGGGATGATAGGTCGGTGGGTTCAAGCAGTGTCATGCTTCAATTGTCCCCGATTGTTGGGGACGTATCCGACGCGAAAGCCGTTCCTGGTCTCATTTCACGCGTGAGATTGTCGACGTTTATGCGATTGTGTTCGAATTCTTGTGCTCTGACTGTGCGTGAGACTACGTCTTGCTAGCGTCGTTGGTATGAAATATGTTCGTCCTTTTGCTTCGACCTCTTCTGATTCGCTTGCCATCGCACAGGTTGTGGTGCGTCGTTTTGCGGCGACGACGAATCTGCTGATTGCTAGCCGCTCGTTTGCGATTCTGACGTCCGCGAGCGCGTCCTCGTCATTGTGGTGCGAGGTGTACGAGGCACTGGGGTCGTTGCTCTCGGGGTTTGGCGCGCATGTCAGGTTTGTGAATTCGGTTGACGAGGCCACCGGCGACGCGGTGGTTGTACGTCCCGAAGAGGCTGACGAGCAGTCGTTAGGGCACATTAGTGTGGTGGTGGGCGTGAATGAGGCGCCCGTTGTGCGAGTGAATCCGTCGCAGGTTGGCATGTATGTGGGTGAGAAGCCTGTTGTTCGCCAGGTTCCTCCCCACGTTCAGGTTCTTGATTCGGACGGGAAGCTTCTTCGGGATCCCTATGATCCTAAGAATGATGCGAGTTATGCGCAGCGTCGTCTGGCGTGGGCGCGATCGTTCATGCCGGTGACGCGTGCGACGGTCAGTGATCTTGTAGCAACGGGGGCTCTTCAGGGTCGTCATGTCGGGCTCGCGTTGGTATTGGAGCCGAAGACGGCGGTGCTCGCTCTCCTGCTGAAGGAAGCGGGCGCGACGGTCAGCGTGTTTGGGCACGCAGATGAAACTCGGGACGATGTGGCGGATCAGCTTCGCGCGGCTGGGCTTGCCGTCTTTGCGGAGTCGAGCGCGACAGCGGAGCGTGAAGAAGAGCTTGCTCGCCAGTTCCTGACCAGTGGGATCGAGTTCCTGCTCGATGATGGATCGCATCTGATCCGCATGGCGCATGACGAGACGCGCGCTCCTGACGTTCTGACTACCTTGAAGGGTGCCGCGGAAGAGACGACGTCGGGGATTCGTCCGCTTCGGGGCTTTCCGTTACGCATTCCGGTGATGGCATCGAATGATGCGCGCTCGAAGACTCTTTTCGATAACGCGTATGCGACGGGCCAGTCCTGTTTGCTGACTTCTCTGGACCTCGTTGATCCGCAGTTACAGGGGGTTCCGCTCTGGGATCAGCGTTTCGTGGTTGTGGGCTACGGCGATGTTGGCATGGGCGGTGCTCGCTTTGCCCGCGCGTGTGGCGCTCTGGTGACGGTGGTGGAGCTCGATCCGGTGCGCGAACTGCGTGCTCGCATGGATGGGTTCCAGACAGCCTCGCTTCTCGATGCCTGCGCGAACGCCGATTGGGTGATGAGCGCAACCGGCGAACGCGACACGATCACCCTCGAAGCCCTGGCTGCAATGCCCGACGCGTGCGTGGTGACGGTATCCGGTGGCGTAACCGACGAAATTGCCCTTTCAGAGGCTCTCAAAGCCGGTTGGACTTGGACAGATAGCGATGAGCGCGCAGTCGGTCTGCTCTGCGTTCCCGCGACGGCTACAGATCCTGCTCTCCCAGGTGGTGCGCAGGGGAACGAGGCCGCCCACCGCCACATCACGATCCTCGACAAGGGCGGGTGCATTAACTGCACGGCCGGCGAAGGCAACGCTATCGAAATCATGGATATGAGCTTCGCCGTCCAGGTGTCTTCACTGCGCGAACTGCTCATGCACGAGAACCCCACACACGATCCGTTACCAGCAGGCTTGCACTCCCTGCCCGAGGATGCAGATAATCTGGTCGCACGGCGCACGCTCGACCTGCAGTGGACGACCGAGCTCCAGCCAACGTCTTTCGCGAAGGAAACTCATGTCTAACGTTCAAGTCTGGTCTGCCGGACTGGTTATCCCGATTACCGCTCCGTCCGTCATGGATGGCGCTGTCGCAGTGAAAGATGGTCGCATCGAGCACGTTGGGGCGCGCGACTGGGTTCTGGAAACGCTGGCCGATCGCGGACTGTCATATTCAGAGCGCCACTTTGATGGGGTTTTGCTTCCCGGCCTCGTGAATGCGCACACGCACCTGCAGTACACGGGAATGGCCGAAGTTGGTGCCAAGCAATACAGAGGGATGCCCGACTGGATCAGCGGGTTCAACGCCGTCTACGACGCAGGCGGTTTGGATTGGGGTAAAGATGCGGCGACCGGCGCGCAGATGCTCCTCGAAGCGGGCACGACCAGCGCCGCCGACGTAGTGACCGATCCCGAAGCCGCGTCCGCACTTCACAACGCTGGCTTACACGGTGTCGCTTACTGGGAGGTCATGGACTGGACGAACGACGACTGGAAAGAGCGCGGGCCCGCAACCGTCGAGAAGGCTCTCGACGCAATGCCCACCCCTCCTGCCGTCGGCATTTCGCCACACGCCCCCTACTCGCTCGAAGCTGACCCGCTACTCGATCTGCCCGACTTGGCGCGCAGGCGCGGAGTTCGACTGCACATTCACCTCGGTGAATCACACTCGGAAGCCGAATGGGCTGAAGGCCGCACGGGCGAACTCTCAGACCTCTGGCGCACCGGTGACTCGTCGTCGTTCACGGCGATGCGCGCTCGCGGTGGCGGTTTCTCGGCGACGCAGTTCGTTGACCAGCTGGGCGTTCTCGGTCCCGACTGCCACGTTGCGCACGGCGTGTACATGACGGCGGATGATCGTCGCCGTCTGCGTTCTCGTTCGACTGCCGTGGCGCTTTGCCCGCGTTCGAACCGCGTCATTGGTTTGGATGCGCCACCCGTGGCCGCCTACCTCAATGAGGGCAACATGATTGCTGTCGGCACCGACTCGCTGTCGTCGTCGCCTTCGCTGGACGTCATGGAAGATGTTGCCGTCCTATTCGATATCGCTCGCAACCAGGGCTATCGCGCGTCCGACCTGGCACGCAGGTTACTCAACGCCGCAACATTGGGGGGCGCGTGGGCCATTGGAACTGCGACGGGACCGGATCGCATCGGCCAGCTTCAAGCGGGCGCGGTGGCAGACATGTGCGTCATCGATGTCCCTGTTTCCGACATCACGGGCTCAATCGAAGACGTTGTTCGCCACGGCGCGGGTCGCCAAGTTGAAACAGTGATCGCAGGTCAGGTCAGGTTCTCGCGCGAAGGAAGCCTCCGATGACCGATCAGCTAGACGTTTCCACCGAGGCGATCGACCTCGTGAACTCTCTTTGCCTTGAGCCACACCCCGAGGGTGGCTGGTTCCGCAGAACATGGACAGCGCCCACGGTCGTGGAAACGGAGGGTGGGCGGCGAGCGACCGCGTCCGCGATCCTGTTCCTGCTCGACCAGGGCATGGAAGCCCGCTGGCACGTCGTCCGCTCCGATGAGTTGTGGCTTTGGCATGGGCCGGGCACGCTCGAAATCCAGTTCGGCGGAACCGGGGACGCGCCGTGCAACCAACCCGAAACCATCATCTTGGGTGCACCCCAGGTTTCGACAGGGAACGAGGCTAGAACCCAGTCCGCATCGCCTTCACCTAATCAGGCCGGAACACCGCAGGTGCCCACCGATGCGGCGAACCCTGTTCAGGTCCTGGTGAAAGCAGGAACATGGCAGCGAACGTTCGCGCGCAATAGCGTTGCATTGGCAACGTGTGTTGTCTCACCCGAATTCACCTACGAAGACTGGAGACTCGCAGAAAACGTGTGATCTTCTTGTCACAAACGTCCGTGAAGCAAGATTGCAGACGAATCTGTACATGGTCGCCCGTAGGCTGAAGAGGTCGCGGAAAACTGCGACTGAGTTTCCATCAGGCTAACTGGAGGCATTTGATGCGCCGTTCTGTCCGTTCATTCTCCGCTCTCGCGCTGGCAACGTCTGCTGCACTGTTCCTAGGCGCATGCTCGGGTTCTGCTGACACCTCGTCGGAATCTGCCACATCGGTTACCACTCAGTCTGGTGCGCTTGAAACCGTCACCCCCGGCAAACTGACCATCGCCACCGGCGAACCGGCCTACTCCCCGTGGGTTATCGATAACGCTCCCGAATCCGGTGAAGGCTTCGAAGCAGCCGTCGCATACGCTGTCGCCGAAGAACTCGGTTACAGCAGGGAAAACGTCCAGTGGACCCGCGCAACCTTCGATTCGTCGATCACTCCGGGCGCAAAGGACTGGGACATTAATCTTCAGCAGTTCTCCATCACGGACGAGCGCAAGGCGGCCGTTGATTTCTCCAGCCCGTACTATACGACCTCTCAGGCTATTGTTGCTGTTGAAGGTTCCGCTGCTGCCTCCGCTAAGAGCATCGCAGAACTGAAAGATGTTCAGTTCGGCGTTCAGGCCGGCACCACCTCGCAGCAGTTCATCACGAACACGCTTGGTGATCAGCTGTCCAAGCAGGCTTCGATCTACAACAACTCCGACGACACTCTTGCTGCCCTGCAGAATGGCCAGGTTGACGCGATCGTCGTCGACCTTCCGACCGCGTTCTACATGACCGGCGCTCAGATCGATAATGGCGTCATTGTCGGCCAGTTCGAGGCCACCTCCAATGGCGACGACTTTGGCATTGTTCTGCCAAAAGGTTCGAAGCTGACCGCAGCTGTCACCGCAGCCGTTGATTCCCTGCGTGACAAGGGCACCCTTTCTAAACTCCAGTCCAAGTGGCTCTCCGACACTGTCGCGGTCCCGCTGATCAAGTGACGTTTCGTCAACCGCAGTTTGACTGCCGGCTCGGACGATAGCCGGCACTGATAACGAAGGACAATACGTGTCCCCAGCAGTAAACACTGATGCTACCGACGTGATGGCCGGGCTCCCCGTTTCTGACGTGGAGCTCGGCCGTCGCGCGTATCGGCGTAAGCGTGCAACACGATCGATTCTGATCTCCATGGCCTCGACACTGGTCTTCGCACTGGTCATGTGGTTCGTTATCACCCGCTCTCCCGGGTGGGAACGCACGCAGGAAACCTTTTTCTCAGGCGAGCACTTCATCAAAGCGCTCCCGCAGGTTGCCGAAGGCTTGTGGCTGAACATCCGGATTCTGCTGGTGTCTGTCATCGGCGTTGCCTTCTTCGCAACGTTGCTGGCTGCGGCACGCACTTTGGGCGGCCCGATCTTCTTCCCCGTCCGATTCTTAGCGGCTGCGTACACAGATATTTTCCGCGGTGTCCCGTTCCTAGTGGTTCTCTACCTGATTGGCTTTGGTATTCCGGCACTCAACCCGACAACGCGCATCCCAGTCGCGTTCTTGGGCACGGTCGCGCTGATCCTCACCTACACGTCATATGTTGCCGAGGTCCTGCGCGCAGGTCTGGAATCGGTTCACCCGTCCCAGCGTTACGCTGCGCGTTCGCTTGGCTTGACGCATGGCCAGACTCTGCGCCACATCATCGTCCCGCAGGCAATCCGTAAGGTTACGCCGGCATTGATGAATGACTTCATTTCAATGCAGAAAGACGTCGGCCTGATCTCGGTCCTCGGCGCTGTCGACGCGATCCGCGGGGCGCAGATCTACCAGGCAATGACGTACAACTTCACCTCGTACGTCGTTGCTGGCCTGCTGTTTATCGTCATGTCATTCCCCTTCATCCGCTTGTCTGACTGGTACACGGCACGCCTGCGCCAGCGCGAACAAATGGAAGGCACCGTCTGATGAGCACCCCCACAGCCCACGTTTCTTTGAACACCATAAGCACGCCCGTCCTTGAAGCCAAGCGCGTCGTCAAACGATTCGGCGACAACGTCGTGCTTCGCGGGCTGGACCTTGCAGTCAATTCGCACGAAGTCGTCGTCTTGCTCGGCGCATCTGGCTCCGGTAAGTCCACACTTCTGCGTTGCGCCAACCTGCTTGAACGCGTTGACGACGGCCAGATTTTCCTTGCTGGCGAAGACATCACTGATCCGTCAGTGAACGTCGATAAGGTTCGTTCACGCATTGGTGTTGTCTTCCAGCACTACAACTTGTTCCCCCACATGTCCGTTCTTGCCAACGTCACTCTGGCGGCACGCAAGGTCCACGGATGGGATCGCGAAAAGGCTGACCAGCGTGGCATGGAACTTCTCAGCCGAATTGGTTTGGAAAGCAAGGCGAAAGAATTCCCCGATCGTCTGTCCGGTGGCCAGCAACAGCGCGTCGCTATCGTCCGCGCGCTTGCCACCAACCCCGAACTACTTCTGCTGGACGAGATCACATCTGCACTTGATCCCGTTTTGGTCGGCGAGGTTCTGGACCTCGTCCGCGAAATTAAAGCGCAGGGGTCAACGATCCTCATGGCCACGCACGAAATTGGCTTCGCGCGCAACGCTGCGGACCGCGTTGTCTTCCTTGAGCACGGTCGCATCGTTGAGCAGGGAACACCCTCGCAGGTGATCGACAATCCGCAGGAAGAAGCGACTCGAGACTTCCTGTCGCGAATCCTGCACTGACGCTGTCAGATACGTGCAGGAATAAAACACGGATAGGGCTCCGCGCCAAGGCGTGGAACCCACAGTCATGTTCAGGACATGCGTTGGGCAAGAGCCCATAACCCCCGCTAGATAATGGACGAATCGGTGACGAACGCGGGTCCGTTATACCCGGACTTGCCAAGCACATTCAACATCGCGCTCATCAATTCGGTGTGGGACAGGAAGCCCTGTGAGTAGTCCGCGTGCACGATCTCAATTGCCGCCATGCCGTGAACGTCATGTACCGGCTGAGTGGAAAAACGAGACAGCAACAGCATTTCAGCTTCAGCCAAATCGGTCGGGGAACCGAAGAACCAGGTACGCGCTTCCTTCTTACCTTCGATCTCGCCGATATACATGTGCGTCATAATCACACGATTGCCGGCCTGGACAATGTTCTTCCCCATGCGGGTAAAGAGCGAGATCTTCGCACCCGAATCGAAGGAGGATTCAATCAACGAGTACGCAAAGGCACCGAAACCACGAACAATCAGAGCGTCCGCCAAGTCACCTAGGACCTCGTCAGGGAAAGGCTGTTCGGTGAAGTAGATGCCCTCACCAGCGCGCTCGCGCCCAGTGTTGATATCTCCCTTGCCGAGAATCTCCATATCGTAACCAGCATCATCCAAAGCATCTCGGACTGCTTCAATCTTAGTTTCCGGATAGGGGTGAAGTACTGCCGAGTTGGCTGAATTTCGCTCGATAAAAACGTAGGTCGGGAATCCGTAGGCGAAGCCTTCCATGTCGCACATCCTCAAGGTCGTTGTGTCACCCGCATTGTTGCGCGAGAAACTACCGTTGTTTATCTCATTCGATGTCATTGAATGAAGCGCCCCCGAAGTGCTTCAGGTGTTGCGTGGCGCTTACATCAAATCTGTTGAGATTGAATGTACTCGAAACAATGGTTTTTGTTTAGAGGTCAAACCCCTGCTTGTGGATAACTCCCAGAATGTCTGAAACATGTGCACCGCCGATACCAACTTTGGTACGAACGAGAGTAGAAAATGACTCGACGCGCTTGGACGTATCACGCAGGTCGTAGTACTCGGTGATCGTCTGGTCGTATTCAGCCAAAGCTTCTTCATACGAGTCCAAGCACGGATACGTGTTATCGGCGACCGTGACCGACAGGGGCAGACGAGGCTTGTACTGAGGCGACTGGTCGGGGTGGCCAATAAGCAAGCCGAGGACAGGGAAGGTTAGCTTCGGCAGGTTAAGGGCCTCGATAACCAGTTCCGGATTCGCGTGAATTGAGCCGAGGTAGCAAGTTCCCAAGCCCATCGATTCAGCAGCGACAACAACGTTTTGCGCGCTGAGCAGAGCGTCGTGAAGAGCGGTGAGAAGCAAGTTGACCGTGTGAAGTGGGGTGTCTTCGATCCCCGCTTCTTCGCGAATTCGCGCATTGCGGTACTGATCAGCGACAAAAACCAGAAGCTCGCCTTTCGTGCCACCAACATATGGCTGTCCGGAAGCCTGATGGAGCTTCTCACGAACCTCAGGATCCGTGATCCGCAGGATGGTGCACTGCTGAAGGAATGAAGAAGAGGCAGTCTGACGTGCAACCTCAAACAGTGTTGTCAGTTCTTCTTCGGTAAGCGCCTTGTCAGTGAAAGCTCGGATTGTCCGGTGCCCAAGCTGAATGGCGATCGTATCGTTTTCGATGGGTGCTGATGGGCGGGTATTCAGGTAAGCCATGTCCTTCTCCATGTTCTTCGAGGCTCTTACAAAGCATCTACGCTTTCGACGATGATCGGGTGATACACGCACGATGCAGGTCAAATCTATTCCGATACTTTCCGCCTGATTTTGCTGGTCTTTCCTTAATCTTTAGGTCTTGGCAATGATGAATGAAAGGTCACGTTTTAAATGGGACTCAAACGTGACCTCTGCGGATTCTCAAGAATAATGCACTCGTATGATTGAAAGATGATGAAGAAAACCTCTATTTCTCTGTGCACAATTGCTCTCGCAACCGCTCTTCTTGCAGGTTGCTCGTCAGCTTCAACCGAGACCACTGATTCTTCGGGTTCCGCTGCAACGACTCAGTCCGCTTCCGCGTCGACCCAGATGCTGACCATCGAAAAGGATCCCGCAACCATTTCCGACGCGCTGGTGACTCTTCCGATCAAGCGCGTCCTGATTATCAAGGTTGATCAGGCAGCTGCCTCAGACTGGACCGGCACCGTTGAAGATGCGTCGATCGCAGAGTTTGTTGCCGGCACCGATTCCGATGCCCCGATGATCAAACCTCTGGCTGAAGGCGACACGACCGTAACACTGACCTCCCCCGAGGGCCAGACCATCACCTTCAACCTGTCGGTCACTCCGGGCGCTCGCTGAGTCGACCACCTGAACTCAATATGACTGTCCTTGGGGGCGGGTTGCCGTAGCAACCCGCCCCCAAGTTTCATATGGATACACCCACCACACCGAGCTCCACGGGGCTCATCAGTCAGAAGACACCGCACAACTCGTCGCAACGGCAACGAATACAGTCGTGGCTGAAACGACGCGGGGCCGGGGTGCGCGATGCGCCCCCGGCCCCGGCCTCGTAAATACAGAAACTAGCGGATAGCCTCCATGATTCGCACACCATCGAGAAGTGCCATGTACGGTAGCGGATCAACCTCGGCCGCAAGGACAAAACTTGTCAACTGATCACGCACAACGGCGCGCAGAGCATCCGCATCCCACGGCTTGGAAATGTAGTGATCCAAGCCTGCTTCATTCAGTGCACGGATCGTGTCATCTTGATCAGCCTGACCGGTAACCAAGACCGTGCGAGCCAGCTCGAAGCGATAGTCCTTCGTCAACTCAATGAGGAAGTCAACGCCGGAACGACCGGGCAGCCGATGATCTGACAAGACCAACGCCAACTGATCACCGTCCGCCTCGATATCTTCCACCGCAGCCCACGCATCGTCCGCATCTTCGGCGACCTCAAGCCTGATCTTCGACCAGAATTCTTCAAGGTCGCACTCAATCGCGTCGCGCACGTCTGCTTCGTCTTCGAGAACCAGAATTGCTAGTGTCATCGTTCTACCTCCATTGGTGTGGACGCTTCGTGGGTTGAATGGTCGGCGGAGGAATCTGCGCCGGTCTTAGAAGAATGGGCACCAGTGACACTCCCACTAGCAGAATCACCAATCAGCGGGAATCGCGCTGTCATCACCGTACGCCCTGGGCGAGATTCAACGGTGAGCTCGCCACCGTGGTCGGCAATGATCGACCGAACAATGGACATTCCCATGCCTAAGCCGAATCGAACCATGCCCGCCTTCGTGGTGAAGTGCGGTTCAAAAATCTTATCCACCAGTTCCGGCGAAATACCGGGCCCGTTATCGCCGATGGCGACGCAGACGTGACCATCCTCAACCCGGGTGGTGATGTCGATCTGCGCGGGGGCTTCACCGCGGGCAGGCGCACATTCTTCACCTTTCGCTCGCCGATCTTTGATAGCGTCGCGCTCATCGTCAATCGCTTCGGCAGCGTTGACCAGAATGTTGGTCCACACCTGCTGAAGCCTCGAGGGAATCCCCATGATCGGTGGAACATCTTCCTCGTCGCGGGTAACAACGATGTCACGCATCCTGTATCCGGTCAGCCGAATAACGTCATCGACTCCTTCACGCACATCGATGGGGTGCAGTTCTACCGCGTCAGGACGCGCGTACCCCTTGAGCGACTTCGTCAGATCGATGACGCGGTCAGAGGCTGCGCGAATAGAACGGAGCGATGAACCGATCCTTGAACCGGATTCGACGACATTAAGCGCCTCGTCTCCCCCGCGCGCCAAAGCTTTGGCCGTCGCAGCCTCCGTCACGCCGGCAAGCATGAGGCGACGCGCCAAGCGCCGATCTCCGCCCGCCGAAGACAAGAGCGACTTCACAATTTCGCGTTCCGTGGCCGTTGAGCGAGGAGGTGCTTCCAACGCAGAGCGCATGGACGTGCGCGCTGGCTCAAGCGATGGCGACGTAGACAAAACACGGTCGACGTCTTCATTTAAGTGTTCTGCCGCGCGCGCCAGCGCAGTGATCGGATTATTCAGTTCGTGCGCTATGCCTGCCGACAGTTCGCCGAGCATCGCGAACCTCGCCTTATTGACCAATTCCGCCCTGGTGCTTCGAAGGTCTTCAAGCGTGCGCGCCAATTCTTGCTTCTGCCCCTCAAGGTCGGCGGCAAGCATCGCGTTTTCCAAGTGGAGGTCTTCGGCGCGCATCAGTCTGCGAGTCAGCGACTGAATCGCAAGCGCGGCCAGAGGGGTCGCGAGAGGAGGTTCTTCAAGCAACGCAATCGACAGCTGTTCGTGGGTCAGCCGGACAACTCGGGCCGTCGACGTTGCAGTCGCAGTGAAGAATGCGTTTTCTCGTCGAGCAAGGGAGACGAGACCAATGAGAGGGCCGGATGATGCAAGGTGCGCAAGGACTTCCCCGCCATTGGAATCGCGGTGTAGTGAAACATCGCCATCGAGCACAAGGTGGACAGCGCCAACCGGCTGGCCCTGAACGGCAAGTTCCGTTCCTGGTTCAATAACGAGGCGCGGTCTGGGACCCAGAACCTTTTCAACGCCAATAAGAAGCTCGCGAACAACATCATGCTCGCTGTGATCGAGGCCTGTCAGCAACGGACCACGTACGGCGTTCGCTGGTGGATCACCGAGAAGAAAATGGATCTCGTCATCAGTTCGACCATCTGCTTCAAGGTGGCCCACCATCGTCGAATATGACTGACCCAGAAGAAGCGGAACAGTCCAGGGAACCGAAATCACGGACGCCAAACGGTCGGACGCGGTCGCTCGTGCCAAGTCGGTGTGCTCGTCCTGATCCGTCACCACCAGCCAGCGGGTGGGCTCCAGAATTGGACGACCGTCCATTTGATCCAGCAGATCATCGATCTGAGTGACCTCGGACGTCACCAGACCTAAGACCACGTGGTCAGCCGGGCCCAGGGAGGCATCGTAAATATTCAGGTCAGCGCCAGAATCAATGCGATCCAGACAAAGATTCGGGAATGCGATCCCCATATCCGTTGTCAGTTGGCGAGCAAGACCCTTCGAGTCATCACCGATGACGAGGATGTGGACGTGCGCACCCTGCTTGTGCCCTCCTTCGCGGACATTCGAGCGCTCCCACGGATCTTGCTTGTTCGGCACACAATTATGCTGACCCCGCGGAGCCTCGCCCCCGGGCGGAAGTGAATCAGAACCCAAGGTGACCATCTCAGATCACTCCGAGCGGACCCCACGTTAGCGGTGCAACGAAGGAGAGCAGGACGACGCCCAAGACACCAACAACGATGCCAACGATCGCCATTTCGCGAGTCGGCGTTGTCCCCGTCGAGTAGGCGATCGCGTTCGGCGGAGTCGAAATCGGAAGGCACATACCCAGCGAGCAACCGAGTGCCAAGACGATGGCGATTTCAGCAGCCGGCGTTGAAATCGTCGCAGCCAAGCCCATACCCATCGGGATCAAGAGGTTTGCCGACGCAGAGTGTGAAATAACGTTCGAGGTCACCCAACCAACCAGGGCAAGCACGAGGAGGAGCATGATCGTCGGAATCGATCCCCACTGGATAGAGCCAAGCATCCACTTATCCAAGCCCGTGTTACCAACGCCGGAACCAAGAGCGATACCACCTGCGACCAACCACAACACAGGCCAGTCGAGGGCTCGAAGATCGTCACCGCTCATGACCTTAAAGAGCATTAGTGCAACGACAGGGAAGAAACCAACGATATTCGCCGACACACCGTGTAGCGATTCAGTCATCCAGAGCAGGATCGTCAGAAGCGAAACGACGTAGAAGATCTTCGCGTTTCGCGACGTATCAAACTTGGCCGTCATATCAATGTCGAACTGCGCATCCTTGGGAATGTAGCGCCACGAAATAAACAACCACGAGACTGCCAAAACGATCAGCATCAACGGAACAGCGGCAATCATCCAGTCAAGGAACGTCACGGAAATACCCGCAGTCTGCAGTGCGCCTAGGGCGATTGCATTCGGGGGCGTGCCGACCGGCGTTCCCATACCGCCCACGTTGGCGGCGACGGGGATCGACAGTGCAATGCCTGTTCTTGCCTTACCTTCGGGCAACGCCATGATGACCGGCATCATGACCGCGAACATCGTGGCGGTCGTTGCCGTATTCGACATGAACATACTCATCAGAGCGGTAATGAGCATGACGCCCATGACTGTCAAGCGTGGTTTGCCCAGGAATGGCCTCAACAGGACAGCTGAAAGCGCGCGGTCCACTTTATATTTCGCCGCGCCATCGGCCACCATGAAACCACCCAAGAACAGGATGATCACAGGGTTGGCGAGCGCTCCGAAGAAGACGGTGTATTTGGGTGCTTCTTCGGCGACGGGAATAATCGCATGGTCGGACACGAAAAGAACTTCGAGGAAAATCACCAGCGTCGCAGTCGCTGCCAGCGGAATCGCTTCGGTCACCCAGAGGAGGATCGCGGCAAGAAAGATGCCGAACATACGCGAGCCTTCGACTTCCAGCCCGGGAAGACGCACAAATAGGAAGGTGATGATAGCGATCGCTGCGCCAATCTGTCCGAAGAGTTTCAGCGGGCTAATCCCCTTTTCTTTCTTCGGTTTTTGGCGCGTAGTCATGTTCTGGGCAGAACGTGGATTCACTTCCACATGCGAGTGGCGTGAATGATGAAGGCGATGAGAGCGACTCATGGGATGAAGACCTCGTTGTCTTTGAAAATGCCGTCCGTCACGCCGATTTTATGTTGCCCATCACAGAAAATCTGCTGGTTGAACAATAATGCCGAAATTGTTAACAAATAACCGATATCCGCGGGCGTGCTCTTAGCCCACTGCGCACAAACGCCCCGTTCAAGGCACACTTAAACCATGAGTAAACGGCGCACTCCCCTAGCCCCCACAGAAGTCGCAACCGGCGGCATTCTGGCGGGACTGTCGATTGCACTCGGACTCGCAGGAACGGTCATACCCGTGCTCTCCATCTTCTTCACAATCGGGTCAACAATCCCGATTGCGATGATCACCGCCCATATGCGCCCGCGTGCCAGCCTTGGCACCGCTCTCATCACGATCCTGATGTCATTGGCAGTTGGCGGTATCCAAAGCGCGCAAACCGTCGCGCAGGCTGTCGCCGTCGGCCTTGTTGTCGGCTACCTCGCGCGCAAAGAAGCCCACCGCGCTTTCGTTTACGGCGCGGCACTGTTGCTTGGCATCGCAGGCGGGGCCCTGACATGGCTCCTGCTTCTTGTACTTTCTGAATCGCGGAACCTCGTCCTTGAATCACTGCGCACAACGACCAACGGGTACATTGCCCTGATCGGGAAGATTCCCGCGCTGGCACCACAAACGGACGCCGTTCAGGCAATCATCAATACCTGGATTGAGCACTGGTACTACTGGATTCCACCCCTTGGAGGTCTTGGCATTTTTGTGTTGACGCTAGTTGCTCACTGGCTGACGATGAAGGTTCTACGTCGTATCACGATTACTGCGCCGTGGGATCCGTTGGTGGACACAGCAAACCGCGAGTGCACTGACGCCCCGACTACTCCCGACCCGTTCCCCATTTCATTGCGCGATGTCACCTTCACCTACCCGGGGTCTGATACTCCGGCTTTGCGGGGGATCACCCTAGATATCAGTGATGGCTTCACGGTGATCGCGGGCCCGAACGGGTCCGGCAAGTCCACCCTCTCCCTTGTCCTCGCTGGCGCGCAACCGACAAGCGGGCACGTGATTCGACCTGGTGGCGTCGGTTTGGGGGACGAGGCCGGAACTGCTGTTGTCGCTCAACGTTCTGAGTTGCAGTTCCTCGGCGACACGGTGGCCGAGGATATTGCATGGGGAATGAATGACGATGAGCGTGCTTCACTGGACCTTCCCGAGCTTCTTCACACTGTCGGTTTGGAGGGCCTTGAAGATGCTTCTCCCCGACGTTTGTCCGGCGGTCAGTTACAGCGCCTATCTTTGGCTGGCGCTCTTGCGCGTAAGCCTCGCGTGCTCATTTCCGATGAATCCACGGCGATGATTGATTCGCGTGGCAGGCGCGAACTCCTTGATGTTCTGCATGCTCTGCCCGCTTTAGGAACGTCCGTCATTCATATTACGCACGATGCAACCGAAGCAAGTAGTGCTGACAGGCTGATTCGTCTGCGCGATGGGCACATTGATGCTTCTGATGCACCCGATCTTCTTGAAGATACGTACTCGCAGTTCACACCTGTTATTGAGCGGAGCATTGCAGCTCCTCAGCCCTATCAGGGCGGATCAATTGACCACCTGTGGGTGAAGAATGTCGGGCACGCCTACGATGTCGGATCCCCGTGGGAGAACACGGTTCTCAGTGACGTCTCATTCATTGTTTCGCCCGGTCAAGCACTACTGATCACCGGCGAGAACGGGTCAGGAAAGTCCACCTTGGCACGGATTCTAACCGGGTTGATGCGACCAACGTGGGGCGAGTGCACGCTTGGTGGCGACCCTGTTTCCCTTCGAGTGGGTGACGTCGGGTTAGCGCGACAGTTCGCGCGCCTGCAACTACAACGTCCAACGGTCGCAAAGGATATTTTGGCAGCCGCGAAAGTGGGTGCAGCTGTCGGCTCGTCCGATTCGACTCGCCGCCACCGAGGCGCCTCGTCGACTCTGGTTGATTCTGACCAGCTTGTCGCTGAAGCGTTGGCCGAAGTGGGACTGCCCGGCGACCTTGCATCGCGCAACGTTGATGATCTTTCTGGCGGTCAGATGCGTCGCGTCGCCCTGGCGGGAGTGTTAGCGTCACACCCGAAAGTGCTGGTGCTAGATGAACCTTTCGCTGGGCTTGATGTCGAATCGCGACGCTTGCTCAGTGACGTGTTGAGAAAGCGGAGAGCGGACGGGCTTGGGCTGATCGTCATTTCGCACGATACGGATGAGCTGATCGATCTGGTCGATAATCACCTGCATCTTGCCCAGGGGGTGATCCGATGACGCGCGTGCGTTCACGTAAGGCATATCGCCCCAGCGGATTCACTCTGCCCCGCCCGCTTCCATGGACGTCGCCTCTGACGCGTACCAGCCCGGAAGTCATGATCGTCTGCTGGACGGTACTCACGTCTTTGTTGCTGGTATGGCCGAAGTGGCCGACGCTTGGACTGGTCGCTATCCCCCTGATCCTGGCAACCGTGATCTCACGCGTTCCACCAAAGGCCGTTCGCATTCCCCCGCTCTGGTTCTGGTCGGGCATGATCGGCGGATTCATTGGCGCGTCGATCGGCGGAGGTTTCTGGGTTTTCCTGCGACTTAGCGTGCTTGCTCTGCTCGTGTTGTGGGGAACGTACCTGCTGGCGTGGACATTCTCTACCGCGCGCCTCGCAACTGCGTTGTCACACCTGATCTATCCACTGAAGTGGATTGGCGCTCCCGTTGATGAGTGGGCTGCGATGATGGCACTCGCCCTCAAGTCGCTTCCCACTTTGGGCGATCAAGCATCCGCCGTCGTGGACACTGCGCGTCTCAGAATGGGTAACGACCTGATGCGAGCGTCTTTCACGACGCTAGTGAAAGCCGGGATCGACATCATCACAGCGTGCCTGTCGGCGGCATCGCGAAGCGCCGTCGACACGGGACGCGCAATGAGTCTTCGCGGTGGCACCCTGTTCACCCGCGAAAAAGGCAGTCAACTGAACTGGCCAGACCTCGTCGTCATCCTCATCGTTGTGGCCGACATTGCGGGAATTGTTGCAATGCACCTGCTGGTGTAATGCGCGCGTGCACGCCCCGATATTCCAACACAATTGGACGGGAAGTATCTTCCATTTGACGTGCGCCCACTTTTGCCCGTAATCTTTTCAACGCACGCGCGAGTGGCGGAATAGGCAGACGCGCACGGTTCAGGTCCGTGTCCCAGAAATGGGGTGGGGGTTCAACTCCCCCCTCGCGCACCATGTGTTTCTTAGCTGAAAAGCTATCTTCGGTAGATTTGCCGACACCCCTTAAATTCACCCTTGGGTGAAGTACACCCTCTTTTCTTCCCTCCTTTTTCATTGCACCCGAGGTTTTCCTGCGAATACAGATGGAGTTCGCAGTCGTAGGTGGCCTCATCAATCATTCACGAGATCGCCCTCCACCGGCGTGCCCTTACCACTAAAAGTGGGCGCGAAACCAATGAGATGACATGCCCCATGAAAGTGCCCGCTATAGCGCTTTATTGGGGTTAACACTCGGGTTAATGCCCGAAATGTGTATCTTTTTCCGGGCATTAGCCCATGCTTTACTGCTCGGGGATTGTTGTATGTACTTTTACCTCAAACATGCTTGGCAGGCCGTAGCTTTGCGTCAAAGGTGTGATGTCAGGCTCAACAATGGAAACGTTTCCGATACTTTGCTAGATTAAATGGTGCTGGACGAGGTAAGTTCTCGGCAGCGAAACTGACACATTGCCGTGCGGGGCATGTTCAGTGCTTCGCATAGCGCTGAACAAAGGAAACCAACATGGCTCACATCGTCAAGTCTGAAATCTCCCGCGCCTCTTGGCAGACCACCGCTGATGTCACCGCTCTGGTCATCGCAGTCGCCATCCTCGCAACCCTCGGTATTGCAGGCGCCCTCACCGCAGCTTCCCCCCTCTCCGTTGTAATCGCAGCGCTGGTCGGCCTGACTGCAATCCTGTTCGTTCCCGCAACCTACGCAATCTCGCAGCAGCAGAACGAAACTCTCTGATAGGTAATTCGGGGCGCGCAAAGAGGCGCGCCCCCGCATGGTCGCGCGACGCACTGGCGTCGCGCTTTTTGTTTGCCTTCTTCCGGCTGTCCGCGTACCCCTTCTCTAGAACCACTCTTCAACTTCCCTTACACATCCTGCTTCTCCGGCGCCCCGCTTCCCGCTCACGTCGCGTCGCTCGCGTAAGCAGATGCACAAGGGGCGCGAGCAGATTGCCGGTATGCCTGACGCCGATTGACGAGGCCACGCTCGCCCACAAACCTCGATTCGCAATTGGTGGCGCGCGACAGTTGGCCGATGCTGATTAGTCTTCTCCGCGACGCGTGTAGTTAGCGAAGCGCGCCAGGTGTCCTTGGAAGAGCGCAGTGATCGTCTTCGTTGCACCCGCACGGTGTTTGACGACGTGGATTTCTGCTTCGCCCGGACGATCGTCTTCCTTGTAGTAGTCGGGGCGGTGAAGCAGCATGATGATGTCTGCGTCCTGTTCCAGTGATCCAGATTCACGCAGGTCAGACATCATGGGGCGCTTGTCGGTTCGTTCTTCAGACTTACGGTTCAACTGGGCCACTGCGACGACGGGAACGTCGACTTCTTTCGCCAGAAGCTTGAGGCTTCGCGAGATTTGAGAAACTTCCTGCTGACGCGATTCGGCTTTGCCACCGGTTGTCATCAGCTGGAGGTAGTCAACGACGACCAGTCCAAGGTTCTGTTCCTGCTTGAGTTGACGGCACTTTGAACGAATTTCCGTCATCGTGATGTTGGCGGAGTCATCAACATAGAGAGGAGATTGTGCGACCTTGCCGATGGTGTTGGCGACCTTGCGCCAATCGTCATCGTTCATGGTGCCTTTCTGCATCTTCGTCAGTGGTACGCCGGATTCTGCGGAGACCATACGCATGGCGATTTCTTGCTGGCTCATTTCGAGCGAGAAGATCAGTGACGTGATGTCGTGCTTGATTGACGCCGAGCGACAAAAGTCCAGTGCGAATGTGGACTTACCCATTGCCGGTCGGGCTGCAACGATAATCATCTGACCACCCTTGAGGCCCTGCGTCAGGTCATCTAAGTCGGTAAAGCCGGTGGGCACACCGAATAGGTCGTCGTTCTTTTGAATGGCTTCAAGGTGTTCAACCAGCGAATTCACCATCGTGTTCATCGACACGTAGTCAGTGGATGCACGGTCGGTAGCGACGGCGAAGATTTCCTGTTGAGCCTGGTCGACAAGCTCATCAATTTCCGCGCCTTCTTCGGAGTATCCCAATTGAACGACTCGCGTTCCGGCACTGACCAAGCGTCGCATAATGGATTTTTCGCGAACGATGCGCGCGTAGTAGCCGGCGTTGGCGGCGGTAGGAACCGATGCCATCAATGTGTGCAGGTAGGGCCTGCCACCAATTTTTGTCAGAGTGCCATCGTGCTGGAGCTTGTCAGACACCGTGATGGGATCGGCAACCTGGTTTTGTCCGAAGAGTTCAACGATCGCATTGAAGATGATCTCGTGTTGCATCGAGTAGAAGTCGGATCCACGAATTTCTTCGGTGACGTCAACGATCGCGTCAACGGTCAGGAGCATAGAGCCAAGGACAGCAACTTCAGCTTCGTTGTCATGCGGTTGGACACGATCAAACTCTTCGGTCACTGCTTCTCCTTATGCCAGCCTCGTGATACTTCGGTGCCTCGCGAGCATAACCCCGCACGGGCATTCTGCCCACTCTCAAGGTGAACTTGAATGGGGATAACGTGTGGAAAAGGTGTGGACCATACGGCGTGTTATCCACAGCACGGTGTGGACAGTGTGTGGATAGTTTTACTTGTTGAGGAATGCTACACAAGTCTTTTCGGCGCGATTTACCGATAGCATTGGTATACGTTGTCCACAGATATGTGCACAGATTGTGGAAAACAAAGTGAAGGAAAAATAGTGGACGACACGCCCAAAGGTTCATCGAACTCTCAACCCCAACTTGAGGCTTCAACGGCACTGTCTTCACCCTCCACACCACCCGACCAAAAAGCCGAAAGCCCCCTCGAAAACGACGGGATTCAACCCCATAAATACCGCAGTATTACGCGGAAAATCCTCGCTTTAGCAATCCCCGCTCTCGGTTCTCTCATCGCCGAACCCCTATTTACTTTCATCGACTCGGCAATGGTGGGAAACCTGGGAACACAGCAGCTCGCAGGGCTTTCCGTGGCCTCCCAGATCCTGCAAACAGTCGTTGTTTTGTTCGTTTTTCTAGCGTATTCCACAACTTCATTAACAGCCCGGGCCCTCGGTTCGGGGGATAGAGCGCGCGCTTTTGCACAAGGCATGAACGCCACGATTTTGGCGCTAGGGCTGGGCATACTATCCACCGTTGCTGTCATTGCCAGCGCGAAGCCCCTTGTGGGTCTGTTGACCCAGGATCCCGAGGTCTCCCATCAGGCGACCATGTACCTGATCGCGTCAGCTCCCAGCCTGATCGGCACCCTGGTCGGATTCGCCGTGGTCGGAATGTTGCGCGGCCTTCAGGACACGCACACACCGCTGATCGTCACCGCTGTCGGCACACTCGTCAACATCGCCTTGAACGCGACGCTGATGTACGGCTTCAAGTTGGGTGTCGCAGGCTCCGGTATCGGCACCTCGGTTTCATTGATCGGCATGGCGAGCGTGTATGTTGCGATCCTCTATTCGCATGCTCGAGCCGAAAAGATCACCCTTCGTCCCGACGCCTCGGGGATCGCTCACGCAGCGATCGAAGGTGCTCCCCTGATCGTCCGCGGTGTTGCTCTGCGCGCCGCTGGACTCGCGACGATCTGGCCAGTGTCCCATCTCGGTGCCAGCGAAGTCGCGTCCTACCAGGTGGTCCTGACAATCTGGACTCTCGCATCTTTCATCCTTGATTCGTTGGCAATCGCTTCGCAGTCCCTAGTCGGGTTCGCGGTCGGCAAGGGATCCGCGTCCGAACTCCGTGAGCTCCTTAAAGTGCTGACCATCTGGGGTCTTGGAGTGGGCTTCATCCTGACCGTGCTCATCGCGTTCTTGTCCCCTTGGCTTCCCCTGGCATTCGGTTCGGACCCGATGATGCATGAGCTCGCGAAGTGGGGACTGCTCGCGTCCGTGCTTGGTTTCCCGTTCTGCGGTGTGGTGTTCATGCTCGACGGTGTCCTGCTCGGCGCTGGTGACAACATGTTTTTCGCGATTGCGGGTCCCCTTCAGCTGGCCGTTCTTCTGCCCGCACTTGGAGTCGTCGAATACCTCAGGCAGGCGGGCGCGGCCTCGTCGATCATCGTCGTGGGAGTCTGGTTGGCTTACGCCCTCGTCTACCTGGGTGCGCGATTCGCGTCGAACATCTGGCGCACCTGGTTTTCCAAAGGCGGGCTCTTGCGTTCAATGCCAGCTACCTCATAGGTGATTGACGAGGCCCGGCAAAGCACTCACATCGAAGGAAGTGAGTGACACAGCACTACCTGACTCCACTAGCGCGCGGGCTCATTTTGACGGTAGTCTTAATTTTTGGATTGTCGTTGCACCAGTAGCGACTTTCCACGCGTTTGCACCCCGCAAATGCACACGCATTACCCTCCTGTCACGGACCGTCCGTGACCGCAAAGACCATAGGAGGTGGGATTAACAGTGCGTAACTACGAACTGATGGTGATCCTCGATCCTTCGATCGATGAGCGCACCGTCACCCCCACGATGGAAAAGTACCTCGCACCCGTCACCGCAAACGGTGGCTCGATCGAGAACATTGACGTCTGGGGCAAGCGTCGTCTTGCATACGACATCCTCAAGCGCTCCGAAGGGATCTACGTTGTCATTAACATGACCACGACTCCCGATGTCGCGCTCGAGCTCAACCGTCGCATGGGTCTCGACGAGACCATCCTGCGCACCAAGCTCCAGCGCCCCGACGCTCACTGAGTTCAGTTCGATTTTCCACCACCGTCATTAGGAGTTGACATGGCACGAGATACCCAGATCACCATCGTCGGTAACCTCACCGCTGACCCCGAACTTCGTTTCACCAACAGTGGCCAAGCCGTTGTCGACTTCACCGTTGCTTCAACGCCCTCCCAGTACGACTCAAAGTCTGGTCAGTGGCGCGATGGCAACACCCTGTTCATGCGTTGCTCCGCATGGAACGAGTTCGCAGAAAACATCTCCGAATCGCTCCGTAAGGGCATGCGCGTCATCGTCCAGGGCAACCTGGTTCAGCGCAACTTCGAAGACCGTACGGGTGCTCAGCGTACCGTCGTTGAACTCCGCGTCGAAGAAGTTGGCCCATCCTTGCGTTGGGCCCGCGCCGAGGTGACTCGTCAGGAACGTTCCGGCTCCGGCCAGGGACGTGGCGGATACCAGGGTGGAAACCGTAACGCCGGCCAATCCGGTGGCGGATACGGATCGAACCAAGCCAGCTACAGCGCACCTCAGGGTGGCGCGAACGATGACCCGTGGGGCACTTCCCAGGGTGACTCGTTCGGCGAACCCCCGTTCTGATCGGTGGCCCACGGGCCCACATCAGACACATAGACATCACATGAATTGGGCGGAACATTCCGTCCGGATCCAAGGAGACCATCATGGCGAAGCCTCAACTTCGCAATAAGCCCATCAAGAAAAAGGCCAACCCGCTGAAGTCGGCCAAGATCGAATCGATCGACTACAAGGACACTGCGCTTCTGCGTAAGTTCATCTCTGACCGTGGCAAGATCCGTGCACGTCGCGTCACTGGCGTTTCCGTCCAGGAACAGCGTCGCATTGCCCGCGCAGTGAAGAATGCCCGCGAAATGGCGCTTCTGCCCTACTCGTCGACCGGCCGCTGATTCGGGGAAGGATACTTATTATGGCTACCACTAAGCTCATCCTCACCCACGATGTTGCCAACCTTGGCAACGCAGGCGAGGTCGTCGAGGTCAAAGCTGGCTTCGCACGCAACTACCTTGTTCCCCGCGGTTACGCGACCAAGTGGACGAAGGGCGCACAGTCGCAGATCGATCAGATCGCAGCTGCACGTCGTCGCCACGAAATCGCAACTGTCGATGATGCTCGCGAACTCCGCGACGTCCTTCAGGCAGCAGAGCCCGTCACCGTTTCCGGCAAGGTCGGCCAGTCCGGTCGCCTGTTCGGTGCAGTCTCGGCAGCGTCGATCGTTGACGCCGTCAAGGAACAGCTCGGTAAGACCATCGATCGTCGTCGTGTCATCATCGCAACCCCGATCAAGTCCGTTGGTCAGTACACCGTCTCAGTGAACCTCCACCAGGAAGTTTCCGCGAACCTCAAGGTCCGCGTTATCGCTGAGTGATTGGCATCCGCCAGTTGTTTACTTGACCGCTGAGTAAGTGAAGTAAACAGCCAGCACATAGCGGTGGGGCTCTACCAGTTGGTAGGGCCCCACCGCTGTTTTATCGTCTAGATGCCTGGACTACGGACTATGCGCAGGCTGCTCAGAATTCTGCCCATGTTAACCGTTCTGACTGCCACCCTGGCTCTGTCCTGAATTGTCAGTCCCATTCTGGTTCTGCTGATCGGTTCTCGGAGGTGCAGGGGTAGGAGTCTGCCCCGGGGTCTGACCCTGGGTTTCATTCGACTCAGTGGGCGGCTGCTCCGAAGTTTCAGTCTGAGGAGCTTGCGCACCACTCTGGCTCATGGTCTGCTGATTCGACTGGCGTTTCGGTGCAACGTACCAAGAGAAGGTCTGTTGGCTGAGCGTTGACGAAATCGCCGACATGTATGTGTTCCACACGGTCACAGGCCAGTCACCACCGTGGAACTGGTCTAAGCCACCGATATTCGCCAGCGACACAGCGTTGCCTTCTTCGTCCGACTGATACATCGAAACAGCGGTCACCAATTCCGGAACGAAACCAATGAACTGGGCTGAAAGCTGGTCATTGGACGTTCCCGTCTTACCTGCAGTCGTAAAACCTGGCAGAGTGGACGACACCGTTTCAGCCGTACCACCCGAAGCGGTCACGGCTTGAAGAGCCGGCATAATTGCCGACACATCGGTTGACGAGAACGCCTGGCGAGCTTCAACAGTCGTCGTAAATATCGTGTTATCCGCTGAGTCAGCCACGGAACGAACGATGTGCGGGGTCATGCGCTGTCCGCCGTTGGCGATCGTCGCGTACGCACTCGCTAGATCAATATTGTGGGGTGATGCGAAGCCAAGCACGTTCAGCAGGCTCGAGTCCAAGCCGAGCGTGGATTCGGGAATACCGGCATCAATGGCTGCCTGCATCGTGGCAGCCGGGCCAATATCCTTGTTCAAGGCAACAAACGAGGTGTTCACCGAATACTCGGTTGCGGTGATCAGATTGATCTTGCCGTAAGACACGTTCGCATTGTTTCGAACGGGTTCGGTCAGCCCGGGGAACGACTGCGGAGAAGAACCACTGTATGTGTCGTAGACAGATCCGCCGGCTCGCGCATTTGCGATAAGCGCAAACGGTTTGAAGCTGGAGCCGGCCATCGCGATATCCTGCGTCGCAGCGTTCTGCTGACGAGCCAAGTAGTCATCGCCACCAAATTCAGCAACAATCTCACCCGTTGCAGGGTCAATGGACGACAGGGCAACGTGCATTGTTGCCGGATCCCAACCGCTGACCGACGACATCGTCTGAGCGGCTGCAACCGCCTGATCCTGCTTCGTCTGATCGATGGTGGACGTAATCTTCAAGCCACCCTCGTCGAGGCTTTCCTCCGTGAAAGCGCCCGTGGCGAGCAGTTCTTCCTTTACCTGCTGAATCAGATAGCCGTTGGGACCACTCATTGATTCAGTCTCCACAGTTGCGGGGTCGATGGTTTCAGGGAAGGTTGCCTCATCAGCTTCCGCCTGCGAAATCCAGCCATCTTCGACCATGAGGTTGAGCACGCGCTCCCAGCGAGTCTTCGCCTGGTCTGCATCAACTGCAGGATCCCACGCGGAAGGCGCTGGGATAATGCCCGCAATCATTGCTGCTTCACTCAACGTCATTTCAGCAGCCGAATGACCGTAGTAAGCCTTTGCTGCCGCTTCAATACCGTATGCGCCACGACCGAAGTAGATCGTATTCATGTAGTTTGCCAGGACTTCGTCCTTGGACTGTTCACGATTAATCTTGATCGCTAGAACCGCTTCTTTTACTTTACCCTTGTACGAGGTGGTTTCGCCCGTGTAGTAGCGCTCAACGTACTGCTGAGTCAGCGTTGAACCACCCTGACGTGAACCCGTTGTGATGTTGTTGAACAGGGCGCGAGCAATACCCTTCAAATCAACGCCCGAATTGGTGTAGAACGTCCGGTCTTCCGACGCGACAATTGCCTTGCCGACATAGTCAGGAAGCGTGGTCGTATCAATGATCTCGCGGTTCACTTCACCAAGATCACCGAGCTTGGTCGTGCCATCCGAATAGTAGATGCTCGTCTTTTGAGCGAGCGCCAAGTCGGATGCGGCAGGAATCGTCGCACGTGAATACATGTAAAGGAACAGGCCCGCGCCAGCAATCACCGACAGTAAGAACGCGAAAACAATGGTCAGGCCAATACGTCGACCCCACCCGGACTTCTTTTTCGCCACGGGTTTTGATTTGGCTGACCGGCCTCGTGACTGAGCGGAAGCCGAAGACGCAGAAGCCGGACGGGCGGTGGCAGAAGTGACCGGCGCAAAATACTCCTGGCTCGCCTGCGCGCCCACCGAACGACGCTGAGGCGGTTGAGGCGCCTGCTTGGGTGGCTGCGACTGACGCTTACGGGCCTTCGCTACCGCTTCACGGTCGGCCACTTCCTGCGCGGCGCGACGCTGACGCGCATAATCAGCGCGCTTCGGCAGAGGTGAGCCCGGGTTATGACCGGTGGATTGTGCCACGGTTGAGCCTTTCGTCGGACAGTTCTACCACCAGCCTAGGCAGAAAACCTGGGAATCTGCGTGAAGAGTGACGGGGACAACCGAATCATCTTGAGTCTCACGCGAGACAATTCGCGCCCAACAAGAAAGTTGATTGCCCCCGTCACATGGAAGATGGAATCCCTGTGCTTTTAAGCCGAGGTTGCACAGTGAAGACGCGTGGCCTAGACCTCGTAGTTCGCACTCAAACAGCAACTAGAGCGAAACTAATCCGCTGATGTTGGCACTGTCTCATCTGCCAACTCAGATTGTCGCTTCGCTTTCGCAGCAGCTTTCTTTGCTCGCTTTTGCGCAACAAGCGACTCCCAGTGCGCCTGCTGAGCCTGATATTCCGCTGCAATCTCGCGGATTTCTTCCGAAGACCACCAGTCGAGCAAAGCTGCCTTTGCCGCCTCTTCACCCATCGGGCCGTTCTCCAGACGCAACTCCATCAGGTAGTCGCGCGCGAGCTTGACCGCACGTGAGGGACGCAATCCCAGGATTTCCATAATCTGGTCACCATCCAAATCCGGGCGGATCGCATCCAACTCTTCCTGCTCGCGCAGAGCAACGATACGGTTTTCCAGATCGTCGTAGGCGCTTGACAGCATCATGGCCTTACGACGATTACGCGTTGTGCAGTCAGCGCGGGTCAGACGATGAAGACGTTCAAGCTGGTCACCCGCGTCAGCAACATAGCGACGAACTGCCGAATCACTCCAGGCTACTTCCCCGTACCCGTGGAAACGCAGGTGAAGAGACACGAGCTTTTCAACCGCCTGGGTTGTCGCCTTGTCGAATTTCAGAGCGCGCATACGCTTACGCGTCATCTTCGCACCCACGATTTCGTGATGGTGGAACGAGACGGTCCCGTTCTTCTCGAAAACGCGCGTATCGGGCTTGCCCACATCGTGCATCAACGCCGCGAATCGGAGAATGAAGTCGGGGCCGGGCACTGGGCCATCCGGGCCGGTCTCCAACGCGATCGCCTGGTCGAGGACGGTCAGAGTGTGCTCGTAGACGTCCTTATGGCGATTGTGCTCGTCCACGGTTTCCACCAGCGTGGCGAGTTCCGGCAGGACAATCTTGGCAACTCCCGTGTGAACCATCAATTCGAGGCCCCGCCTAGGCCAGTGAGAAATGATCAGACGTTGCAGTTCGGCGCAAATTCGTTCTGCTGACACGATTTCAAGACGGGACGCCATTATTTCCATCGCATCCATGACATCCATGTCAACGTCGATGCCCAGTTGAGCGCTGAAACGCGCAGCACGCATGATCCGGAGCGGGTCATCGTCAAAGGACTGCTCAGCTGTCACCGGCGTACGCAGGCGCGAGGCCGCGAGGTCTTCCAAACCGTTGTGCGGGTCAACAAGCGTCATGGACGGCAGACGCATCGCCATCGCATTCACGGTGAAGTCACGACGGGTCAGGTCGCCTTCCAGAGTGTCCCCAAAGGCAACTTCTGGTTTGCGCGAACCGACCTCGTACGAATCCGTACGATACGTGGTGACCTCGACGACCAGATTCTTACGGCGTCCGCCGATCGTTCCGAATTCCTTGCCGATATCCCATACGGCGTCGCCCCACATGGCCAGGAGCTCTTCGGTCTTATCTGGGCGCGCAGACGTTGTCAGGTCAAAATCATGCGGGTCCACACCCAGAAAGGCATCGCGAACCGGACCGCCGACTAGGGCGATCTCTTCTCCTGCATCTTCAAAAACGCGTCCAAGCTCAAGAATCTCCGATGGCAAATTGGCGAAGGCATTTCGAGCATTCACCATCAGCGATGGAATATCGCGAGCAGAGATGTCCGCATATACGCGCGCGTGAGGGTGCGAGTTAGGCTGATTCGAAAGTGTGGTCTTTTCACTCATCACCCCTAAGCGTGCCATGTTTTGGCGAGAAACTGCCATTAAGAAGCGCGTGAATCTGGTGACGAGTCTGCACACAAGGGCGGTCTGTCACAAAACGTTGCCGTCGGGCAACTAAAGTGGACGTATGCCTATGCGTCCGACGAATCACAGACAGGGGGTCCCACGACCCCCGATTCGTCATACGCGCCAGCTTCATTCGTCAACATCGCATCTTCCCGTTTCATCCGAAACGTCGGCCGGTGGCATCGTCATTGACGTTGTGGATGGAATTCCCTACGCCGCGTTGATTGCCAGAAGGAATCGTTCAGGTCGCATCGAATGGTGTCTTCCGAAGGGGCACATTGAACCCGGGGAAACGGCCGAGCAGGCAGCTCTTCGTGAAGTAGCGGAAGAGACCGGTATCCACGGCCAGATTCTGACTCACCTGACCAGCATCGACTACTGGTTCTCAGGCAATGAACGCCGGGTTCATAAGGTCGTTCACCACTACCTGATGCAGTACGTTTCGGGTGAAATCACGGTTGAAAATGACCCTGATCACGAAGCGGAAGCTGCCGCATGGGTTCGTTTGAAAGATCTTCCTCACCAGCTCGCTTACCCGAATGAACGTCGCATCGTTTCTCTGGCTCTTGATCTCCTCTATCGGGGGCAATAGATGAGGCACGGACTTTTCACCCGTCGGCTCTTCGCCACGAGTATCCAAAGCGTCGCCCTAGCAACCGCCACCCTTGCCGGCCTCGCCATGGTTGGAAGCAGCGTGGTCGCACCGGCCTCGTTCGGCGATGAAACGGCAGGTGGAACGCAGGCAACTGTCCCGGACCTGTTTGCCAAATCGCAATCATCGAACGGCTTAACCGTGTCGATCGACCAGCTCAGCCCGAAGATTCTGACGAACGAAAGCGAGCTGGTTGTTTCGGGCACAATCACGAACACCGGTGATGAAGCGCTTTCTGCCCCTTTGCTGATGGTCTCGATGGCATTTAGTCCGGCCGATAGTATTCGTGAACTCGCTGATTCTTTGGATGCGTCGACGCGTCCTGGGCGTCTGATCAGCTACGAAGAAACCAGCGAGGACATTCCTGGCGGGCAGACCATCCCCTTCGAGGTTCATATTCCAGTTGATCGCCTCGACCTGTATTCGTCCTATGACTGGGGTCCGCGAGCCCTCGGCGTCGACGTTCTGTCGGGGGATCACAGTGGCGCGGATCGTACGATTTTTATTTGGGATTCCGGCCAGGAGGTCCAGCCGACGCAGGTGAACGCTGTTGTTCCGTGGACCGCGTCAAATTCAAGCAATACCCTGAAAGAGCGTTCGACGATAACTGAGATTACTCAGATTCCGGGTACGACTCTGGCTCTTGATTCGACGGTGATTCCGCGTCCAACTCGTGACACGTCGACTTCGAAGGCGGATGCTGATGGATTGTTCGCATCGAAGTTATTGGTGGCTGAACGTGAAATCATCGCGCTTCCCACGGGAGATGCCGATCCCGGCGTGGTTGCGTTGGCGGCAAACGATCAGCTGTCTGCGCTGATGTCCGCGTCGATCAAATCCTTTCCGACGTCGGTGGAAGCAGCTGGGTGGAGTGCAACCGGCGTCGCGATTGAGGGCGCGTCTGCCGACTTAGCCGAATCCAACCCGCAGAGCGCGACATCGCAGAGCTCTGACCAGTCAGGGGCTACCCAAACCCAGGGGTCGCAAAGTGAGGCAAACGGTTCACATTCTCAGTCCTCGAACGAGAGTGCTGCGCAGAAGGCCTCAAAAACCCACGCGAATGCGACGATTTTGAAGAATGTGGAGTGGCCGAAAGCTGAAACGTTCAGTACGACCGGGCTGGCCTTGGCTTCCGATAAGGTGACGATCGCTCCGGGCGGTGCGTTGGATCCGGACCCCGAGGTGTCGTTTACGTCCCTTGCTCCCGTTGAAGTGAATTATTCGACGGGTGAAACGTCCACACAGGGGGCGACGGATTCGACGGCGACTGTTCTTTCAACGAATAAAACGTTGAACGATCTGCTGAGTTGGGAAGTGTCAACGAGCTCGGACGCTCTTGATGTTGACCAGGCACTTGCTGGCGTGTCTGCGATTATTACGCGTGAGCGTCCCAGTGTGTCTCGAACGGTTGAGGTGACGGCGTCACGCACGTTGACCCCGTCTGCTTCGCTTGTTCAGCGTCTGAAGTCTTTGCTCCAACAGCGGTGGGTTGAGCCCAAGTCGTTTAGCCAAATCGCGTCGTCGCAGGTGACTGACGTTGAGCGTTTCGTTGTCGGACCCGGTCAGCTGTCGGCTGAAACAAGCGCAGCGTTGACAACGCTTGGCGATGCACTGGCACAACTGAAGTCTTTTGCGGATTCAACGTCTGACCCGAAGGCGGTCAACGCGACTCTCCACGACGATATTTTGCCGACGGTGAGTGCGTCGATCAGCGCCGATGAGCAGGTGACGCGCGCGTCCCAATTCAGCGCGAAGGTGTCGAACCTCCGCTCTCTGGTGTCACTGGTGCCTTCAGACACGGTGAATCTGATTAACAAGTCCGCGGATTTTCCGATCCGTGTTCGTAATGATTTGGCGTGGGACGTGAATGTGACGGTCACGATCAACCCATCCGATCCCAGGCTGAAGGTTCGCCAGTCCGCGATCACAACCATTCCTGCGCGAACAGTCACCGCGGTCAACGTTCCCGTGAATGCCATCGGTTCGGGCGATATTGAAGTGACCTACCAAATCAATACTGCCGACGGCACGCTTCTTACCATCTCGGATGACATTCTTGTCCGTATGCGTGCCGGCTGGGAAGATGCTTTTACTATCACGGTTGCGATTGCTTTTGGTCTTCTGTTTGTGATCGGCCTGGTCAGGTCGGTACGCAAGCGCCGTGCTGGGCGTGAAGAAGAGGAGAACGAATGACCGAGTCGAACTCTTCGGTTGAAGCGCCTCAGGAGCCTCGGAGCCGATCCATCCTGAGGGCCAGCGCGATCATGGCGTCGGGCACGATGGTGTCGCGAATCCTTGGGTTTGTTCGTTCGGCAATGCTTCTTGCTGCAATTGGAGCAGCCGGCGGTGGCGTATCTGCAGCCTTCCAAACGGCGAATACTTTGCCGAACACAGTCTTTAATCTTTTGGCGTCCGGCGTTTTTGATGCGGTTCTTGTTCCACAGATCGTTGGAGCACTGAAGCGAAAGCATGATGGTCAAACCTATGTGAATCGTCTGCTCACTCTTGCTGGGACGCTTCTGTTTATCGTGACGATCGTGGCGATGATTGCCGCTCCGCTGTTGGTTGTGATCACGGCAGCCGGCTACGACGCTCAAACTCGCACGTTGGCGATTCTTTTCGCTTTGCTCTGTTTGCCACAGCTGTTCTTCTACGGCCTGTACAACCTGCTGGGTGAGCTACTGAATGCGCGTGGCGTGTTCGGCCCATACATGTGGGCGCCGGTGGTGAATAACGTTGTTGGTATCGCCGGTTTGGGTGCATTCCTCTTTTTGTGGGGTGGCACCGAAGGGCGCATCAATGTCGAGGATCTTTCCGCGACACAATTCTGGCTACTGGGTGGGTCGGCGACGCTGGGCGTGATTGCTCAGGCGCTTGTCTTGTTCATTCCGATGAAACGATCGGGCGTTCATTTCAAGCCTGACTTCCATTTCCGAGGCACGTCATTTGGCTCCACGTCGAAGGTTGCCGGATGGACGTTCGCGACGCTGGGGGTCAGCCAGATCGGTGTTCTGTCGACGAATAACTTGGCTGCTTTGGCCGATGCGTACGCGAAAACGCATGACGGTGTGCTCGTCGGTATTAACGCCTACGCAACCGCTTTCATGATTTTCATGGTTCCGCAGTCGCTGATCACGGTGTCGCTGACAACAGCGATCTTCACTCAAATGGCGCGGGCGGTCGCCGATGATGATGATCGTTCCGTGGCAGCGAGCTACCATCTGGGCGTCCAAACAATTACGTCCCTGACTCTGCTGGCAGCCGCGATCCTGATGGCTGGTTCCGTGCCGATGATGCAGATGGTTCTGTACTCAAAGACGAACCAGGAAGTGATCCTCGCGTATGCCTGGGTCCTTGTTGCTTTAATGCCGGGTGTGGCCTCAACGGGCATGGTCTTGATGAGTCAACGCGTTTTCTTCGCTTATGAAGACGTTAAACCCGTGTTCTTGATGGGTATTGGTCCGACCATTCTTCAGGTCATCGTCGGGTGGGGACTGTATGCGATGACGGGTGCCAAGTGGTGGGTTGTTGCCGCTGCTCTTGGTGAAACCTCGTGTCGCATTGTCCAGGGCGTGATTGCGGTGGCATGGGTGTCGCGTCGTAATTCCTACGTGGATCGTGCCTTGCTTTTGCGTTCCTACAGCGCGTTTGTGGTTTCTGCCGTGCTGGCGACGCTGTCTTCATTCGGCGCATTAAAGCTGGTGGGAGTGCAGACCCAGACTTCATCGACCCTGCTTCGTTTTGGTAGCGCTTCGTTGAAGCTGATCATGGTTTCACTGGTCGCGTCGATTGTGTACATGGTTGTTCTGAGGCTGATTTCGCCGTCAACAAGCGCGCGCACGATCACTCCGCTACTTCAAAGGTTGCGAGTTCCACTGGTTTTGCGACGCATCCTTGCCGCGCCAATACAGCCGAAATCAACTTCTTCAACGATAATGGACTGAGTTCTCGCACTTTTTCAACGGAGGATCCCCATGAGCACGGACGGCAAGCCCGATCACGATGAATTGTCGGATGGTACGTCCTCTGAAAACTCACCTACTCCTGCTTCGCCCAACCCTGAGTTGAGCGAAGCCGATCGCGAGACTGCTGTTGCGCTGGCCGCTGCTCTCCCCTCGTTCGACGAGATTCTGGCAGACCCTGAGTCTGATGATTCTGAAGCCGAAGATGGGGACGAGACCGTGGTCGACTCTTTAGACGTCCAGCTTGATGAAAGCCACGATGACGATGCGGATTCAACCGAGGATGATGATGTGGTCGTTATCGATGAGCCTGAAGAGCCTGTCCTAGGCGAGCAGCCTGAAAGCATTGATCAGGATGAGGAGCGCGTCGAAGAAATCGATGATGCCTCTGATGGCGCCGACGATGCAGAGTCCGAACGGGATGAGGACGCTGAAGACGACACTGACGTAGAAGACCGTGAGTCGGGCGACGATAGTTCTGACGAATCGGAAGATGAAGAATCCGATACTGAAAGCGGCGTGGCGCTCATGGGTTTTGCTGGCCTGATCGCCACGATCAAAGCAAAGTTGTCCGCTTTGAAGACACCAGAAGCGACAGATGGCGTTGTTGAGTCTGGCGAAGACGGCGACCTCGACCAAGGCGCTCAGGACGAATCCGATGAAGATAATTCGTCCATACCTTCCGCCCCTGAAGAAGATCGGGGTAGCGACGACGAAGGCGGCCTCGTCGATAAGGAAAACGACGAGGCCGAAAAGGCTGACAAGACTGTCGCATCGAAGCACTTCACGGGCATTCCCCCGCTGGTGGCACCCGTTGACATGCCACCGGCACACGAGGCCGACGTGACGACTGACTTCCCCGGCCCGATTGTTGAGCGTTCCAAAGACCATCAGGCTCTTGTGGCCTCCGCGGGTGAAGAGGACCAGCCTCAGCGTGAACGAGGGCTGATTGATCCGACAAAGCCGACTCTTGTTTTTGCGGCTGTTTTGACTATTCTCGCTGCGATCTTCGGCACGATGGGTCTACTGAAACCCATTGGCTCGCCTGACTTGGCGCAGTCGCTCGCAGACGCACAATCGGCAAACCAAGCCCAATCCAACGAACAATCGGGAATGCAGGGAACGACTGCTCCGCTTGTTTCTTCCGTATCCGTTCTGTCTTGGTCAAACGATGACGGCGACCACCCGGACACTGCGGTCAACATGATTGACGGCGACCCATCGACCACGTGGCACTCGCGCTACTACGACACGAATTCTTTCACTGACGACAACACTGTCACCATCGTTATCAAGTTCTCTGCAGAAGCAACGGTTTCTCAGATCACGCTGAACATGGATCCGTCCACGTCCGGTGGTGAACTGGTCGTGCGCAACGTCACGGATGCCGATGCTCCTCGAAGTGGAACAGAATTGGCGCGTGGGACGTTGAGTCCTACAACGGAGATCACCCTTCCTGAACCCGTCACCACGTCGCAGATTGCTCTGTCCTTTGCAACCATGCCGACTTCGGTCGACGGTAACAACTGGGCATGGGTGAGCGAACTCAGCGTTCAGTAGCGATTCCCGCAAAGCACACTATTGGCTGATGAGATCAATAGGTGCCTGAAGCCTGGCACTCTTGGCGATCTTTTCGAAAGGTAATGATGGAATTTACAGTGATGTCTGACCTGCTGGCCGTGAACACGGTTGATACCGAGGTCGAGACCGTTTCGACCGAGCCGGCAACCCGCCCGTCTGGCGAGGTTCCCGCAGATGCAACCATTCACGATGTCATCATCGTTGGTTCTGGTCCTGCCGGTTACACGGCCGCGATTTACACGGCTCGCGCCGGCCTGAAGCCAATCGTGATCGCTGGAGCTCTCGCTGCCGGTGGCGCTCTGATGACGACGACTGAGGTTGAGAACTTCCCCGGTTTCCCCGAAGGTATTCAGGGGCCCGAGCTCATGGATAACATGCGTGAGCAGGCAGAAAAGTTCGGCGCGGACGTTCGCTACGAGGATGTCACCGCGGTGAACCTGTCAGGTGATGTGAAGGTTGTCGCCGTCGACGACGAATTGCTGTACGCGAAGGCTGTCATTCTGGCGACCGGGTCTGAGTACCGTCACATGAATGTTCCGGGCGAGGATTCGCTGTCAGGTCGCGGTGTTTCCTACTGTGCGACCTGCGACGGCTTCTTCTTCAAGGATCGTGTGTTGGCCGTTATCGGCGGTGGCGACTCTGCAATGGAAGAAGCAACGTTCCTAACGAACTTCGCCTCCAAGGTGTACGTCGTGCACCGTCGCGATGAGCTCCGCGCTTCGAAGGCGATGGCTGACCGTGCGAAGTCAAACCCGAAGATTGAGTTCGTGTGGAATTCGACCGTCGACGAGGTTCTGGGTAGCGACGAGGTCACGGGTCTGCGTTTGAAGAGCACCGTTGATGGCACGCTGTCCGACCTTGATGTCAATGGTGTGTTCGTGGCGATTGGTCACCTGCCACGCACGTCGTTCCTCGCTGCGGACGTCGCACTGGACGACGCCGGCTACATCGTGGTCGACGAACCGTCAACGCGCACCTCTGCAACAGGTGTCTTCGCCTGTGGTGACGCCGTTGATCACACCTACCGTCAGGCGATTACGGCTGCCGGCTCCGGTTGCCGCGCGGCCCTTGACGCCGAGCGTTGGCTGGCCTCGCTGGACGACTGATCATTTATCCATGATGAGTGAGCGCGTGCAACAGCGCACATCAAGGTAAAAACGAGCATTTGTCCCCTAAACTGCTCGGCTGGGCTCATACAGTTATCTGTATGAGCCCAGCTTCAGTTTCATCATCATCTGCTCCGACCCCTACGCCAGCCACGACGACTCAGTCTGGCTGGTCCGCCTCGTTGATGCGTATGTTGCCCGGCATCGCACTGTCTTTCGTTGCGGTCGGACTGGCATTGCTCATCAACCATTTTGTGCCGGCGCTGTCGGTAATGCTGGTGGCGATCATTCTGGGTGTTTTTCTGCGGAATATCGCACAGCTACCCGCGGTCCTGGATCCCGGTCTGGTTTTCACTTCCAAGCGTCTGTTGCGTGCTGGCGTTGTGCTATTGGGCCTACAGCTGGTGGTAGCCGATATCGTGGCACTGGGCGCTGGGATGATCGGTGTTGTTGTTGCGGTTGTCGTCTTGGGTATTGTGTCGACGCTTCTTGTGGGGCGAGCTCTACACCTATCGATCACGCAGACACTGCTGATCGCGGGCGGTTTCTCGATCTGCGGTGCGGCCGCTGTTGCCGCGGTTGATGGCGTTATTGAAGCTCAGGATCGCGAAGAGGTTGTCACCGCTATTGCGCAGGTCGTCATTTTTGGCACGCTGCTGATTCCGTTGATCCCGATTCTCGGCACGCTGTTCGGTTTGGATCCGCTGACCACTGGTTTGTGGGGTGGCGCGGCCACACACGAGGTCGCCCAGGTTGTCGCGATTGGCGGTGCTTTGGGAGATCCCGAGGCATTGTCTGGTGCGGTTGTTGTGAAGCTTGCTCGCGTGCTGATGCTCGCTCCCGTTATGGCGACGATCAGCATCTGGAGGCGTCAGAAGATGGCGTCGGGAGCTCAGATCCCCGGCATGGGTTCCGAGGGTGGCAAGCTTCCGCCTCTGATGCCACTGTTTGTCTTCGGATTCATCGTCATGGTCTTCGTGCGGTGGACCGGGATTGTGCCCGCGTCGTGGCTTGCGGTTCTGAAGATTATTCAGACGGCGCTACTCGCCTCGGCGATGTTCGCACTGGGCACGTCCGTGAAGCTGCGTGATTTTGCGTCCGTTGGCCCGAAGCCGTTCATTCTTGCTACCTCGACGACTGTCATTGTTGCTCTGATTGGCTTCATCGGCGTGATGCTGGCGCACTGATTCTTCGCTTACCGTCAGCAGAGGGCCTCCACTACCGGCCCTCTTGCTGGCGTAGGGTGAGACCAATGTGGTCGTCCTCGTATATTGGTGAAAACAGCAACGGGCACACCACTGTCCTGTTCGCGCCTCGTAAAATCTGCCCGGGTAGGCTAATGCGTATGACGCTTTCTGACTTGCCACGTAAAGGCGTAGCATCCGCGCAGGGCCTCACACCCACTGACCCGTGCACCTGCGGTTCTTCCATCGCATTCGGCGCGTGTTGCTCCCCGATCCTTGACGGCGAGCCCGCACCCACCGCCGAAGCCCTCATGCGCTCGCGCTACTCCGCCTTCGTGCTACGCAACGAAAACCATCTTTTCCGCTCGTGGCATCCGCGCACGCGCCCCGCTCCCCCCTACATCGACCCGCAGATAACATGGAACGGGCTCACCATCGTCGAAACCGTCACGGGCACCGAAAACGACCAGGACGGCATTGTCGAGTTCATCGCCGACTTCACTCACGCACGAGGCCACGACCGCTTGCACGAACGCTCCACCTTCACCAAGCGCGGTGGCCGGTGGGTCTATGTCGACGGGACGATGATGTGAACTCTCACGACACCCACACTGACCATATCGACACCGACTACATCCACCCCAAGCTCCGCGACCTTGTCCACTCAGTTGGCTTGATCGGCTGGACACGAATTATTGTCGGCAACTGGGCGATTCTCGGCGCAATCATCCTGGGCCTGTTCATTCACCTGAAGTCTGTTGCGAACTTTGATCAGGCGATTCTGAACTGGGTGCTCACGATCCGCATCGATGCGTTGACCGCGTTCATGAAAGCGGTGACCCACCTTTTCTCCCCGACCGTTTCCGTAATCGAAGCGGTCGCAATCGGACTACTGATCTGGGCAGTCTCAAAGTCGTGGCGCTTCGGGCTGTTTATTCCCCTAGTGATGGCAGTGTCAGCGGTTGCAACGTCGCTGGTCAAGCTCGGTATCGAACGAGTCCGCCCACCGATTCCACAGCGCCTCGTCGTCGAACTTTCCCATTCTTTCCCCTCCGGTCACACCACCGCCGCCTCCGCTCTCGCTGTCAGTGCTGCTCTGCTTGCGTTGCACGCATGGGGAGTTTCGTCGATTGATGTCGGCATCGCAGACTCCCGCCTTTCACGGAATCGACGAGGCCGCGCCTGCCTGATCTGGGCGCTCGCGATCTCATTAGTGGCGCTTGTGGCCACAACACGCATTTACCTGGCCGCGCACTGGACAACAGACATCATTGGTGGAGCGCTGATGGGATCAGGTATCGCGCTGATCTTGGGAGGTCTTTTATTGACCCGCCACAGCGTTCACACACGCTAGACAGTGAACCATGTGACGACCATATGCGTAGCAGAAAAGCCATACGAGGTGACAAAAACGGCTCCCAAGAGCAAAACGTCGCCTGACACGACACAACCCGCATTCCACGTGTACGCCGGCCCGCGCCCAGTCCGCCGGCAACAAACGAAAAACCCCGGCACTGAAATGTACCGGGGTATGTGTGGAGCTAACGGGACTCGAACCCGTAACCCCCTGCTTGCAAAGCAGGTGCGCTACCAATTGCGCCATAGCCCCAATGACATCAATCCTGGAAAGGATTGTCCGTCACGGACTTCCACAACTCTACATTGTCGGAGAGATCTTCGAGAATCTGTCGCACAACAATACCCGCTGCAACAGCCGTAGCTACCGCACTGAGTGCTGTGATCCATTTCTTCATTGGATCTCCGCCTTTCTTGCGATTGCGGAACGTGGGCCTAGATGGGCTCGAACCATCGACCTCAGTCTTATCAGGACTGCGCTCTAACCTACTGAGCTATAGGCCCAATCTTGTGCCCTGAAGAGCACTCGATTATGTTACGCACACCCACCGTCCAACTTCAAATTGAATGGCGTGATGTAGCGCACCACACGATTATTCGTCCATCAAGGAAATCTTCACGCCACCCACCAGGGACGCGATGACGTTGTACAGCATGGCGCCAAGGGTCGAAATGGCGGTCAATAGAACAACATTCGCGACACCGGCAATGGTGGCGTAGGACAGAACCTTGGGAAGACGCAGGTAGTCAAGGAACGGGATGAACTTTTCGCCACCGATGGTCTTCATGAAGTCTTCGATGGTGGAAAAGACGTGCATACCGTCAACCATGAACCACAAGACAGCGGTTGCAATCACCATGGCAATGCCGAATGCGACGGAAAGAAGGAAGCTCACCTTCATTACCGTCCACGCATCGACTCGCGCGATAGCGATATCAACTCGACGAGGCGTGTCATTGATGGAATACATGCCGTGCGCGTCGCTCATTCGTCATTACCTTCCTGGGTGGACTCTTGCTCTGACGCTACAGCGTTATCAGCGCTTTCGTCAGCATTCGAAGAGTTTGTCGGCGTTTCATCACCTAAGCTGTCGGAGTCCTGAGATTCAGATTCGCCATCTTCATCATCAATATCGCGCTCCGGGTTCGGAGTGATCGCGATGATACGGTCGTCCTCGTCCGGGCGAGCGAAGATGACGCCCATCGTGTTGCGTGCCGTTGGGCGAACGTCCGAGGCATTGACCTGAACCAGCTTGCCGGATTCGGTGATGACCATGACGTCTTCATCCGGATTGACCACAAGTGCACCAACAAGGCCACCGCGTTCATCAACGAGCTTGCCAACGCGGACACCCATCGTGCCACGAGACTTCGTTGGGTATTCCTCAACCGGAGTGCGCTTCGCGTAACCGGAGTCAGTGACGATCAACAGGTCCGTGCCCTCGCGCGGAACCTCCATGGACAGCAGTTCGTCGTCACCGCGGAATCTCATACCACGAACGCCCGCCGTGGAGCGACCCATCGGGCGAAGCTGCTCGTCGGTGGCGACGAAGCGGACTGCCTGGCCATCACGCGAGACCAGGATCAGGTCCTGATCAGCGTTAATGACCTGTGCGGACACGAGCTCATCCGGGTTACCGGCCTCATCTTCACGCAAGTTGATGCCGATGATGCCACCGGTACGTGAGGACTCGTAGAGCTTCAGCGGAGTCTTCTTCACCAGACCGGACTTGGTTGCCAAGACAAGGTAGTCGGCGACCTCGTAGTCGCGGATAGCGAGAACCTGCGCGATGTGTTCCTCCGGCTGGAATGCCAGGAGGTTTGCAACGTGCTGGCCCTTGGCATCGCGACCGCCCTCGGGGATCTCGTATGCCTTCGCACGGTACACGCGGCCGAGGTTCGTGAAGAACAATAGCCAGTGGTGCGTGGTCGTGACGAAGAAGTGCTCGACGACGTCATCTCCGCGCAATTGCGTGCCACGAACACCCTTGCCACCGCGCTTTTGCGAACGGTAGTTGTCGGTGCGCGTACGCTTCGCGAAACCTTCGCGGGTGATGGTGACGACCACGTCTTCTTCGGGAATGAGGTCTTCCATCGACATTTCGCCGTCGAAGGGGACGATGCGCGTGCGACGGTCATCGCCGTACTTATCGACGATTGTCTGCAGTTCGCCCGAGATGATGGAACGCTGACGCGCCGGGGTATCGAGGATGTCCTGAAGATCGGTGACGCGCGCGGTCAGTTCGGCATGCTCGTCCATAATCTTCTGGCGTTCCAGAGCAGCCAGACGACGCAGCTGCAGGGCGAGGATCGCGTCTGCCTGAACCTCGTCCACATCGAGCAAGTCCGTAAGGCCTTTACGTGCCTCGTCGACAGTCGGCGAACGACGGATCAGTGCGATAACTTCGTCGAGAGCGTCGAGTGCCTTGAGGTAGCCCTCCAAGATATGGAGGCGTTCTTGAGCCTTGCGCAGGCGGAACTGGGTGCGACGCACGATGACGGAAATCTGGTGCGTGATCCAGTGGCGAACGAAGCCGTCCAAGCTGAGCGTACGCGGAACACCGTCAACGATCGCCAGCATATTGGCACTGAAGTTTTCCTGCAACGGAGTGCGCTTGTACAGGTTGTTGAGAACGACCTTGGCGACCGCGTCACGCTTCAAGACGATGACGAGGCGCTGACCGGTACGACCCGAGGTTTCATCGCGGATATCCGCAATACCCTGGATCTGGCCGTCGCGAACCAGCTGAGCGATCTTGTCGGCAAGGTTGTCGGGGTTCACCTGGTAGGGAAGCTCGGTGACAACAAGGCACTGGCGTCCCTGAATTTCCTCAACGTTGACGACTGCACGCTGGGTGATGGAACCGCGACCAGTGCGGTAAGCGTCTTCGATGCCCTTGCGTCCGAGGATCGTGGCGCCGGTCGGGAAGTCCGGGCCGGGGATGCGCTTAATCAGAGCCTCAAGCAGTTCCTCGCGAGATGCTTCGGTGTTCTCGAGCGCCCACTGGATACCGTCGGCAACTTCTCGCAGGTTGTGCGGCGGGATCCGGGTCGCCATACCGACCGCGATACCTTCGGAGCCGTTGACCAACAGATTCGGGAAGCGAGACGGCAAAATGGTCGGCTCTTGGTTCTTGCCATCGTAGTTGTCCTGAAAATCGACGGATTCTTCGTCGATATCGCAGACCATTTCCATCGCCAAAGGCGCCATCTTACATTCGGTGTAACGGGGCGCTGCGGGGCCGAGGTTACCCGGCGTACCGAAGTTACCCTGACCGGCAACCAGCGGGTAGCGCAACGACCACCACTGCACCAGACGTGCCAGCGCATCGTAGATCGCGGCATCGCCGTGCGGGTGGTAGTTACCCATGACGTCGCCGACGACGCGGGACGACTTGGAGAAGGACGAAGTGGGTCGGTATCCGCCGTCGTACATCGCGTAGAGCACGCGACGGTGAACAGGCTTGAGACCGTCACGCACGTCGGGGAGGGCTCGACCGACGATGACGCTCATCGCGTAGTCGAGGTAGGAGCGCTGCATTTCTACCTGCAGGTCAACAGGCAGGATACGGTCGTAGTCGACAGCCGCGTCGGTTGTGTTGTTTAGCTCGTCGCTCACGTTTTTCCTTAAGTTTTATTGACGAGGCCGGCCTGCGGCCGGTGCGTGACTGTTAGATCAGATATCGAGGAAGCGCACGTCAGAGGCGTTGCGCTGGATGAAGGAACGACGAAGATCGACGTCGTCGCCCATGAGGATCGTGAAGATCTCATCGGCGTCGGCGGCCTCATCGAGGGTGACCTTCTTGAGGATACGGTGAGCCGGGTCCATGGTGGTTTCCCAGAGCTCGTGGTCGTTCATTTCGCCCAGACCCTTGTAACGCTGAATACCACCTTCCTTGGGCAGGCGGTGATTAGCTGCCTGACCCGCTGCGAGGAGCTTGTCGCGTTCCTTATCTGAGTAAGCGAATTCGTGCTCGGCGTTCGTCCACTTGATGCGGTAGAGCGGAGGCATTGCGATGTAGGTGTGGCCCTGTTCGATCAGCGGTCGCATGTAGCGGAACAGCAGAGTAAGAAGCAGGGTTGCGATGTGCTGACCGTCGACGTCAGCGTCGGCCATGATGACGATCTTGCCGTAGCGGAGCTTTTCAAGATCGAAATCTTCACCGATACCGGTACCGAACGCTGTGATGAGCGAGCGGATCGTGTCAGAGGACAGCGCGCGATCGAGACGAGCCTTTTCAACGTTCAGGATCTTGCCTCGGATCGGCAGAATCGCCTGGTGTTCGGGGTCACGACCACCAACGGCGGAGCCACCTGCGGAGTCGCCCTCGACGATGAAGATTTCGCACTCTTCAGCCTTGCGCGAGGAGCAGTCACGAAGCTTGCCCGGCATGGACGCCGATTCAAGGACACCCTTACGGCGGGTGGCCTCGCGAGCCTTGCGGGCTGCGACGCGTGCCTGCTGCGCCTGCTGACCCTTGTTGATGATCGCCTTCGCGTCTGCGGGGTGAGCATCGAACCAGTCGGTGAGCTGGGAATATACCTGCTGCTGAACGAAGGTACGTGCCTCGGTGTTGCCGAGCTTCGTCTTCGTCTGACCTTCGAACTGCGGTTCGGTCAGCTTGATCGAAATGACGGCTGTCAGACCTTCGCGGACGTCATCGCCGGTCAGGTTGTCATCCTTCTCTTTGATGATTCCCTTGTCGCGACCGTAGCGGTTCACAATGGTTGTCAGCGCCGTGCGGAAGCCTTCTTCGTGCATACCGCCTTCGGTCGTGTTAATCGTATTCGCGAAAGTGTGGACGCTGGACGAGTAGGCCGTGGTCCACTGCATCGCGATCTCGACGCTCATCGTGCCTTCATCGTTTTCCGATTCGAAGTCGATGATGTCATTGTTAATCGTTTCGATCTTCTTCGCTGAATCCAGGTATTCAACGTAGTCACGTAGGCCGTGTTCGTACATGTAGGTGACCTGACGGTGACCGGGAACCGGATCGTCTGCGGGACCCATTTCGTCGCCGGTGATCTCGTCGCCCTCATCAACAGCGGTAGGGCGCTCATCGGTCAGCGAAATACGCAGACCCTTGTTCAAGAAGGCCATCTGCTGGAAGCGCTGACGCAGGGTCTCGAAGGAGAATTCGGTGGTTTCAAAGATATTCGGATCCGGGTAGAACGTCTGCGTTGTGCCCGTCTTGGTGGTTTCTTCGCCACGTTCAAGCTTCGTGATCGGCGTACCGCCGTTGGCGAAAGACATTCGCCACGCATAGCCCTGACGACGAACGATCGTGTCAACGCGGGTCGACAGCGCGTTCACAACCGAAATACCGACGCCGTGAAGACCACCGGACACCGCGTATCCGCCACCGCCGAATTTACCGCCGGCATGCAGGATGGTCATAACGACCTCAACCGTGGGTTTACCTTCGGTCGGGTGAATATCAACGGGAATACCTCGACCGTTGTCTTCGACGCGAAGGCCACCATCGGCAAGAATTGTTACTTCGATGTGGTCCGCATATCCAGCTAGAGCTTCGTCAACAGAGTTGTCGACGACCTCGTAGACCAGGTGGTGCAGACCGCGCTCACCGGTTGAACCAATATACATACCTGGACGCTTACGGACCGCCTCAAGCCCTTCCAGAACGGTGATGTCTGAAGCGCCGTAGCCTTCAGCCCCGTCTGTCGTCTTTTCGTTGTCAGCCACGCGGCTCCCCTCATACAAGCTGGGCATGAAAAACCCAACGATTTACCGCATCAATTCTATCAAAAATGACCATAAAACCGGGGAAGCTCACGCCGTAATAAAGGCAACGAAATATATTTTGACCTGCAAATATAGGTATGTGACCAGTCACACCCTGACCGCGATAAGAAACAGGCAATCACCGACACGTAAACCCGGAAAAAACACGTGTTTTTCCGGTCGCATCATCGTCACCTGATCCGGCCCCAATCAGCCGTATGTATCGCGCGGCCCCCGGCCTCGTACCGACAGCGGACCCTTCTTCCACGAAGGCGCCACCGGCCCCAAAATCACAACCTGTTCCACCACGCCACTACCGACAACCTCGCTGATGCGACGCAGAATTCTGGGGAGCAGTAACTGCAGCTGTTTCGCCCACGCCGTTGACGTACAGCGCACAACAATCTTCTTGCCTTCAAAGCTTTCAATGTGCGTGTGCTCGGCAATATTCGGACCAACAATCTCGGGCCAGCGATTCGACACCGACGCAATCTGAGTCTGATTCGACCAGCCGTTATCCTTCACAAACGAACTCAGGATCGAATCAATACGCCCATACCGGTGATACGAGCGATGCATGGCCGCCATGCCCGGTGTCTTTACCCACACCTCTGGGCGATGGTGCTGAGCCTGAACAACGCCACTCAAGTCACCGGCTTCAGCCATCTTGTCGCTGAAATCAGCTTCGGCTGACGAATCTACCTGACCACGAGACATATCCACCGCGCAGTCTTCATTCGCGCCAACAAGTGCCCCCGGAGTCGGACCTTTCACTCCTTGCATGACGAACGTGGGCACGGGTGAACGCGTGAAACCTCGTGCGCGCGCATCCATCTGAGCACGTGCCAAGGCCACTGCCAGGAAGTCTTCTTCGGGCTCGTTCATTCTTGAACTTCCGAACCGTTGTCGACCGACCACGCCACTTTCACAATGTGTGCATCCAATTCGGGAGGAATATCGCCCTCAACAGCAGCGGTAATCAGCACCTGATCCGCTTTATCCATACGCGTGGTGAGTCCAGCTCGCCGTTTCGTATCAAGTTCAGCGAACACATCGTCGAGGATCAGAATCGGGGTTTCACCGTCATCAGCCAGAAGATCAAAGGCTCCAAGACGCAGAGCCAACCCCACCGACCAGGATTCACCGTGGGATGCAAAGCCCTTCACAGGCATATGTCCAAGACACAATGACAGATCATCACGGTGGGCACCCACAAGGTTCACTCCCCGCTCCATCTCTTGATCCTGAAGACGTTCTAAGGCGGCCAACAGACGCTGAGTCTGCGCCTCAACATTCTCCAAGTCGGCGCTTGTTGGATCGTCCGGGTTCGTCCCTATTTTTCGGTCGATTGACGCATCCATCGCCAAAGCCAAGTGGCGAGGAGAATCGGCAACATCGTCATATGCCGTTGCCACGGGGTCAGACAATCGACGAACAAGAGATGCTCGCATTGCTGTGACCTGGCTGGACAATTCAGCGAACCGCTCATCCCACACAGACAGCGTTGAAATATCTGGGACGCGACCGCGTCGCAATGCCACCTGCGCCTGCTTTATCAACGCAGCCCGCTGGCGCGCCACTCTGTCAAAATCAGACTTCGTCTGCGAATACAAGGGGTGAATCTGAACCGCAATATCATCAAGAAATGCCCTGCGTACGCTGGGATCTCCGCGAATAATCTGCAAGTCCTCGGGTGCAAAGACAACCGTACGAACGAGGCCCAGAATGTCTTTCGGCTTCACGTTCGTGCGATTAATTCGCGCCCGATTTGCTTTGCCACGCACGATCTCAAGCTCAAGAACCTGGGAGCGATCGTCTTCCAAGGCTGTCTTCACGCGGACAAACGCTCCAGCCGGTGGGCGCTCCTCGGCATCTAACGGAATACGAACCAGCGAGGACTCCGCAGACACCCTGTGCGAAGAAAACGTCGAAAGGTACGCGATGGCCTCAATGAGGTTCGTTTTCCCCTGACCGTTAGCGCCAAGAAAGACCGTGGGACCAGCCGGTAATTCAATGACAACGTGGCCCCATGATCGAAAATCATCAAGCGCGACGTGCGAGACGCGCATGAAGATCAGGCACCGAAGCGAATCGGCATCAACAGGTAGCGGAACTGCGTCACTTCGCCTTCATCCACCTTCGACTGGCCGGTCATCACGGCAGGCTTGGTCGGGTGAGTGAAACCGAAACGAACAAAATCCGTGTCGAGAACGCCCAGTCCATCAAGCAGGAACTGCGGGTTGAACGCGGTCGCAATATCTTCACCATTCAGGTGGGCTTCAATTGCTTCGGATGCCTGAGCGTTATCGCCCTGACCGGCTTCGAGAACCAGCTGACCATCCGAGAAAGACAGGCGAACCGAAGTCTTGCGCTCTGCAACCAGCGACATACGCTTCACAGCTTCAAGCAGTTCGTGGCGGTCGCACACTGCGGTGATCGGCGTAGATTCAGGGAACAGTCCACGAACCGGCGGGTAATCGCCATCCATCATGGTCGACGTGGTCCGACGATTCGACGATGTGAAGCCAATCAACGAGGCCCCGCCCGCAACTATTTCATTGGACAGACCAATTTCGACCTTGGCACCCGACGTCATTGACTTCGAGACATCCTGAAGAATGCGAGCCTTCACTAGGGCAACCTGTTCAATCGAAGTATCGGCAGGCTCCCAATCAAGTTCACGCATTGCCAGACGGTAACGGTCAGTGGCAAGCAAGGTCATGTGTTCGCCGTCGATTTCCATTCGAACACCGGTCAGAATCGGCAGAGTGTCATCGCGCGATGCGGCAATAGAAACCTGAGAAACAGCCTGCGAAAGAACCTCGGAGTCAACGGTGCCCGCAAGCGGTGGCTGAGCCGGAAGCAACGGATATTCATCCAAAGGCATAACAGCAAGCGTGAAGTGCGAAGAACCGCATCGCATATTCACCTTCTGACCATCAAGTTCAATGGTGACTGGCTTATTCGGCAACGATTTGGAAATGTCTGCCAGCAGGCGACCTGAAACCAGAACTTCACCTTCTTCTTCCACATTGGCTGGAATACGCGAATTAGCGGAGACCTCGTAATCGAATGATGAAAGGGTCAGTTCCTCATTGGCTGCATGAATACGAACACCGGCAAGGATGGGGCTAGCAGGGCGAACGGGCAGGGCGCGAGCAGTCCACGACACTGCCTCAGAAAGAACGTCCCTCGCGACGGTGAACTTCATGCCGGCCTCCAATTAAAACTCGGTCAACGTACGTACGACATATGCCTCGCCATTCTACCTGTATGCACCACAACTATTCACGTGGGAAATAATTTGTTGTCAATAACTATCGTCTGACACTTTTATCGTTGTTCGGTTGCCCGTCATTCACCGCGTCCAACGCGATAGATTCCAATTGACTCATTCAGCGTGAATCCACAAGGTGGAGCGCTCACATCTGGTTGGTTGATTTTTTTGCTACGCGTTTTTTAAAAGGAACTTTCATCATCAGTGTTGTGTACACAGTGGAAAACCGTGTTTTTCGTTGGAATATCGCCACACTGATCGTGGATAGAGTTGAGTACGATCGTGTGAATGACACAGGAGCAGTTGTGGATGAAAAATGACTGGATTTTGTCATTCACAAGTAAGCCCACTCCATCACCAACAAATGACACGTTTTCCACTGCGTCATTCACACCGAGGAAAGCTCTGATATTCGATGTGCAGTGACGGCAGGCAGGTATGAACTGTCCCCCGGAAGTTGGACTGATTTATTCAGTTTTTCTTCCGGGGGGAT
>ERZ1034992.23-NODE-23-length-119582-cov-192.706987_pt1 | contig 119582 bp, 125 predicted proteins | sample MGYA00520695_ERZ1034992 | MGnify/ENA primary metagenome ERZ1034992 (study PRJEB33766, sample SAMN09781778) | gut metagenome | biome: gut microbiome | host: Homo sapiens | place: Madagascar | study: EMG produced TPA metagenomics assembly of the PRJNA485056 data...
TCATACGGTTCTACAGGAAATGTAGGCACCAAGGGTGCTCAGGGTGCTCAGGGCGAACGCGGCAGTGTGGGCTCATACGGTTCTACGGGAGACAACGGGCATACAGGCGCTCAGGGTGCTCAGGGTGGCCGTGGTAACATAGGTTCATACGGTTCTACAGGAGACAGAGGCCATGCAGGTGCCCAAGGCGCTCAAGGTACACGTGGTGCAATAGGTGCTACAGGTGAAATTGTTACAATAGGCAAAACTAATAATAACAGTAATAAAACATATGTTATTAGCCACACCGATGGAACATCCGAGTCAGTAAGCTTTGCTCAAAATGAATGGTATCGCAATACCGACATTTATATTCAGAGTGGGGCAATGCATGCACAGAATGGATTCTATCAGGATTCTGATGTCAGATTGAAGAATTTTGGTGACGACATTGGCATCAACTTTGATAGCCTTGCAAATATTCCTAAGAAGTATTTCGAGTGGAAAGACGACAAATATGGAGTAGGACGGCAGATAGGAACATCGGCACAGGTTTTACAGAGAATTTATCCTGAACTTGTAACAAGAAATGATGACGGCTATTATACAGTCAACTATGCAGGCCTTTCAATAGTTGCCCTTGCAGCAATAGACAAACTTTGGGAAGAAATCAAACGTTTGAAGGCAGGTAAATAAGTTTTTAACATAACGATAAAATACCCATGGGACATTAAATCCTATGGGTATTTTATTTTTAAAAAAAAATAAGCATTTTTTATGCAAACTTTTTGACTTTAAGGACTATTTATATATAGAAAGGGCTCCTTTCAAGTTTAAAAACTAAGCAAAAAATAGATAAAAGGTACGGGTAATGGTAGCGTAATACCCAACTTTATAAGCAATTTATTCCAACCATTTTAAAAAGTCTTTACATTTGCAAAAATTATTTTGCGGCAAGAGGTTTCTAAAACTTCTTGCTTTTTTTGTAGTACAAATTCAATATTCCCACTTGACAAAATAAAAAGTTTTTTTATTTTTAACAAAAAGACAGTATGGAAAACTTTTATGAGTTTGATTACAATGGTAAACGTTATTTTTTTAGAAAATATCCTGAAGATAAGTACAAGAATATTGTTTTCTGTTGTGCTAAAAATGAAGATGCATATATTAGGGAGTGGATTGAGCATTATTTAAAGCTTGGTTTTGATAAGGTTATTATTGTGGACAACAATCAAGAGGCAGGAAGATTAGAGGACAAGATTGAGGACTTTGTTTCAAGAGGCAACGTTCAGATATTTTCATTAAACGGCGTAGAAGGGATGTTCCAAAACAGTATTTACACTATGTTCATGAACTATGGCAATTATAAATGGTGTGCTTATTTCGACTGTGACGAATTCTTGGAAATATCAGACTCATATAGTAACATTGATGAATTGTTCAATACGATAAATGAAGATATTTTGATGGTTCATTGGATTGTATATGGTGCAAATGGCGCTATAGCGAAAGATATTGATAAGCCGACACAAGAACGTTTCAAATTGCCTATGATGCCGATTTCACTCTTTAAAGAAAATATGTACCTTAAAGCTATTGTCAGAGGCGGAAGAAAAGGATATTTTGAATCGCCTCACGTAGTAAAATTTACTGATAGCGAAAGTAATTCCTATAATATTGGAGGATATTATATAACAGACACATTGGATGCCAACGTATCATTTCCGATTAGGGTAAAAAAATGTTTCTTAAAACACTATATGACGAAATCTTTTACAGAATATAACGAAAAGCTTTCACGGAAAAGGATTGCACCGTCAGTAGACAGTATAGGCGATTTTTTTGTTACATATGAAAACAATGAGATACCATTAAGATTTTATAGCCAACGCTTTTTCTTTGGAAACGAATTGCCGTGGATAGATGAACCATTAAAAAATTACGAAATGATTGTATTCATGGGCAATAAAAATGATCCGATGCTGCAATTTCATTATCCTGCTTACGCAATGTCTAAATGCAGTAATAAAGTGATTGTAGTTGATAAGGATATCGATGATACTTTTTTTGCTACACTATTAGAAATTGCTAAACGCACGGGAAACACATTGATTGCAGCAGAAAATGACGCTGCGAATTTATGGAATATTTTTATAAAAACATGCAAGGGTAAGGGAGAGACATATTATATTTATGGAGCCAAATAGATTAATAAAAAGAAGATTAGTATATCATTTTTTCATTTCAGACAATTATGCAACGAACGATGTATATAAAATACATTTTGCCTGTTTAGAATATTTCGCTGATATTTTTGATGAAGCTGTATTCATAATTACCTCAAATAACGAAAACGCCCCCTATATGGAGGTTGAAAACAAACTTTTAAATATTTTTAAAAATACAAGGGTAACAATTGAGATAAAGACAAATACGGAATTATGTGAAGCGGAGACATTTTATAATGAAGTGGTGAAGAAAGATGAAAGTATTTTAACGTTTTTTTTCCACACAAAGGGCGTAAGGAATATAGAAACATTCGATTATAACAATATAGTACAATGGGTGTTAATGATATATTATTATTCTCTTAATTTTCAGATAGACATGGAAAGGCAAATGATTTTTGAACCGTTTATAACCTTTTATGGTGCCTGCAGAGGCTTAGGGGAAATTACAGGAGAACCTCTCAAAAAAAATAGTTCGTTCTATTTTGGTTCTGGTTATTGGATAAATAATATACGTTTGCTATCGCAAGAAAAATTACCTCAATTAAAGGACAGGTGGTATTGTGAAATGATGCCATATTATTTCGAAGAAAAATATAAAGGGAGCTATAAGCAAGTTTATGTTAGAAATCATAACCTTTACTATGACAACAATGAGGATTTAATACCTATTTTTGAGTGGTATGACGAGGAAGGAGCAAAAAAATTTTATGAGTTTAAAGAAAAAATATTAGCATTATCGGAAAAATATAAATATCACAATGAAGATAGGGATATATAGTGGCCTATTATATTTTACTCCACGATATCAGCATTATTATGATGAAAAGAATTTAATATATGGAAATATTGGAGGGGCGGATAAATGGGCAATAGAAATAGCTAATGAATTTTTAAGACAGGGGCACGAATGCGTTGTTTTTGCTGACTGTAAGAAATGGCATTTTTCAACCGAGGGAGTAGAATACATACCCGTAGATTATTTTAAAGATGTAGTAGGGTTAGCACAATTTGATGTATTCATTTCATCAAGAAGGTTACAGCCATTCTTTGAACGCATTAAAGCAAAAAGGAAAATCTTAATGCTGCACGAAATTTTTCTTTTAGACTTTGAAGATACTGAAAAATACAGGACCGCTGATTTTGACAGTATTGCAATACAAAGTGAAAGCCAAAAGGAAGCGGTTCTTGAAAAATATCCATTTTTAAGAAGCAAAGAAATAATAAAGACCAATCAAAGCATTGATTTCACACAGTACAGTAATATTGAAATAGGCTCCAAAAAAAATTTTATGGTATGGTCAAGCCATAAGACTCGCGGATTGCAGTTTTTTTGTGAAAGAATTTTTCCTAAAATAAAAGAGAGAATTAAAGATTTTTCTTTGTCTGTTTGTTCATATATAAATGACAACCAAGATGAATACTTATTGCGGGATGGCATAGAGGTTTTACAAAATGTTCCTAAAAACCAATTAATAGATTTGCAAAAAGAGTCCAAGATATGGGTATATCCCAATATAGCCATAGAAGGCAGGGAGAGGCCAAAAGAAACGTTTTGTATTACAGCAATGGAAAATGCAGCAGCATTAAATGCCTTAATTATGCCAAATAATGATAGTTTTAGTGATATTTTTGAAGGTTACCGTGGGCTTATAAATATAAATGGAACAGACAGGACTATAACTGATTTTATAAAGCATTCAATTGAATGCTTGTCGGATGAAGATTATAGAATCGAATTAGCCATAGAAGCAAAAAATAAAATAAATAAATATACGTGGGAGACCGCGGCTAAAAGTTTTTTGAAAGAGTAATTATGAAACTATTTGGATGTACTGTTGTTAAGAACGAAGAGGAAATGATACCATACGTTATGCCATATATTGAGCGTTTAGGGTATGATAAATTTGTTGTATACGATGACAGTTCTACAGACAACACTGTTGAAATGTTGTCAAAGTACCCTTTTGTCGAAATACGGTACATGGAACCAACACACTCAATCAGAGAGTTTGATGACAGGAAATCTCTAATACAGGCTAACTTTTTTAGCGAGTGTTGGGACTATATCCACGAGAACAGCAACGAAGATGTATGGATGACATTTACGGACTTTGATGAGGTTATATTTTGCTCAGGAAGAAATGACTTTAAACAAGAGATTAATGTTTATGACATGATGTGCCATAAATGCTATTTAAATAAGCCGTTAATTCAAGTAGTAAGCAATGGATACGAAAGCAAAATTTACAAGATACCGCCTTCAGGAACATTGGCACACATGAACAATAACATGCGAATGAATTTTTGGAATGGTATTTTTTCAGAAAAAGTTACTTTGCTCAAAGTTAATGCATTTAAAGAAATCGTATGCTACGGAGGAAATCATTTTATGCGCCTAAATCTACAAGATGAATATAAAAAAATAAAAGAAGAAGGGCAGAATATAAGCTTAAATAATGCGGGAATTTTTCATAATTTTCATCTTAAATGGATAGACTATTCCATATTAGAAAAAAAGTATCAAACAACAAAAAATAATGAGAATACTATAACTGATTTAAAAACGGCCTATTTTAATATGATAGCATCATCATACCCTGTTGATATGTATTTTGCGTTAGACACTTTATATTGTACACTTAAGAGTGACGAGAAAAATCTTACTTTTATTTAAAAAAAAAGAAAAATATGAATTACACAGATTTTACAAAGGAAACAATTGACATTTTTACATTGGTAACGGGACCATACAAGTTCTTTTTCAAGAAGTTCATTGAATCCGTAGAGAATTTTTTCCCAAACAATCCTAAAAGGATACATATCGCATCTGACGGGTTGGATGAATATGCCAATGGCGTGATACCCGAAATGAATATCAAAAATATTGAGGTAACTCATATTATAGATTTGCCATTTCCATTGATACCGGTTCAGAAGACGTATATGCAGAAGAATTATGTGCCTGAAGACTGCAAGTACATTTTTTATTTTGACATTGATACAGTGTTTTTAGGAATGCCTGATGAGAAATGGGAATTTTTGTTTGAAAAGATCAATGATGACAACATCATCATGTCGAAGCATCCGCATTATGATTCGCAATTTGAGGCTAACCGCGTTTTCCTGATGGAAAACAATGCAGACTCAAAGGCATATATTCCTGAAGATTATTATGAACATGTAATATCATCTTTCTGGGGCGGAAAGAGGGAGAATGTTTTGAAAATGGATGATTATGTGAACTATATGTTCAAGTGGGATATAAAGAACATCCGTTATTTTCCTGCATTCGTTGATGAGAACTATATCAACAAGATTATTTGGCAGACAAAGAAGGGTGAAATCACGGATATCAAGTTCTATGACGCGGAACATTTTATTACGATTCCAAATTATGAATTTTCGGTAGAAACGCCGCATATTTTCCTTCTCCAAAAATATGACACGTCAATTAAAAACAGTAAAAAGAATGTTGAATAAAAAATATGATTATATTATTGTCGGAAGTGGAATATATGGGGCAACATTCGCATATATGGCCAAACAGCACGGAAAAACATGCTTAGTCATAGAGAAACGAGATTTTGTTGGCGGAAATATCCATTGCAAAGACATTGACGGAATAACAGTACATTTCTACGGACCTCATATTTTTCACACATCAGATGAAGAGGTGTGGCGGTTCGTAAATCAATTTGTAACGTTCAATAACTACATAAACTCCCCGATAGCCAACTATAAAGGGGAGTTATACAACCTGCCGTTCAACATGAATACATTTCATGAAATATGGGGGAGTGAGGTTAGAACACCTGAAGAAGCAATTAGAAAAATCAATAGCGAAAAGGGCAACAAGGAGGTAACCAACTTGGAAGAACAGGCAATTTCCATGGTCGGGAAAACCATTTACGAGAAATTGGTAAAAGGATATACCGAAAAACAGTGGGGTAGAAAATGTACCGAACTGCCGCCGTCGATAATCAAGCGCCTTCCATTAAGAATGACATATAACAACAACTATTTCAATGACAAATATCAAGGAATACCTATTGAGGGTTACAATAAATTGATAGAACGTTTATTGGATGGTATAGAGGTAATAACCAACTGCGATTTCATCGAAAGAAAGGAAGAGTTTGAAAACCTTGGTGAAAAGATTTTGTTTACAGGACCAATAGATGAGTATTTCGACTATTGCTATGGGCATTTGGAATATAGGGCAGTTAATTTCGTCCATGAGACTTTAGATATACCAAACGCACAAGGTAATGCAGTAATGAATTATACAAGTAATGACAAGCCATATACCCGTATTACAGAAAGCAAACATTTTTTGGCATTGACCAATGAAGCAATAAATGCAATACCTAAGACCGTCATTACTAAAGAGTTTTCAGAGGAATACAATGGGGCAAACACTCCTGTCTATCCTATTCCAACGGAAAAGAATATAAAGATGTATGAAAAATACAAGGCATTGGCAGAAAAGGACAAAAAGGTTGTCTTCGGCGGAAGATTAGGGAAATACAAATATATGGACATGGCTCCTGCAATAAGGGAAGTATTGGATTATTGGAAAAATGAGGCATAAAATTTCAGCAGTAATATTTGATACAAAAAAAGGAAATGACTACTCGAAAGTCAAAACTTCCTTTTACAAGGAAACAGAAGATTTTGACTTGAGGATTATCGACAGCAGCGATGCCACGGAAGAGAAGCTTCTTTCGATATTGTCAGCAATGAAAGGTTTTGATTCAATAATAACTATTGGGAATAATCCTTATATTGAGTTTCTTAACGAGTTGCCGTTCTATATCAGAAAAAAATGGTACCATTTTGATGAGTTTGATGCTGAGGCAATAGCCAATTCAATCATAGGAACACTTTCGGCCAATATAAACCGCAAGGATGAGAACTATCCCTTGTTTTCCATCTTTACCTGCGCATACAAAACAGACAAGGAGAAGGCGATGAGGTTGTATAATTCCTTATTGAGACAGACATATAAGGATTGGAATTGGTGGATAATTGATGACTCTCCATATCCGTATGAATCTTATTTCAAAAAGATAAAGGACCCGCGTATTCATATCATAAAGAATGAAAACATACATGGGAATATAGGATATAATAAACATGTTATAGGCATGGCGTGTGATGGTGATTATTTAGTGGAGGTGGATCATGATGACGAGCTTACAACGGACTGTTTGGCACTATTAAAAAAAGCCTTTGACACTTATCCCGATATAGGCTTTGCATATTCTCATACAAGAGAGGAAGTAGGTGGTGAGACAGTATACTACGGTGAATGTTTTGCATTGGGTTTAGGGAAAACCGAAGAATGCGGGATAGAAGATACAAAAATGATAATACCATTGACAGCAGATGTTAATGTTTTGTCTATTCGCCATATTGTAGGACTACCGAACCATGTGCGTTGTTGGAAGGCAAGTGCATACAGGGAATTGGGCGGCCATAATGTAGAATTGTCTATACTGGACGACCAAGACCTGCTGACGAGGACATTATTGAAATACAAGGCTTGTAAAATACCTAAAATCCTCTATATACAGCACGAAGGGGATAAGGGTGATGGCCCGAGAGGAGGAAGTTCAACTCAAACGGTGCGGTTTGACGAAATACGAAGGCTTGGCTGCATTCTAAAAGAGAAGTATGATAAGGAAATTCATGAAACATTCCTTGGATGGGGTATGGAAGACCCTTATTGGGATGAAAATGAGCAACGGTCAAATATCTATGATGGAGTAAAGCCAAATACGGTTAATATAAATTATGTTTTAAAGATTTAAGGTCATGAAATTATTCGGATGCACATTCGTTAAGAACGAAGAGGAAATGATACCATACGTTATGCCATATATTGAGCGTTTAGGGTATGATAAATTTGTTGTATACGATGACAGTTCTACAGACAACACTGTTGAAATGTTGTCAAAGTACCCTTTTGTCGAAATACGGTACATGGAACCAACACACTCAATCAGAGAGTTTGATGACAGGAAATCTCTAATACAGGCTAACTTTTTTAGCGAGTGTTGGGACTATATCCACGAGAACAGCAACGAAGATGTATGGATGACATTTACGGATTTTGATGAGGTTCTATATCATCAAAAACAATTGTCATTTAGAGATTGCCTTAAATGGGCGCTGATTCATAAGTACAATTATTTTGACGGGCAAATCATCCAGCTTGTTCCGCCGAAAAATTTTGAAGAAGTGTCAATGAAAAATATGGTAGAGGGTGGCAAACTTGTACATATGATAGATGGCATGAGGGCAAACTTATGGAGCATGAACGAATGTTTTAAGCCGACACTAATGCATGTTAATTCATTTGAACGTGTTTTTTGTACCTGTGGCAACCATGTAATGAAAGCTGCTTTGGTTGAAGGAAGAATAGGGCGAAACTTAAGCGAGCAGCATTTTTTGACATGCTTCCACTTGAAATATATTGACAGGGATGTGGTCAGAAAAAAAGTTTTGCATTTAAAGGACGGGGGAATTATGGAACATTTCGACGACACATATTACAACTCAATGATTGGTGCTTCCTTTCCATTGGAATTGTATTTTGCATACAATTGTCTAACATATCCGAAATTGCCTGAAATAGGCATGTGCATTTATCCTGCGGGCACGCAGTTTTAATTGATTATATTGCATAGGGGGATTCCTTGTGCTAAAAAAATAAAAATTTCTACATACGGGCTATTTTTAGGAGACCCATGTAGGAATTTTTTTACTTTTTATTTAAAAATGATATTGACTATAATTATTCCGTTAATCAGGGATTGTGATTAACTTAGTAGTTGAATCCCATGTGGCGGTTTTCTTTAAATCATACTTTATTCGAGATATCAAATTGCTTGCGCATTCTTCATTGATGACTTTGATTGTTTTTAATGAGGAACAGTTATAAAACATCCAAGTACTAAAAGCATAAGCTTTCGCTATGTCAAAATGAGACAAATCAAGAGAGGCTAAACCACTACACTGTCGAAACATTCCGTTTATAAATTTAACCTGTGAAATATCCCAATTAGATAAGTTAAGAGTGGTTAAGCCACTACAACCATAAAACACACTATCCATTTCAGTAACTTGTGAAGTATCCCAATTTGATACGTTAAGAGAAGCCAAACTTGTACAGCCACTAAACATCTGTGTCATCTTATTAATCTGCGAAGTATTAAGATTAGATGCATCAAGGGTTTTTAGTAAGTCAGAATTTGTTATAATGCCAAAACTTGTTATTGGTTCATCGGAATCCCGATATAGCTCAAAATATCCATCATCATTTGAATCTACGGTGGCTTCAACGTTATTAAACTTGAAGCCTACAGTTTGATTAGGGCTTGTTGTTGTACCAAAAAGAATCGGTCTTTTTTTAATTTCAAGATTGCCAACGAATCTAAATCCTACCCCCCCCCCCGAGGTATTGGTGTTGGTTGTAAATAATTTAATTTCCATAATATATTTTTTATTTGTTTTTAAAGGATTATTTCTATATAAAATATAAATAAAAGGAGCGGAATAAAAAAAGGCAAATAAGTTTCAAAAGGCAGTATAATTTCAATGGCTTGAAAATTAAAAACAGGACGTTATTTTTCCTAAAAGGAAAAGTAGCGTCTTTTCGTATTTATAGTAAAAAGATTTTCTTACACAAATGGCAACAATCAAGAAACAATATTACGGCATAAAGTTTCCGTTTACAATAATGAAACAGGACGGATTTTTTGTGGATTTGAACAGTGACTTGAAAGACAAGGTAGCAAGTGAGATTGCCCATGTCATACTGACACAGAAAGGAACAAGACTGAAGATGCCTGATTTCGGAACAGATTTGATCAAGTACATATTTGAGCCCAACGACACGTTAGAATGGAATACCGTGGAAAATGAAATTCGCAGGGCCGTAGGACAATATGTTAGCAATGTTTCAATACAGAGTGTAGATGTACAACGTGATGAGAACGAAGACAACGCTATTTATCTCGACATAAGATATTCAATACAGAAGGGGAACAAAGAGGAAAATAATAGGGCAGTTATAAAATTACAATAGGAATGGCCGAAAAAAAAATATCATATTTAAACAGGACTTTTTCAGACTACAAACAGGCTCTGAAAGAATATATCGAGGAATATTACCCACAGGTTGCTGATTCATTGAGCGACGCTTCGATAGGCTCATGGCTTATTGATCTTGCAGCCACGATTGGCGACAACTTGTCATTTTATATTGACAGAGCCTTGGCTGAGACCAATATAGATACCGCACAGTCTAGAAACAGTATATTGTCCATTGCAAGAAGCAGTGGCTTTAAGATACCCGGTCCTAAAGGTTCAATGGCTGAAGAAGAGTTTAGTTGCGACCTGCCCACTGTAAGCAATATTGACAATTCAGGCTCACAGATAGGTATGCCGAATTGGGCATATGCACCCATTTTAAAGAAAGGCACAAAACTATCATCACAGAATCAAACTTTTGAACTTATGCATGACATTGATTTCAGCGAGCAGTTTGACAGCAACGGGGTTCCAAACAGAACTATTACGCCTGTCAAAAACTCAAATGGAAAAATAGTAAAATACACTGTCAAAAAATATGATACAATTGTTGCGGGAGAAAGCAAGATATACAAACAGGTCATAAATGCAGCAGATATCAAGCCTTTTATGGAAATCCTTTTACCGGATAAGAATGTGATGGAAATTGAAAGTATCCTGTTCAAGGACGGAACCGACTATCATTTGAATCCTACGATGAACGAATTCATGAGAGAGGAAGAATATACCAAGTCAGGTGAAACTGTAGACAAGACGGACACATACAGATTCTTTGAGGTAAATCATCTGACAGAACAGTACAGGTGGGGCGACAGTATATACAAGGACGGCAATCAGGCGGAAGCCCTGCCAAAGACATATACGTATGACTACATGCAGACAGACAATAATGGTATTGCGTGGGAATATCCTGTAATGTCAATAACCAAAGGTGAATGGAAACCTTTGAAGCAGAAATTTATCACAGAATATACAGATAATGGCTATTTGAAAATTATTTTCGGAGCAGGTGCAAACAGTGGGCAGGAGGGCAAGACCGCTGATGCAATCACCGACTTCAGCAAGTATCAAATCAGCAAAATGATTAACAACGGCAGTATGGGTGTTTTGCCTAAAGCGGGATGGACAATGTTTGTGCTTTATAGAGTCGGAGGCGGAGCTGCTTCCAATGTCCCTAAAGGAAGCATTAAAACAATAAGCCTGTTAAACATGGAGGTAGGAAGGTGTCTGAACACACAAACGGACGCAACAATACTCAGTGCCGTCAAAAACAGCCTGAAAGTGACTAACACAACGCCGTCAGTGTCAGGAAAAGATGCACCTACCGTTGATGAGATAAGGGCAATGATAAAGTATAATTCAGGGGCGCAGGAAAGATGCGTGACACTTAAGGATTATGAGAGCTGTATCTTAAAGATGCCTCCTAGATATGGCTCGGCATTCAGACTGAGAGCTGTTGAAGAAAACAATAAGGTTATGTTATATCTGCTTGGGATTGACAATGAAGGGAAACTGACGGATGAAATACCTGAAAAACTAAGTGACAATATTTCAAACTATTTGTCAATGTACAGGACTATCAATGATTATGTTGAAATAAAGAGCGGCAGAATCATCAATGTTTCAATTGAAGCGGACATTTATGTGGATAAAAATTACAACAAGGGTGATGTAGGAAAATCTGTAGTCAAGACAATAACATCCTACATGGACATCAACAAGCATCAAATGGGCGAGGATATTTTCATAGGCGACTTGGAAAAGGAAATCAGCAAGATTGACGGAGTTATCAACCTGACCGACATGAGGGTCTTCAATGAATACGGTACAGGCTATTCAGGGACACGCACCTCACAGACAATTATGGAGGAAGAGACCGAGGGGCAGTCTGAAATGGATCTTGAAGCCAATGACTATATTCTCAACAGCGAACCAGATGAAATGTTTGAATTAAAATATCCTGAAAGTGATATACGTTTAAGAATTAAAACAAGATAAGATGGCATGCAACTGTGCAACACAAGAACAGCTCAATGAGCTCTACAAGAAATACGGCCGAAAGGTGGAACCTGATGCAAGAACGACATGGGGATTCAGAGTAAAGAAATTTGTCAATGATTTTTTCCTGATTGTCGCAATGGTAATAATTGTGCCGTTTATTTTTTGCTACGTAATGGGCAAGGGGCTGTTTACGAAAGAAAAGAAGATAAGTCTGAAAAAGTTTTTCAGATTGGACAATAACAACAAGCTCAACGATGTACTGAATTCGGAGTTTGTCAATAACATTCAACGAGGAAATGTCGGAGAATAACAAATCATACAGGCTAAGGACAGAGGTGGGCAGAGATACCCACCTTAACCTGAACATAAACCAAACATTTGACAATCTTGAGATACTCAGCCTAAAAATAGGCAGGGAGAATCTTTATAGACTGCATACTGCAGGATACGGCTGTGTTGTAGGGCGAGTAGTCGCAAATGGAAACTTCGGCATCCCGAATGCCAAGGTATCTATTTTCATATCTGCTGATACGATTGCCAATGAGGACAGCATCTTGTCATACTTATATCCATACACGACGATTTCATCAAAGAACGATGAAAATATCCGTTATAATCTTTTAACGGAGGAGCAAATCAGCGACTGCCATAGAAATGTAGGCACGTTTCCAACAAAAAGAAGAGTCTTGGATGACGCAAATGTTCTTGAAGTATTTGACAAGTATTACAAATTCACAACAACAACGAACGCTTCAGGAGACTTTATGCTTTTTGGCGTGCCTGTAGGAAACCAATTTGTACACACGGATATTGACTTGTCAGATATTGGCATCCTTAGTCAGAAGCCGAGAGACATGGTTTATAAAGGATATACCATCACACAGTTTGAAAATGCAAACCAATTCAAGAGTTCGACAGATTTGGATTCACTGACGCAGATTATCTCAGAGAATACTGCAGTCTATGTTTATCCTTTCTGGGGTGACGAAAATGAAGGCGAGGTGAAAATTACCCGCTCCGATGTGGAAGTAAACTATAAATTTGAGCCTACATGTATTTTTATGGGCTCCCTCATTTCAGACGACAAGTCAGAGGGCATCAGCAAAAAATGCATACCTACCGAAAGAATGGGCAAAATGGACCGGCTGACTACGGGGCAGGGAACAATCGAAATGATTAGAAAGAAACCTGACGGGAGCGTTGAAGAGTTCAGTGTTATGGGCAATCAGCTCATTGATGGCAATGGTACATGGTGTTATCAGATACCGATGAACCTTGACTACATGAGTACGGATGAGTATGGAAATTTAGTTCCTACGGATGACCCGTCCAAAGGAATACCGACGAGGACACGTGTCAGATTTAGAGTTTCATTGAATGATTTTGACAGTGATTATGAAAACAATCACTTGTCCAAATTGTTGGTGCCAAATAATCCTAAGGATGCGGAGCATCTGGATTACGTTTTCGGCACAAACACACAGGATGAAGAAGACGGTACAGGCAGTTTCAGGGATTTGTTTTGGAACAACGTGTATACGGTAAAATCATATATACCGCGAATACAGAAAGGCAATAACCAACGGAATAAACGTTTTACTGGCATAAAACAGGTTAATGTCAATAATGGCAACAACCCATTGCCATATAACAACATGCGTGTACATATAACATTTATGTTCACTCTCCAATGCGCAATTCTGAAATTATTGATTACTTTTGCAAGAGTGTACAACAAATATATTGTCAGAATGTTGATCCTGTTGGCAGGACTAAGGAAAGGCACTTCTGTAAATGATCCTACATGCATGACAATCGGAGATGGAGTATGCCCTGATCTTGAAGGATGGTATTTTGCACCGGGCTGTGGAGATTATGGAGGCAAAGCATGGAGACAAAGGAAACCATTGGAAAATACGGTACGCGACCTTAAAAATAGGGATACTTCCGATGAAAAGGCGACAGATGCGACAAATGCAGATGAAGAACAATTCTGCCTCACAAATAAAACCGATTATCTCATGCAGTGTATTGAGATAAATCTCGCAATGGAATATGATGTCATACAGTTTGATTTTTACAATGATTGGCTTAACGGTGTGCTGTACATTCCAAGATGGTTTGTGAATTTTCGCAAGAAAAGAAGTTACTTGTTTGGACTAATCAGGAGAAAGGGTAAAATACAGGCATGTATGGAAGGTTCTTCTGTATATACAAGACGTTTTGTACAGCAATGTGCATTGGAATACGTTTCTGACAGTGAGGGGATGTATCATGAGGTGGTTTCGCCCAATGGCTGCAAGAATAACGACAAATCAAAATGCCATAAGGCTAAAGGAAGAAAATATGTAAAAATATTTAAGGGCACGAAGCATGGCGGAGGCATTGTTCACAATGAAAAAAATATGAACAATAAAAATCTTTACTATTTCCGTCCTGCCGAATGGATAAATAATGGGAATGACTACAAGACAAAATGCAATTTATTCGCTACAGATATTGTACTATTGGGCTCATTGAAAGACTGTGACATCAATGGCATACCGCAAGCGTTCAAAGAGCTAACATCATCGTCATATCAGCTGCCGGGAAATCTTGCATCTACCAATATGGACAGTTATGGCTTCATGTATGGTTTTGAAAATGGTACAATGTGCACCAACACTTACTCAAAGAATCCAATAACGGTACAAGAAGATACGTTCAGCAGTTATAGAATATGGCAGAACAGACAGGATTTTAAAGAGACGGAGCCCAACTTGGATCCTACAGAATACCCTATTACTGAAACGGCAGGCATTGATTGGGGATATTATGGGCCTGGTCAAAAAGCAGAAAAAGGCAAAAACAGAACATTATATAATCCGGGAGGCCATTTCCTTGGAATATCATGTAAAAATGCCGAAGTGAACATCAAATCTTGTGTTAACCTTTCAAGAATTTGTGAGGTGGGTTCGATGATGTCGCAAAGGCAGGCCGTAATGAAATATGATTATGTGGAAGGACAGGCCGTATATTCTTGGGCTTACCTTGTACCGACAGGACTAATTAGTAAGGACGAAATAAGCGATGCTAATTTCAGAAACATTTTCGCTACAATGAATCACAATCATCTTGCAACGGAAACAGACAAGGAAAACGGATATAGGCGGTATAAAATGACTGCGATGTATCCTACGAATTTTGAAGGCGAATTGGAGTCAAAGATAGGTGGAAAGGACAGTGCATATTACAGCATCTTTAATGAGACAAACGAAAGAGGTGAAACGGAAACGCACTACAGGAGGGCCTTGGAAGAAAATAGTAGGGATTATTATCTGTTTAGATTGGGAGGCACGGGAAAGGACAAGTTCCTGATCAATCAGGGTGGTAAAGTTTCTTTGCCTGTTTATGACAATTCATTTTATTTCTATTTTGGACTTATAAATGGTGCGACCGCATTTGATAGATTCATGAGTGACTATTATGCACAATGCCCCGCAAGAAAAGCATATGAAAGTAAAGTTGAAATAATGACAACAAATGCGACGTTATGCAAAGAGAATGACGGGGAGATTAGTGTTAAAGTAAATGATGTGGAGGCGCCATTCAGTTTTGACATTACCGATGGTAACGGCATGAGCTACAACCTTAAAGAAACAGCGGATAAAGGAGTTTATGAAGCGGTTTCAGCCTTGACAATGGGAGACAATAGCATTAATGCAATGTATTTTAAGGTCAGAGGACTTAGGAAAAATGATTATGCAGTATCAATAAACGGTAGTGCGGGCGAGGACTTGGAACAGGCATTCAGCATAGGAGAAGCACTACCGGAAGAAGTGGAAAAGTTGAAGGTTTATGCAACAGATTTCGTTCAAGAAGAAGAATTCAGCTATGACAGCACAACAAAATCAATGAATGGAAATTTCACCAAGACAAATGGCGGCTATATTGAAATCTATAGCACTGAGTTATCAGAAGAGGCAACAATTGCCGAAGGCAAAGGAGGTATAACTTGTGTATATGTCTATAATGATGAATATTTCAAAACATTATTTGGCAATACAAGTGCAGTGCCATCCAATATTCAGGACACGAGGCAGGAGATAGTATATTTCAACAATAAAGAAAACGAAAAAACTGATGACAAGATATATTTTTCATACTTATGGAAGGGCAATGATGATTTTACTGTCGGAATAGTATATCATTGTACAAATGGTAAAAATGCCAACATTATAAAAGATACAGTTACTGCAAATATGGAAGGCTCTTGCGATTTTTATATAGGCGACAGCGATTGCACCGGAAGACAGCTCAGAAATGCAGGCTATAGTGTTTCAGAGAACAAATGGTATGAGAAGAACGAGCCTCTTAAAAAACTTACGTCGAAAGAAGAATGGTCACTTAGAAAAGGTTTGACTTATAACGGCTCGCTTTATAACAGAGACGGTGGAAAGATAACCGTAGGGCTTATCAATGCCGTACCGCCTACTACTATCAGGATAGTGGGGGATCCTGAAATGACAATTGACGAGGATGCCAACAGTTATGTATATGTCATGAAAGGGCCTATGACAGACGAGGAAGCGGCAAAAAGCGGATACACAGTTGATATAGGCAATATTCAATGCCCGACAGTATTGGATGGGCTTACATTTAAGGGTAATGATATGAATTCTTTGGAAGTAAATGGTTTTACTCTACTTAACGCAAACACGAAGAATGACTACAATTACGTATATTACGATTCAAGCAACAGCATTAGCGGCGAAGATGAGGGTACGGACGACGGCACAGGTGGCGGAGAAGGCGGTGGAGGAGATTCTGGCTCTACGATAAATCCACCTATAAAGCAAAGATATACCGTCAAAACTACTTTAGTGAATGCCTATTTTGTAAGTGCAATCTACAACGGGGAAACCACATATTGGCTTCCGAAGGCTGTTAATGAGGGAGACAAACTTGAACAAATATATTTTAGAGCGGCAGATGGTTATAAGATTACCGGCAGCGAAAGCATGGCAGGTGGCGGAGATATCTATAGAATATTTAGTATAGAAGAAAAACCGCCAGTAACAAAAATAGGTTACACTATCCCAAATGTGACAGGTAATATTACATTCGCCATAAACGGTACCCCTATTGAGGGCATTTATGAACCACGGCCTTAAATAATGTGCCTTAAAAATAGAAAACAAATATGATCATACATACTGACAGCCGAGGACAAATCCAAGGTATACAAGACAGAATAGACAAAGACATTAATAACCCTGATGGAGGAGGGAACTTTACAGCACCGACATCGTATTATGCAAAGGTAAGGCTCACTTTCATGAGGGATACAATGCCTGCCAAGGGAGTGACGTTCAACGGTTCCTATACTTCATATTATAGCGATGGGAGTTCGGCTACTTTTGCCATAGACAGGACGACGTTGGGCGCAAATGAAAATAAGGCTACAATTACATTGGTTTCTTTCCGAAAAAATGTAACCGGCGCAGTAACAATAAATGCAAGAGCCTCAGGAGGGACGGCAACAACAACCGTAACAATACCGTTTACATATACATCCAAGAACACTCCCGAGGAAGTTACTGAACGAGAGACCACAAAGGAAACCATACAATTAATGGATGGCGACATAAAGTTGCCGTCCATTTATAAGCCTTTCTTTTTTAATGCGGCATTGAAATTCAATGAACAGAACAATGTATTGAACAGTAATATGATGTTTTATTGCGCAATTGCAAATGCCACTCCGTACAGGCTGACCAACGGGAAGTATATCATAGGAACGCCGACATTGACGATTGACAACAGGAAATTTTATTTTTACAACAATGAAAACAGTATCAAGAGCATTACCGTGTCTGATAAGGAAGAGGAAGGCCGTTATTTTTATGTCGGTGACAATGCAAGTTCATTGACAAAAAATTACGAAGTCCAATTTAACTGCAGCATCGGAAGAATTGATATTGATCCTAAATTGCCGCATAACTACACATTCAGCGTGACAGAAGGTTCACCTGTCGGGTATAACGGCAGTTTGGATGTCATTACTGCAGAAGATTCTTTGTATGGAGTGAAATTTTATGACGATATCAGTAACGTACCGACAGGAGGTAACAGTTTTTACCCGTGCGGCGACGGTATAGCTTTTGGAGGGATAAGGCATTTTTTTGTTAACAATACAGAAGCTACTCTGTTTGATGAAATAAGTTTGCCTTCGATTAGCGCCATAAATTATTATGAGACAGATCCTATGTCATGGAAAAGTATACATACTTATGTAACAGAGGATAAAGGCATTAAATATAATTTGTATGACCGGGAAGTGAAGCCCGAGATGATAATGGAGAGCGGCGCGAATTACGGAAAATACCATTTTAATTTTACAGACTCATCAAGAAATTATTATGTAGGACTTACAGATAGATATACTGCATTAGACGGAGATACAATAAGCAATGAAGAAAGTGACTACGGCATAGAAACTACGGAAAGTCCATACAAATTATATACTAAAGTACCACGACATACAAGCGTACTGTCAGTTTTATACGTTAAAAATATATAATATGAAAATTCTTTTAAACACAGCAAAATCAGTCAAGAATACTAATATTGATAATTACGCCAATGTAGAGTTGGTGGAGGAGACACGTCAATTGACCGAAGATCAGCATGTGAAAAACATTGACGAATACGAGCAGTATGCAAAAGAAAAAGACGCTTGTATGAATTATCGTTTGTCGTTTGTAATAAATCCAATTTGCAGTAATGTATTATTCAACAGGGTCTCGGAGATAACATATCATGAAGGTGGTGATGACTGCGTTGAAATCGGCTGTCAAAACGTGGATATGAACGAGATAGACAGCGTAAAGGCTTATCATAAGGACTACTTGAACAATTCCAAACGGAAACTGAATAGGTATCAGATGACAAGGGACACTTCCTACAGCAGTTCAAAGATAGGACCTTTTGTATATCATTGCGGGTATGACATATTCAATAATCATTTTTTGAGGCAGAAGGAATTTGCAACGGTGAACAAGTTGAATTCCGTAGGCGAAAGTAACTTTAATACCTTAACCGACTATGTGAGGGATGAAAATGGAAATAGGGTAAAGGAAAAAAGAAGAAACTATGGAGCAACAGGAGCAACCAAGCCGATACATCTATATCAATACGATACTGTAAAATCATTTTCAACCGCAATACAGGAGGGGCTTGTTGAAGATGAAAATGGATGGTGGGGCTTTAAAAATATCGCAACCATGCCCATAAAAAATTTTTATGAGGAAACATTTAACCGCACAATGTGTAATAATAAGCCATGCGAGCAGTATGACATGTATCCCGACAGGTCACTCTATTCAATTTTCCCAAAATACAACAAATACAGGAACAGATATGAGGACAATTGGGAATTTTGCCTGACATATCCGAGCGAGAGCATAAGCAATGATGTAACAGAAAACGGTCTCAAGTGCGAACTTATAAAGCAGGCTACCGACAATGATGACGAGGCAAGATTTGACAGAACATTAATGTTCCGCAGCAATGTTTTCCACAACTTATCAAGATTCTCTCCTATAGAGATGACATTTGGAGGGCAAAGATACAAGACAAATGTATTTTCTCTGGGGGATGAAACAGGAAACAACACAGGCTATTACTTTTCAGTACCTTATGAGGACGTAAAAGAAGGCATAAGATATTCAAGTAATCTGAAGAATATAAGATTTTCTAAAATAGTAAATGGGCGTAAATGCAAATACTATTTTAGGATTTTCAAAAAAATACCAAGAGAAAACACAAAGGATGTTTATTATCGCCCACAGGTAAACAGATTGGGATTCAGTCAGACCTATTATGGAGATGAAAGTGCCGAGCTGCTGTTTAACAGAGATATTGTCATCAAAGGTTTAAAAGACAACCTCGGCAGGGAACTGTCCGAAATTTATCTCACGGTATTAAAGACCAACAAAGGGCATGAAAAATGGTATGAAGACAAAAACAAGACCGATGCAAGTATAGAATTTTCACATTGTTTTGGCAAGATTAGCAGCGGTATGGATTTATTGCCGCAAGCAAAAGACTATAACATCCATGCTATCCATAATGTCAAGGCGGGGGAGGGTTGCACGGAGGATGAACTTAATTTCATACAGGTTCCACAAAGTTCAAAAGCCATAGAGGATGATATAACATCTGACAATGACAGTTTTTATGGCGATTTGGTTGAGTTTAGCCCAAATACTGTAGAAGAAACTGTGTTGGAATATGTCTATCACAGGTTCAATACGGCACAAAGGGAATATACGATGGATAATGAATATAGGGACATATACCATGAGGAAATCATTACCGACGATGACGACATAACAGCACAGGGCCCGTCTGAATTGAAAACGGAGAAGAAGATATACAATACAATTGACGGTACATCAGGAAACACCTACCCTGCGAATGTCGCACCCGAGGGATATTATTACAATCCGCATTATCAGTTGAAATTGAAGGAATTTTCAACAACGGTACAGCAAGGGAATGACATAAAATTAATTTTCTTAAGCGGTTCAGAGCGGATAGACGACCATACAATGGGTGGCAGGCTGTCAAGGAACTACGGTATAGTAAAAGGTGATACGGTTCTTGCCTTATATGACGGCAAACCGCATGAATGCGTCGTAGAAGAAGTGGGGGAGAAAAACGCAGTTATATTCCGGTTAAAGAATGATACCGATACATTTCCACAGCAGATTTTGACGGTGAGTTTTTTCCGTATCAATCCGCTAAAGCCGCAAGGGGCTTACGACCTGAATGATGGGACGGGGCGATATTTATGGAGAGCCATGCTTTCAACAAAGGAGCTGAACACAAACAGCAGTCTGTATGATTCCATTTTCACCAATGGGGCGATTTATATACATCGCAACTTGAACCTGTATCTGAGGAGGCAGGATCCGTTTGGATTTTATGGGCTCAATAATATAGGCAAGATTGGCCTGCCTCAGCATATGGAGGACATGAATATAGGAGGAAGTTCCTACGACTACAAGACAATAGAATACGTTACTGAAAACACGACACAGCAATGCTAAACAAGACGATAAATATAAGAAACAACAGAAAGCCTAATGTTTTCACTTTTAACTTTAAAGGCGTGGAGGCATCAGGCGAAGATATCATGTTCCAAGTTGAAAGCTTAAAAGGTATTCAGGGATACAAGACTATTGGATTAGTGAGGGAAGACGGGAAGAGCATTTATTATGCCGAAAATATGGATGCGGAACTGTCAGAAAAAAACGGCGAAGAAAAAATTAAAATAAAAGCCTTCCCGAAACGTATTTTGTTCCCGAAATCCATAAAAAAAGTAAAGATAAATGAAGATCCTACGGATTCCGCAGGAACCATAGATGGGTTTATATTGGAATTCCCCTCCGAGCATTTTCTTAATGCCAACAGGGACGATATTGATGTCAAGGGCTATATAATCAATGGCCAAGACTCAGTAAGATACGGTTCTAAAAGATGTAATGGTGACACAATCATTGCGGGCCTCAATCAAGACGTTACCGACAATATAAAAGACGGATGCTATTTCCTTTTCACCAAAGATAGCCCGGTAAATGTGTTCGACGGCAAATATTCTTGTGGAATATGGAAGAATACAAGGTATTTCATAGAAAACCCATTGACAGCTGAGGCAATAGATGTGTTTGTGCCTGTAAATTATGACGGGACTGAAAACCCCAACACCCTGATTGCCGTTACAGACAAGGATTTAAGCACGGTACCGTACTTTTTTTGCCATGATGAAAGGTTTATACATTATGACTATGAAACAGGCAAAACAAGCCTAAAAAAAGGCACTTTTGCATATTATACAGATAATGATATCAAGTTGTCGCTGCCGATGGGACAGAATTTCTCATTAAAGATGAACAGAGACGAGGAAGTAGACAATTATGCTGATATAATTGCAGAAGAAAACATCAACGGCATCATTGATTATGAAAGGTACCAATTTGTGCCATACTTCAGAAAAAAAGACGACAGTAAACTTTACCCTGCGACAGAGATAGAATTCAATCTTCATTTCAGGGAAAGGGATACTGAAAACGGGTGGAAAATCAAAGAAGACGGCTATTGGAACAATTACGTGTATAATTCGGTCAATAATTCGCTTTCCCACGTAAAAAATGGAGACAAGAGTGAATATTTGGGCGATTCGGATTCAGATCTGGTCAGCTGTTTAGGCTTTGATGACAGTGATGTGAATTATCAGTCAATGGCGCTTCAGCAATCTTTCATAAGGCTGTCATTCTATGATACGCCATTCAGGGGCAATCAAAACCTGTTGTTTTACAATACAATTTTTTTGGACAGCAACAGGCTGTTCAGCAGATATTCAAAGGCGGTTTCAGTCAAGCTGTCTGATGGAGAATACACAAAGTATCAATGGAGCGAAAAAAGCGGACTGAGGCTTGATGCAACCTTCAATGCATTCAGCAAATATAGTTCGTCAGGTTCATCCGAGGGATTTTATCTATATCTGTTCAAGGGCGCTATTCAAGAAGGGAAACCGATATATATGAAGGTGGAATTCAATCATGCAAAATACGGCACTACAGTTCCTTTTATAATGCCTATTTCGAAAGAAGGGGAGGCAATTAGCCCCGTGTCAAAAGATTTTCCTATTAATTATTATACTGAAGTCAACGGGAAGGGAGAAATTGACATGAGCAAGTATGGAGAGGACCTGTATATACCAATTATGATTGATCATGACGAAGAGAATGACATCTACAGATGGTATGCGCCTAAAATGCAGGACGGAAGCAAACTTGTATTCAATATGTTCGAACCGAGACTGAATCCATATGCTGTATCGGAATATACAGCAAGAGGAAACGGAGACTTGGAGGCTACCAAATTGGAATACAACCAAACGGAGGGCAATTTTGCCAAGACAACATTATCCATCAGGGAAACAGGTGAAAGGCAGCTTTGTTCAAAGGCTTTTTTGAAGACGGTAACGACAATGAGCATCAATGGAAAAATAGTCAAGAAATGCAATAGATTTAATTTTACGGCAGCTTCAACTTATGATATCGTGTATGAACTCAGCGGAGATACTATAGCCAATGGAGCATTTGAAACTGTAAAGGGCCTTACCGAATTGTACTTTAATGACAACATCGCGGTAATAGGCTCAACGGTTTCAACATATAGTAGCCTGAATGAGATTCATATCGGAAAAGGCTGTGTAAAAATAGGCAAGTTGGCATTTGCCTCGTCCATACGCCTAAGAAAACTTGATTTAAGCCACTGTACGGAATTAAGGGAAATAGGCGACTCTGCATTTCAGGGTTCTACCGTACTATCGGAGATAAATTTCCCAAATCACCCTATAACAATTAAGAGAGGCGCGTTCGGAAGAACAGCAATATCAAAACTTGTCATACCATCAGGTTCGATAATTGGCCGTTTTGCATTTTCCAGATGCTATAATTTGGATGACCTTACAGGCTTGGGCACAGATTTGACCGTTGATATAGGAAGACTGAATGATAAGAAAAAACGATATTGGTACTGTATTTTCTCCGGCTGTGATAGATTGGTGCGCTATATGGATATAAAAATCAATCCAAACAAGGAAGAAATGACGTATAAAAAGACACTTGCCAAGTTTACCAAAGCAAGATATTACCTTGATGCAGGCAATTATGTCGAAGAACCAATTGACATAAGCGCAATAACAGACAACGCAGTTTACAGCAGGGGCAAGTCCTACAAAGACCCTGACTTGACGGACGAAGAAAAAGCACTTATGCATTGGTTCTGGCTGCGTGGTTATTGACAAAAACAGCACTAAAAATATATTTATTATAGACCTAGGCAGCGCGAGTTACGTGGTTTATGCCGTTTTCTGAGGGAGACCTCACGCCCAACGACGATGCTTAGGTCTTTTTTTATAATTCATGGAAAGCATATACAAGAGAATAACAATAGAGCCTTTCAGATGCAGGGTAGTTAATAGCCATGACGGACAAGAGACGGCTATCAGCAAGCCATATCCTTATTTTACTGCAGGAACGCCCGATGATACCATAAAGTATGCGTATGACATTGAAGTGACCGATGAAAGCTTAAGGGCAATATTGCCGACAGTTTCAGACGCGCATATATTGCGCTATAGGACTTTTTGCGATTATTATTACTTATGCATTGACTATGAGGAAAATGCTAAGATTTACAAAAAATGCGTAAACGGGAAATGGAGGGAAGAAGGAAACGTCACTAAAGAAACAGACTATCCTATCTATGCATCAGTAGATGCGATAGGTGAAGGCTTTAACGGCAACAGGGTCGTAATTTACAGCAATGCAGAATATTTGAAAGTCAAATTCTCAAGAGAAGAAACTCGTTGCAATGACATAAATGCTGTCAGCAGTTTCTGTAAAAATTGTTTCGGCGGCAAGAATATTAAAAAAACAAAACCGTATGCTAATGTTTCCGTTTACCTGTCATCCGAAATAAATGATCAAGGCAGGATTGAATATGCAATACCGGAATGGGCAGGAGGTAAAAAATATATGGTAGGGCAGTATGTGATATACTGTAAAAACATTTATTGCGCCAAAACAGATATTGATATAAACATCAAGACCGACGGCACGTTTGAAACACCTGCAGATGAAAATTCGGGATGGGAAATGGTGACACAGGTGGTTGCAAGTTCTGAAAAAGTGACCATAACGGGCATTAGCGAACAGCGTTCAACAATGTTCTTGTCCAAGAAAAAATACTTCATTGAAGAAAACGATGCAAGCGGAAGACGAATCGTAACCGAATGCCCGTTTTATGAGGAAAACGGGAAATTTTATTTTCCGTACATCAAAAGGGAAGTCAATGTCGGAGACGGAGCGGCAAGACTCGAAGAAATATGGTTCAATGCACAAAAGGTGACAGACAGTGAAGCAGCTACCGCGTATACGTTTGGCGAAATCTTTAAGAATTGCGGGGATGACATAACTTCAGTTATGTTCAAATATTCTCTATACGACGAATGCGAAAACAAAGACGGCATTAATTGGGACAGCGCAATAAAGTATGAAGAAACATATGCTGCAACAACAACTGCAACAACAACTGGCATCAAATACTTTTATATAGAGACAGGGGAGACACAGACAGTTTCCAACAATAATTCCGATTTGGCAAAAGAAGAACGTAATGTTAATTTTGCCGCCATTTCATACGTGGTGGATAAAGAGAAGATTAGCAAAGAAGAAAGGGACAAATTAAATTTTTTCATTAAAATTTCCCCAATCGGTTCACAAGATATAAAAACAAATGTAGATACAGATATAGACAGGGGCTCCTGTGCATTGTTTGAAAGGATGAATATTCTCGGAGAAGTTAAATCTATAAGAGATTTGGAAAAATACAGAAATAATTATTTTGACATTTAAAAGGCTATGAATAACGTATACGGGACAAAGCGCCCTGCAAATATAACATCCGACGACGTAGATATCTACTACAGCTACCGCCCCTCAAGGGCCGAAGATTCTGCTGAATATAGCACGTTTAAGAAATTGGACAGTAAATTGTTGATGAATACGAGCGGTAAAACAGACAACGGCAATGCAGAAGTGCTGCCGGGAATGTTTGATTTGCGTTTGCCGTTGGATGTATTTGGCAATGTCGGTATATACACCATTTATATCAAGCCAAAAGAAATTAGGACAACAATTTTGCATGTAAGTACGCTTGCGGCATATCCTGATGTCAGAGGCATTGTTCTTGATACAAAAGGTATGTCTAACGGCTCACTTGTAGGCTATAGGATTGAATATTTCAATGAAAGCGGAGATAGGGAGGATGATTTTAGAATAATAACGTCAAACAACCGGTGCGAGCCTGTTGCTCAGGTATTTAATGATACGACACAAAACGGCGTAAGATACAGGTTTAATGATGCAGCCTCATTGATGTTCTGCACTGTTACGCCAAGCACATCCTTATCGTTCAACAACAACACGTTGCCGAATATAGGGGCAGTGGGGCAGGAAATCGCACTGATAAACACAAAATTCAACCCTATGTGCATTGAAGTGGAGATGGTTGAAAATGATGCCGAAACAATTGCGACGATGCTGAACGGCGATCAGATACGTGATTTGGAGCATGCGACAATCACAACATTCAATAAAGCACATGAACCATTCAGCCAATTCAGTTATTATACATCCAAGAATAAGCTCGGAAAGGCGATGTATGAGATAAAAGTTAAGGAAGAAACAACCGAGAACAGTCTTGATTATAAGTCTATCGTTAATCCCGAATAACAATGGAAGAATTAAAAAAAACGAAAAGTTATTTTACAATAAAAGAAAAACGCCATCAAAGGACTAATGACGGGACTATCTTCGAGAGGGACTATATGACGCTCAACTCTCTTGGCGGATGGCCGGGAAAAACCTTCCCATATGGAGACGGTAACTTTAAGATGCTTGCAGGTGACAAATATAACACTACCCGCAAGCATAATTTTGGCAATTGGGCTAAAAATGAGAACGGGGAGACGCTTTGGACATTAAAGGATTTGGAGAAAATTTCGCAAGGGGATAGCATACAGGACTCCAATAACATCAAGGCCAATCCTAACACCACGTCGCTTCTGTCTTTTGCATATTACGGGAGTTGCGTGGAGACAATAAAAAATACAATAACCTCAATTATCAAGAAGTTTCCGGCAGAACTATATGTGCGGCAGGCAATCCAAGACGATGAGGACAAAATTTTAAATGGAAAATGCCTTGTGGAGAATCCGTTCGGAATTGACATAATTTCAGATTCAGGGAAAGATGAACCATTGAAAAGTTTTGCCGACGGCAGCACGTTTTTTGAAGTGAAAGGCAACTCAGGAAACACCGTAGGCGATGTCAAGTGGAGCGTAGAGCATCATACTGAAGGTATCAACTTGAAATGTCTGAAGCATGGTGACATTATCAACACAGTAACAATTTTGGGTGAGTTTCAAATTAAGGAAATATATTATAACGGCAATAGGATATTGGTAACTGAAAAGGATTACCAAGGCTATCATATCAGGCCGAAACAGGATTTTATAACAGAATTGGTCAATGAATATACTGATATTGAAAAAATCCTTATCAATTTCAACACAAACCCATTATATACCGCAACATTGGACTATCCGCATGAGGATGAGGACACAGGCAAGATAATCACATATCAGAAAAAACTTTCATGGCCGACTACAATGGGCGGCTGGAACCTTGACATAGAGTCAAGCCGTTACAGCAAATATCTTTCGGAAATTCTTGATATAGCAGCCTTCTATGATGAATATTATACGGACAACATCTGGAGGTCAATGACGCATGATGCTATCAAGAACATGGATGGTACATTTGTCGAAGACAATATCGACAGCGATGCATACAATGAAGGCATATCGAGAATTGAAGCCCTGCTCCATTCATACGGTCATTTTTTCGACGGCTTCAAATTTACGATAGATTCACTGAAGAACAGAAATACAATCACCTATAGCGGAGACAATAATGTTCCGGACTACTTCCTTTATGACATGAACGAAAAGTCAGGATGGGATACTAGCGACCCTGTTTCGGCATTGGAGAACAGAGAGACAGGGAAACTTGATTTTGACGGGCTGAGTCAATCTTTTTCAAAGGCAGATGCACAAAGGCAATTTTTGGTGAGCCTGAAATTAAACTCCAAGTCAATTCTCTCCAAGAAGGGGACACGAAGAGGCATCGAGGAACTGCTGTCATTATTCGGCTTGGAATCAGAAGACCACGGAAAAGGAAACGGGGACTACTCAATAACTGAATACGTGGCAGTTTTGAAGCCTAACGCAAATAGCAGTTTTGTCGTGCCCGCAGAAGAGAGCTTTCCAATTGAGGAATACAATATGCTCAAGATATCTTATCCTCAATCAACAGACGGATATTATGAGGATACATTGGAGGGTTTGCCTGTAAAAATAGTCTATTATAAGGACAAGAAATATCTGATTCCTTGGTTTTTTACAAATTCCGCAATAGACGGCAATCCATATTTTCAGATGTACGGCGGATGGGGCAAAAAATATGAAAAGGAAGTTGAAACCGAGAACGGTACCGTAACATTGACGAACGGCATCTTTGAAGAAACGGAAAAATATCTAAATTATGCGACAAGTATTGAAGCATTGGAGAGTATCCTTGCCGACAAGGTAAGGAACGGGGATATCTATTACGTTGCTGACATCAGTAACTACAAAGAGGCTTCAGACAACCCTGATAGTGTTTCAAATTACTTTATTTGCATAAACGAAGACGAGGTAGGAAACATCGAAAAAGGATGGGAGAACATTTCTATTGAGAACATAAATGCGGGACAGGGAAACGGTATCAAAGTTTTGTATCTTGAAAGTATTGTGGATGAGATAAAAGGTAATAATCCGCATGTCGGTTTCGGAAACTATGACGACGGCTCAGGATATTATGAAATATTCAAACAGTTGTTCAAATACAGCATTGAAAACGACAACTTCAATGACGGGGCATACAGATGCGAAGAAGACCATTTGGAGGACATTATTTTGCAGGCAGGTTTTGATGGGGCGGAAAAACTGATAAAGGACAATGCGAAATGTTGGTATTTCAAGCCTAATGAAAAAAGAGAAGGCAAGGTCAGGCTTGTATGCAACAACTGTACCGAAGGTGAAACAAACGTAGGCAAGGGAAAATATGAGGACGGGACTATGTTCTTATCCTCCGAATTGGAACCTTTCGATTATGAGACAGGTGAAGTTTCGTCAAGAGAGATGGCCTCATATTCGGTAATGAACACAAAGAGAATGGTAATCCGTTTCAATACGGAGAAATTTGACGGCGACGAAGGCTTGATAAAGAATTACAAAAAATACATCAACGAGGATATCATGCCATATCTGAAACAGATGATACCGTCAACAACAATATGGCAGCTGAAAATCGGGCAAGAAGATTTTTAGAAGAAGAATAAATGTTCAAAAATTATTTGAGCATTTATTTTTTCTTTTTAGATGGCTGGTTTCTATTTATAGAGAAAGTTAATTAACGAAATCATGAGTGATTATAGAGATATATTACTGAAAGCCTTAAAGGAAGGGAAGACTATGGATTCCTGCGGCTTAGACGAGCGCTATTATGACTTCGGACTTTACACAGATCTTTGTGGCATGAGCGTTGAAGACGCTATCAAATCTGTAACACAATGCTGTTGTGGAGGAGGAGGTTCTAATACGGGAGGAACCAAAACGAACAACCCAATCACGATCTCCGCAGAAAAGAATACGGACAACAAATATGTAGTGAAAGTAAAGGCTGCATATGCGACAACGGCTCCTGTCATCGTATCATTCACCATTGATGGGCAGAGCGTTACAGCAACAATTCCCGCAGGCGCAAGTGAAGCGTCTGTTGATGGAGTTGTTCTTGACACACAATATGCTACAATAGGAAAGATTGAGATTGCAACAACTGACGAGGTTTATAAATATACAGCGGTAAGCAGTATTGCGGACGGTCTGTTTGTCCTCACATACAAGATAGACGGAAAGACGGTTCACGAGCTGAAAATTAAGGTAGGTTCGAAGATTGAAAAATTCGAGCCTGAGGCAAAAACAGGCTATCTATTCAAAGGATGGGTACCTGCAGAACCCGAAACAATGCCCGAAAAGGATACAACCTTAGAGGGTACATACGAAGCAATACCTTATTATATAGTATTCAAGGACGAGACTACAGGAGACATCAGAGTTGAGTGTTTCTATCAGAGTGAAATCAAAAAGCCTAATGCATCTGAAAAGAAAGGGCATGATTTCCAAGGATGGTTCATGGCGGATGGCAATGAGGTACCTGACGTTTTGAATTTCATTCCTGACGGAGATGTAGAGGCTACACCGAAATACGAGCCTAGAACATATACATTGACTTATCAGACATATGACGGACAGGCGTGGAAGACCGCTTCGGTAAAATATGATGCTGTTATTGTCTATGAGGCAGATGGCCCTGCGCGTGTAGGCTATGATTTTACAGGATGGGACAACAAACCTGAAAATAACAGGATGCCTGACAGCGATGTAATATTGAAGGCATTGTATGAAATACACAAATGGAACCTCATATATTCATTGCAGGACGATGAAAATCCTGATTTTACTGGGGTTACATTTGAAAATGTTGAATATAACGCAGAAATCACTACAAAGACAACAACATTTGCAGAGGAGCATAAAACCGCTGAGGGAAAATATGTATTCTCATGGGATGGAACCGAGCATGAAACAACAAACATGCCTGACAGCAATTTGACAATCAGGGCAATTAGGAAAGTTGTTGAACACACGTTGACATTTGTTGATGCAGAGGGAACCGTTTACAGTTCAATAACACAAAACTATGGAACGGCAGTCAATCTGACTATTGAACCGACGAAGGAAGGCTATACCTTTACAGGATGGGACAAGGGAACAATTCCGACTACAATGCCTGCCGAGGATATGACATTCGTGTCACAGTTTGACATCAACAAGCACACGGTCAATTTCGTGATAGCAAACGAGAAAGATGCTGCCGATACGGGAATAACAATACTTAATGTGGCATATGGTACTGAGCTTGCGGCAACAATGGATGACTTCAAGCAGAAATATCCGAATGTTGAAGGCGAATACCATTTCTCATGGGTAAATGAGGAGAGCATCCCATCAACAATGCCTGACGAGAATGTTACCATCAGCGCAAAATATGAAGCCGTTGAGCATACATTGACATTCATGTCAGACGGTGCTGAATACAAAAAACTTACAGGAAAATTCAATACGCCTATCGAGAAATTCGACAATCCGACAAAGACGGGCTATGAGTTCACAAAATGGGACGATGAAGTTCCTGAAAGATTCCCTAATGCAGACAAGACATTCACAGCACAGTTCACAATCAAGCAATACACTGTCACAATCAATGATGAGGAAGGAACACTTCTCAAGACTGTCAGCGTAGATTACAATACAGAAATTGCAACAATAGAATCTCCTGTCAAAGAGGGCTATACATTCGTGGAATACACTTCAGCCGAGGGTTATACAAATGTGCCTGACAAGGACATCACCATTGTGGCAAAATATCAGATTAACGTGCATAAGGTCACCTATTTTGTTGATGATGTAAAAGTTCATGAACAGGTATACAACTATCATGCAACAATTGCGGAATACAACTATACGAAGGAAGGCTATACAATCAGTGCGTGGGTAGGTTTGCCTGCTGATATGTTGATGCCTGACGAGGACATCGAAATACACGCAACAAGCGTCGTTAATGAATATGACGTAATATTTAATGTGGATGGAACAGAGTATGAAATCAAGAAGGTTGCATACGGCGCTGTAATAACAGTACCGACGGACGAGCCAACCAAGACGGGCTATACATTTAAACAATGGGTAGGTATTCCTGAGACTATGCCGGCACATAATGTCACCATCGAGGCCGAGTTTGCAATCAATTCGTATTCATTGACATTCAAGAACGGCACTGATGTGGTGAAGACATATACCGTGGAATATGGAGCGGCACTTGCTGACTATGCATCACAGGCTATGGCATTGGTGCCTGAGAAGGAAGGATTTACGTTCTCTTGGGATTCGGCAGTTCCTGCAACTATGCCTGCGGAAGATGTGGCTATCGAGGGAAGCTATAAGGAAAAGACTGCAGCCAAATGCTATTACGGAAAAGTTCTTACAGAAAATTTATCTGCATTGACATTTGATAACATGGTAGATTTCCAAGAGTATACTCCGGGAACAATGGCAACGTTTGTGATTCCGAAGAACGATGAATTCGCTAAATATAACGATATATACTTGAATTCTGAGGATGATAATGAGGCAAATGCTGCAATGGATTGGATGAACAAGTTCCATGACGCAAACCGAAACTCATTAACATTAGTATATCCGACAGACAAGACTTTAGTGAAAGTCATTGACGGAAAGGATGACAATGAAACTAAGATATTTACTGTAGACCATACAATAGAGAAAGATGGAGTTATATACAACGTTTTAGCTAACCATCCTGAAAAGAAGGGATTCCCTAACGGTTATTCACCGGCAGAAAAAGACACGACTTTCTTATATAAATTTATTTTAAACTAAAAAACATGGCTGAGATAATAGAATTAGCAAAACAGTTTATAAGCATTGAGGGTCATTCCATTGATGCGGCTACAGAACCTGTAGATACATATGCCGGGGTGACAGGTGTAGCAACAAGGGCAAGATATGTCGGCATGGAAAAGGTTGTCATTAATAAAGGCGACGGCGGTTCATACCCGATGAAATTTTTTCTTTCAGGCTCTACACGAAATGCCGCATGGAAGATTAAGGAAATTTTCCCTGTGCAGACTCACGAAGCATTGGATAATTTAGTCACTTTTACAACAGGATTGGGAGTGCCATTTACCAAATTCACAATTGGGCTTGAAGTTATCGTTATTGCAGATGAGCAAAATGAAGGGAAACCAACTAAATATTGGATAACTGCAGTAGATGCAACAGCAAATACCGTTACATGGGAACGATGCAACGGCAGTTCATCAGCAGCGCCATCGGTAACTGTGGAAGGCGAAGATATGGAAAGCATACAATAGTAGTTTTTCAAAAATAGCAAATACTATTTATAAAAGATAATAAACATTTTTACAAATGGCAAATTTTTTTAAAGGTTTTAAACAAGTAACATTAGAACAATATAATTCAGTGGTAGAAGCTGAAAGGCTGAATTATATGTGGCTTGTGCGTGAGAAAAGTGCCGACAGTGACGTTGTAAAGTCATCTGCGATTTATTTCGGTAATAGAAAATATGCTGAGATAAATAACAGCAATGAGGAGTTAGTAAATAAACTAAACTCCATTGTATCTGTATTGGGCATGACGGTAGGCGAGGACGGAACTTTTAACAAGTATCTTCCAATAGCCGAGGATGCAATATTGTCAGGTGAAACAATTACAAATGTTTCTGAGGCATTAAAGGCCCTTTCTAAGGCTATTGTGGCAGCAGAGGCAACTGCAAATGGAGCTAATAAGGTAGCAGGGGAGGCAAAAACCACTGCAGAAGGAGCAGTAAGTACGGCGAATACTGCCAAAGAAACTGCCGATGCAGCAACATTGACAGCAAACACGGCTAAAGAAAACGCTGAAGCCGCCAAGACTGCAGCAAGCGAGGCTAAAACGACCGCAGAAGGAGCAGTAAGTACGGCGAATACTGCCAAAGAAACTGCTGATGCAGCAAGCACAACAGCTACTTCAGCCAAAGATGCAGCCGATGCAGCAAAGGCAGCTACTGATACTTTGAATACAACTGTAGACGGTATCAGTGGTAAAGTGACAGACTTGGAGACAAATTCTGCGACAAAGGCGGAATTACAGGATGAGGTTAAAAAACTTGCGGCAAGTATTGACGGCAAGACTTTAACAGCAGGAAATGACATAAAGATAAATGACAAGAACAAGTCCATCAATGTGTCTTTGGCAGAAGATATTACCGTAGCGGGCTTGAATGACACTTATGGTTGTGGACTTATTAAGAACGGCAACACAATCCCTGCAGGAACTTCACTTACGGAGATTTTGAAACAGATGTTGTCAAAAGAGATAAATCCGTCAGCAGCAACCAAACCAACTATTGGAATTATCAAGGATGGCTCTGTTTCAGGTTTGCATGAAATCGGTGAGGTCGTTAATGTCGGAACAGCAACAATCAGCAAGATTTCAGGTAAGTTCAACAACAATGGATGGACATCTCCATCTCAGCCGGTGGCAGTATTCACATGGAGCGGCGAAAAGATGAGTTCCAAACTCGTTAATGGCGCAGAAGGTTATGAGGCTCAGACTGATGCAGCAAGTATAGCACAGGGTACAGCAACGACAGTCAAGGGTACAAACAAGGTTACCATTTCCGCATCAGCAAACTACAGCGCACCTACTAATAAGCCTGTCACAAACCTGAACAAAGCTTATGATGGAGCTGAGGCTACATGGGCAGATGGAGTGGCGACAAATAGTACTTCTATTGAGTGGACAGGTGTTTATCCTTGCTTTGCAAATACGAAGTCTCTCGGTAAGGAGCCTAATGAAAAACTCGCATTGCAGACAAGCGCTACATTTAGAATTTCTGTGGCGGCCCATAATGCAGGAGGTAATGATTTCCGATTTGCTTATCCGGACGGATGGACAATATCTTCATTCAAGGTAAAATCCCTTGACGGTAAATATTATGAGTTTGCTGCAACACATAATAAAAATGCAGGCGACATCTCAAAAACTATACAGGGTAACGCAGTGACATATCATTACCTTACAGTTGAAAATGGCGTATCTGATTATGAGATCACATTGGATAAAGGGCTTAATGCATAAATAAAATTTTAAAAACAATATTACATATGGCTTTAATATTAGGAGCAATTAATTTCGGCTCAAATTTTAATATAGGTGCAAAGGGTCCTATCGATTCGAGAATGAGGGTCAGTACAAAACAGGACCTTACTTCATGCTGGACTTCTGAAATTCCTGCATATAAGGGTATGGCAGTTGTCTGTATGGAAGACAGCAGCATATACGTCCTTGTGTCAGACAACGCGACAGCGCTTGAGAATTGGAAAAAAATCGGCAATGAGGGATCGGTAACCGCAACAACCTACACTGAGGCTAAAAAAGTTGCAAGTGCAGGCAATTTGGGACAGATTATCTATGTGACTACAGAGGAGACCGTCGAAGGAGGAGACGGTACCGAATCCACAACATATACGGCGGGCCCGTATATCGTAATAGGCGAAAATGAGATATCCAAATTGGGTACTACTTCCGCAACCGGCGACATACAGGGTGATGTCAATACCCTTAAGGGGGATGTCTCAACAATCAAGAAAAACATCGAAGCACTTCAGACAAAGGATGGCGACCTTGAGAAACGTGTGACAGCACTTGAGACTGATACAGTACACACCATAACAGGAAACGACGTTGAAGTGTAAAGTGAAAAGATATTTATGAATATAAATAAAATAACAATAATATTATTTAAAAACATTTAAAAATTATGGCACAACTAGCATTTAAAGGTATTCAGTTGGTAAAAAAAGCAACTTTTGAAAGTGCGGATTTTACTAAAGATAAGAGTATACTTTATTTTGTACGAACAAATGAGAACATGACCGATGGCTATATGCAGCTTAACGGTAAAAAATATGGAACCGGCGCAGATGTAATTGCAAAGTATGGCGAACTTGACAATAAAACTATTGCACAGTATGTCAAAGATTACGTCGCAACCGAAATAGGAAAGGTCAACAGTGCAGCTACTGAACTCGGAAAGAAGGTAGCAGCAAACGCAACCGCTATTGAAACAATCAATGGTGAAGGTGAGGGTTCTATCAAGAAAGCTCTTTCAGATGCTAAAGGATACACGGACACAGCCAAGACTGATATTATTGGAACCGTAGACGATGCATCTACAGCAGATACAATCAAAGGTGCAAAGAAAGGTGTTGAAGAGGCTAAGGATGCAGCAGCAAAAGCTAAAACAGCAGCAGACAACGCGCAGAAAGCCGCAGACGCAAAGGTTGCTACTGTATCAGGCGAAAATGCAATCAATGTAGACTCTACCACCGCAACTGCTCCGAAGGTATCTCTCGTTCTTGATCCTGCGCAGGGCAACGTTAAACTTAGTCAGTCAGCTGCAGGTCTTAAGGCAGAGGTTGAGATTCCAGCCGCAACTGTAACAGGTGTAAAGACAGGTGACAAGGTACTTGCTCTTGAAGGAACCAAGCTTACTTCTACAATTTCACTTAGCGTAGATGCAACTGCGGGCGAAGATGGCAAGAAATATATCCGCTTGAAGGGTATTGACGGTGCTGACCTTGGTAAGGTTGACACGGCCGACTTTGTAAAGGATGGCATGCTTAAGGATGCGAAATATTCAACTGCTACCCATAAGATAACACTTACATTTAACACCGATTCAGGTAAAGAGGCTATTGAGTTGGATTTGAACGACCTTGTGAACGTTTATAAAGCAGGTAATGGTTTGGCTCTTGCTACAGATGGGACATTCAGCATCAACACAGACATTACTGCAACTAAAGACTCAGTAGATAAGGTCGCAGGCAGAGTTGCTACCCTCGAAAGTAAGGTTGGTTCTGCAGCCGTAGGGGAAACCGCCGCTACAGGATTGTACAAGGATATCGCTGACAACAAGAGTGCGATTGCTGCTGAGAAAAACAGAGCGATAAATGCGGAGCAGGCTAATGCTAATGCTATAGCTACGTTAAATGGTGATGATACCGTTGTAGGCTCTGTTGATAAGAAGATTAAGGATGCTCTTGAGGCAGGTGCCGTAACTCTTGAGGTTAAAGACAACGATGCATATCTTGGCATAACTTCAGCAACAACCGAAGGTAAGGGAACTGTTTATACATTAGCGTCAAAGGAAGCTGCAATCAACAAGGCTATTAAGGATGCCGCTGATGCAGTAAAGGTCAGTGTTACTAATGGAACTTATGTTAAGGGTTCTGTAGATGCAGCAGGACGTGTTATCACTCTTAGTGAGACCGTACAGGATGTTGAGACTTCAAGTGCAGACGCAAAGGGTCTTGCAGAGGCTTCCGATGTTAAGGCTTATGTTGACGGAAAGGTTTCAAGCAAGAATGTAACTGCTACAGGTGATACATATGTTAGTGCAACTGCAGACGCAAATAAGGTAACCGTTGCAGCTACAGAAGCTCTTAAAACAGCAGTCACTAAGGCTAATTCAGCCGTACAGTCAGTAAATGGAAAATCAGGCTCAGCCGTTGAACTTTCAGGTGCTGATATTAAAACTAATCAAAAAGTAGGCGAGAATGCAACTGCAACAGTTAATGCTGTTCTTGCTGACATTTACACTAAGTTGGGTGTAGCAGTAAAAGCTGACAAAAAGACTATTAAAGAGGCTGACGACCATACATTGTCAGTAAATCTTGAGACTAAGACAGATGAAACTGTTGCAGCGGGACATGTTGCTCTTGAGCATGGCACAGATGGTGCTCTCTATGGTGTGATGTACTACTCAGGCGACGACGCAGAATAATTCTTAAAAAGAATGTATATTTATAAAGAGTGGCTTTTTAGTCACTCTTTTGTATTTATAGTAAAAAGAAGATTTTAAATCATGGCAGATAAAATAGTTAAATTTTGGAGAGGCTCAAGGGCTGAGTATAACAGTATAGTCAAAAATAAAAAAGCAGATTTTTGGACACGCTATACGGTAAAAGAACCTGACGGAAGACGAGTAGAGTATTTCGGCACATGCCCGGTACAGCCTGCAACAGGCGAATTGTATCCTGTTTTGGATGTAGTTGAATCATTGCCCGCCGACTTAAAGGCAGGCGACAGGTATTTAGTCGGAAAAGACGGTACCGGATACTATGTGGTTGAGATTGCAGCCGATTTGTCACAGTCAAAAATCAACCCATTGGGCAAGCACTCTGTAAGGGTAGCCAAAGATCATTATTTCCGCTATCAGTGCATTGGTGAAACACAAGCGGAACTCAAGTTGGTTACATATGACAACGGTATCGATTGCGGCACATATTAGGAATTTTAAAATTTAATTTGTATGTTAGCCTCGGAATATTGGATTCCGAGGTTTTTTATTGTTATGTTTGAAAAGATTTATCAGATACTGACCGTTTTTCTTGGGAGCAGCAAACAGGACGGCTACACGAAGGAATGTGAAAATTATCAGTTCAACTGCCCATGCTGCAAGGAGCATAACGGAAATGTCGAGGACAACAAGTACAATCTTGAAGTGCTGTTGTCTCCGACTAAGGGTTTGAAGTTCCATTGTTGGAAATGCAGTGAGACCGATGGTATGAAGGGCAACCTGTCATATCTAATCAAAAGATATGGCGGAAGGAGCCTGTATTTTGCATATAAGGAAGAACTTTCAGCAATCAAGGCCGCAAACCTTTACAGCATTCCGAATTTTGATGAAATCTTCGGAGAGGAAGAGGTGGCGCTGTTGAAACTTCCGAGCACATTTACGAAAATCAACTTGACTGACTGTGCCGACAGGAGAGTTGTGGAATACCTGAAAAAACGAAAGATCAATCAGGAGATAATAGACAGATACAATATCGGTTATACCACATGGGATGAAAAGGAGTATTCATTGAAGAATCGCCTCATAATACCGAGTTTTAATGCCTATGGCGAGCTTAACTATTGGGTGGGGAGGGATTTTATGCCTGACAAGAAAAATGCTGAAAATGGAGCTGTTTCGAGCGCAAAGAAGACAAAGTACAAGAACTGCACCAACGACAAGAAGAAGATAGTGTTTCAGGAATCCCTGATTGATTGGGACAGCACCATCATATTGGTGGAGGGTGCGATTGACTGTCTGTATTTTACGGGAAATGCAATTTCGATGTTGGGAAAGAAATTGACAAAGGACATGGTTCTTTATGAGAAACTCATAAACAGGGCGAACGGGCCTATCTATATTGCGCTTGATTCTGATACCGACATAAATGAGACAAAGCGGATTTATATGCTTTTGGACAACGGCAGATTGAAGGGCAAGATACATTATATCAGGATGGAGGAGTACAAGGATTTCGGTGATGCCTATGAGAAGGGTGGAAAGCTCAGCATCATAAAACTATTGAAGTCGGCAAAGCAGTTTGATGAATTGGATTTGATTTTTTAGAATTTTTGTATGTTTGGGATATGATTAGTAAAATTATAGCATGTGCGGATTTGCATATCAGGAATTTGCGCCGCATCGAAGAATATCAGGAGCAGTTTTCCAAATTCATTGAGGACTGTAGGAAGACGGCAGAGGAGGAAAAGGGAGGAGCTGCAATTGTTATTGCAGGAGACATTTTCCATAACAAGTTGGACATTTCGGCAGAAGGCTATGCTCTTGCGGCATGGTTTTTCAGACAGTTGGATGATATTGCACCGACATTTGTGATTGCAGGAAACCATGACATGTCACGGAATCTTGAACGATTGGATCCATTGTCAATGCTTTTTTCAGTGTCGCCATTCAAGAATGTGCATTATCTTGACAAGGAACTCGGGTATCAGTCAGACTGTTTCGTATATGAGAACATAACATTTGCGCTCTATTCAGTGTTTGACAATTTCACGAGGCCAAACATTGAGGAATATAAGATCAGTAATCCTGAAAATAAAATTGTAGGTTTGTTCCACGGAGACATCAACGGAGGCAAGAGTGATGCGGGATATATCTGCGACAACGGATTGGAGACATCAATGTTTGACGGTTGTGATTTCGTGATTGCAGGGCATATACATAAGAGGCAGGAACTGACATATAATGGCATTCCTATAGTATATTGCGGCTCATTGATACAGCAGAACCACGGGGAAAACGTTTCGGGGCATGGATACGTTGTATGGAATGTGGAGGATGAAACGTTCAGCAGTGTGGATATAGAAAATGGGGATTTCGGATTCTATACATTTAATATAGAAAAAGGAGAAGACATTGATGAGGACAAGGAGCAGGTGATCAATTTGTAGAAACTTTTAAAAAAAATTTATACCATGAAAACTTTTAGAATAATTTTTGCATCATTTATGATGCTTTTCGCAATGACTTCATGCGGAACAATGAAATTTGCAACAATGGACGTACAGAATCCAATCAAGAAAGAGTACCGTAATGACACGGAGGCCAAGTATAGGGCTGTGGGAACAGGGGAATCGTTGGACATGCAGATGTCGAAGGACATTGCAAGAACAAACGCCTACGCCATTCTTGCGGAAAAGATCAATACGGCAGTCGATGCCACGACAACCCATATTGACGTGCAGAACGACACATATGATGAGGGCGGCAAGGTGATTGATGTGGCAAAGACATATAAAAGGAAGCATGTGGAGACATCTTATGCTGAATTGAGGAGGGAGACGAAGGATTTGCAGGAGGAAACACTCTACGACAAGAAGACAAAGAGATTCTTCACATGGATTTCAGTTGAAATCTCCAAAAAAGACAGGAAGGAAATTCTTAAGGAGATACAGTAATGCGGTATCCATTTGCAATATTATTGCTGACATTCCCTGCGATAAATGCTTACGGGCAAGAGTTTTTAGAGAATGATAGCGTCTACATATATGCTACAGGTGTCGGAAAAACGCAAAGCAGTGCTGATGAAGAGGCAATATTGTCTTTTTCAAGGACTTTGCAGACAAAGGTAACTTCGACAGTGACATTTGATGCCATAGACAGGAACGGAGTTGTAGAGAAAACAGCTTCCAAAAATATCGTATTGGACAACTCGGTAATTGCCAAAAATGTAAAGCAGATAGTTAGACTCGACGGCGATATCTATACTGTCTACAGATACATAAACAGGAGGCAGTATATAGAAGAAAGGCTTTTGTCATATAATGATTATTTGGACAAGGCAAAAAGGTATAGGGAGACGGAGGATGCGCATAGGCTTAATTTTATCATAGGTGCGTATTATTTGGCATTTCATTCAATAGACGATGCCATAATGGATATTATAAATCCTGACAATGGCATATTGAAGGATTATGCCATGAGAGAGGCGCAGAGGGAATATTCCAATGCAAGCCGTTTGGAGTTTATGGGTGACGGGAGGACGTTGGTGAAATGCAATGCAGGGTTGCCGCTTTATGGCTTTCAATATTTAGGAAGAGACGGGCGGTGGAGGTTACCTGAGGCATATTTTACCGATACAGAATTTTTAGTTGCAGAGTCCCACAGTCCTGAGAATAAGGATTACAGGTGCTGCCTGATAAAAAATGGAGGCGACGAAATAATGACAAGAAAGACATATGAGATTCCTACGTTAAATTATGGCGTCGCAATAATAAATGTCCCTGAAAATTGGTATTTTTACAAAAAAAGACTTTTATAATGTTTTTTAGTTTAACAGTTGCAATTGCAGCCACGTTTTTGTGGGTAAATCAGTGGCTCGCGGATTTTATAAATGCAAAAGTAAACCCATATACAGTTTCGGAAGACGACAAGAAAGACGACAAATTCAGGTCTAAACTGAAATTGTGGCTAATAGTAATAATGGCTCTGTTTTGGGGCGCAGTAATTCGTTTTTATTAATCATGGACCCGTTTCAGCATTTTAATGTACTTGTTGTGGGAGATAATCCCGAGGAGTTGATGGCTAAATATGATAGCCGAAACAAAGTAAATAGACATGTCGTGTATAAGTTTGAGGAGGCCGATGTCTATCATAAGAACAAATTGAAAATCTTAAAGTATGTTATTGATTCCCCTGATAGAGATGAAGGTACTAAACGGATGGCACAGGCGGAATATGATTACTATAAAGATCTGTCAGATATTGATTACTATCTTGACTTGACGGAAAAATATGAACTGGATCCTGAAACAGGCGACGCATATACGACAGACAATACGGATGCCAAATTTGACGGCTATAACAAGAACGGTATCTTTTCATATCCATTTATTACAAACAGCGGAATGGAGACATATTCCGCAGTAAAGGGAAATATTGATTGGGAAAAGATGCATCATTGGGATACCCGTACCTATAGTGTGGTGTGGGAAACCGTAATAGAAGGGAGAGAGCCCTTGGACAAGGATGAGGAAATTGTATATAACAATATGAAGAACAGGGTGGCTTATCTTAAAGGTTTCAGAGACAAGATGGATTACGTTAATTCAATGACTTCATTTTGGTGCCATGCATATCTTGATGAGAACGGATGGGTGGAATTGAGCGGTCCTCAGTTTGAATGGGTCAAGAACTTTTACGAAAGATTTGTAAGTCCGTTGCCAGATGATGCCAAACTGACGATATTCGACTGCACGAGAGTTTAGGTTTTGAAATTTGCGACGAAAATATCATAAAAACGCCGCAAATTTTGCCTTATTTTTGTATTTTTAAGAAAAAAAGCATGAACATTCTTGTAACGGGGGCGAACGGGCAGTTAGGAAAAGAACTGCAGCGTATTGTCAAAGAAAATGGCAACGGCTTTGCCGATCATACTACGGCAGACAAAAATTATTATATATTTGCAGGACATGATGATTTGGATATCACAAAATCCGAAGCGGTTAAGGACTATATCAGCAAACATTACATAAATGTTATTGTCAATTGTGCCGCATATACTAATGTTAATGAGGCAGAAACGGACAAAGGGCGGAAAGAAGCATATCGCATCAATGCCATAGGCGTTCAAAATCTTAGCGTTGCTGCCAAACAGAACGGCTGCGTACTTATACATATTTCAACAGATTTTGTGTTTGATGGGGAGAAAAGGCAGCCATACAAGCCGACAGACAAAACAAATCCATTGTCAAATTACGGCAAGTCAAAATTGGCAGGAGAGGAATTTTTGGAAAAGACAGGAGGCAGATACCTTATATTCAGGGTATCATGGCTCTATAGCGCATTGTCAAAAAACAATTTCGTTTATAAGATATACGACAAAATTGTAAATGGAGAGGAGAGACTTAATGTTGTTGACGACGAAGTAGGTTGTCCGACCAATGCAAGAAACTTGGCTGAGTTTATCTATCATATTATTGAAGACAATAACGCTTGGAACAGATACTTGTCAAAGACAGGCATTTATCATTTTTGCGACGATAAATGTGCCGATAGACATTTGTTTGCCTGTTATATTGAACAGTCCATAAAGAAACAGGGGGGATGTATTGGCGACAGCAAGAGGATATACTGTGCTAAAAGCCATAAAAACAGTATCCGCCCGAAGAATTCGTTATTGGACACTAAAACAACAACAGAAATGTTTGATTGGGAGATGGCATCTGCAGAATTTTCGATTGAAAATGCAATTAAAGAAATAATTGAAAAAGAAAACCAAAAGGACAAATAATGAGGATAACAAAAAAGGAATTTCTTGAAATCTATCATGAGATAGAAAAGGCCGAACAGGAACAGGCCAAAATGCAGGAGGCTATTCAAACCATGTGCGAAGCGTCCTTTCCGATTATCAAAGACCCATACGAACCTGTTTTTTATAAATTAATGAAGATGCTGCTCAATGATGAATATTTTGACGAAACTGTATATGGCAGCTGCTCTAAAGGGTATATTGGAGACACAGTATATGATTTTTCCAAACCGGAAGAATATTACGATTTTCTGTCCGAGATGGAAAAAGAGGCCAAGAAAAATAAGAAAGAACAAAAGGGAAAAAAATAATGAAGGGTATTATATTGGCAGGAGGAAGTGGCACAAGGCTTTATCCTATTACAAAGGCGGTTTCCAAACAACTGTTACCGCTGTATGACAAACCGATGATATATTATCCGTTGTCGGTGCTGATGCTTGCAGGAATCAGGGATATCCTGATAATAACAACACCTGAAGACAATGAAGCCTTTAAGCGATTGCTTGGTGATGGTTCACAATTTGGTATACATTTAGAGTATGCAATACAGCATAAGCCGAAAGGGATTGCAGAAGCATTTATCATAGGAGAAAATTTTATTGGCGGTGATTCAGTATGTCTTATACTTGGCGACAATATATTTCATGGGAGTAATTTCAGTTCAATTTTGAAAACGGCATGCTCATTTGCTGAATATGATCATATAAACAGGTATAGAGGCATTGCACAGATATTTGGCTATTATGTAAATGACCCTGAGAGATATGGTGTTGCGACATTTGACAAAAATGGGAAATGTTTAAGCATTGAAGAAAAACCATTGCAGCCAAAATCTAATTATGCTGTTGTCGGACTGTATTTTTATCCACCTGACGTAGTGTCAAAGGCAAAAACGATAAAGCCGTCAAAACGAGGAGAACTTGAAATCACTACATTGAACAATATGTATCTTGAATCTGACCGTTTGCATTTAGAGAAACTTCCTAGGGGATTTGCTTGGTTAGACACAGGGACTTTTGACAGTCTTGCTGACGCATCGCACTATATTGAGACGATTGAAAAACGGCAGGGACAAAAGGTAGCCTGCTTGGAGGAAATTGCCTATAGCAACGGATGGATAACCAATGATGAGGTAGGTGAGGCGGCTGAGAATTTGGGGAAAAGCGAATATGGCAAATACCTTAAAAAATTAGCGGAGGAAAACCAGTACCACTGCAATTAAGGAACGGTTGAAAATAATGGAATATAAAAAACAGGAAACTTGTTGAATATTGTTTCCTGTTTTTTATATTTATGATGCCATTATTGATTAATGGGAAACATCTTTTCCAACAAGCATCTCCAATTGCTCTTCAGTAATATAGCAAATTCTTGCTTTTTTGTTTGCCGATTCCGCAGTTATTGTTTTCCCTAAAATATCTGATGTATCACCTTCTTTCTTTTTCTTTGGAATGCCGCCGACAGTACGGCGCTGCAATTGTCCTAATGGCAATATTGGAGCGCTCATGTTGCAAACATCGGCAGAGGTGGCACCTGCAACATCACCACCGTCACATTCCTTGAGTTCTTTCTTTTCAGGAAGGTTCTTTTCAAAATATTGGATGTATATCTTATAAATCCTATCTTCAAAATCTTTTTTGCGGACTTTATATTTTACCGTATATTTAGGTTCCTTTTCATCGGAGTTCGTGCTGTCCAGTATTTTTTCATGACGTTCCAACACGTCGCGTTTCATCAAAACATTGATTGTTTTCGTCTTGTTGAAATTTCTGTCCTTAAGATATTTGTTGACATCCGCCTTCATCGGGCTCTTGACCAATTTAGACAAAAACGCCCTTATCTCAGACAAAAATCTATAAAATGTAGTTTCCTGTTCCATTTCTATTTTACCAAATTTTTAAATAAAGCGTTATGCTGATACAATGCCTTGAAGAAATCCGTCAGAGTGTTTGATATGATTTCCTTGACTTTCTTTTCAAAGTCTTTGTCTTTCCTAACGAAGTCGATGATTTCCGACTTTTTGATTTCCTCTGTTATTATTGAGAGTATTTCCTCGCCGTTCATTTTTAATGTTATTTAACAATAAATAGTTATGTCGCTTCAATTGAACGTTTTTTTAGATGTTTTTTCTTTTAAGTTGATATATTTATAGTATATAAAAACTATAAAAATAATGAATGGATTAAGTTTCAACGTAGGAGCTGTTCAGCAGTTTATCAAGGAAAGCGCCAATTCTTTTGATGCAAAAGTAGGAGGCGGTGTGGTAGCTGACAACAAGAAAAACAACGAGAAGTTCTACAAGGATACTGAAAAGGCTGTCAAGAGTTATGCTGACAACTTAAAGCCTGAACCAAAACGTAAACTTTACGACAAACCCGACGCGAATGCGACAACTTTGGACTACAACCCACAGAACGAGCCTTCCAAGGAATATAAGGAAAGGATTGATGCACAAGCCAAGGGCTACACTTCTAAGGCTGAAGAAAAGAACGGCATAGAAAAGGCGGCACAGTTTGACGAGGAAGGACAAATCAAGAAACAGTTCGCAGATGCGGCTGATGAGAAAAATAAAAGCAAAGAGATTTTGGCACACTCAGGTATTAATGGTCAGAATCATCCAAAACAAAAAAAGAATACTATGTACGAAAATGCAAAGCCTGTAGCAAAGAGGCTTAAATTTAAAAAGACAACTTTTTTGAACGAAGCGCAGATGCTCTCCAAGATTCCTGAGGAATACAAGCAGGACGGTCAGAAGATTTATATGGTTGACGCGGCAGACAACGAATATGTCGTTGAGTGCGTGAAGAGCGAGCATTCAGGACTTGTGGAGACACAGGTTACGGGATTCGAGAACAAGACCGCAGCGGCTGCACAGATGAACAGAATCAACGAGCTTTTCGGATATGAGAATGAAAAGCCGTTTGCGTCCATGAGCAATGCCGACAAGATGAATGAGAACAAGATCTTTGGTGATTTGATGAATCTCGCAAGACAGAAAATTAATGATTAAAGAATGGAGGAATACAAGCCATGGCAAATGAACAGGATTGGGAAGAGGACATCCCTACTACTCAGAATGATAAAAAAGAAAGCCGTGTCTTGTTTTCATTCAAAGAGTTTTTCGGCATTTTTACAGACTTTGTTAGACTTTGTAAGGAAACGGGACCGTTAAGAATTGCAGGTTATGTCGTATTCTTTATTTTTACAGCATACGCCGTCCATATAGGAACTCATCCGGATATTATATTCGAGAAATATGAGGAGTATGTAGAGCAAAGACATGCGGAATCGTTCTATTACAGAATGAAGACAAGCCCACAGGTACAAAGTTATATGGACCAAATGCGTTTGGAGAGTAACGGCATGCGAACTTTCATAATCGAAATGCACAATGGAAAATATAATGCAGCAGGCCTTTCGTTTAATTACGGGGCACTTACATACGAAAGTGTCGGCGAAGGATATAATTCAGTCATCGATGACTATATTGATTTCGCCTTGGAAAGATATCCGACACTCGGCAATATTTATGAAGACGGATATTGGATAGGCACGGTAGATGACCTTATGAAGGAGGATAAGCATCTGGCACTGAAACTGAAATCCAACGACGTGGAGTATTTTGCTGCTGCTATGATATACGGTTCAAAGGGCGGCATCGGTTTTATCGGTATAACTTATGACCATACGGACGTGAATATACCTAAGATCAGGCAGCTATTGGGCAAATATTCGATAAAGGTATCACCATTGTTGGATGGCGCAGAAGCAGGGAAAAAAAATAAAAAAAGATGATTTTTTGTCTCGGAGATTTGATATTTCCGAGATTTTTTTATATATTTGCAATAGTTAGAAAAAAGGAGTAGTTATGTTAATGTTTCTTGCATGCCTTGCGCTAGTAGGCGTTTTTGTTATTATTGAAATTATCGGCAATGCCATCAAAAACACGGAAAATACAAATGATGATGAAGGATAAAATTTGTAGATTGGCGTTATTTGCCATTGTAGCATTGTTTGCATTTTCGTCCTGCGGGATAAATCTTGTAGTTATGGTTGGAGGAGCAGGGGAAAAGGATTTGACAGGAAAATGTATTCAGACTTATAAACCATCTAAATTAGGAGGAAAAAATGTTTCCAATATATGCATCAATGTTCCTGACACTCTTGGCTGCCGTAATATCGCTTGCAACTAAATTTTCTCCAAGAAAAAGGAAATTGTTTTGTCATAAGATTAGTTTCGGCATCTCTATCCTGTCATTGTTATTATTGATAATTGGATTTTTTTGGTAAACTACTCCCATCTGAAGGAAGGGGGCTTCCTTACACTAAAAATAAAAAAACGCATCTTGTTTAGGTGCGTTTTTTTATTATGAAAAATATTTATAGATTTTTTCAGCCTTCATGTTTTAGCCTCTTATCCGTTGAATTTTATGGCTTCTGTACGGTTGAGCCATCCCTTTAAAAATTTTGCATTTGTGGGCTTCTTTTCGACCAATTTCTTGTAGAACATTATTCTTGCCGCCTTTATCTGTTCAAACAGTTCCTTAGGGTCTTTGCTGTTTATCAGTTTGAGGCTGCCGCTGCCTATAATGCCGTCAGACTTAGTGCCTATGATGTTCTGTATCTTTTTAACTACTGTACCTACGCCTGCATTGTATGCCCAATCTACGGACATGTTTGCCACTGACTGAGATTCAATGTCATCAGCTCTGAGCTTGTCCCAATAATATTCCTTGAAGATTTTGCTCCATTGTTCATCGGTGATGTTGATGAGGTCTTCCTTTGTCTTGCCATTTCCGAATACACTACGGAATGTCTTGAGAGTAACGCCTTTATTGGTGAATCCGCCTGCATCATCAGGGTCATTCACGACGCCGCCTTCGTGCTTAAGGACAAAAGGCACAAGTTTCTTATGATCTGCCATAATTTAAAAAAATTAATTCTTTTTTTATTTTGGAATAATTATAATTTTCCTGTTTTCTGTACAGTTTCGGTCCAAGATCTGAAGCCGATGTTTCCTTTGAGGTATGCCTCCTCTTCCAATTTTATAAGTTCATTGTCTTCCGTAATCTTGTCGGTTTTGTACCCGTTGGAGGAAATTGTACCATCAGATTGCTGTTTCCAATGAATTAGTTCATGGGCAAGGGTTCTCAGCACGTCTTTCGGGTGCCTTCCGTTGATGAAAAGCCTGATTCCGTCAGATTCAGGGTCAAAATAGCCTGTCTTGATGAAAACGCCTTTCTGAGCGGTATTGTCTAAAATTATTTCAGGAAAAGGTTTTGCAGTATATCCTTTTTCTGCCATAAAATTAGCAAGTGATTTGATATATGGTTTATAATCAAACATTCTAAAACGTATTTTACTATAAATAGTCGAAGCCTATTTAATAGGGGGCAAAAACTATTTATTGGATAATAAAAGCATTTAACCGTGGCGGAAAACATACAACATTTCAGATTCCCGCACATAAAAATTCAAAGCGAAACGGGCATAACAAAAAGCCGTGCCGTCCAATTGTTGGAAGAGTATATAAATACGGAAACCCATTTCAATGAATTTTATGACGAAGAGTCGTTGATAATAGATTATATAGGCGAAGGAGGGCAACGCAGTTCTTCTACCGTTACTGTGCTTAAGGGTGTGGATGAAAATGACAAACCTGCAGCAATAGTAAAAGCACAGCTCAACAGTGATGAAACAATATCTGTCATAGAGGCTGCGGAAGAGCCGAGCGATATTGAGAAAATATGGCTCAGTGACTATGAGGACGAAAGCGGAGTTACCTATGACGAGGAAAAGGTACGCTTAAAGGAACAGGTGAAAAACCTTATAGACAAGAACAGGACCTTGGAGGAGAGGATTCTCCGTCTTGAATACATTCTTACAGGCGAATATACCGAAAACGGGGATTATGTTGGAGGAGGAGTTATCGCGGGTGGAGATATTCTCACCAACAGCGTAAAATATGAACTACAGAACCGTTATGGAGCAGAAAAACCGATCGATGCGGTAGACAAGAATTATGCGAAGGACGATACCGCAATAACCAAATATGACATTTATTTGGGGGATGCGTCATTGTTTGACTATGTGAGCACAAAACTGTATTGCGGCGTGAGGTATTATCTGAAACCGCGATTCTTCAATCAGGCAGATGAAGAGGTAAGGAACGTGGATGAAAACGGTAACGAGGTTCTGAAGGTGAGGCTAAGCGTTACGGATAATGATGGAATTGTTTCAGCATTGACAGAGGATGGTGTCCTTATAGTTTCCAAAAAAGGAAACATTGACCTTATTGCGAACATTGACGACCTGAAAGGCAATCCTGTCAAGACGGCAAAATTAATTTTCAACCTGTTGTTTGACGATGCGCAGAAACCTGAATATGAAACATATTTGGAGCCGAATGTCAAACATATCCTGACCAAGACGGTAGAAACGAAGAAGCTGTTGGACGAACAGAGCAATTTCCTGTGTGTCGGGGAACAAGTTTGGTGTACCGAAGAAAACAAGCTTTATATAAAAATCAAAGCGAAGAGTGGCAATATTGTGCTGCTTCCTATCGGAGGAGTAACGGAATCCGCCGTGTCTACCAAATTTTCATATGACAACGGAATGCTCAATATCGAGACCACGGATGGTTCAATCAGGGTGGATTCTGATGGCTACCTTGTTTTGGACAACTGCAAAGTGGATGAAAACGGAATATTAATATTGGATAATAAAAATTAGAAACATATGGCTGAACAGCAGATAAAAGGTGTCAAAATTAACGGCACAGAATATTCTTTTGAAGACAATTCAATAGGCGTAATAAAGTCATCAAACGGAACTGAATTCAATCTGAAGGTTGACAATAATGGTAATTTATATACGGAAAAAATCGATACGGCGGCAGGAACGTTAGCCAAGCCCGCTGATGGAAGATTGAAAAATTCTATGGAGCCGAAGCTCTATATCAATGAGGTGTATTGTGGCGGAATAGAAAATGATGAGCATTCCGTAGGATTTTGTTCCCACAATTTTGTTGAGCTTGCCAACCTGTCAGGTAAGGATATCAATTTGAAGGGGCTTTCATTGCAGTACTCTACAGAAGGAAACGCATGGAAAAGTCTTCCGTTGGAAGGCGTGATCAAAAACGGCTCCACTTTTCTTGTCAGAGGAGCACAATGTGCAGCAATGGACGGTGCGAAGATTAAGGTTCTTGATTATGATATGGAGTGGTATGAAAATAATGAGCCATTTGCATTCAGTGATGAAAAGGCGAAATTCTTCCTTAGATGGGGAACAGAGCCTACAACAGCAACGGAGCCTCTTTATCAAAAGGTGGGTACAAAGGATGTTTCTTTGGAAAACGGCTATATAAGTCTTGCAGGATTTAATGTACCTGACAATGAATCAGAGGGCACCGCATATAAGACGACAGATATGCGTGATAAACTTTTTAAAAGATATTATGCAATGGATCCCGTAAGTCAGGCTACCAAGTCTATGGATAAAAGAGGTACTGCAACGGATTGGAACTATGTTGATCTTACAAAGGCTGACGGTGAGGTGATACCTAACATTGAGGACTATACCCCAATGGCGACAAGAGACAAAAAAGACATTTTCTACAACAAGACAAAATTATTCGAGGATAAGCCTTCTCTCATAACATGCTCTTTCGGTATTCAGGCAACTGACAATGGAAAGGGTGCAACAAGATGTTTTAATTGGCTTTCAAAGGGAGTTAGGGATGAGTATATTTGGATAAGGAGCAAAGGAACTGAAGAATGGGGTGCCGCAAATGAATCGTTCAAGAATCTTTCATCCGATACGGACAAGACATTGAAATATTATAATCGCATCAGCATACAATATACGGATGGAACCGTTTTCACAGCACATAAGTTCATCAAATCAGGCTTGACAAAGGGAGCATATGAATATATTGCAGGACGCAAGGACAATGCAGGCAATCCTGTTCTTTCAGAATGTACCCCGATAAGAACATTTGAGGTAAAATCTGATACTGATGTGGCTAACGGATTTAATTTTGTACAGACGAGCGACCAACAGGGCTTCAATTGGGATGAGTATCAGGTTTGGGCTGCTGCCGCAAGGGAAATCACTAGGTTTACTTCTGATAATAGTTTGCCTTTTGATTTTATGGTGAATACGGGAGACATGACACAGAACGGCAACCGTATGGGCGAGTGGCTCGACTATTTCAATGCAAAGAGCGATGAACTTAATGGTATGGTAGAGATGGCTACAATCGGCAACAATGACCTATCTCCATCAGTGATTTATAAACTCGGAGACGGAAGCGATGCAGCAAAATTAAATCTCCAAAACATACTTTTCTTCTATACTTTTGAAATGGACAAGGACAATCCGCCTGTTTTCAGTATTCAGGGTGCCGATTATCTTGTGCCGTCATTGTATTCATTCAACTATGGAAAAGTTCATTTCATCTGTATGAATTCGGAATTGAAAGCGACTGCAGAAGACAATCCCGGCAAAGACTGCGTTTATAATTTCGGAAGCACGGGCAATTTCTACCCGCACATTAAGGCATGGGCTGAAAATGACATCAAAAAATATACAGGCTATACGTGGAACATTGCCTACTGCCATGAAATGCCGTTTACAATCTTGGTTGCAGACATTGTAAACAAGGCAAAAGACAATAAATTGGAAGAATCCACTGGGCGTGGAGGTGCAAGCATGAACACGAATACTCCGTCAAAAGACAATTATTGGTTCAGCGAGTTCTGCCAGAAAAACAATATCCCACTCGTATTCGGTGGGCATAAGCATACACAGGCAACCTCATATCCTATTCTTGAAAATGTAACATATGATGGCGAGACAAGAAGTGTCGAGAGCTATCGTCCGATAGTTGTTGTTGATGAAACGGTACTACAGAGCGATTTTGCATCGAACAGTTTGGTTCAGGTAGGAAACTACAAATATCCAAACAATTGGGTTGAAGGTGGCGCATTGAAAGCTGAATTCGCCGATGTGGGAAGATTGAGTACATTTAAACTGAAATCTGAATTGGAAGTAGACACAACACCTGTTACCTATGCAATGTCTCAGGCTACAGGCTATAAGCATACATCCAACAAGGAATTGCCTTCGCCACATATCCCATGGCTAAGATACTATTATCCCGCCAATAACGGAAAAGCAAATAGTGGACAGAAGTTCCCGTTCTATACCGTATGGTCAATTACTGATGAAAAGATAGAAGGTAGGGTGAGAAAAGTTAATGGCGCGTTCAATGGTAGCGGAAAATTTGACATTAATATTGACGGAAAATATACGTTGAAAGATAACTCGGCGGTTGCTCAAGACGGGACAACAAAAATCGAATCTAAGAACGGCCTTGTCGGAACCGCAAACGGCACTGAAAGAAATGTATCAAATAACGCTGAAATAATTAAGATTACGAAATAATTTTTAATATGGCAAAATATTTAAAACGCTATAATAAAAAAACCAATAAATGGGAAATCATATCTGGTGGAGAGACCACTGTCATACAGACTTTTGACAGTGGTTCAACCATATATGATAAGAACATCATGGTTTCGGCTCCTGACTATACGGGCGATGCGGGAGAAAACGCATCACATCTTGATGAGACATTGGGAATTATCAGCAATGACATCAAAAAGCTTCAAAGGAATGTGTCATGGTTGGCGGAGCATGGCGGCGGCGGAGGAGGAAACGGCACAGGAGGAAACGCTTCCTACGGCATTGTTCTGATTAGTCCGTTGGTGGAAAACAATGCTGTTTATGTTACGGAAGATACATTGTCAATAAAGTTCAGGATTACAGGAGGTACGGACAGTGACACTTTCCGATATAGATATACGTTGGACGGCATCAATACAACTTCATATGTTGCAGTAAACAATGACGAGCTTGTGACAATCAATATACAGAGCCTTTCAGCCTTATCAAACAATTCCATGCATACGGTGCTGATTGAGGCATTGAACCCTTACGGCTTGAGCATGTCGCCCCTTAATTTTCGCATTTATGAAAGCAGCCTGAAACTTTCGGTGGACAAAAACCGCAACAATATTTCCAATGGTGAGATATTATTGTCATTGAATGACTTGACGGGATATATCTATTTTAAGATTAAAAATGGAGTTGAACGCTCACAGACAACGCTTCATGTTGAATGCAACAACAATTCGTCTGCAATCACATATGAAAATGAAACTACAGATGAGGTATCGATACCGTTCAGTTTTTGGAACATAATTGACAAGAACAATGTAGTCTCAAATGGACGATATACGATAGGCTATTATGCACAGGCCACATTAGGGGCATCTGTCAACAACAAGACAGAAATGGCTTACTTTGATGTGAGAATCACGAATCCTAATGAAATGTCCATTTATCTTGACGGAGTGACATATGCAAGCACCGAGGAGACCGCCGTATTTACGGAACTGGAACAGAACGATAAATTGGCATTCAATTTCAAGGTATATCTGCCGAGTAATGTTACAAACAATTCAATACGTTATGCATTATGGCTATTAAGTCCTAAAGGCGAAAAATATGAACTGCTTGAAACATCCGAAAGTAATGCGACAAGTGCAACGACCACCCTGCAGAATTATGCCAACCAATCAATCCCTATACAGATTCCGCTGTCGGACTATGAAATTTCCGACGGATGGAAAATTTATGTCAAGGCATGGTCATTTAACGGTACCTTGACGGCGCAAACCATTGGACAGTTCAACATCATTAAGCCAAACTCAAACATATTCCCGAGGCAGTACCCTAAAAGGACTATTGTTGGGGCATATAGTGCTGATACATGCCTTTTTGCTTGGGATTCTGCAAGCAAATGGAACACTTCGGAGGACAAGCTTGTTTCCAAGGTGGAAGGTTATAGCCCTTGTGCGATAAGTACAGAGCATATCACCACAGAGGCATTTTTAAGGGCATATAACATTGACGGAGTAAATAGTGGACGCATTACACCTATAGACAGGAGTCCGTCCTATATTCGCCTCCAAAATGAGGCATATGCGGTTGCCGACATGTCGGGATATGCTGATGAACTGAACTACATGACAAACCCCTCCAATTCGGGCAACGGTTTTACAATGTCAGTGACTTTCAAATCGGATGAGCATACCGATGCGGACAAGACCGTTTTCCTTTGGGGAAAGAATAACAATGACGGAACTCTTTTCAACGGCTGCAAAATTACCTTGGAAACTGTTACATGGTTTATACATACGAGTGAAGGTATTGCAGCGCCGATTACCGCTTCGTTGAAGCAGGGAAGAAAGAATACCGTAGATTTCGTTTATACGAGCGGAACATGCATGATATCAGTAAACGGTATAGTAAATGCGGCATACAGCGCGGGCGCTTTGGATAATTCAGAAAATTACAAGTTCCCGACTGTAGCATATTTCGCCTGTGATTACATAAACAATGCATTTACGAAATTCTCTGATATAAATCTTTATGAATGTGCTTTCTATACAAAGGCGCTGAATGGACTGCAGTTGGCCGTAAACGGTAAAAATGCACGGCTTGACGGCCCGATATCCGATGAAAACATATTGAAGGATTATACGGAGTGGAAAAGGAAAAATTTGATTTACAGCGAGGAGGACAAACCTGAAAAGGCATTGTCATATCTTATCGATGCAAAAGGAGACTACAACTACAATTCGGGAATTACGGCAACCATGAGGGCCAATTCCCCTATACCGTCAATTTTTATAGATGCGACAAACTCCAATTTTACAAAGGAAGTCTTCCATGCCGACTATTCTGGACACAAGGATATTACAGGTACACCGTTTGAATGCCGTGTGGAATATTATGATCCTTCAACCAAAGTATCCATAACATTTAATGCTTTGATATTTCTTCAGGGAACATCAACATTGGGCTATTATATCAAGAACCTTGAAATGAAGGTCAATGAAAGATGTACCTTGAAGGGAGAAGAAACAAAGTATAAGCTGTTTCAGCCAAAGGTTACATGGTTTCCTGAAAGGGAATTCACGCTCAAAGCCGATGTCGTGGATTCAGCACATGCAAACAATGCAACCATCGGTTATTGGGTGAACCATGAATGTGGTATCATGGAAAATAATCCTGCAATGGATGCGATGACGGATGACTATCGTCCGAAAGATAGGGCATTCCCTGAAGAAAACCACCTCCATACGGATTCGAGAGATGGTACAAGTGAAATTAATTTTGACGAAAAGGTCACCATCAAGCATACTCTTGAAGGCTTCCCTGTCTTGGTGTTTATCCGCTTTGATAAGTCCAACTCATTTGACCTTATCGGTATATATTCATTCAACTTGGGACGTTTTTCTCATTACAATATGGGTTTGAGTTTCCTCAAGGAATTTTCAAGACGTTCTCCTGACAATCCGTCATTGGAGGTGGATTGTCCTGCCCTTGTCGACCATTATGTAGAATATAACAGGGACGAGACATTCAACGGAATCAAATTGAATGACATCTACAGTTATGAGTTTGACGCAGGAGCCGACGATAATGCACCTGAACATCAGACATGGACGCAATCCGACAAGTCCATACTCCGTTATTACGGCAGTTTCAGGTTCAATGGCGAAAATCCTGAGGCAGAGGTTGCGGATACCGCTTCCATATGGGACAAGATGTCGAATCTGTTCTATACAACAGCGACAATGGGCGGAACGTGGCTGAGCCAACACGGTTTTGAGGGCAAGGACATGTATTATTTTGACGAAAACTCAGGACAGTTCATAAAAAAAGGAAAAGACAACACCTATAAGCTGACGACAGACTATATGTCAACCTTTGATAATACCATGTCCATAAAAAATGCAGTCTCATACTATATCACGGCTATGGGCTTGGGTATGGTGGATTCCTTGGGCAAGAACTTGACATTGAGAACGTGGAACGGCGGTGAAAAGTGGTGGACGGAATTCTACGACATGGACTCCGCATTGCAGTTGGGCAATGAGGGCAGTGAAAACGTGCCTGAAACCGCAGGCGTGGATACATTCGAGAATAAGACCACCGAAAACGGCACGACACAGTTGGTACAGAACTTTTTCGTTGATGGAGGCAAATACAATGCGTACAATTCAAAACTTTGGGCCATTTTACGTTCCGACGAGTTTCTGTATGCGACATCTTCCGCCAATACCTATGAGAAGACATGGGTTCAATTGAGGCAGAGAGGCGGAGCGTTGTCGACAGCAGACAATTTTGTTAACCTTATGGAAAAACAGATAGGTTCCTGTGGCGAACTGATATATAATTATGACTATCACAGCAAGTATATCCTTCCGAAACAGAACCTTGCTATGCTGCATGGACTGCGTATTGAAAACGTGAGGAAATGGCTGAAGAAACGCCTGTATTATCTTGATGGAGTGTTTGAGATACCGGGCAGTGCAGGCGGAAACTTTGACGATGCGCCGTATTACAAAAACACATTCAACCTTACTAACAGAGGACATGACGGTGGAGCAATAGGCTATATACCATATACATTCAGAAGTGTGGCGCCTACATTTATCCGCATAAATACAGGTAATATGGAGGGTGTGACTGAAACGTTCGGCAAATACTTTATCCCTGCCTATACGGACACTGTTGTGCATACACCTGAACATACATCACAGAAACAGACCAACTTCACGTCAAGTACATTGCTGACAAAAATCGGAGGCCTTGACGGAATTCAGCCTGTAAACATGAATACCAACAACAATGCAGCCAACGGAGTATTGCCCGCATTGACATCGTTGGAGATATCAGGCGCAAAACAGCTTGACGACAATCCGATTGATTTCGCAATATTCAGATACAAGGAAGAAGGTGCTCTTGAAAGAATTGATCTTTCGAAAACCAAATTTGCAAATGAGAAAAGCGATTCGACGTTTACCGTGGATTGCCAAAAATTGAACAAGGTCAAATATATAGACATCAGCAATTCACCCGTCACATCGTTATTGCTGCCGTCAAGTATCCTGCAGACTCTGAAAGTATCATATTCCAACATTTTCCATTTCAACATGGAGAACCAACCAATACTGAAGACAATTGATTTTACAGGATGCAACAAACTGCAGACCATTAAGATAAATAAGTGTAAAGGTTTGGAAACTCTTGTCATTGGAGGCGAGAGTGGACTGACTACACTTGATACTGTTGAGATTCAGGACTGTGAAAATCTTACCTCGGTAACGATAAATAAAAATGCGGCATTGGCGACGGTGACTATCAACAACTGCAGCAAGCTGAAAGAAATCACAATAAAGGACTGCGTTTCCAAAAATCTTGCAATAAGCATCTTGGGCTGTCCTTTGCAGAAGATAGACCTGTCGCATTTGGAAAGCATGACCGCACCGATAGTCCTGCCTACTGCAGACATGGTTTCTGGTGTCACATCTTTCAATATATCCAATGATTTCAAGTTTGGAGGCATCAAATACGGAAGCACCTCTGAAATGGAAACGATTGACGGTGATTTCGTTCTTGATTTGTCCGTTTATCCGTTATTGACAGGAATGGGCGATACTTTTATCGATAATGTTTCCACTGTAAGATATATCCGTGTCAAAAACAAGGAAACGGAGCCGTTCAACCTATATAATAGCTTCTTGACGGGAGTTTCCCAACTGAAGCGTATATTCGGCCATATTTGCCTTTGTGAGGATATGATTTTCAAAGGTCTAACCAATTTCTGCATAAACGATGCAGTCGCACCCGTAAACGGTGTAACACCATTCAACAAGCCTGTTTTTGACAACGGGGAAAACTACACCAACGTTTCGCTGAAGACGAAGACACTTTCACAGATGTTCCGCGGTACCTCCTGTAGTTTGGGTGACTTGTATTATATCATGCAGAAATGCGACGCAACTGTCCTCGATTTGTCTTGGGCATTTACGGACTGCAAGAAAATGGTGTCAGACAATACCGACCAATTGAACAAAAATCTTTTTGCAAACTGTACAAACGTAAAAAATATTGACTATATATTTTCAGGAAGCAACGTGGGCGGACTTTTGGACAACGAGCTGCTCGCACCGATGACAAGCCTCGAAAGTTTCAACAATGTCTTTTCGGATGACGTTGCAATATATGCGAACTTTGATGGAGAGAATTATTTCTTCCCGACAGTGAACAAGATTAAGGAAATTTCACATTTCAATCCTTATCCTTATGTGACAGGCACGGGCTATATTTCTTTTCCTGACGGAAACCTGTTGCATAACTTGCCTGAGCTCGAAACCATTTCATACTCGTTCAACCGTCCGACAAACCTGTTCTTTGACAGCGCGGGAGACCTGTTTGAAAATACGCCGAAGCTTAAGAATGTGATAGAATCATTTAGGCAAGTGATGGGATATGCCGTAAATGTCCCTATTACCGATATATTCAAGGCCAAGAGTTTGGAAGTGATCAGAAATTCATTCATTTTCGGAGAGAATGACTACAGCGATGCTACCATAATGATAGGCAATTCGTTGTTTGGCGGCATTAAGAAAACCATCAGGGTAATTGAAGGTTCCTTCAACGGTATTGGAGTGAAGAAAGTCATTAATTACGAGGATTGCAACGGGAAAGATTTCCCTTATGATATCCTGTCGGGATGTACGCAGCTTGAAACTTTCTCTGATTTTTTCAACGGAGTATCGGGTAAAACGGATGTCATTGTGGATTTGCCGTCTGGAAACATGTTCAGCACATGTACGGCATTGAAATCAATAAGGAATTGCTTTGACGGCATAAACGTTCCGTACCGTCTGAAAGCAGACTGCTTTGCGAACAATACGATTGAAAACTTTGAAAATGCCTTTACGGATGGTAATGGAGTGCGCGTGGGCATGATACCATATCACATGCTCTATCAGAAGGCAGGCAATATCATTACCAACATGGAAGGCTGCTTCTCAAATCAACAGTCGAAAAAACTTGCGCCATATTCACTTTCAGGAGAAACCGACGAATATATTAAAAAATATATCTACGTGACAGAAGGGAGCGAAAACAAGTGGAATGAAAAGTTCGCGGACGGCTCTCTTTGGTTCAAGGAAAAAGCTGATGCATTCAGGACGGAAAACGCTGAATTGAACTTGCCTCAGGACTATCCTGATACGTTCATGTCTAACGGACAGGAATCGTATGACCCGACAGATTTTGATATGGGTATCGAAAATACTGACGGTGTTTATGCAAGGCTCAATACGAGCAACTATTTCTGCCCGCCTGACATTTTCGCATACTGCAGGAATGAAGCAGAGACAAGTATTGACAACTGTTTTCAAGGCTCCACAAGAAATGACGGGGAATGGCTCTCCAAAGGTTTCTTCGGAAGGATTCCAAGCACCATTTTCAAGCCATTGACAAACATACAGTCAATAGATGGCGTTTTTCAGGGACTTCATTTTACTCCGACAAAGTGGGGTGTGAAAAATACAGAGAATTACGGAATTTGGGTTCCTTCTTCGCTCTTCTCCTCATTTACAGGCTTGAAGACCATGCAATCAATCTTTGCTGATACGAATGTATGGGGAATGACGACAATTCCTTCAGACCTGCTCGCAAACTGCAGTTCTCTGCAGAACATTTCCTCAATGTGGCGCAACAGCCGTTGGCTCGGAAATGTAGGCGCAGGCATAACCCAACTGCCGGACAGCTTGTTCAACAATTGCCCTTCCCTGATAAAGGTACCTTCACTGTTTGAATATTCAAACGTGATACTTTCACCAAATCTTTTCAGATTCATATACAATCCGAAAATTTATGATGTGTCGAATTTCCTTTACGGCAGTTACGGAAGCGGAAACCTCATCAAATGGTGGAACGACTGGACGATTGTGCTGAAGTCGCAGTGCTATGCAGGCATCAATGAAACTGCTTTTGAAAACTATGCGGAATGTAAGGCTGAAGCACCTTCATATTTCGTATAATTAATATTTTGATTTTTGAAACCCCATGAATTTCAAGGATTCATGGGGTTTTGTTTATAAATTCGTACTTTACCCCCCCCCCTCCGACTATTTTTATAGAAACTGATATAATATGCCTAAGTTAGATAAATGATTAAGGGTGTATAGTTTTGTACGTTTTTTTATTCTGGAACTATTTATAAAAACAAAAGGAGGGTAATACCCTCCCTTGATAAAATACAAATAAATAGATAGAAAAGGACAGACAAGAATGATAAATGTGCCAAGTTTAATTGATATAATCCATGATGGTTTGAATCAATTAACGGATGCCGACAAAAAATCCATCAAATACCAAATAGAATCAAGTAGGATATCCCCTTCTCTTTATATTTATAAGACAACAGCATCAGGAAGCTTAAACATATTGAGAGTTAGCGATCACTTACCACATATGCAAGGCCTTGTTAGAGACGGTAATATTCCAAGGCCATCAGCTGATGATGGTGCCAATGTAAGTATTGATTTCTATATTCCTAAAAAGGCAGAGCCTATTGGTAAAGCTTCGGAAAAGAAAAGAAAAAAGTTTATTAAAAACGAATTTAAGAACTTTGTTGGCGTTCCAATAACAATTCCTACAGTTAAACCGTTTACCGTAACGTCATACGAATACTCATATAAAAATTTGGAACAACAGGACGAGATGATTATTTGGCATTGCATTGCCACATGGATAAGCTGCCTTAAACCCGACAGAGTGTTTCACGACCCATTTGCCCAAGACAAAGTAAAGAAAGCAAAAGTTGAAACTAAAATTGCCAACGTTAAGGTATTTGGAGATACAGTAGAAATAACAGAATCAAAATCAAATAAGAATATGAAAAAGACAATTACAGAGTCTCAACTGAGACAGATAGTTAAGGAATCAGTAAAGAAAGTACTGAACGAAATATCATATAAGACAGCGATGAAAGCATATCAAGGGTCAATTGAACGTGGTGATTGGCAAAACAATCCTCAAAAAGCAAAAAACTTTTTATCACACCTAAAAGACAGAGCGCCTCAAAATTTTGACCCTAATCTTGACGTTATTGTCGTCGGGGGTGAAGGGCAAGGAAAATATAAGGCAGGAGAGTTATCACAATATTTTGATATAAGAGGATATGTTGAGCCATCCGAAAATAATTATTACAATGATTCCATCCTTATTGGCGCACCTCGCCTCAGAGGTTATTTAGGACCAATGAACGATAACGGTAGGCTTAGATACGAAACTCAAGAGGTGTATGACATATTATCAATGTGATAATAGACAGAAAAAACAATTAACAATATGAAAAGGAATTATATGAATAAAACCAATAAAATCTCAGAGAAGAATTAACTTTTCTGAGATTTTTTCTTAAGTGCAAAAGCATGGAAGATGCTATTATTCCCCGTCTTCCAAATAATCAAAAGTAAAGGCGTTTTTTGTATTCCCCTTGATTTTCTAAAAACAATTCCTATAATTTAAGAAAGGGGCTACGGAAAGATTATGTTTGAGTCGAAGGATTATGAGTTGTTTTTAGGGAACAGTATTGATGTAATGGACAAAATGATTGGAGAGGGGGTTTCTGTTGATTTGACAGTTACCTCCCCTCCTTATGATCAGTTGAGAAGCTATTCGGGAACATGCGAATGGGATTTTGAAATATTCAAAAGGATTGCAGACAGATTGATTGGGCTTACCCGAGAGGGCGGCATCATAGTGTGGGTGGTTGGTGATGCATGTATCAACGGCGGAGAAACGGGAACGTCATTCAGGCAGGCATTGTATTTTATGGAGCATGGCATGAAACTGCACGATACGATGATATATGAAAAGAACAGCAGTTCATTCCCTGCGCGGAGAACATCAAAAAGATATACGCAGATTTTCGAATATATGTTTGTTTTTGTAAAGGGTAAAATACGTGATGATATTACCCTTATTGCCGATAAGGAAAATAAATGGGCAGGGCATACCAATTGGGGTGCATTGACATTATACAACAAAGACGGCAAGATAGGCGGAAAGAAGAAAAAAATCAATCCAGTGCCCCAATATTCATTGAGGAACAATATATGGAGATATACGACAAGCATAAAAAAGGATAAAACCGAGCATCCTGCAATTTTCCCTGAACAATTGGCTGAAGACCATATCATATCATGGTCGGTGGAGGGTGATGTTGTTTTTGACCCGTTCATGGGAAGCGGCACTACAGGAAAGATGGCTGTCCTGAACAACAGGAAATTCATTGGGATTGAAATTGTGGAAAGTTATTACGAGGAGGCAAAAAAACGAATAGAAAAATATGCAACCAAATAATCCTATAGAAGTCTATAACAGCATACAGTTGCTGAAGGAACAGTTCAACACTACGGATTGGTACCTTATTAAGGAGGAACAGTCAATATTTCCTAATGCCAAGGAAATAATTACAAGAGTTTGCAGATATATGTATACAAACGTTGAAAATTCAATAACAAAACGTACTCCATTGGGGCTGATTTTTAACTATGAAATACCATTCGACATATTTAAAGGTTTAGATGTTTTCTTTGAAGGAATAGATTTGAAAATATCATTTTTTATGATGTCTGATGGCAATGAAGGCGAAACAATAGACTTTTCCGAATTCTCCAAATACAATACAAAAGACTCTTGGCTGACACCTTCAAAAAAATTGTTCAACTCTGAAATAGCAATATCATATAAATGCCAATGGAATAAACAATATTACAGCCTTATTGAACCATTGACACATGAATTGACTCACGCCTATGAGGATTACTGCAGATTACTTCATAAAGCTCCTTCATTAATAAATGTTGTGAATCAGCCATTGTATGATAATATAGCAAAAATTCTTCAGGATCCGAATACAGACAAAATCAGCAAAGCGATTGCAAACATATTCTATATGGGCATAAAATCCGAACAAAATGCATTTATTGCTGAAGTTCATTCCCAAATGATAAATGCCGTTGAGAATAAAATGCCTGAACATTATAAGACGGGCTATATTTTGAAAAGGCTACCGATATATCAATATCTGCAAAGGTTCAACGAAAATATCTCATATCTGCAATATCCTGACGGGGAGGAAGAGAAGGAAAAAATATGGCAATGCATATCGCAAATTACAGGAAAGACATTCAAGACATTTGATGAAGCTCTTTATTATCTTATTGGCTACAATAACAGAATGCAGGAAAACATACTGAAAAAAGTCGGGCGAATTATTTATAATTATAAGGTAGGGAAAGGTGTTTATCAGAAAAACAATGAAACAAGTCCTGAATTTTGGATGAGAAATATGGAAAACAGCGACGGGTTCAATGATTTTGAAGGAGATTTTGACAATCTCTATAAAAGAATTTCAAAACATTAATAATAGGAAAACATGAGAAAAGTCAGACCTGACGGTACAGTATATTATTACTACAAATATAAAAGAAAAAAAGGCCGTCCGAAGAAAAGGGGCCCTAAGCCGAAAGCGAAGAAGCCAAGAACAACAATGCCTTGGGATTGGAAGGTCGTGCAGAGCGTGGGGAAGAAACAGGAAAAATTCATCGGCTACTATCATGATGCAGAAGAGGTGGACATATTGAAGAACATGCTCAAGGATAGAAATGATGCTGTAATCCTACCGAAGGAGCATATTAACTGTTCAAAAAAAAGCAAAACGCTCATCGACTTCAAGTCAGAATACCTTTTCCTGAAAAAAATACGTAATACGGAAACCGAAAGCAGCACGACGGTTTTGCCTAATGACATAGGAAAAATGGTCGAACACAAGACCAATTCGGAAAAGTGGAAAATAGTGGAGAAAATGCCCTGTCTCGTAGAGGAACAGTTTTGGATATACGGGCTGAACCCGATAAACCAAAGGAAGGACATCCGATGGATAATGCAAAATTTCATTGATGGAAATTTGAAGCAACCTACGCAGTTCATAAGGGTTTCGGTTTTTTTCAACAAGGTTGTTTTCAGATATGATGAGGACTTGGACTTTGTAATCTGCAAGAATGTTTCAGATGCTGTCAGGGTATATAATAAGATTGAAGAACTCTATCCGAAAGAAAAAAGAATACTCTTTATGGGGTATATCAAACCCCATACGGAAAAATGCAGGGATATGCTGCGGATATTAAAGGAAAAGACAGGATGGCCCGCAGACAAGCTTGAAAAAAGCACAACAAGAAGATGCTAAAAAATAAGAATAATCCCTATAGGACGATGACAGCTATAGGGATTTATCGTTTTTTCTTGCTTTTGTGTTGCTAAGTGGTTTCTGTTTATTTTCATTAGTCAGGAAGTCTTTCGTATTTTTTCGCATAGTAATCCATCATTGCTTCTTCTGTAATTACCGTATGGCATCTTTCCATTGGCCCACACCGTATATGAAATTCTACGAAAATCTATGATTTATGTATATTTCACTTCTTGCTTCGCCCTATCACTACTTTTTAGTACATTATCTTATGATAATCAGTCATCCATAGGAGGATAGTCCACAAGCGTAAATTCGGTGCTACGGACACCTACTTATTTATCTTTGTATTCATATATAAATATTATTAACTTTGCAAAAAATACAAAAAAACGTCATAAAAACAAATAATTTTTCGTAAATTTTCTTAAATTTTTATTTAACAGTTATTTACCCTTCACGGGCATTAATCCATGGGGCTTCATTATGAGTCATAGTTTCAATCTCCGAGCTGCTATAACGTGCGTAATTCTCAAGAATATAGTCTATGAACTCTACGTCCTCTGAACAAATTTCGCCTTTGGGAGACTTGTTTAACACATCCTCGTCCGTTATGGAAGAATACAGACTCTTTGTATCCTTAAAACGATTGTATAATTCAATACAGACAGGTCCATGTACCCAAGCCTCGAAACGTCCGTTTATCATGGGATATCCGTTAATTCCTAAAGACCAAGCCTGAATATAATACAGCAATTTCTGTAATTTCAAATTAATCAAAGAATATCTCTCATCGCAAGTAAGTGATAAGATTACATAGTCTGCTATTAAGGAAGTATCATAAGGTCTCATAATATGTTCTTTTTTCTATATAAATAGTTCAGGTCTGTCTCATCATGCACGATCTTATTATAAACAGGGCTATAGTTTCTTGCCATATGCAGTTTCGATTGCTTTCCTATAAGAACTGTTGACCTTCTCGACGGAAACAGAGTATGAGTATTTTTTACCGCAAGTAGAAATGGTGCCTCTGAACGTTAAACTTGGGGCAGATGATAAGTCCCCACCGCATTTACCATTGCGATGCTGAGCGATTGTTCTATCGTTGGCTCTAAGAACTGTATTATATGAAATCTTACACATATTAAATGCAAAAACATTTATAATAGTTATTTTGTTCAAATATACAATAAATAGTTGCAAAATTAGATTAGATATGTATTTTTCGGCTTGAAAAAATTCAAAAAAAACATATATTTATAATGAAGAAAACCTACAGAGGATTGCTCTGTAGGAAAGATTTTCTTTTTTGTTGAGGACTACAGAAGTCCCAATCGTGACATTAAGTTAAGGACTTCAAACTGCCACATTACTATGAAAAGCTTGCTTTCCATAGCAATTGTTATGAGGGATTCTTTTATTTTGTTGTAGGTCTTACTAATCTGCCTGCTTCATGTTTTCCTCATTTGTAAATTTAAGCATTAAAATCGCATTTCCATATACGGGATGCGATTTTTTTGTCGCCATCACGTATATCGTTCCCTAAAGAATTAAACAAGTTTTTCAATTTCAACATTCTCATTGTTGAGATATGCCGAAATGATGTTCTTTAATAGCCCATGGCTTGTGTTCTCACCATAACGGTTCCTGATAACCTCTATTTCACCGTTTTTAAGCCCTACAATGCAGTCTTTATCTGGAAGTGTAGTATTTGTTGAGTTTTGTGTTCTAAGCGCGTTAGCCTGTTTATAAAGGCCTTTTTCCATCAATGATTTTGCGGCCGTTTTCTGTGCCTCCCTTATTTCTCCGTCTATAATTGTGATCTTCATTTTATTAAGTTTTAGTACAAATATATAAGAAAAATGTTAGACTTCAACTTTGTGGCTGACAGTCTAACATTTTTCTTTCTTTTAGATGACTACTTTACGCACTTTCTCAATATGCATAGCAGGATTGAATTCCTTTGTAGCAATATCATCAAACATTGCTGTGCCATAGCCAAAGTAGTAGTTCACTTTATCTCCTGCAACAGGAACACTTCCATAAGAAGCAAGATCTACTGCGTATACATATGGTGAAGCAACTGAACGTACATAGTTTTTATATGCGGTAGAAGTCCAATCACCTCCCCATGATGAATGTGTATTGCATTCATTGTCAGACAATATGATAATTCTATCATATGAACGTTTTTCCCTATAGATAAGTTCAAATGCGGATGCAATTGATGTTCCACCCATATTTGCATTGCCGATTTTCCTTCCGAGAGAGAACACCGGTTCGCTTCTGACATACGAATAGAATCCTGCGGAACTTCCAAATCTTATGATATCAGCATTTGTTGCTTTTGCTATTGTTGCTGCAATCAATCCTGCCTTTTCTGATGCATCAGTAGCAATAATATTACGGGAATTTCCATTATGGCACCTAGTATGCATAGAACCTGAACAGTCTACCATTACACAAGTCTTGCCTGGAAATGCTTCAGCAAGATTAGGAACAGATTCCTCATATCCTTTCTCCAATGCCTCCATAACTCTACGTCCATCTGCAGTAGTAGCAAACTCCTGCTTTACAACCTCGTATGCATAGTCAATCTGATATGGCATGATTTTACCCTTTCTAATTGCATCACCATTGGAAACAAGGCTGCAGAGAGCATCGATGACCTCCTTGCGAGGATTGAGCAGCATACTCCTTACATTTCTCAAAGCAGCGAGGATACCAAGCTTTCCTTCTACAAGCAGCCCTTCCCAATTGTCGTTCTTTGCCTTGGCAAGAACCTCTTTAGCCTCTTCCTGTGTAATCTTTCCTGATTTGACGGCCTTGGCTACTTCCTGTCCTGCTTCGGAATTAGCGACCTCCCATGTATCTGCTGATACGGTAATACCTTTCATGATAGCATCAATCACTTTCATCTTCTTGCCATCAACATCAACCTCTGCGAGCGACAGGGATGATTTAGGATGTGACAGATTGGCAATATCAATGATTGTATTCTTGTACTTGGCAAGCTGATAAGCATCAAGTTTCTCAATCACCGATGCAAATCCTTTCTTCATTGAATTTGAAAGCTTTTTGTTGTTGTTGAGCGCAACATATACGTCTTTGATTTCCTTCATATCGTCAGGCCTGTAGATACAGCCTCCCTTCTGATTCTTCTTGTCAAAAAGACCGTAGAATCTCTTGGCATATTCCTCACCCGAGATGAAAGGGGCAACCAATGCAGCCGCAAGATGGTTAATGGATCTCATGCCTTCACCCATGCATCTTGAATAGACAATCGCCTGTGCGACAAAATAAGGGTCTTTAGAGCCGATTCTCTCAATAAGGTCCCTAAGTTCTGTCATGGTTTCGGATTCTGAACGATAAGACTGAGGCTCAAGCTTAAGTGTATTAAGCATTGAAATAAGCCTAAGCTCATCTGACAAACCGTATGCAGCATAGCCCTGACGGTTTACCGCATCCTCTGTCGGAATTGATACAACTTCCTTTGCTCTTTCTTTAGTTGGCATTGCACCTAGTGCATTCTTCAACTGTGTGTTTCTCTCTTTCATCTTCATGGTTTTAGATGTTTTAATAAATTTTTAAAAAATAATAAAAACCTCAGAACTCCATTAGGCAGAATTCTGAGGTTATAAAAATGGACAGAGAACAATACAACAGACAAATTTTTAAAATTTTGCAAATTTTACAAATTTGTGTGTATACCATTTCACCACTAAGGTAGGAACCTTAGACATGATTCGAACATGTATAAAACGAAGTAAGTCTGTTGCTGACTACTGTCCTAATGTTATAAAACTCAGAGAATATAAACAAGAGAAAAATCAAAAGCCTATTATCGAAGTAACTCTTGTTATGACTGCTAAGTTAGTTGCGGTCCATATGAGAATCGAACTCATCTGATTGAACGGCGTGACAAGCCGACATCCACCCATGCAGACCCATGGACCGTAAAGTACAGAGGAATTGAAAACAGAATGCGGTTTACCGCGGTAATCTCTTGGAATCGAACCAAGTACACTGAGATCCGAAGTCTCATGCTCTAACCAAATAAGCTAAGATGAAACTGTTTTTCTGACTACTGTACTATAATGTTATAAACTCAGAGAATAGGGACAAGAGGCAAAATCAATATTCCAAACCAAATTCATAGAAGTAGCTCTTGTCGTGACTGCCAAGTTTTTTTTGCGGCCCATATGGGAATCGAACCCATCTGATTGAAGGCATCATTAGCCGACGCTCACCCACGCAAGCCCATAGACCGTAAAGTACAGAGAAATTGAAAACAGAATGCGTTTTACCGCAAATATCTTTCAGAATCGAACTGAATACCTTAAAATTATGAATTTTATGCTCTAACCAAATGAGCTAAGAAGTAACTGTTTTCTGACTACTGTACTATAGTATTAAAGTGTGAAGAATATTGACGACAGTGAAAATGAATGTTTATATTGGATTTGAACCAATGTTAAAATTACCGATTAATTTTGAGTTATCCGCTACTCTAATAAACAGAAGTAACTGTCTGTCTGACTATCACACTTTATTTTTATTTCAAAAAACTTTTCTACATTGCAAATATACAACTTTTTTTTAAAAATAAAAAATATTTGATTTTTTTAAAGATCTTTTTTTTTGCAACAGCAAATTAAAAACTTTAAACACAAAATTTCAGGAGTTTTTCCTCATTAGTTAATCCTATATTAACTTTCTCCCTAATTTGCTCTATAATACCGTCCTTATCATTCTTAAGAAGATAATTTACGACACTATATTTAAGCTTGTCAAAGTAATTTTTATAATAATTACATCTTCCTACTACTGATATAAAACGGACTTCCATGTTATTGTCAAATACAACATGATAGTAATCCTCTGCATCCTTAACAAGGCCGACATATATACCTTCAGGTTCTTCATTTCCATGAATACACAAAAATTCCATTTTATGATCATCGAAATTTTTTAAAAGATCTTTTTCTAAATCATTTTCTTTCATAAATTAATTCTCTGTTGTAAACATACAAAATTTAATTTTGCGGAAGAAACAGGATTCGAACCTGTGCGCCAATAATTCGGCCTAACGGTTTAGCAAACCGTCCTCTTCAGCCTCTTGAGTATTCTTCCTTATTTGTGGAACGACTTGGTTCTGCCCCAAGTTCTCCGGATTTTCAGTCCGGCGCAACAACTACGTCTGCTATCGTTCCATTGAAGCCATGATTTATTTAGCTTACAATAAGTCCAAGGAAACCATGGCGAAAAACTTGCAAGATTCGCCAAAATAGCAATTGCAATATAACGAATCCGTAACTCCTTCAACAACTTGGTTGACGAGCGAAAAAATCAGCCGTCCCTTCTCCCGCTGTTGGAATCTTATGCGGAGTGATTACGTTATTGAGCTGATGTTTTAGTGGGTGCTCGTGGTAACGCTCCACGCCTGCTAAAAAACGGCAGATTTACAGTCTGCCCCCCGTCTTTAAGGGAATACGCACCCAAATTATAGTGCACCTGATGGAACTCGGATCCATAACTCCTACATTAAAAGTGTAGTACTCTGCCAATTGAGTTACAAGTGCTTCCTGCGGCTTTATTAAGACTCGAACTTAAATAAGATGATTAACAGTCACCCGTAATAACCTTTATACGATAAAGCCAATATTTTGAGCCTTCGATAGGACTTGAACCTACAACCTGCTGATTACAAATCAGCTGCTCTACCGATTGAGCTACGAAGGCATATATATTTCAAAATAAAAAAAACCTCCAAAATCTTTAGAGTTCGGAGGTTGGTGATGATATATGTTGAAACCACTTGATGTGGCGGATTGCCTTATATTTTTATTTTTCACCATCCTCCATAGGCACATCGAGATAATACGATGTTGTATTCGTATTAAAACTATTACTGTATGTGTTTTTAAACTGTGCCATTTTTTATTAAATTATCTTATAAATTGTAGCAGAGATAGGATTTGGACACTACTACCTCTTGGTTATAATTTTAAAATTCCATTATCATATTCCCAATGATGGTTAGGACATAATCCTATAAGATTATCAATGGAATCTATTTCACGAATGGTTACACTATCATCAAAATCAGAAACTGCCTTAATATGAGCAACTTCAACATGATGACTGTAGCCACAAATTGTACATTTAGGTTTAGGATTAGCATCAAGATAAATTTGTTGAGCTAATTTACGTATTGCAGAACGAGCTGATTGCCAATTTTTTCTTGACTTAAATAATTCTCCTTTTGTCTTATCTAAAAGTGTTTCTTGCATCTCAATACATAATTTCACGCCTAACTTTAAGCATCTATCAGATATAGAATCTTTCACATTTGAAGATAAAACCTTAGAAGAATATCCTAATTTATTCCCTATTTCTTTCCAAGTTGATGAACTTTGAATTATTTGAATAAATTCATCATCTTTTATTTTATTTACCAAAGAAGTTGAAGTATGGTTGTGACGACTAAATGTCTCGTTTGCATTAATTCTCCTTCTTCGTGGAAGAGGTATCCCTAAACGTTTTGCTACTTTTTTTTATAGCGCCGTCAGAAACACCATACAATTTACCAATTGCGGAGTAACTTTCATTTTGTTCTAAAATCAATTTTTCTAATTCTTCTTTATTATACTGCTTCATAACAAATATTATAAAATGAACCTTTATATAAAAATAATTTTAAAACAAACTGACCGCTGCTTCATCTCGCATTATTCTATTTATAAATATATCTAACTTTCAAAAAGTTACATTTAATTTAAAAATTTGATGCTGTCTGTGGCTCGCGCCATCAGAATCTTCCGAAGAAAACCCGCTACCCTGATGTGTTCATCGTGCAACAGCATTACCTGTTTGAGTTGAGTTTTATTGGCTCAAACGCTTACCATTTGTAGAACTTTCGTTCCTCTAACACATCTTTATTTCTAAAGATAGGTAAGATGCAGACAGATTATAAGTTCCGCAACTACTACTTGTTGCTATATAAATTACTCCTTTCGTCCCTACTCCGCTGGCACGGTACACAAACTCCCGTCTGTTAGCAGTTGATTACTTGTTTCATTTCTAACGATTTCCCTGCTGTACTCTCGTAGCCACCATATTACAGGTGGATAACTGCATTGTTGCAACAAGTGTGCAACGCTTTTGCTTTCAATAATTATTTTATGAGTTGTAATTATCTAAGACCGATTGAATGACGAGGTTGCACTTAGCATCATCCCACCTTTTGAGTGAATTAGATGCATTCGCCATTCTGCTTTCATTTGCCAAAACTACTTACTATACTCTAACTATTTTCCTATCTTTTCAGAATTGGGCACCACCCCAATCAGCCTATTGGTTAGGCTATAGGAAAACTATTATTTCTTCACCATCACCATCTATTTGGCAATATTTGGTAAGTGTGCATCCTTCCATGTCAGCCTCTCGGCTCAAGATAGAGTGGTCAACTCCATCGCGCTGCATTTCGCTTCTGCCCGAAGCTACTCCATTTAACCCTACTATCATGTTCGGGACAACGCTTGAAAAAATGGTTTTCTTATGAAGTGCTTTTTGAAAAAAGCACCGCTCGAACACGTAGATAAACACGTTCTTACTTTTACGGCTTATGTATTCACCGTTTATTCTATTGACGAGAAACCCGCCATTTCTTCTTTCAAAGAACTTAGTTGTTGAAATGTTTTGTTTTTTCAACATTACAAAGATACAAAAATTAATTTTATTTTCAAAATTAATCAATGTACTTTGTTAAAAAATAAAAATCTTTTTAACTATAAGCCAAAAAAAAAAGATCTTTTTTATTGCGTCTCACGACGATTTTTAGAGTAGCAGGGACGGAATTGAACCGTCATCTTTAGCTTGGATAGCTAACATCCGACCGTTAGACCACCTGCGCGTTGCTAATTGCCTTATAAATATACAAAACTTTTTGAAAAATTCAATATCAAAACCGCCCGTATACTTCTCCAAAATAGGTATCGGTTAGTTCATTATAGAATTGTTTCCTTTTTTCTGCAAATTCAGCTCCTTGCCAAAAAGTGTCCATAAATGTTATTGTTAAATGCTCATCGTATTTGGTGTTGATCCACAATTTAGCAAAGTCATTACTTATGCCATGTGGTGTTGAGGCAAAACATATGCGCCCATCTTTATTTAACAAGCATTTTGCATCCTCAATATTGAATACAAAAAAAGCTGCGGCATCGCCAATAATAACATCAAAACGGTTATCTCTATTTCGAAGTATTTTTGGCGTTGAAAAATATACTACGTTATTATTAGGAAATACAATCGAAAGATTTTTGAAAGTTATCTGTTTTCTTTCTTCTTCAGATAGCGATAAATTTATAATTTCCTTCATTAGATCGTAAGCACCTTTGCTATAAAAATAATCATACCTTATAAAACAGAATTGTTTGTTTTTGTTTTCAGGGCATAAAGCATTAGCTAAAATATACAATATCAATGCTGTAGAAGCGCCAACTGCACGACTGTGTTTAATAACAGAGAGAGGCTTATTATCCAAAAAATTAATAATTTTTTTCTGTCCTTCTGATAAAATTATAGTTTCAGGCTGTTTATTCTGGCTGTCATGCCTGATGAATTTTAGATTTAATTTTTCTATTTGCTCGCAAGTATTCATATTTTTTTCTTTTTAGTTCTCGTTTATGTTCTTATGAAATTATTGTGCTCATTTTTCTTTTATTTCCTTTAAGGCCTCATTTAAAATACACTTTACTGTTTTAAAATCTAACCTTCTACGATATTTCCCATCTTTTCTTAATCCTTTGAATGAGGTAAGCAATACGTCTTTTGTTTGGACTCTATAAGTATCTAAAATCTTATTGCATGTATCTAAAAAAGAGTTTAAATCAACATCTAATGGAAGACCCGATATACGTGTAAACGCTCGGCTACTAATTTTTATATCTTCAGGCTTAATATTATCGCCTAAGAAAAATTTGCAATCATTAGTTATTTGATTATCTACTGTTTTAACACCTATAATACCAAGCGGATCATTAAATGTCCATTTATTGTAATTAGTATCCTTAAAATCCATCGATTCAAGTTCTTCCAATGTACCCAAGTAATCCTCGTTTGCATATACTTTTATCTGTCCTTCTTTTTTAGGAGTAAATAATGCAAGGCAAACGGGGCATTCTGTATCAGAAAACATTTTACAGGTTAAAGATATCACGCCATATAATCTATCCTTATGTATACCTGCAGTTATAAAACTTTCAGGAATTATAACTGCAACATATTCACAATTATTTAGCATACGGTTTAAACAAACTTTGTATAAGTCGTCTTCAAACCACGGATAATTAATCTTTCTTCTTCGTGCGGAACTTTTACCTAAATAGGGGCAATTGGTGATACAAATTTTATAATCATTTGGAAAATCAGCTATGGTATCCCGTTCTTCCACTTCATATTCAGGATATGCATTGTATTTAGGAGGTTCGATATCAAAACATTTCCACTGCAAATTATATCCCGCATCGAATAGTAATTTAGGAATATTATTTGCACCAGCAAATGGCTCTAAAACAATAGATTTATTATCTATTTTACCCATCCATTCTCTAAACAGTGTAAACGAAAATGGATTTTCTATTGTGTAATATTGCCCATACTCTCTTTTGTTAGCCATTAATAATCGTTTTAATGAAATTGTTTATTTTTTCTTTGACAGTTTCACTGTTTGAAATAAAATATTTTTTAGATTTGTCTATATATTTAGTATTCTTTTCTAAAAAAGTTCCATCAAGTATAAAGCAGAAAAATGTATTTTCGTCTTGGTTCATATTCATTAAATTTGTATAAATTCCAACTTCTTCTACTACATTTCCTTGATGTCCTCCTTCGTTTTGAGCGCCCTTTAATACAAAATATAAAGTGTAGACTTTATCTTGATAACCAATATCAAGATAAGCGTCAAAAGTTTTACTATCATAAACAGGATTATACATATTATATGTTCGTTCACATATTTTTCCCTTTCTATCAAGATAAAATCTGTGTCCATGTTTTTTAGTTTCTTTTAGTTGTAAACTAATATGAGAAAATTCTAATCTTTTATTATTAACGATAGTTTCCAAGTTTCTTAATTGACATTTTTCAATATTGCTATCTCTTTTATTTTTGCTAAAATCTGCCAATGCATTAACCACGTCAATAGAAGTATTATGGGATAATTGAGATTCTTGAAAAAATATTTTTTCATCAAACAGTGTTGGCTCGTTTATGTTCTCTTTCATATTTTGTTTTTTCTAAACCATACCTGCTCCGGTAAATTCTGAGGCTGTAATACCTTTAGCTGCCATGTGTTTTTTATATTCTTCCATGTATTTTTCCCTTAGCTTCAGAGCATATGCTTTTTTCTTGTCAAGGAAATCATAGTGTTCCCTAACTCTCTGATTGGCATCCGTACAAGGTACAGGCTTGTTCTTTTTTACATGCTTTCTGTGTGTCATTTTATCTTAAATTTTAGTTTGGCAAATTTGTTTCTTTATCTTCTCGGAAAAGTTCCTCATTCAATTCCGACTTCGCTGCGTAATAATCGGTAAGATATGGCGGTTTTATAAAATAAGGCCTTATACACCAATAATTACAACTTTTTTTCTCTTTATTACAGGAATTATAGTATCCTGTTTCGCTCATGGCTTTTTTCAAATTATTACCATTGTGTATATAATTCAATATTCCCTCCCAATAACTGTCATCATCAGCATAACCTTTTTCTTTATCAAGAGGTGCGTAAAGGATTAATGTAAAAGCCAATCCAAAAAATACTATGGTAAATTGTGGTGGGAATTCAAATCTGATATCATTATATTTCCATTTCCAAATCACATCATAGTCAAAAATATAAAAACTTAACCAAATAGGCAACTGATATGTTGGTTTAAATATTTTGGAAAATATAGGATGTTCTTTTTTGAAAGTTTCCGTCCATTTATATTTAGTAGAAAACCACGTGGAATCACTTGTATCTATATAAGCAATGCCTAACCTAAATAGTCTATATAAATAAAGCATTGGGCCTCTACGCCATACAGGAAGCCCTGACGTATTACGCCATCTACCAAACTCCAATTTAAGTTGTGGCTTTACAAAAATATTCTTCGCTTTATTATATGTCTTGTATAATTTAAACATAAATTCTAAAAAATAATAAAAAAGAAAATATGACAGGTTGCGCCAAAAATTTATATTTTAAACCGTTGTAAATTTTCCACTTACACAGGAATTTAACCTGATGCCTGCCTAACTCTATAGATGTACATCTAACCATAGAGACATATTTTCTTTTGCTTGTTGAGGAACAGAGATTCGAACTCTGACTAGGAGAACCAAAATCTCCTGTGCTGCCATTACACCATTCCTCAATAAACGCATACCTATATTTAGGCTATATAGATATGCTTCACCTACTTTTGCTCGTTTACGTCAAGCCAAGCTCGGCAACTCTCTAAGGAATATATTATTTCAGTATTCCAAACGATGATAGATCACTGACGAGTTCCTATCAACATAAACTCGGTTTGTATCACAACTTAGCATTAATTCTTTTCCCTTAATGCGGGGCGCCTATTTTTTTTGATTCTCAATCTTGCTTTGTAAAGATACAAGTTTTTTTCTATTTATGGAGCCTATTCCATTCATCCTCTAAAATTTCTCTATTAGTATTTTTTTTTCGTGGATATGATAACATATTTAACCATATTGGCACATTATCTACCATATATTTATAATATTTAGAGCTTTTACCAATATGTTTAACTTTTAATGGCTCACCTGTTTCAATGCTAAAAGTCACCTCCCAATCCTCAGGCCCCTTAACGTGAAAATGCGGAGGGTTATGATCATTGCTCCACATTATAATATTGAACTTGTTTGGAGGAAATGGGGAATTCATAGGATCTTTTAGATTCATTTTAGCCATTTCATTGAGAGGCTCCCTATGAATTTCGAGATCTAAAATTTCCAATAATTTTTCAGGCGTTTTACGCAAAAGTTCAACACTATGTTCCCGTATGTATTCGTTTAATTCCCCTACGGTGAAGGTATAAACTTTTTCCATTTTAGAAATTTTTAGCCTTAGCCATCTTCTTTTCAAGCCTTCGAGCTTTAGCTTCTTCCTTCTCTTTCTTCTTCTCATCGGCAATCTGCTGAATAGTAAGAACTGCAAGTTCTTCCTTCTGAACAGCCACATTCTTATACTTATGATACATTTCTCTATTGATTGAGAGTTCAGGCTTGGTAATAACAACTTTGTCCTTTTCTGAATCATAAGAGATTTGGCTAAGGAGGGATTCAATCCAATAGTCCTGTGTTTCCGGATCTACCTTGTCAAAAAGATCCTCGTACAATGCTACGCAAACAAGGAACGGATCATTAGTAAAAAGGGTTACAAGGTCATTACCCTTCAATACTTCTCCATAGGTTTTACATTTTTTAATTCTTACGGCTTCTACTGAAATGCCCTGTGCTTTCAAACCACGGCTGATAGCCATGTCCTTGACCTTCTTTTCCAAATCAGTGTCAAGATCTCTAACGTATTTTCCCATAATTAAATTGAATTTTTGCAAAGATACATTTTATTTTTGAAACTAAAAAATATTTCAAGGTGGCGGTTTTTTGCTATACACTAAGATCCTGAAAACCATATAATTGAAAATAAAATTTTAAAATAATTAATTTTAATTTTATATTGATCGATCCCTGGTTTTAAGTACCTAAGGTGTAGGATTTTGTAGAAAACGAGGAAATTTCGCCTTTTATAAAAAAAAGATGTATATTTGGCGAAAACAATTTAAAAATGGAACAAAAAAAAAGAAAAATTTAGTTGGTCAAACCGTGAAGGTTGCATTACTTGTGTAGGAGAAACATTTGAAACATTAGATGCAGGTTATTATAATTTCTATCAGTCGCCTTCCATAGGGCTTTATTTTCTGAAGGCTCGTGTTGAAACAAATAAACTATTTCCTTTGCCAAATGAATCGACGAATGTAATTTTGAATGATATTCAGAAATTTTGGTCTTTAGAAAAAACATATAAGAAATATGGTAGAGTGTATAGAAGGAATTACCTTATCTATTCAGCACCCGGTACAGGAAAGACATCCCTTATAAAATTAATGTGTAAGGATTTGATCGAAAAATATAATGGCATTGTACTGACAATATCAAATATGGATCATTTGCAATTGTACCCAGACGCGCTTAGGGCAATACGTGATGTTGAGCCTGAGAGGAAAATCATTACCATCATTGAAGATTTGGATGCTTTCACAGATGAGGACAATACATATGGCAATCCTGTAAATTCTTTGCTGCTGAACATTCTTGACGGTTCTCAAACATTAAGTAATGTGGTAACTATCGCAACAACCAATTATATCGAAAAAATTGCAGGACGTTATAAGAACAGACCTTCAAGATTCGACTTGGTTATGGAGTTTCCTTTGCCTAACAGCGAAAACCGTAGAATGTTTATTGAAAAAACAGTCCTTCCTGAGGATATCAAGAAAATTAATCTCGACGAATGGGTCAAGAAAACTGAAGGATTTAGCATTGACCATATCAACGAATTAATATTACTTTATTTTGTCTTTGGACATACGGAAGAGGAATCATTTGCCCGTGTAAAGAAAATGGCCGAGAATAATGATACCTTAGTAAACGAGACTTCAACAAAGAAGAAAGTTATCGGTTTTAAAAAAATGCAATCAGTATGCGAAGATAATCCTATAGGAGAGCCTTTGAAACCTTCGAAATATTAATTTTTTCAGTATTTTTAACAAAAATTTAAGGAATGGCTTATAGTTTAAAATTTATCAACGATGATGCCTATCTTTTCAATGAAACAGATATTGCAATGCTAACTATGGACGAAGAAGATTCTGTTGAAGTTGATGAGAACGATTCCGAATGCAAAAAATTGGATAACTCTAATATTATCAGAAATATCTCATTTGATCAATCGGAGATTCTTCATAACATTATGCATTTGTATAATAATGATGAACCGTTTGATTGCGATATGACAGCATCGGAATTAAAATTTTACCAAAAGGTAAAGGGCAATAAATATGTAATTCCCGAGCCTAAGATTTTATTTGATGTGTTTCCTAAGGAGGAAAAAATTAAAAAGATCGAACCTTTCGGAAGATTACCGCTTGAAGATAATAGTATTGGTAGTATTGTGGTTGATTTACCATTTGTCATAAGTCCAAAAGCATGTAAAAGTGTTCGTGAAGGAAAAAAAGGCGCTAACCTAATATCAAACCGCTTTAGTAGTTTCTATCCTGCTGAAGAATTGATAGAAACCATTTATTGGTTTATTAAGGAATGCTATAGGGTAGTGAAGGAAAATGGAATTGTTGTTTGGAAAATGCAGTCCACCGTTTCAGGAGGGAGACAGGTATGGGCAAGTTATTTTTCATTTCTTGCTGCGCAGAAGATTGGCTTTTATGTTAAGGATGAATTTATACTGCAATCCAAAAGCCGTTTGATATCAGCAAGTAAAATTAAGAAACAGCAACATGCCCGTAAATATACTTCTACATTTTATGTGTTTCAAAAAGATAAAAAATTGTTTGAAAAGAATTCGTTATTTAAATGGTTAGAGATGTGCGAGGAGCAGGATAAAAATGGGGAATTGGAGGGCAAAAAATGGCCTTTGAAATAAATTATTCAAAATACATACAGTATGGATTATCAATTAAAGAGTAAAGAACACTATGAAAAAAATAAAAAAATTTTCAATAATTTGTATAATGATATAACAAAACGTTATGTTAACAGGGCAAAATTAGGCTGTTGCAGTTATCTTTGCCATAGATTTCGGCCGACAGATTATCAGGATTTCCTAAATCAATATCTCGAATCAGGTAAAGAGTCAAAATTCAATTATACGACGCTGAAAGGTGATTATTATAAAGGACGTACATTAGAAGAGCTAAAGGCCATAGCGGAAGACTATTGTAAAACAATTAAAGTTCCTGACATTACATTTGAAATGTGTTTTGATGATATCATAAATCATTGCATAATTGAAACATTTGATGGACAAGAAGTTGAAAGGGAAGTTTGCAAAATAATAACAGAAACAAACAATTATCAAGTACATCAGGAAGAAGACGATTTTGACGCAGAGATGGGTGTAGATATTACTGTTGTTGATAATGAGGGCAAAATCACTAACTTTATCCAAATAAAGCCAATCAGTACGTTTATTGGCAATAGAAATTTTTCCCTAAAAACAGATAGGGCTAATTTCTATATGAAGCAAGTAAAACTTGACAATTATTTGGATATGGCCGAAAGGAGTGAAGATAAACGACTTATTGAATATATGATATATGATAAGACCGAATATCATTTGACAGGTAGGCTGAAATTTCTACAGAATAAGAAAAATAATTCTTTCAGGTTCCATCTTAATGAATTATGTGACACAAGAGGCAACAGCCTGCTAAAATATAATGAATTATCATTTGCAAGTCTCAAATAATTTTATTAACTTTGCTGCATAAACAAGAAAATTTATGCGTTATCAAGGAAGTAAAAAAAGAATGGTGAATGTTCTCAAGGCTTTGATTGAAAAAAATCTAAACCTTGGGGACTTTTATTTTGAACCGTTTGCAGGCGGAATGAATGTGGTGTCTGAAATTGATTGGGAAAATAAAATAGCCAATGACATCAACGGCTACATAATAGCACTGTGGCAAAACATACAGAGAGGGAAATTTTCCAAGAAAATGTGGGATTTTTGTAAGAATCTTACAAAAGAGCAGTATAATGAAATAAGGGAATCGTATAGGACAGATGAAGCTTTCAGAAAAAAATATGCCGCGTTAATTGGCTATATAGGAATGGCGTGTTCCTATGGCGGCGGTTGGTGGGCAGGTTATGCTAACTTTAACCCCAAGAAAAATGAAAACCATATACTTGAGGCCTATAATGGAATGCAGGCACAGATAAACAAATTCAAACATATGAATGCCCTTCAGACAGTTTTCACAAATAGTGAATATGACAAGGTATTGCCAAAGTTTCCACACGAAAAAGGGCTCATATATTGCGATCCTCCATATGCCAATACAAGAAAATATGCAAACGATTTTGATAATGAAAAATTTTGGAAATGGGCTGAGGGTGAAGTAAAAAAAGGAAACAAGGTAATCGTATCAGAATATACGGCACCTAAGGATTGGGTTTGTATTTGGAGTAAGAATATGCAGGACGGAATGAATAGTGACAGTACAAGACGCAAGGTAGAAAAGATATTTGTACATAAGAGTCAGAAAAAAATAATAAAGATTTAATTTTTAAAAAAAATGAAAGATATCTTAGATTTGAAAGAAAGTTTGGAGGACGCACGAATATTTCAGGACTTTGGAATTGAGCCTGCGTTTTCAATATATGACGGAGGAGGAATCAAAAAACTTATGGAGATTTCCTCTATAAGAGAAAAATATTTTCCTAAGTCATTGAGCAAGGATATTTTATTGCTGAGCGGAGACGAATTCCCACTATACAACAAAAACACTGAAGACATAAATGAGGGACTGATTGAAACATATCCTATTCAGCCTATTATAAATGAAGTAATAGAAAAGACAGGTTTAGGACAAAATAGGTTTCATTGTTCGTTAGTTGATAAAGAATCAGGAATTGCTGAAATAGTCAAGGTTATAATTTTTGTAATAGAGGAAACTGAAAATTTGCTAAAGGTTATAAAAAACACCATGGAAAAAGGTGGATATTTTAGCGGAGGAAAACAGGAGTTTCGTGTTGGAAATTATGTAGGGCATCAATATTTTTTCCGTCCAAAATTCCCCAAAACAACAGTCAACGATTTGCCAAGATATTTGTACCATATAACAGATGAATATAGTGCAAGAAAAATTAAGAAAAATGGATTCTATCCGCGAAACAAAAATGAAAGAGGCTACGTCTATCCTGACAGAGTACACTTTTTTACAACATATAATATTGAACGAATGCTCCAATATGCTTTAATAGCCTTAAAAGGTGTTAGAGTTGGTAAAAAAGAAAAGAAACCAATATATACAATATTTCAGATTGATACAACAAAAATACCGAATGTGACATTTTATAAGGACTTTGATTTCAATCCTAATAGTACGGAAGGCATCTTCACCTATAGCTATATAACTCCTAAAGCTATTTCAAAAGAACAGACTATTGATTTAGAACAGATGCTATCGAAATAATTTTTGTATTTTTAAGGTATAAAACAATAATTTAGATTATGGATCAGAACATTATTATTATTAAAAACTACGCCGCGTATTTGGAAAGATTGAAAAAGTATCTTGGCGAGGATACTGCAGCAAAACTTGTCGAAACTCTCGGTGGTGATGACAAGGTTATGAATGCCACTTTCTATAACATGGAAAAGAGTGGGCTTGCCTATAATGGTAGTTTGGTAGTGGCTATTTTTGACGTTATCCGTTTTGCACTTGGGATTAACGCTTTGCTTCCTGAGGATAGGCAGGCAAAGCAGGAAAGCATCATTAAGGTTGGACTTCTTCAACACATTGCAAAGGTTAATATGTTTGAGGATTCCGAGGCATGGCAGAAGAAAAACGGTACGATTTATAAGTACGCACAGCAGAGAGGAGCTTTGCGTTGTGGAGAAAGATCTACTTTTATAGCATCAGAGATAGGAATCCACTTTACGGTAGACGAGTTTGAAGCCATGAAGAGTATAGATAAGGATACTGTCGTTGATGACTATGCAATTTATTATTCAACAACATTGTCAACCATTATGAGGCAGGCAAATGAATTGGTATCATTAAAACACCGAACAGCAACATGTTAGACAAGGACAAAATTTGTGCAGCAATCATTGTCAAGGATGAGACCGACTATTTGAAAGAATGGTTGGATTATCACCTTGGCATTGGTTTTGATAAAATCTTTCTTGCAATTAATGACGATGAGGGTTTAAGCAAATATCCATATTTGAAGGATTATGAAGACTATCTTGTAATTTACAATTTGGCAGGTTGCGAGGCTATGCAAAAACCATTCTATAATAGTATTATAAACAATGAGGATTATAAATGGTGTGCATTTATTGATACTGACGAGTTTATCTCCTTCAGAAAAGATTCAGGATTTACCAATATCAAAGATTTTCTGAACAGTGTACCTGCAGAAGTTGAAGCATATAAGTTGAATTGGGAGCTGTATGGTGATGATGGACAAGTTTATTATGAAGAGCGTCCTGTTTTGGAAAGATTTACAAAGCCACTACCTCCCATCTATAATACCTACAAATTTGAGGAGCAGTGCCACACAAAAACCATATTGCGTAAAATAGATACAAAGCCGGGACAAATTAAATTTATAGCTAACCCTCATGTTGTAGTAGGTTGTAATTATTATCTAACAAACGGGGAACCTACAGATGCACTACCATTTAATTTCGAACCTGAAAAATCGGTAGTATACATCAAGCATTTTTATACTAAGACTATTGAAGAATGGGTAAAACATAAATTAGGCAGAAGTTATGCTGATTATGAAAGGTCAGAAAACATTGACTATTACCCAATATCAACATTTTTCAAGTACAATGAATGTACCCCCGAAAAATTAAAATTTTTAAAAGAACATGAAATCGAATATCCTAAACAATCAAAAGATAAACAGTAATGTAGATATTTTTGTCTATAGCCACAAGCCTTTCGTGCCGTTGGTGAAAAATCATGTCTATAAAGTACTGACAAACAGCCATGCGGAACCATGCGAGTTTAATACTGACCTTGCAATATATAGGGACTATGACGGCGATAACATCAGTGATAAAAATTTGATGTTCAATGAATATTCAGGCTTCTATTGGCTTTGGAAAAATTATCCTCTTAAGGATTATATAGGTATGAATCATTATAGCCGTTATTATGCCTGTCTTGACAACGTACCTGACATTGATGAAATTTTTAAAACAAAAAAGATTGTTCTAAATGACCCCGTAAGGCTTAATTGGCTCGGAAAAACATACAATAACAGGACATGGTATGAAGAATGGCATAATGTCAAGGATTTTGACTTGCTGAAAGAAATCATGCAGGATTTATTCCCTGAATATATGGACGGATGGGAAAAAATGGAAAAGGCCGACTATTGCTATAATTCCTCGATGTTCATTATGAAAAAAGAGGATTTTCTTAAATATTGTGATTTTATTTTCCCTATTCTGCAGGAAATACGTATCCGCAGAGGTTTCTACGAAAATGATGATTGTAGAAAATGGGTTGAATCTCATAAGGAGGATTATATTAGGGATAGGCATTCATACTATAATGTAGAAATGCAGTCAAGAATCATAGGCTACCTTGCAGAAAGAGCTATGAATGCATATATGATGCACAATGGCGAAGAATCATTTGAGAATAAGGCATATATAATGAAGTGGGGAAACGTTAAAAAATGATTAAATACACAACATCAATGATAACATTTGCTGAGATACCTGATGAAATTTGTCTATCATTCAATATCAGCAACTGTCAAAACAATTGCATCGGTTGCCATTCGGCCGAATTGAGGCAAGACATAGGAACAGAACTTAGTTCTGAATTATTGTCAGAATTAATTTCAAAAAATAATGGTATTACCTGCGTTTTATTTCTTGGGGAAGGCAAGGATCAGAAAACATTAATATCTCTTGCGGAAACTGTCAAAAAGGCAGGATTAAAAGTAGCATTGTATTCAGGACGATTGATTGAAGAGATAGAAGATTGTCTATGGGAAACATTTGACTATATCAAAGCAGGACCGTACATTGAGGAATTTGGGCCCTTGAATAAAGAGACAACAAATCAAAGACTCTTTAAGATTAAAAAAGAAAAAGGTAATTTAGAAAAAGAAGATATAACATTTAAATTTTGGAAAAAAAATGGAGAAATTTATTAATACATTAATTATTGTAATGGTTTATTTAGTGACATTGCTATTTGTTGTATTATTGTTGTCATGGCCATTTCAACTTTTATGGAATTGGCTAATGCCTACGATATTTGGGCTGACTAAGATTACTATTTTACAGGCTGCAGGACTTTTGCTCTTGTCGGGCTTTATTTTTAAAGACAAGGTACAGACCAAGAACAATGAATAGAAATATTTTTGTATTTTTAAAACATAAAATTTTAAGTAACATATGGAAGTAAAAGTTGTAAACAAATCAAATCACAGGTTGCCTGAATATCAAACAGCAGGAGCTGCAGGAATGGATTTAAAGGCTGATATTTCAGAGCCTATAGTACTAAAACCGGGAGAAGTACAAGTAATTCCTACAGGTTTATATATAGCAATACCAGAGGGATATGAAATACAGGTGCGTTCACGTAGTGGATTGGCAGCAAAAAATTTCATTTTTTGTTTAAACTCTCCTGGGACGTTGGACGCTGATTGGAGAGGAAATACAGGAGTTATTTTGGCTAATTTCGGTAAAAATAATTTTGTGGTAAACCCTGGTGACAGGATCGCTCAGGCTGTTCTTAATAAGATAGAGAAAATTGAATGGAATGAGGTTGCTGAGCTTGATGAAACTGAGCGAGGCGAAGGCGGATTTGGGCATACAGGAAAATAAAAATCTTAACATATAATAAATGGCGGAATTTATAAAACCAAGTTTTGAAATAATTTTACAGGATGATAAAGATGCTGTAGGCTATCAGAGGCATATAGAAAAAATTGGTAGATTGTGTTATAAGTCGGGAGATAAGATTACGGAACAATCTTATGAGGGATTTATAGACAGGATGATTAAGAGTAAGCATTGTTATACGGGAAACTCTCAAGTATTAACAGAAAAGGGATGGATTTCTTGGAATGCTTATGATGGGGAGAAAGTAGCTGTAGTAAACAATAGTGGGTACTATATAGGATTTGAAACGCCTATTAGGGTTATTAAACATTCTTATACTGGTAATTTCTATTATTATCCTTCATTAGGACTTGAAGTAACTGATGGACATAGAATGTATGGATTATTTAGGGAAGGCAAAAATGATTTCTATAATAGTAATTTATATGGAACTTTTGTTTGTGGAAGTCCATACAAGGATAATAATGGAAGGAAGAAAACACTTGGGGAGAGAATGTTTAAGGTGCCTAAGCATTGTAATATACCAATATATACTAATCCATTTTATGAGTTAGTAGGATTTTGGTTGGGAGATGGTTGCTATCAGCCTCAGACTATAAATAAGTTGGTATTTCATTTGAAGAAAGATAGGAAAATAAAGTATCTTCAGGGTTTGTGTAATGAGTTGGGTTATACTTTAGAAAAAGGTAAGAGTAACTACTATAAGGTATGTAGCCCTCAGATAGGAGCGAAATTTACCAATCTATTTTATAATAATGGCAAGTATATCCCTAATATGTATATGGCAGAAAATCCTGTAGCAATTAGGTCAATTATCCTTGGCCTAATAAATTCAGATGGCAGCATAGGGGTTAATACTAAAACTATTACTTTTACCACTACCAGTTGGTCAATTATACAGTGGATTGACAATGTTGCTGCTATAGGAGGATTTACCACCTCTTTTAGAGGTATATGTCATGAAACGCCTAAACATAATCCTGCATATAAAATATTTATACTTGACACTGATTATACTATAAATAATGATAGTAGAAATCCAGATTCTAAAGTAAGAATAACTAAAAAAACAGAGGATGTTTATTGCGTAACTGTATCTACTGGGCTTATTATAGTAAAAGGAGATAATGGAGTTACTTCTATTTGCGGAAATTGTGCAATGTTGGAGCATGGTACGATTTATTTAAAGTTCCCTATTGAGAATGGTTTGATATTGGGGCATTATCTTCATAACAATTATTCAAAATGCATAATTTCAAATAGCATCGCATATATTACAACCAATTATCGTGTTATTGTAGAAAATAAATATCAGGATGATTTGCAATATCAATGTGAGCCTACCGAATATCACGAGAGAAGGTATTCAGTAAAATTCACAATGGATAGGATAGGCAGTCAGAGTGTATGTAGACATAGGGTGTTTTCATTTGCACAGGAGTCGACAAGATTCTGCAATTACAGCAAGAATAAATTTGGTTCGCATGTTAAAATTTCGGTACCATCATGGATAAAGGAAACTGATTATTCTGAGGAAAGACAGGCTGAGATGGAAAAGAGGATTGAAAAGATATTAAGGCCGAAAACATTTTGGGAGAAGATAAAATCCTTGTTTAAAAAGGAGAAATATCTTGATAAAGATGCTACGGATGCAGATTGGTGGCTTCTTGCCAACATGATGAGTGAAAAGGCTTATATGAGCCTGACTGAAGCATATAAATGGTCTGCTCAGCAGGCGAGGTCAGTTTTGCCGTGTGATCTTAATACTGAGATTGTAATGACAGGTTTTGCGAGTGATTGGATTCATTTCTTTAATTTAAGAAGCCTTGGATCGACAGGCGCTCCGCATCCTGACATTAAGGTAATAGCCGATGAGCTGAAAGAAGAATTCATCAAAAGAGGCTTTATTCTCGAAAATCAGTTAGGGAAAGAGTAGCAACAGAGAGATAAGCGAGAAAACTTTGTTTTCTCGTTTATTTTTTATATATTTGCAGCGAATTGAAAATTAAAATTTTATGGAAATTAAATTTAACGAACAGGTGGCGATAAAGTCACAAAGAACAGTTGTAAATGTATTAAAAAATGTACAATACACATTTTTGCCTATTAGCAAGTATGACAATAATTTTTTTTATTGTATAATTCATTGTGAAGAAAAGGAAAGTGCATTTTTTCAATGGTTGAGAGAACATGCAAAATGGCTTGCGCCTAAGCCGAGAAATGAGTATGTAGATTATCGTTTGAAACTTAGCTTCCGGAATTGTATCGATCTTTATGTGGATGAACCAATGGTATTCAGTCGACAAGAAGTAAAAAACATTGTTGCGGATGTACCTGAAAATTATATAGGAGAGGAGGTCCTTTAGATATTATGCCAATTTCTTACATTGTGGCATTGCTTGCCACATTATGCCTTATTATTTATTACATTTTCGGAACTGAAGAGAAAATGTGGCAGATTAATTGCGAAGCAATAATCCATGGCGCATGTGCCTTTTCATGGTTTTCCATACTTTTTGGGCGTTCATGGGTCTCCCTGATAATATCAGGTATCTTAGGATGTGCTGTAGGTTTCCTGTCATTTATTTTTATAATGTCAAAGCAAAAGGATAAAGCAGTAAAAACGAGCAAAGTTACTGAAAACACGGAGGATATAGAAAATGAACTTATTGGGCAACAAGGAAAGATTATTACAAAAACTATGGAAAATGATTCTTATCTTGGTAGTTTATTTCACTCAAATAAATTGATCGTTGTTGCGTTTGAAGATGATGGGACGGTAAGTAATGGGGACATTTTTGAAATAACAAAAATTAAAGGATATGACATTTGTGCCAAGATTATTAAAAAAAATGGCAAATAAAATAATTTGGCACATAATTTGTAATAATAACAAAGAAATTAAAAAAATTAAGACATGTTTAGTAGATTATTTGATGATTTAATCATGACAGCTTCTTTAGCAGAAGAACTTGCAAATTTTAATGCTTTTAGCAGACGAGAAAAGGATACACCGAAGGAAGGAGAGAGAACAAGTTATCATTATAAGGAATGGAAAGACGGAAAGCCTGTTTTTGAACGTAGTGTAGAGTGGAAAGACGGGAAGAAAGAAACTGATTCACGCATCGACTATATGGCAGGAATCAAAGACAAAACAAAGGAAATGTCAAAAGCGGCTGAAGCATCAAAAAAGGCTGAAACTCCAAAAGAAACTATTGATGCCAAAGATGCAAAGATTAAAGAGCTTGAGCAACAGATTGAGGCACTGACTAACGAAAAGAAGGAATTAATCCGTAAGAACGCGGACTATATCACAAAATTAGCCAAGATTAAAAATCTGTTTTAGGAATAGAGAATAATTATTCTATTTTTTAAAAACCATAAGATTTTGTTCTTATGGTTTTTTTTCGTATATTTGCAGAAAAGAAAAAGAATATGGTTGATTATAACGTATGGTTTACATCTGATTTGCATTTATGTCATCGCAACATTTGTAAATACACCGACAGAATTAACAGGATGGGGTTGGATCCTGATCATCCCAACTTGGATCAAATGAATGAATGGATTATAGATAAATGGAATAGTAAGGTTCAAAAAAACGACATCGTTTACATGCTAGGCGACTTTTCATTTATCAACACAGACATAACACGCAAACTTCTTGAAAAATTGAAAGGAAAAAAACACCTTATATGGGGTAATCATGACAAGTCGTTGAAAGGTTTGGAAAATTATTTTGAATCCTGTTCGGATATTAAAGAGCCGATATTCAAGCAGAGTTGTTTCCCGTTCCTGCAAGAAGATGTAGTGGCTGTCCTTTGCCATTATCCGATACTTGCATGGGATAGAAGGAATTATGGTTCTATAATGCTTCATGGGCATTCGCACGGAAACCTTGATGAATATAATGATCAATCGAAAGAGTTGCGTGTAGATATTGGGCTTGATGGAAAATTGGCTGATTATGATATGGTAAGTCTTGAACAGGTTTATAACCACATGAAAAAGATAAGCGAGGGCAAACTCTTCAAAGATTATATTAAGGAGCATATAGAGGCTACAGGCATGAGAGGCTAAAAAAATGACAAATTTAAAAAAAAGAGGAAAAAATGAAAGAATATCAGAAAAGAATGGTAGAGGAATACAAAGAGCTCAACACCAAAATTGACAAATTGAGAGCTTTTCTTGCAACGAAAGAAGATACACTTAGTGTGGAACAGTTTAAGCTCATGAAAAGCCAATTATATTCAATGTTGACTTATAGTTCAATATTGCTAATGCGATTAAATTTAGAAAATATCCCTTTCGCCAAAAATATATTTTAATTTGTTATGGTTAATGATAAGACTTATTACAAGCTATTACGCTCCGACGATTATATGTTGAGATGTATAAATGAATGTCTTGACAAGATGTATCGTCTTTCGGAGCCGCCTATAACATTAGATGAGCTTAAGGAGCAAGAGAAAAAACAGACTCCTGAAAAACGCAAAAAGGAGCCCACGTATGAACAGCATTACCTGCCAGAAGAAGTTTATATTGAAATCATGCGCATATATGCAAATATATATGGGTTTGATTCAAATTGGGAAGAGAATGTTGAACTTCTATGTAATGATCTTTTTAATGGCGGTAGAAAAGAGGCTTATAAAAAGGATGCTGAAGGAAAAATACGGAAGACATATGAAAGCACGCTAAAACTTGCTGATGTAATTGGTGAAGAAGAAGCCGAAAAGGTTAAATCTATAATAGAAAATATTAAAAATTATTATAAATTTGATTATAGATATCAGCAGTTTTCCTTTAATGTCATGAATTTTGCACCGACAAGCAATAGGGATATTGTTGAAAAGTATTGGAGAGAGCACGGAAGTCCTGATTTTACAATAAATGAGGATAAATGGTTTAAAGAAGACGACGAGGATGATTATGGAAACGGATATTGAACAAGATTTGAGTAAGGTATACATGCCATTCAAATTGTGGGAACTTTTAAAATACGAGGTGCGATATAGAGGAGACACAAAAGAGTTCCCAAACGAAAAGGCTGCTATTGATGCGGCTGTAGGCGAAATGGACCCACAGGATATATTTGGAAGGGCGTTGATTTTTGAGGTAAGGCAAAACCCTTATTATTCTGACGAGACGGAAGCAATGCTGATAGGCACTGTTAATTATTTTGGCGAAATGGTCTATTGCTAAAAAATAAAATATAAAACAATTTTGAAATATATGGAAGAAAAAATTAATAATGCTAATTATGTTCATGTAGAGTATAAGGATGAACCAAAAAAGCCATTGGGTTTTTATGCATCAAAATCTTGTACGTTGAAAACATCTGACGATGAATATGATAAAATGGAAGAATGTGAAAATATTGATGACCATATTGAGGAAGCATTGAAAGAGAGAAAAAGAGAAGAGGAAAAGGTAAATCATCCTAATTACTATAACAGGTATAGTGTAGAGGTTATTGAAATGGCACGTAGAATTTGGGGTGATGAAGCCATGAAGACTGCTGCTGAAATCACAGCATTCATCTATAGAATGAGAGCAGGGGTTAAGCCTGATAATCCAATAAGTCAGGATTTGGCTAAAGAAGATTTCTGGTTGAATTATGCCAAGAAAATTAATATCTAAAAAAACAATTTAGGCTGTAGTTTTTCTTACAGCCTTTTTATTTATTCGTACTCTGAATTTTCGTTATCGTCTTTGTTTATCCGTTTTATAGATTTGGTACATTTTTCAATCGTCGTAAAACCTGATTGTGCACCTGCGAGGCTTGCAAAAACATAGACAAATGCTTCCATGCAATTATAACCAAATGCAGAGAGAATGGCTAAGACAACCAACATGATAAGGCAGAGCAACATGCACAACCTCTTGCTTGAGATTGTATTTGTCTCTCCGTCAGCTAAAAGTTTCATCCAAAAACTTTTTTCCTTTTTATTTGATGGTTTTTGTTTAGCCATATAAAAAAATTTGTAGATTTATTATAAATAGTTAGAAAAATGACAATAGAAGAAATTAGAAAAAATTGTAAAGTAGGATGGCATTTGAATCCTAATGAGAAAGCCGTCAACGGAATTCTGAAAGGAATCAACAGAAATGACGGTAATTGTCCATGCAATAATGACAGCATTGATAAGAAATGCCCATGTTCGAACTATAGGGAAAAAGATCATTGCCGTTGTCATCTTTATCTGAAAGACAAGGAATAACTACAATAAAGCACTTTGTAGAGCAATTGAAGACGAATGGCTGCGTAGGCAAGATTTGGCGTTTTGAAAAATTTTTATTATATTTGAGCCAAGATAAATAAAATTATGAAGTTTGAAAATTTAAAAGAGAAGTGCGAGTATTACAGAAGCCTTACTGATTATAAGGTTTTACCTAATTCTAATCTTATCATAATGCTTGATGGGCACAGTTTCAGTAAGAAGGTCAAAAATGCCTTTAAACGCCCTTTTGACGAGGTTTTTATTGATACAATGAATAAGACAGCACAATATTTATGCGAGTCGATTCAAGGGGCTAAAATTGCCTATGTGCAGTCAGATGAAATTAGCATTCTTATTACCGACTATGATACGCCGATGACCGATTCCTATTTTGGTTATAGGCTTTGTAAAATTCAATCTATCGCGGCAGGCATGGCATCAGCATATTTCACTAAATTGATGATTGGAAATATCATTAGGGAAAAAGTAGCCGAAGCTGACAGAAGCAGGAAAGACAATTACGGAAAGTTTATGCAAGAGATGTCAATGTTTGATTTTAAATGTAAAGGCGTGACGTTGCCGAATGATATCAATGCACAAACATGGGCACTCCATTATGGAATTACAAGTGATGGTGAAGGTAGGAAGGAAATTGATTTCGGAAAAATCGTGGATAATGCGCCGCTGTATGATTTCGACTGCAAGGCATGGGTAGTTCCAAATGAAAACGAGGCCTATGCGTGGTTTTTATACAGACAGATTGATTGTGTCCGAAATTCAAGACAGCAGGCAGCACAGGCATACTTGCCGCACAAAAAACTGATGGGGCTTAGTGCGGAAAAACAGGTTGAACTATTAAAGGCGGAGACAGGCATTGAGTGGGAAACGGCATATGAGCAAGGCAAACGTTATGGGCGTTTCATTTATAAAGAGAATGAGCATATGAGCAAGATTTTGCCTAACGGTGAAGAGGTTGCATTTGTTAGGAACACATGGCAGACACATGATGCCGATGACCTTACAAAATGTACAGTTTCTGACTTTTTTGAATATTTTAGGAATAATGAGAATAAGAAATAAGCCGACAAAAAGTTGGATGGAAAAATCAAAATTTGAGATAGAACACGAAGAAGAAAACTTAGTCAAGAAAAAGAAAATTCTTGAGCTTCTTCGTTATCTTGAGGAAAACAATATAAGTCAAGAAAAGTTTGCTGAGGAAATAGGTATTTCTGTGGAAGATGCAGGCAGGATTTTTCATGGACAAGATTTGAATGATTTAAATATGGAAAAAATATGGAAATTCCTGAACAAATAGAAAAGTCCTGTATGAGGAAAAAAATGATTATGAATCTGGAGCAACTTTCGGATATAATTGAAAACACAATAGGAAAAATATGTGGCGAGATTGGTGTGGAATATAATCCTGACTCATCTACAACCAAGAAAATCATAAAGGATGCTATAATTTGTGCCACTTCAGAAGCCGGCTTGCTCAGAGAGATGGCATGCGACAAGAAGACATATAAGCAAAATGCTCTGAACCTGACATGGCAGATTATTGAAAATTGGTGCCTATGCTATTATTGTGTTATGCTTTCGCCGCACAATATCAATTATAGACATTGGAAAACAGAGCTTATTGCACACTTGAGCGGAATAAAGAGGCTAAGTTTAAAGAAAGGTTGTGGAGATAAGCAGAAGATACTCTCTAAATTGTGGATTGAGGATTATGATCTGAATATTCCCGAGAAGATAGAATCCGTAATAGAAGGGAAGTTCTTGAAGGAAGGCATAAAAGACAAAACGGTAATTTCTTTTGTAGCAAATGCCTTTTCGGAAAAACTTGAGCCTATTATTGAACTGCTTGTAGATCCAATAGATAACCTTGACAGTTACATGGAGCGGATGTTTCCCGATTTTTAAAATTAATTTTCGTAGATTTGCGAAAACCGACAAGGGAGATTTTTATTATTTTATTTGAAAATTTTAATTTTATGGAAAACACAATTTTTACAAAATCAGAAAGTGCAAACAGCAATTATTTGGCAGCAATATGTAGAATTGGAGAGACGCATCCAATAGAGGGCGCAGATAGGATTGTTTCCACTACAGTTAATGGATATACAATGATAGTCTCAAAAGAAATGAAAGAAGGAGACATTGTTGTATATTTTCCTGTAGAGACGGCCATTTGTGAGAAATATCTTTCGGCAAACAATCTTTATGAGATAGGTCAGTTTGAAAAGAACAGCAATGTAGAGGAGGTTAAAAAGATATTGGCGGAAAGTGAGGCCTTGCCCGATGATGACACGGAAGGAAAACTTGAATGTCTGAACAAGGCTAAATCAATGTGCGGTTTCTTCAACAAATATGGCAGAGTAAGGATACTGAAACTTAAAGGAAAATATTCTGAAGGTTTTATTGCCCACACTGACACATTGGTTAAGTTTGATGAATCATTGAAAGACCTTAATTGGGAAGATTATGTCGGAACAAGTTTTGATACCGTCAATGGAGAAAAGATCTGTGAAAAATTCGTTCCCGTACTTGGAAACAGGGAAAAATCAAACGGACCGTCAGGACAATCACGATGGAGACGGACCATGAAGAAACTCAGGACGTTTAAGAGTATTATTCCCGGGGAATTTTGTTTCCACTATGAGACAGTCAAGCTTCAGTCAGAGATGGATAAGCTTTCTCCTGATGACAATGTTACCATTACACTTAAGTTTGATGGAACATCTGCAATATTGAGTAATGTAAAGTGTAAAAGGTTAGAGCTTACCATATGGGAAAAAATTATGAAATTTTTTGGAATAGCCGTTAGGGATATCGTATATGAGAATATCTATTCATCCCGAAGAGTCATAAAGAATGAAGATATTAACCCTGAAGCTTCAACAAGAGGTTTTTATGATAAAGATGTATGGACATGTTGCAATGATGTATTCGGCAAATACATTCCGAAAGGCATGACCGTTTATGGCGAAATCGTCGGCTATGAAGATGGAACAGAGCGTTTCATACAGAAGAATCATGATTATGGTTGCGAGAAAGGCAAATGGAAGTTCATGCCATACAGGATTACGACAGACTTGGCTGAAGGCGGAAAGAAAGAATGGGACGTTCTTGATGTGGATAAATGGACACACGACCTCGTGGCTGAGCATCCTGAATTGTCAGATTACATACAGTTTCTTGTCGTTCTCTACCATGGAAGGTTTGGAGACCTTTATCCTGATATTGACACAAAACAGCATTGGCATGAGAATGTCCTTGAAAGGATGAAGAATGATAAGGAGCATTTCGGAATGGAGGAAGATGAACCATTGTGCAAGAATAAAGTTCCAAGAGAGGGTATAGTCATCAGAATTGACGGGGACAAGTTTGCAAGAGCATGGAAACTGAAGACTATGAGGCATACTGCTCATGAGGGAAAGATGAATGACTCAGGCGAAGCAAACATTGAGGATATCTCTTAATTATTTTCAAAAAAGATAGGGCTGCGGTTTTCTACCACAGTCCTATTTGCGTTTTTAGTCTTCTCTTGAAAAATTGTGCCTGACAAATTCCCGTATTCTACGGAAACGATATTTCAGATTGTCAACATTAGACATTTTCAAAAGATTTTCATAAGACATACCGTTTGCATGCAGAACAAAATACTCATACATCTCCTCACCAAATTCAAGAACGATCATTCTGCTTATTTTTTCGAAATCCTCAGTAATGGTTTCAAAATCAATTTCATCGGCAACATCTTCAGGAAATTCGCTTCTTAATTTGTTACGGGAATAATTTAAATTTCTAAGGGTATTATTCTTGAATGCAGTCCAAAAATAGAACAGCATCCTATTCTTGCCCAATGAACGTTTTGAAAGCGTATCATTATATTTCAGCAGGGTATCCGAAAAAATATCTTCATCAAATATAAAACCAAAACGCATTATTTTGGTTTTGAAACTCTTTTTTATCTCATAAAATTTTTCGCCTATACATGAAAGAAAGGGATTCGCGTCGTCACTGTCCATAACGTTAGTTCTTTAGGATCCTCAATATGTCATCTTTTCCAATAAGGAGAAACTTATCGGGCAAGAACCCTTTAAGGAAATCGTTGTTTATGAACTGTTTGATATCAAATTTAATCCCGCCGTTCGCAAACTGCTCCGCATATGCATTGACGAGCATATCGGCATCAATTTCGCCGCTTGCATCCTGAAACATCTTTAAAAATCCATCAATCTTGTCGGTGTTTTTCTGAATGAGAATCTTCAATGTCGAGTTTATCATCTTGTCAACAAAATCATTGTCAGCATAATAAACATCTATCAGTTCGTTCACTGATTTTACGATTCTCAATTTAAGTTCTTCAACTTTCATAACCATTTTCATTTAAAGGGCTTTTGCCCGATTTATTTTCTCCGTTTTTTATTCTACGGTATTCGTCAAACGTGATGTTTGAATAATTCTTGACATAATCATTTATTTCATTCAGGCTTTTTCTCTGTTCCGTATCAACAGCATCTTTTGCTGATTTGATGATTTCCATCTGTCGCTCAACATTTTTTGATGCAGCAGGATTGCTGTTGATGTGCCATTTGATGCTCGCAATGAGTTCCTTCTGTATCATATCAGTCAACTCCTTATTAAGCTTTTGATATTCAACATTCTCCTGTAAAACAGCCTCCTCCGCTCCGCTCAACGTTTTCATTAACGAATCAAGATTGCCGATATAATCGGTAGCCCCCAAATCAACAGACTGTCTTTGCTGCTGCAACATCTTGTATTGCAGCATAGCATCGTTCATCTGTTTTTTGAAACCTGCATCGTCTCCGAAATTGGACGAATAACTGTTCTGCAAAAGCAAAGGATCTTGATTAAGAAAAAAATTGTTTGCCATAATAACGTAGATTTTTAATTAATGGAGGGCTGTTTTTCAAGCCCTCCTTTTTTATTTTAGTTTACTTACTTCCGCAGCAATATGTAGTCGGATAATAGCTTGAATATCCTGTTACCTCAGGGGAGTTAGGAAGTACGAGCTGTCCTTCTATCATGCGGCAAGTGCGTCTTGCAAGATTGAAGTCGGCAAGGATGGCATTCTTGTCAATTTTGCAATTGATGAGGGCATCCTGATATGGACGGATAGCCGCCATAACGTCAACTTTGCTCTGAAGCTGTGCAATCTTGTCATTGAGAACATCTTTGTCATCTCTTTCCTGCTTGTACAGTCCAAAAGATGCATCAACGATCTTCTGATTGAGAACGTCACCCATATCCCTTTGGCTTTTGTAAAGTCCGAAAGAGTTGTCGGTGTCTCTCTTGTATGCATCGAAGAATGCGTCAGACAACTGTCTTTGATTTTCGAGCCTACCTTCGTAATACTCCTTAGTCAATGCGAGATAATCCTGACATTCTTTTCTTTCAATGTAAAGGTCTTCAGGTGTCATTGAGCCTGCTTCGGTCTGAGCGTTTCCGTTTCCGCCTGCAAGGGCTTTCCATAAACCGCCGCCGAGAGTCAAAAGTCCTGCAAGTGAGGTACCAATTATCTTTATTCTTCCATTTAGTTCGCTATTCTAAATGCGTTCATTCACGAACCGCTGTGCTTTTCTCTATATGCACAGATGAGACTATATCTTCATCTCTTTTCAGAGAGTCCCCCATTTCCGCCTGCTTAGGCGTACTCCCTTTCGGGATAGTCGTTGAACCTTCATTTTTGTATTGCCATTTAAACCCCAAACAAGTATTATAATGTTTTCCGGACGGACTTACGTATGCTCTACAAACTTTAATAATTTCAGAATTTGCCTTTGGCCTATTAAAAAAACAGCCTGCTTGATGGGCACTATCGAATTCTTTAATGATTTCATTTGTAATCGGGTCTATTTGTAAAACCTTTTTACTATTTTGCTGCCCTATTTTTTGCTTAGTTTCAAGAGAATGTTTTTTACCATAGAAAGGGTTATTTTTTCCGCTCACTTGTTTTTTCACTCTTTCACGTATTTCCTTTCTTTTCTCCTCAGAAAGATTGAAATGTTTTCCTTTCATTGGAGATGGTATTCCTTTCCTTTTTGCACGTATTTTTTCTTTGGTTTCTTCCGAATGTTTATGCCCTTTAAATGGATTTGGATGGGTTTTATAATATTCCTTTAACGTTTTTATCATCCTTTGTTTTGCCTCTTCATTTAATAAAATGCCATTTAGCGATTGACCGCCTATACTTATATTATATCCATTATTAATACTATCATAGTAGCCGATATAATATGTTTCCATATAATTTAATTCTTCCATTAAAGTTTGCATATTATCATTTTCCGCTTCATATAATATTTCATATGAAAAATTAGAGGGCCCATATTTCTTCCTTGCCATATCTATTTTATTTCCGGCATAATTAGAGCATCCTAAAAATTCTTGTTTTCGTCTTGCTTCATTCATTGTTTGGCCAATATAGCATTTGCCACTTGGTGATGTATATTTATAAATAATTCCTTTCATAGTACCTATAATATCTTATATTAATAAATAGTTACTACAGGACTAATTGGTACAAAAATGCTTGGCTGCTGATTGCCTTATCTCAAGGGTTCCCAGCAATTAAAGGGATTTTACACGAGCATAATTATGGTCTACCCGTGGTGAGCCCAGCGTTGGCCTTTGCATTAGAAGCTACTTCATGCATTTTGCCATTTTGATCTGTTATAATTTCAGCCATGATTTTTTGTAATTTGTTAAAAAAATTATTTTTTCGGTTTTCCGAAAGCGCTTTCATTATAATAGATACTTTTTTAGTCTTGCGTGCTATTTTTTTGTTTTTAATTTTATTTGCATTGTAAAAAAAATATTAAAATGTTTAGAGAAACTATTGAGCATCGTATTGCCAATGCCATGAAAACAGGCAATAAAACGGAACTTGCTGTATGGAGGGCAGTTAAGAATGAATTTCTTGTCTATAAGACAGCGAAAGCAGGAAACGAGCTGACAGATGATATTGAGTTGAAACTGATTCAGAAATTGGCTTCTCAGCGAAAGGATTCCTTTGAACAGTATTCAGCGGCAGGCAGAAATGATCTTGCTGAAAACGAAAGGAACGAAATGGTAATACTTGAAAAGCTCCTACCAAAGGAACCTACAGAAGAAGAACTAAAAGTGGAAATTGAAATAGCTATCAATGAACTTGATCATGCTCCCGAAATGAAAGACATGAAAACTATACAGTCTGTAGTTAGATCTAAATTTCCGACAGTCAATGGCGGTATTGTGGCAAAATTATTTAAAGAAAGGATTTCTTAATAAAAAATAAGTATATTTGTAAAAAAATAAACAGTTAAAATTTTTAACAACTAAAAAATTAGATATATGCAGGAAATTACATTGATTGGCAACATTGGTAAAAAGGATGCAGCTATTTATGAAACAGCGAATGGCAATAAATTTATTGCATTCAGCTTGGCAGCAGACGGTAGAGTAAAAGGTAAAACCGTAACCTCATGGTATGACATTATTACATTTGATATCGGCAAGTATGAACGCATGCTTCCTTATATGACTAAAGGTTCAAGTCTTGTAGTCGTTGGAGAGCTTTATGCAGAAGCAGAGAAAGGTAAGGATAACATTGTTAGGTGCCGTAGAAATGTTACTGCAGACTTGATTAAATTCGGGCCGAAAGGTGGAAACAGCAGTGGAGTAACTACAGATGAAAATACCGTCATTGCAAAAACATCAAGTGAATCTACAGCAGCTCCAAAAGTAGCCGCAACAAGGACAAAGGCTACCGCAAAGGTTTCTAACGATATTCCTGAGGATATCCCGATGGGTACAATTCCGTCATCGCAGCCTGCGCCTGTAAATGTTGCTGAAGCATCACCAATTGATGATCTTCCATTCTAAAAAGATTTGGTAATGCAAATTAATTTTTATATCTTTGCATTGTCTTCTTAAAACAAGATAGTTGAGTGATGAAAAGGTAGACATGAGGGACTTTTAAATAAATTAGAGTGCGCTGATGGAAACATCAGATGTAGAATCTCCCTAATTCGACAGAAGCCTCATCTATGGTGACATAGGTTTTGGTAATGACGAGCTAAATTGAACTCTAGGAAACAGTTGATATATAGGAACATATGGGGTAGCGCCCCAAAACCTTACTATAAGGATGTGGAGAGTATCATAAATGGCGTAGAGACTATAGAGGAGAGGCCTAAAAGAATATATACACTAATTGGTGGAGCTGAAACCACATTAAAAATAGCTAAAGTTAGTGTATTGTGTACACGATATTCTCATGGCAATAAATAGTCCAGACTGCAAAAACTTTAATATATCAAGATAGGGGAATAAGAGGTTGCTGAACGATAGGTAGGTACAGCCAAAGGATAGAATCGCCCCTCTTATCACTTGATAAATAAAGTTTGTCTGTGTAAAAGCAGGTGTGGTAGGAAAATCCCTTGGGCAGCAGTGCCCGTGTGAGTTCGAGTCTCACCTCAGCTACAAACCAAATAGAGAACAGTTTCCTCCTATGGGTGTTCTCTTACTTTAATAATAAAATTTTATGAGGACGAAAAAGGAAATTCTTGACTATATTGATAGTCAGCCTTGGAGAGACAAGTTTTACAAGAATATTTTTGAATCTGAAGATGGGACTAAATCGTTTGACAACTCACTGATTGATTTGGCTTTTTATTGGCGTAATACGGAAGAAGGCGTAAACTTTTGGAAGGAAATTGCAGAAAAATATCGCAAATGGTATAATGCAAAAGAACATGCCGTAACTTCTTGGGAAGAATATTGTGAAAAATCACCTATGACCGAGAGTAATTACTATTATTCAAGCCTGGGCGTTTTGACTAATCTTTGCTCAGCTTCTCTTGGGAGTAGTAGAGATCCTAAAACGGGAGTAAAAATCATGTCAAAAGAATACTGTGAGGCTTTTCATGCATATATGAAGCTTGTCCAATTGAAATCTTACTGGGACAAAGACTACAATTATAATGAATATGCAGACAGATATAAGTTGGTGTTTTTGGGGAAAAATATAACAACTTCTTCGATTTTGAATGCTGGTAATAAATTGCATGGTTTTTATTTTCCAACAAAAGAATACGCAGAGGAATTCTACAGTACATTTGAGGAATTATTCAAGATAGCAAAACCTATTTTGTAGTGCTTCAAGTTGATTGGATAGTTGACAGAAAAAAGCTTGCATTAACTCAGAAGGTCAAGAGTGGCGGAGGAGGAAATTGTCTGATACCGAGCCCGCTAAGAAGGAACAAAAAGACATGTAGTAGTGAGTCCTTATCCGTCAGTTCGAACCTAACATGCAAGCCAATTAGTAGGTTGTGGATTATATAAATATTAATTAATGCAAAATGAGTATAAAGGATTTAGTCTATGATGGCGTAAAGAAAATTTCTGAAGCTATAAAAGTAAACCCAAACATAAAAGATTTATTTGAAATACTCCCTAATGGTAAACTGAATATAAGTCTTACATTTAAGGATTTCGAGTATACTTATCAGTCACTTCGAGTTGGAGATAGATTTTATTATTATAAAAGAAAGGGGATGGGAGGCTCATGGAGAACTGTTCATGTGACCTATAAGAGGTCAGGAGTTTTATTCTATAAGGATGAGATTGATAATAAGGAATATTACGCTGAGGAAGGTTCAATGTTTTTTAAATATTCTATAGCTCCAATATTTATTTTAGGATGCGACTCAAGTAAATTTGAGGTTACATGCAGGTGTCCTAAGACTAAAATTATATATAAAACCGATCAAGAACTAATTCAAGATTTAAATAATAAATGAAAATCGGAAAATATAATATAGAAAAAGAAGACGTTTGGCAATATGGATGGATTTACATCTTGCCGTCCATAGAAGTTCAACATAAATATTGGTACTTATGGCGAGTTTCATTTTCTTGGCTTAAATGGAATTTGACACTTAGTATCATTGAAAAAACAGAATGGAATTAGAGATTTGATTTTTTAACTTTTATATAAACACCTTGGTGGCGAAATGGTAGACGCGAGGGACTTAAAATCCCTTGGGCCGCAAGGTCTGTGCGAGTTCGAGTCTCGTTCGAGGTACAAATAGATTTGACAGTGGTGATGCTAATATGTGGTATGAGCGCCACTCTTATAAAGTGGAAATAGTTTGGGTTCAACTCCCACCACCACTACGAATAGTAGCATTCTATGCATTATAAATATTATGAACATAATCATGTTTTCTATGGTTAATGTTCTATTTATAATGAAACAGAACGTTATTATGAATCCTAACAGTTATATAAAACAGCAAGAAAGGGCAATAAAAAGAAAGTTAGAATTAATTGAATACAAAGGGGGGAGAATGTGAAAGGTGTCACTATCGTCATAATTTGTCCGCATTAGAGTTTCATCATATTAAACCTAATGAGAAAGTTTTTCAATTAGATTCAAGACATTTATCTAATACAAATATAGAAAAATTAAAAAATGAAGCTGATAAATGTGTTCTCCTTTGTGCTAATTGCCATAGAGAAATACATTATCCGGAATATAACGAGGATAATATTCCTTCTTTATTAGAAACTTATAGTACATCGTCAGTTAGTACTTTAAGAAGTAAACGGAAACAAAGTGTTTGCCCTGTATGTGGTGCATTATTTAACAGTGTGCGAGGTAAAAAATTTTGTTCAGTAAAATGTAGAGAAAAATATGAGGGGAAGGATGGATACCCAAACAAGGAAGAAGTTATTTCAAAGTATAGCGAATTACATTCATGGGAAAAAGTTGCAAAATATTATGGGCTAACAAGAAGAATAATACAAGGAATAAGGGCTAAATAATGTGAATTCAAACCCTGATAGGGGTACTTATGTTAAACGCATCACAGGTTCGAATCCTGATCAAGTTGCAATTTAAATTCTAAAGGAGTAGGTTCGATTCCTACTGCATCTATAGACGATGCATGGTGTAAGTGGCGCACAGTAGATTTTTTATAATGCTCGGATCATATAATGGTTCAGTATACAAGATTTTCATTCTTGTCATGGCGGGTTCGACTCCCCCTCCGAGTACAAAAAAACACAGATTGTTCAATAATAATGAAAGAACTCAAGCCATCAGTCCGTTATTATATCGGGGAGAATTATATGTTTGCCCTATATGTCTATTCTGATGAACCCGAGATAAAATACTTGTCCAATGTTTTTGTTGATAAGAACAGTAGGGGCAAGGGCCTCGGAAATGGCATCCTGCAGAAAGCAGAGATAGAGGCAAGGAAAATGGGCGGTGCATATTTGAGACTTAAATGCCTGTCAAGTTTTTGGGTACACGTGTGGTATGGAAAACACGGTTATTCTGACTTGTGCGTTGATAATAATGATGTCAGTTATGTTTGGATGGAAAAGAAAATATAGAAAAACACCTTGTAGCTTAAACGGGTTAGAGCGGTTGCCGAGATGAAGGCATCAGGTGTAGGTTCGAGTCCTACCGAGGTGACGAATTTCCAATAGTTAACTGTTATCGAAAAAAGGTTAGTAGTAGGTGCAGTGGGCAAGTAACCTTGAGATAATATCAAAATCAACGGTTCGACGCAGATGAGCTTTAACTTGCACAGCAGTTAACTGTTTTCAATTATAACAAAAAACATACAAGGCGTAGAGGAAACAAGCGCGAAACAGCGTGAGTTGAAATGACAACCTATCTATCAAAAAGTGCACATTGATAGAATGGCGTAAAGGTACACACTAAGGATATGGTAATTATAGCCACGGTTGTTTTTATGGTGTGCGAAGCGGTTCATGTTTGATCAGAGAATAGACAATTTGCAAATTGGACATGAATGATAGCAAGATCCCTAATAAAGTTTCTTCATGTTTTTATTCCGAGATTTTTTATTCTCGGATTTTTTTGTATATTTGCAGAAGAATTCTAAAAATTTAGAAACAATGATACGGGAATATTTTTATGTCAGTTATGGCAGTTATAGCGGAACAGCCGCAAGCAGGCAAGAAGCAAAACTAATGGAAGAGAGATTCAAATTATTGGAACATAACAGAAGGAGCCTTAGCACATGCGATACATGCGGTTTAGAAACCGCAAATTATGCGGATAACAATTCGGTCAATTATCTTTAGTTTATTTTATATTATGGATAAGAAAGAATTGTATGATAAGGCAAAGGATGCCTATTATAATGGAGAAGAAATAATGTCGGATCTTGAGTTTGATGAACTTGAGAATGAACTTGGACTTGAGAATAAAGGCTATGTTGGAACGCATCATCAGAAATCTTATACCATTAAGCATCCTTTTATTATGGGTTCCCTTTCAAAAGTGCAGGTAAAGGAAGACAAAAATCATAATATCAATTGGAATGAATTGGAAAATAAGATTATGTCTTTTCTCAATAAATCTAAACAAAATAGTTCAGATGATTGGTATTTTGAATGTACTCCAAAATTTGATGGATGTTCATTTGAAGTAGTTATTGACCATATGGGTAATCTTGTATCAGTTTCAACACGTGGTGATGGTACATATGGGGTTGATATCAAAGTTTGGTTTGAAGATGAATGGAAAAGGTCATTTGAATCAAAAATTGAGTGGCTTAAATTTATCAGCAAGCCATTTAAATATTTTGTTGTCAGGGGAGAATGTCTTATAAGAAAATCTGTGTTTGACAAAAAATATGCAGATACGTTTACTTTACCGAGAAGTTTTGTTGCTGGTATGCTTGGACAAGACTGGAATGGGACTGACAAGCAGAAGGAGATGAGGTCTGACTTGTATTGGGTATGTTATGATTACCGATATGTGAATGAAAATGGAATAAGTGAAGAATTGAATTACAGGGAACAGCATAACATTAACATATTTCCTGGCGAAACATCTCCAGTAAGTGTATGGAAGAATCTTGATTTGAGGCATCTTTATGAAATGTATAATGATTTCAGAAAAAATGTCTGTGATGTTGCCCTTGATGGATTTGTTCTTAAACCGGGTGTTCAATATAGACTTCAGGATGGTGGCCGCGCAAGACAAGAGGATTGTGTTGCCGTAAAGTTTCTTCCTGAAATTGTAGATGCAACACTCAAGGATGTTGAATGGAATGTTGGAAAAAATCATGAATATTATCCGACAGGAATTCTTGAAGATGTTATTTTGGGTGGTAAAAAGGTAAATCGAGTCAGTCTTGCAAATTATGGGAACATAATTCAGAAAAATATTGGTATTGGATCCAAACTTGAAATATCATTAGCAGGAGACATAATACCATATGTGTATTCAGTCAAAACATCAGGGGCATCAATATCATTACCAAGAGAATCTTATATTGAAGGGGTGCATTTGATGAAGATTATGACTAAGGAAGATATGAACTATATAAGTTTCATCAATTCAGTTAATGTCATTAAACCTGACGGAATAGGGGAGAAAGTTGCTGATGAATTATACCATATGTATGGTGGTACAGACAATATCCTCAATCTTATGATTAATACTGAATGGCAGTCAAAACTTGACGATAGCAAGTCTTCACAGAATATCATAAATGCTTTGAATGAAAGAAGAAAAACAATTACATTGCCTGATGTAATACTGTCTTTGGGAATAAAGAATTGTGGAGAAAAGAACAGTCTATGGCTTGCAAAAAAAGTGTCTGGAATGGAGCCTGATGAGAAAGGAGTTCCTCAAGCCATAATTGATTTGACCGATAACCCTCTCTTTGAAGAGGACGTGAAATATTTTATGGAGCATCTTAATGTAAAGCCATTGCAAGAAAAAAAAGCTGACAAAATATATGTAATTCTTACAGGCTCTCCGAAAAATTGCGGATATAACACAAAAGGAGAATTCCTTGCGGAGCATCCGCAGTTTGTAGAGACGACCAAATTCGATGAGTGTCAGATATTGATAACGGACAGTCTTGAATCCACAAGTTCAAAGATGGAGAAGGCAAAGAAGAAAAATATACCTATTAAAACCTACTCATATTATGGCAGAACATAAAATTATACTTACAAGAGGAATCCAAGGCTCGGGAAAGAGTACTTGGGCAAAGAAATGGTGCGAGGAAGAACCATTGAAGAGGATACGATGGAATAATGATGATTTCCGCAGGATGATGGGAAAATATTGGGTCCCGCAACGCGAGGGGATGGTTGCAACCATGAAGGAGATGTTCTTCAAGGAAGCTATGCTGAGAGAGTATGACATCGTGGTTGACAATATGAACCTCAATCCGAAGGAGGAAACCTATTTCAGAGCAATTATAGACAAGTTCAATAGTTCAAACCTGTTGGATTATACCTATGAGCTTGAATTCAAGGACTTCTTGGATATCACCCCTGAGGAATGCATTGAAAGGGATGCTAAGAGGGAAGGCAGCAATCGTATCGGCAGGGATGTTATTATGAAGACATACAACAGATATAAGGAGAGAATAAACAAATTGAGGGAGAAGAAATAACTGAACACATGCAGATAGAAAATGACAAGATATATAACATGGATTGTCTTGAGGGTATGAAATTTATACCAGACAAGTCCATTGATTGTATAATCTGCGACTTGCCCTATGGTACGACAGCCTGTTCTTGGGATAGCGTAATTCCTTTTGATGAGCTGTGGAAACATTACGACAGGATAATCAAAGACAACGGAGCAATAATTCTTTTTGGAGTGGAGCCCTTCAGTAGTGCGTTGAGATTGAGCAACATCAAGTGGTATAAGTATGATTTGATTTGGAAGAAATCAAAAAGTGGAAGCGCCTTTTGCGCAAAATATAGACCGATATCGAAGCATGAAAACATAAGCATCTTCAGTCGGGGAAAAATGAAAACCACTTATAATCCACAGATGATTCAAGGTGAGCCATATAAGAGGACTCATAAGATTTCCGAATGCGACATCAACAATCATAAGATAGGTTTCAACAGGAAAGAGATAGTAAGCGTCAATGACGGTTTCCGTTATCCTGATACGATATTGGATTTTCCTCAGAAATGGCGACGGCAAGACCAAGTTCATCCCACGCAGAAACCTGTTGAGTTGATAGAGTGGTTAGTCAGGACATATTCCAACGAAAGGGATATTGTTTTGGATAATTGCATCGGAAGCGGAACAACTGCGATTGCCTGCATGAATACTAATAGACATTTTATCGGATTTGAGCTTGACACTAAATATTTCGATATTGCAATGAACAGAATAGACAAATTGAAACATGACAATAATAGCAACAAGTGATTTACATGGTACTCTGCCTGAGATTAAGACAGAGTTTGACCTTTTATTGATTTGCGGTGACATCTGTCCCGTATGGAATCATGATCGCCACTATCAGGAGGAATGGCTTAACACTGACTTTGCGGATTGGATAAAGTCCCTTCCGTATAAGAATGCCCTTTCAAGAGTTGTATGTATTGCGGGAAATCATGACTATTTCCTCGAAGGCATCAATAAAGCCAAAACAATAACTTTTAAATATAATTGTGGCAATCAGTTCGTATATCTGAGAAATGAGGAATATGATTTCGAATATATCACGGACAGAGGATTGGATACTATCAGGATTTTTGGCATGCCGTATTGCAAGCCTTTCGGAAGTTGGGCTTTCATGAGAGAGAACCTCTCCAAATATTACGACAAGATACCAGAGGGAATTGATATCCTCATCAGTCATGATGCTGCGGATATCAATGAATTGGGCTATATCTATGAAGGACGATGGAGTGGTATTAATGCGGGAAATAAGGAACTTGCCGAATGCATTAAAAGAGTAAAACCTAAATATTATTTCTGTGGGCATATCCACTCGGGAAACCATAATTTTGAGGATGTTGATGGAGTGAAATGTGCAAACGTCAGCCTTATGAATGAGAGTTACTCTCCATATAATGAGATGTTGGTGTTTGAATATAAGGAATAATTTTGTATCTTTGCAAAAAATATTATTATGGGAGAAAAATTCAAATATCCGTGGTAAATGAGGATTTATACGTTTTTTAAATGCACTTGGCGAATGCTGATGGAAATAGGTTTCCGCGCAAAGAAAATTTGGCGGTTTATAAAACTTGGATGGAAAGATCAAGATTGGAATTATGCATACATGCTGTATATGGAAAAAGCCAAGTTGGAAGATATGGCAAAATATTATGCGACATCCCATATTGCAGTTAATGATTGGGCTGTAGCGCGAGATGCCAAAATATGCAGCAGGCTGATTGACATTATCAACGGGGTAGATGCCTCATATGCTCTTACATATAAAGAAAAAGGCCAATGGGATAATTTCAAAGTAAACAAGCTTAAGAGAGTCAATACAAAAAATTGGAAGAGATTTAATAAATACGGACAGTTTCCCGAATGGATGAAAGATGAAGACTTACGCATTATGATGGAAGATGATCTTCGCATTGAAAAGGCATGGAACCTGTATTGCATGATCAGGCAATATAACATGAGAAGTTGGTGGAACTAAAAAAATAAAAATTTGCGGATAAGAAAATAAGTTGTTATATTTGCATCGATAAAAAGCCAAAGAGAAATGATAAGAAAACTTGAAATAAATGATAATGAGATAATTTCAAAATGGACTGATGAACAGGACAGGGAATATGTAAGGGAGAAGCTTAATACATTTGTTGATGAGTTTAATATTCCGGTGTATTTTAAAGGAAGTGAATATTTTATCCATTGTTTTGAAGGGTATGAACATATAACTTATCCGCCATTGCCGGTAGATTATGGATATGGTCTTACATTTACGTCATTGGAGAAATATCTCAATGATAAATATGGTAATGACAATGATGAATATTTCATTGTTGCATATACCATGCCTATGGATTATGAAAAATATTATAGGAATGGATATTTTATTGATCTGGATGGCATAAATACAGGAAATGATTTTTGGATTTTGTCTGATGCTAATAAACTTGCAAAAATTGCAGAAATTGAAAATACATGGATTGCATATGTTGTATACAAGTTAAAAAAATAAATAAAAAAATGAAATCAATTTGGACAATCGGATGCATCATTACATTTTTGTCCATCTGCATCCTTGAACTACTTAACATTCCTATAGCGGGAGTGAGATATCTTTTTGGCAACAAGACAATTTTCCAAAGGACACCGTTGAAGGCGTGGAAGTCAATTTGGAATAGTAGAAACAACCTATAAAAAAAGAGCCGCAGATTTTTTCAAATTTCTGTGGTTCTTTTTTTTAAACATCTGAAATAGGCAGCATGACACATATTTTCAAAAGGTACCGCAATCAATTACAATTTCATCTGTTTTTTTGATATATGTTGTTTCAGTATATGTTGTGGTAGCATAGTTTTGAAGCTTCTTATCAACTGTCTGTGTGGATGGTATCTTTTGGATATTGTCATTACTGTCCTTTATAGCCAAGAAAGGCTCCTCGGCATTATAGTTTATTGCAATTTGCCCATAGTCAAGCTGTTCTGCAGTAGGCGTTTTACCCAATTCTGCAGATCTTTTCAGTTTGACGAATCTGTCTTTTGTTTCAATCATTTCAAATTATATTTTTATATGCCTATAAATAGTCCGAATGTCTTTCAAAAGATTCCGTTGCAATTACAAAACTTTTTTATATAAGAATTTTTTTATATCTTTGTTGAAAATTAAAATATTTTTACATTATGGGAACTAATAGTATAAAAATTCATGGCAATTACGCCGCATTCTGGAACGGACCGTTTTCCAATTATTATCTGTGTTTCTTTGAAGCATACGGAGAAGCATGGTTCAGTTCAGTACAGTTCTTCATGTGGCTAAAGGCGAAACACTTCAGGGACGAGGAGACCGCATTGGCAATAGTGAACGCTCAAACACCATCATTTGCAAAACGACTTGGGAGAGAAGTGAAGAATTTCGATGAGGCGAAGTGGCGTGAGGTGCGTTACAAGAAAATGTACGAGGCTGTTTTCAATAAGTTTTCGCAGAATGAGATACTACGGCAGGAATTGCTCTCGGACAAATATAAGGACAAACATTTTGTTGAAGGAAGTCCATATGACAGGATTTGGGGTGTCGGAATCAAATGGACTAACAAGGCGATTGCAGACAAGGATAATTGGAAAGGGGAAAACTTGCTTGGACAGGTTCTTGACGATGTAAGGGAAAAATTAAAGTTGGAGAAATAGCAAATGTCAGGAATTCATGTTTATAATAGACTGAAAGAGTGCCACGAAGGGGAAAATAATTTTAAGATCTTTCGTGGAGCTTCAGTTTTAGGAAACCCATATACGGATATAAAAGACAGAGAAACAAAAGCGCAGTTCGTTTGTAAGAATAGAGAAGAGGCGTTGGAAAAATATTCGCATTATTTCGATGTAATGTATGACGGAAACATTGATTTTAGGGCCGCTATTGACATGATTTATGACGAATATAAGAACGGTAGGGATGTGTGGCTAGAGTGCTACTGTGCGCCTAAAAAGTGCCATGGAGACATTATTGCAGAGAAGTTGCAGCAGAGATTGATTAGAGAAAAGATTGAAATCATCAAACAAGAAAAGAGATGACCAAAGAAGATTTTTATAATATAGCGAAAACGCATTTCGAAAATAGCAAGATAGTTTCAAAGGAAGAATTTGATACGGCATTAGATGTCTATGCGAATGAGAACGGTACTATGTCATGGACACTGACTGAGGCTAAAATGCCTGACCATGACGGAGCATATTTGGTAATCCATCGGGAACCTTATGACTATTTTGATATATGTAGTTTTTCAAAGAGAAGGAAAAAATTTGTATCCTACGATTTGGATAATGACCCTTCGGAGGTTTATTATTCCAAAAAAGATATTAAGGCTTGGATTGAATTGAAAAAATTTTAAAAAATGATCAAGGAAGAAAAATTGCCGCCATTAAAAATATATCAAAAGAAAGCTTGGCTTGAGGAATACAACAAGGAGCCGTACAAGAGCATCAGACAGAAAGTTCTTGATACATTTAAGGATCTTGTTTTCATCGAGGATGGGCACAAATATTTTCTCGGTGATAGAGAATTGATGTGTGTATCCAATATGACACACCAATTTCAGGAACATTTTGATCCTGATATACAGGCACCGTTGACCTATGAAAGGAACTACGATAACCCTGAATCAAAATACTACCACATGACCGTGGATGAAATTAAGAAAGCATGGGAAAAGAATTCAAAACATGCATGTCAACATGGCACGGAACGTCATGAATTCAGCGAGTCGATATTTCATTTCATGGTGGGTGAATATGACAGGATCTTGCCCGAATTCAAGGACCGTCTGATGAAAGATGAGGACGGACGGGATTATTTCCTTGCTGTAAAGGCAAAGGAGATTGCTGCAGGGAAAGTCTATATGGATATGCCTAACTGTCTTATTCCGATCCTTGCTGAAACAAAGGTCTATAATATTGAAAAGGAATATGCATATAGCGGGACATTTGATATTTTATTTTATTATAATGCCCAACTGATAGGTAGGAATCCCGATACGAGTGGACTTTATGTGCTTGATTGGAAAGGACTTGATGTGAATACTCCTATCCTTACTACTGACGGATGGAAAACAATGGGAACTGTTGCGGAAGGGGATTATGTTTATGATGAGAATCTGAAACCTACATGTATTCTACACACGTCGGAGGTACATCACAATCCTTGTTTTAGAATAGAATTTCAGAGAGGAAAAATTAGATACAGCGTAATTGCAGATGCAGAGCACAGATGGAAAGTATCAATGCCTTCATTTGTTGGAAAATATGCCGTCAGAGTTGTTACGACAGAGGAACTACATTCCATATACGAAAATGCATCATATCCTGCAATTATCGAGAGTCCGCTCGGCAAAATCGTCATATGTGAGGTAGAACCGACCGATACCGTTCCGACGCGCTGTATAGAGGTGGACAGTCCTACACATATGTTCATGTTCGGAGAGATGGACAAACTCACGCCGACTCACAACACAAATGCCGACCTTTTCAAGAATTTTGCAGGAAAAACACTTCTTCCTCCGTTTGATGAAATGTTGGACATGCCGAAATCAATGTACATCCTGCAGTTGAATTCATATCAGATGGCATTGGAGAAGATAGGATTGAAGGTTATTGCGCGTAAATTATTTTGGTTGCTGCCTGATGGCACTTATCAGAAGATTCCGTTGGAGAACATCACCAAGAAACTGAACGATGCATTGAAAGAAAAAGGAAAAAAATAAATATATAAGAAAAAGCACACTCAAATTGTTATGTTTGAATGTGCTTTTCTTATGTTTGTAAGAAGTTGTATTTTTTGGATAGAAATTATTATAAAATTTGTATTAATATATCTCTAATAATATTTCTTAGTATGGATTCTGTTATTAGGGGTACTGACAGCTTATGACTTTCTTTTAAGGTTAAATTACCCTCTGTGTCAAGTTTATAGTATGTGCCGTTTAGTCTAACTTCCGCAAATCCATCAAAAAAAGATGTTGCCATATCAAACCACCGTTTAAATGCAATTTCACCTTCGGTATTAATGAAGTTGTACTTGCCGTATAGTTGAACAACAGCAAACCCCTCTAAAAAATCTCCCGTCATATCAAACCATTGTTGAGATAATAAGTTTCCATCGCCGTCGATAAAATTATATTTATTATTTAATACAACCGTTGCAAATCCATTAATAAATTCGTCAACAAAGTCATATTTCATTAGATATTTAAATAACGGATTAACCTTAGTATAAAATTCAGCAAGCCCGTCAGACAGTCCAATTTTATTTAATCCTATAGGGTCATCATCGGCATCCATAAATTGCATAGTTTCAAAATGAAATTGAAACTTCGCACCGTCCGACTTACGGACATTGATATACAGCGGGCCCTGTTTACTATACATATTATAGTAAAAGTCATCTTCAGAAGCGGTGCACCAGTGGGTACCCTCTCCGCCGCGCCTTGCTGCCGAGTGACTGTGTGGCACGTATACCACCCACTCGTTATCCTCATACACTTTCTCAAGATTCGCCTTAGCCTTAGACTGCTTTCTTACAGGTTTGAAATCGTCAGAGAGGTCTTTCACCCATCTGATAAGTTCCGACAATGACTTACAGTCCTTAATCTGCGGCAACTGAGTCTTGTTCTTGTCATAAGTAATTAGAGCGGACTTCAACTCGGGAATGTCGCCGGGCTTGATGCTGCCATTGGCATATAAATTGCCGATCCACACTCCATATCTACCCGCAAACGAACCCCTATCGTTCTGCGATGCCGTAGGATCCGCCATCAGCAATTTAACCAAACCTTCCTTATTTAAATTCGGATTCTTCTTCACAAATGCATCAGCCAATTGATTGGCATCCTTACCTTCGTTAAGCACCCTTCTTACCGTTTCCTTGATTACATCTCTTAACTGTGATTCTGTAATTATCTTTCTCATTTATCGCCTCCTATAGAAATTGTCATAGACCTCATCATCAAGTCCAAAATCAATCAATACGATTTCATCAGCGCCATTTCTTTTTACCACTCCCCAAGAGGAAGGACGTTTCAAATCTCCTACAGTTTCAAGACTTGTACCATCCATATAATCGCGTAATCCCGAGAACCACTCCCAATTAGGAAAATCCTCGTTGTCAATTTGCTCAAATATTTCCTTATATCGACGGTCGTAGGATATAAACATATTGCGAGAATAACGTTTTGCAGTGTAATCTACATAGTTTTGGATAAAGGCAAAAGGAACACCGACAATATTCTTGAAGTCCGTCGCGGTTGCTCTTCGGGCAAGTTCCATCTCAAGCCATAGATCGTTCTCATCATGGTCGAATACCTGAGCCCCTATACCTGTTTCAATGGCATACGAATATGCTTCAGTATTGTTTTGCGCAATGCCTTTAGCATTCCTTGCAAGTTTTAGGACCTTCTCATCATCAATTTTATATACAATTCTTGACGAGCCACTGCTGATTCTCGGTAGTCTTGCCTGACAATATCTTACACGGGCAGCAAAGCTATTGCAATTCTTGAATTCTTCCATATTGAACGAGGCGGGGTATGCCATCTCGTCAATATCTTCATTGATGGTGTAATATTTTTGGAGAAAATTAAGTTGTTCCTCAGTTATTAGACAATTTCGCATTTCTTAAATATATTTTACTATAAATAGTTTAAAAAAACTATATATTTGAGAAAAAAGAAAATTTATGAGCAGAAAATGCTATATAACAGAAGAACAATATAATGAATTACTTTCAGCATTACTATCAGAAAGTCTAAATATAGATAGAATATGCGAAAAAGAACTATCTGAATGCTATAAAGATTATAAGGAACAAATTATTTTCAAGAAACCATTGAATATCTTGTTTTTGGAGGATTGGGGGCCAAGGTTGATAACATGGGAAGTCGAGAAAGCTATAAAAGAGATCAAGCAGAAGTACAGTTTGCATGATTGGCAAATATATAAGGCTAATGCCGAAAACAATGTAGGTATTATTGTCTGTATTGCTGATATCGGAGACAATGTGGCCGACATAAAACAGGATATGGAAAAGTTAGGTTATCATTTAGGCTGTGAAACGCAGAAGGAAGATAGCAATGGAAGAAATTGGCAATATATGCAATTTGAGCCTGTCTATTCAGGAGACTGTACAGATTACGTTAGGGAAAATTGTAAATTGCTGTTTCATTGGACTCCTTCGTCCGATATGGAATCAATAGAAAAAGAAGGAATTGTTCCAAAACATAATAGTAAGATTTTTTCTTATCCTGAAAGAGTTTATTTGTTTACGGACAAAAACGATTCTCAAGAATTGAAGTTATCAGGTTTTCTTTTTGCAAAATTAAATAAACAAGAATCCATAAAAGAAGAAATTGAATATTCTCTATTATTTATAGATGTGGATAAGTTGCCGAAAGATATGCATTTTTTCTATGATCCGAATATGGAAAAGGCTGTCTATACGGAACAGGTCATACCACCTGAAGCAATAACAAAAAATTTTAAAATTAATTTTTAGTCATGGGAAATTTTATTATCGTATTGGGCATCGCCCTAATCATTCTCAGTTTAATCGGTGCTGCATTGGACGCAAACGACAGACACCTTCCTGTACATAACGCTGTAGAGGAATATATCGAAAACCGCCATGAGCGTTTCATTATTGTGGATTTAGTTCTTGGAATCCTGCTCGTTATCATTGGTTTCTTGATTTAGTTTGTATTTTTTTTGACACTTGGAAAGCCTCCTCAGAAAAAATGAGGAGACTTTTTTGTATTTTTAAAGAAAATTAATTCTATTATGCCTTTGACTAAAAAAGAAGAGAGAAAGATCCATGACAATGAGATTCAAATTAAAGAGTTAGATAAAGAGAAAGAGAGGTTGTCTCAAGAAAATAAGAAGATAAGATATGGCAGACTCGATGACCTTATGGGAAAATATTATGAAAAGCGTGAAGATGATGGCTTTATTGAATTAATATGTCCTGTTTTTCATTGCCCAAGTTGTTACGGGTATGATGATATTCGAGAACTTTATGGAAAGGTCCTACGTTCATGTTTGACAACTCCCTATGAAGATGCAACATTCTTTAAATATGATGAATTGGGGGAAGTTGATATTGTTGCCAATCCATCTTTTGAAGACTTTGATAAAGAATTCCTTAAAAAATATAAGGAGATTACGAGAAAAGAGTTTTATAACATTATAAGACAGGAATACAATAAGTTTGCAAATAGAGTTTTAGAAGAAGGAGAAGATAATGATAATACCGCCGTTGAAGATACAAGGAAAGAAGACTAAATTGATATCATTTATCAATGAATGCGCTGAAAAGATATTAGCTGAAAACCCTGAAATAGACACATGGATAGAGCCTTTCATGGGTACGGGCATTGTTTCATTCAATTGTCCGAAATCAATTAAGAGGGTTGTTTGTGCAGATATCAATCCGCACATCATTAAATTCTATAAAGCAATACTGAGTGAAGAAATCAATCCTGATAAGGTGAAGGAACAATTGGGGTATCATGGGCAGGAATTAGCTAAGTATGGATATGATTATTATAGAAAGATAAAAGATGAATTCAATGAAAATAAAGATACTATGCTGTTTCTTTTTTTGTCACGTACAGGATTCAATGGCATGATGCGTTTCAACCGTAAGGGGGAATGGAATCTACCGTTCTGTAAGATCAACACCCGTTTGAATGAAAAAAATGTAGAAATGTTGGCGGAATCTGTAAAAGAGATATCCGATGAAATGCACAGCAGGGAATATATTTTTTGCAATGAAGATTTCAAGACTTTCATCAGTTCAGAAACCGAAAAATATCCGGGTGATTCAATGCTCTATTGTGATCCGCCATATTTGGGACTGTATACAGATTATTTCTGCGGATGGGACGAAGACAATGAAAAAGATTTATCTGATCTTTTGAAGAATAAGACGTTTATTTTATCAACATGGTCCAATAATGGAGTTAAGGACAACGAGGCTATAGGGAAATATTGGGGTGACTATAAAAAAGTTGACCTTGAACATTTTTATAACGTTGCGGCCAAAGCGGAGAATAGGAGAAAGATAATAGAGTCTTTGATATGCAACTATTAGTTTTTTTGGAAATCAATTTAATTTTATTATCTTTGCAACGTAAAACAAAAACATACAAGGAATATGTTTAACAAAATCAAAAATTTTATAAAAATGAGGAATTTTAATTTTCAGAAAGAGCAGTATCGTGGTACGCTTAAGCAGTTCATGAAGGTTCGTGGACTTAGATCAATTTCAATTGCCAACTACAATAAGTGGCTGCAGTCAAACAATCAGGAACCTATTGAAACTCCTGTGCATTCATTGAAAATTGATATTCAGGATGGCTATCTGAATCTTTTTGGCCATTCTTTGAGAAGACAGGGCATTTGCGGCAACAAGATTGAGGACGCTTCGGTTGATGCTTATATGAAGGTATATGATACCGTAATAGAAATTTTTAAGAATGAGAAGGAGATTCCTTCAAAAATTAAGAGGAATGTACTCGTTTCAGTAAGCCGATAGACGGGAAAAGTCGAAAGGAGGGCTCGCCAGTCCTCCTTTCTTTATTTACGGTCCCGTTAAAAAAGCAATGGTAGCGAAATTCCTGTTTTTCCGACCCGCAAATACTTTTCCGTGCTTTTCGCATCCATATATAAATATAGCCATACTTTCAAAAAAAACACTTATGTTTGGTATTTTTATTTTCCCGACTAATAATAAATGGTACAAAACAGAACATCCGTTTAGAAAAAAATCACAAGAAGCCTTAGCCTTTGATGATGGCGCAATTCTGCAACTATCGAAAGATCATTCAAGTATAGCCGCATATGCCCTACATTGGGAAAATGATATGGATGACAAAACTTTTGAAGAATGTTTTGTATATTTCAAAGAGAAGCTGCCGTCTGATATCAATATCAGCGGAATTAAGAAAATAAAAAAAGGATATATTGACGAAGACAAGAATTACTACATTCGTTTCATCGTCAATAACACCAAGTGGTTTAAGGATATTTTAGAGCAAGGACTATGAGAAATGTAGAAAAATATTTTATTTATGATTTTGAAACAACAAATCTTCCTACGGGAGTTGGTTGTTTAAGAGACGAAAATGGAGAGGAACTTCTGAACGAAGACAGAACGCCAAAAATTGGTTATACAGGTGTATTGGACAATCTTGTCGGCATCCATCAGCTCAGTGGGTATATTGTTGTTATAGAGGACAAGGTGCCTATTGTTAAAGAAGGATTTGACTATCATATCAAACCTTTTGAAGGGGCTTTGATAAATGACAAATCGTTGGAAATCGCAGGTGTGACAAAGGAGGACTTAGAAGCATACACTCCTGAGGGACAAGTATTTCAGGAATTTATTGATAAGCTGAAAAAATATGTTAATCCTTTTGACACACGGGATAAATTTATTCCTGTCGGTTACAATAACGGAAGTTTTGATGACAAACTCATGTATTGGTTCTTTCAACGGAATAAGGTATCTGACGGATTGGGTGGTTACAGAACATTTGGAAAAGGAAACTTTTTTTATAAAGGAGTATCTATTGATCTTATCCATATCTATAGTGCATTGGCAGGTCCGTATAGGCAGTTTATGCCGAATTTCAAATTAGCAGCCATTAGTGAAATGTTTCTGCCGCAAGATGAAAATACCAACTTTCACGATGCAGCCTATGATGTCAAGGTTACTAAAGACCTTTTTCTTGAGTTCTTCCCACTAATGCAGTCGTTTAGACAGACGCATAAAGAAACAATTTTGAAAATGCTACATAAAAATCAAAAATAGAAAACAACATGGGACATAATATGGAAAATATCAAAGTTGGTGATCTTGTTATTTTCACAATAGGTGGATGGAATCAAAAAACAATCATGGATAAGGTTGCAAAGGTAACACCAAAACAATTCGAGGTCAAAGGATACCGCTTTTGGAAAAAAGACGGGACAATGGTTGGTGATTATCTCAAGCATTGCAGGATTGCCACCGAAAAGGATATTGCGGACTTCAAGGCGGAAAAGTACCGTAACAATTTGCTCATTAAGATACGCAATTTCTTCTCTTCATATCAAAATATTGAATGTTTGACAATAGAAGAGATGGAAAAGATAGAAAGCATTATCAAAAAACAAAATCAATAAAAACAATGGAGAATATTAAACTTAATTATGATGATGTAGCAATCATCCCCGAGGAAGTCACACAAATCGGTAGCAGAAAGGAGTGTAATCCTTATGATGAAGACGGCTTTTTGCCAATTTTCGCATCATGTATGAGTTCGGTTGTATCAATGGAAAATGTTAGTGATTTCAATGCGGCAAAAATTCATGCAGTAATACCACGAAGTTATAGCATTGAAGAAAGAATTAATTATTTGATTAAGGAGAACAAATTTAATTTTGTTGCATTTTCTTTGTCAGAGGTAATTGACGTTTTTCTTAATTCATTGTCATTGACATACAATCTCCTAAAAGACAATATCAATAAGTCAGCAACTAAATATAGAATATGCATTGATTTGGCAAATGGACATATGGCGAAACTACTTGATACGGTAAAAGTTATTAAGCAGGAGTGGAAAGGACATATCATTATTATGACAGGCAATATTGCAAATCCTGAAACATATCGAGAATATGAGAAAGCTGGGGTTGATTATTGTAGGGTTGGTATAGGCGGAGGAGGCAGTTGTCTTACATCATCTAATTTGGGACTCCATTATCCGTATTTTTCTTTAATCAGGGATATAGCATGTATAAAGGCCGAAATTAACGGAAGGTGTAAGATTATCGCCGATGGGAATATCCAAGGCTATAGAGATATCCAAAAGGCCCTTATTTTTGCTGATTTTGTTATGATTGGAGGATTATTCAATAAAGCCATAGAAAGTGCGGGAAAAACGACTTATGGCACTAAATATTGGAATATACGAGGCAAAAAGATAGTGAGACCGATTTCAACTCTGCTTAATTATGGAAGAGAAATCCCAAGGGAGAAATTTGCCAAAGCATATAAGCTCTTCAAAGAAGGAAAACTTTCAATTTGGAAACAGTTCTATGGGCAGAGCACGAAACTTGCGCAGAAGGTTGTTGCCAAGGCGAATGGTGAGAACAATGTTAAGTCCAAAACATCCGAAGGGCTTATCAGATACCAAAAGGTTGAATACAACCTAAAAGGATGGGCGGAGAATGAGACTGATTATTTGCGCTCTGCAATGAGTTATACCAATTCAAGGAATCTTGAAGAATATAAGGATACCGAATGGATAAGGATAACGTCGATAAGATATAATAAATAGTTTTAACGATTAGGGAAAAAGTTCCCTACCTTCAGGTGGATGGGGTAATATAGAAGCATAATGTCAATTACCCTCACTTGAAGGAAGGGCTCCTCGCATTAATAATGAAAATTCATAATTTAGTAATTTCTTTTCTTAAGAATTATCCATCAATAGATATTTTTGTTTTGGATACTCTTCTCAGGATAGACCCTACGGTAGTACAAAATAGTCGTGGCTTATTTGTTGGCAGATATGGCGTATGGATTGGCAACATGTGTGCCAACGGCAGCATCAAATTGGGAGACATCCCCG
>ERZ1034992.25-NODE-25-length-118349-cov-23.257866_pt1 | contig 118349 bp, 109 predicted proteins | sample MGYA00520695_ERZ1034992 | MGnify/ENA primary metagenome ERZ1034992 (study PRJEB33766, sample SAMN09781778) | gut metagenome | biome: gut microbiome | host: Homo sapiens | place: Madagascar | study: EMG produced TPA metagenomics assembly of the PRJNA485056 data...
TTTAAACCATTGAAACATGTTTGGGGGGTTTAGTAGTCAACACTTCCTGACCCCGCCACACATGCTTCGGCGCTTTTCCCCTTCGGGTGTTCTATGGAAGAACAAGGCGCGTATCCTCTTTGAAACGCTGACCTTGAAGCTGACCCTGAAGACAGAGCAGGAATGAAAGGGCGCTCTAGAGCAGATCAGCCAACGAAAGGCTTTGCCGTGAGGATCTCGACCTCGATCTCCTTGCCATTTGGGGCCTCGTACGACACTTTGTCGCCCGTCTTATGCCCGGTGACCGCGGCACCCAGAGGAGCCTTCGCAGAGAAGACCTGCACGCCCAAGTCTCCACCAGCGTCACGTGAACCGAGAAGGAACGTCATCTCGCGTCCGCCAACCAGAGCAGTCACAACCATGCCGGGTTCAACGATGCCGTCATCGGCGGGCGTTTCGCCAACCTCTGCTGAAGCGAGCATCTCCTGCAGAGTCTGGATACGCGTTTCGTTCATCGATTGCTCATTGCGTGCAGCGTGGTAGCCACCGTTCTCACGCAGGTCGCCCTCCTGGCGAGCCGCATCGATCAGCTTCGCAATTTCCGGGCGCCTGATTTCAATGCGCTCGGTGAGTTCCTTTTGCAGAAGGTCGTACTGAGCCTGAGTCAGCCACTGAGTGTCGGCCATGGGTTTCCTCCAAAACGATAGCCGGCACGATGGTACCGGCGCTAAGACTCAGTCAGTCTAGCAATGCCAAAGCATTCCTGCCCGAATGCAAAGCAGTCAGGTGAATTCCGGGCGCAAACGTAACGTGCAGATGAGTCGTCCGGCCTTGTCAACGAAGCCGCAGAAATCAGAGAAGAACGGCCAAATACACGGCCACGCAGTGGCATGCCCAAGCGGCAACGGTGAAAGAGTGAAAGATTTCGTGGAACCCGAACCACGTCGGGGAAGGATCTGGACGCTTTGTTGCGTAGACGATTGCGCCCAGCGTGTAGAGAATGCCCCCTGCGACGATCAGCCAGACCACAGCCGGGCCACCAGCGCTCCAGAGCTGAGGGAGGTATGCGACAGCAGTCCATCCCAAAACCACGTAGATTAACGTTGAGAGCCACCGTGGGGCGGTCGGCCAGAAAAGGTTGATGAGGATCCCGATGATGGCGCCAGTCCAGACAATCGACAGCAGAATCGTTGCATCGTGCCTGGTTAGCAGGGCAACCGACAAGGGAGTGTATGTGCCGGCGATCAGAAGGAAAATATTCGAGTGATCAAGCCGTTTCCACACGAGCTCCCAGTTCGGCTTCCAGTAGAAGCGATGATAGAGACCCGAGATGCCAAAAAGAAGAAGAGACGAGGCAAGGTAAACCGCTGATGCCCACTTCGTCGGAGTCGTCGGGGCAAGACAGATCAGCACGATCGATGCCGCTAGCGAGAGTGGGGCTGTAACAAGATGTAACCATCCTCGCAGGTGAGGCTTAATAGCGATCAGTTGGTTTGGAACCCACGACTTCGGATGAAGTGATGCGACCTTCACGATGCCTCCCTAAACGAATGTGAACGCGAATAAATGCGAACCGTGGCTGTCAGCCTCAAGCTGATATCCACATAACCTACGTTACCGTAAGTTAGTGATTGTGCACGAGGTGCGATCCGGCAGATGACCATCTTCCAATGCCTTCGAGGTGTTCGGTTCCAACAATCGTGCTCATCGCGTACCTCCAATGCGCATATGCGTGTAGGTGAGGTCACTTTCACTATGAAAAACGATTACCCTTAACGCAGATCAACGATCGCTAGCGGTTGCCTAATACGGTGTCGCTAGCGGTTATGGCACTGTTAACGGCTACCGGTAGCTTGAAATGGGAGGGAACATGGCGCGACTAGCTCTGGCCTATGACCTGTATGAGGAACGTCTGCGCAAGCAGCTTCCCCAGTCGGCCGTCCCCAGACACATTGGTGTCATTCTTGACGGAAACCGTCGTTGGGCCAAGTCCACCGGCAAACAAGCGTCGCAAGGCCATCGTGCCGGCGCCGAAAAGATCTCCGAATTCCTCGTCTGGGCAGAAGAACTCGGCGTCGAAGTCATCACCTTGTGGATGTTGTCGACCGACAATCTTTCTCGCACATCAGAGGAACTGACCGAACTTCTTGGTATCATCGCCGACGCCGTTGACCACTTGGCTATGCAAGGAAAATGGCATCTCAACGTCGTTGGAGACTTGGGCCTACTCCCCGAAGACGTAGCAGCGCGGATACGCGCATCGGTTGCATCGACCGAGACCATTCAGGGCATGAAAGTCAACGTTGCTGTCGGCTACGGAGGACGCCACGAAATCACCGAAGCTGTTCGCGCCATCATGCGCGAGGCGTCGGCCCAGGGGAAGAACCTTGACGAAGTCGCGGATTGTCTATCCGATGCGGATATCACTGCTCACCTGTACACGAAAGATCAACCGGACCCCGATTTGGTGATCCGCACGTCCGGCGAGCAACGACTGTCCGGGTTCATGATTTGGCAGTCAGTCCATTCGGAGTACTACTTCTGCGAGGCCTATTGGCCGGACTTTAGGCGCGTGGACTTCCTGCGTGCTCTGCGCTCCTATGCTCAACGTGAACGCAGGCTGGGAAAATAGATCCGTCGGAGTGTGACACCGGTGATGTGAAGCCACCTGTTGCGTAAAGAATACGGGCGATACCTCATGAGGTATCGCCCGTATTTCACGTAGTGCGTCAGTCGATTTCGTGCGACCACGGCGGGTTAGCGCCCGCGCGCGACACGGTCACGTCAGAGACTCGGGAAGCGCGGTCGAGGATCATTTGGACCTTGTCGGCATTGATCGTTTCAAGGCCAGCGCGTCCCTGAGGACCGCGCAACTGAAGACGCCACATTGCATCCAAAATGCCACCCATGAACGAATCACCGGCACCAACGGTGTCGACGACCTTGACATCGCCGGGGGTAGCTTCGACGCGGACACCGGACTTCGAAACGGCTAGACCGCCCTTCTTGCCGCGAGTGACGATCATCAGCAAAGGCCCAAGGTCAAGCCAACGGGCAATCACATGATCGAGGTCTTCACCATTGGTAAGCCACTCAAGATCCTCGTCGGACACCTTGATGACGTCCGATACTGCGACGAATTTTTCGACGAGGGGCAAGGCTTTTTCTGGCGAGCCCATAACGGCAGGACGAGCGTTCGGGTCGAAGGTGATGAGCGCGTGAGGACGTGCTGCTTTCAGGGCCTCGTACACGGTGTCGGCACCGGGTTGGACGGCCGCGGAAATCGAGCCTGCATGCACGATCAGCGCCTGGTCAGACACGGGGATCGGGCTGGTGGGGTTCCAGTCGAAGTCGAACGTGTAGGTGGCCGCGCCCTTGTCATCAATGGATGCAAGAGCGGTGGTCGTGTGGTGAGCCCCGCGCGATTCGGGGGTGATGACCACGTGGGAAGCGGTGAAATGTTCCTCGATGACCTTGCCACGCGGGTCGTTTGCAAACCACGTGGAGAGCACCGACGGGCGCCCCAGACGTCCAAGGGTCATAGCGACGTTCGCTGGCGAACCGCCGGGGATTTCGCGTGCATCTTCAGGGTGAGAAATGGGCGTAACGATGTCAATGAGCGCTTCGCCGATGGCGAGAATATGAGGCTCGTGAGCAAGATCCATGGCACATCCTTTGTTGGGCGCGCAGACAGGCTACGCGATCTGTACCGATTTTAGTCTGAGCAGGGTTTCAACGTGCCCAATCGATGCTCGCGTGTGGCATCTGTGCGCAGGGCGTTGGTCTGTTGCTCGCCATGAACACCGCGATCGACCCCAAAGCGGATATTCAAGCAAATCCACAAAGGCTCCCAAACGACTCCGATTGTAAGTTCTACCGCGAACCATCATTCGCGCCTGCCAGCTACTGTGGGCGAGCCTCAGCCTTATCTAGACGAGACGCGGCAACATCAAGAATCTGCTTGCAGTGGTTGGCCAATGCTTCCCCGCGCTCCCACTGAGACAGAGTCGTTTCAAGCGGTGCTTGACCCGATTCGAGTTGCTTGACGATTTGGACGAGTTCGTCGCGTGCTTGCTCGTAGGACAATGACTCGACGGGAGCCAGTTCGTTATCCATATGTACCTCCGGGGTATGACAGTCGATGTGAGAGTGAGTGATGTGCAAAGAAAGGAAGACGAGGCCGCGTCCATTTATCCGTTCGCTTGGTCTGCCGGGGGCGCGGGCGTAGTTCCCACAACCTGAGCGACCATTCGGCCCGATGCAAGGATGCCTTCGATCAAACTACCTTTTGGTGCGTCGGCAACATCCTTGATGATCGCTCCACTGGGAAGCTTCAGAATTGAATATCCACGATCGAGTGTTCCCTGCGGGGAAAGAGCAGTGAGTGTTGCCTGCATCCGTCCCAGTGCGGTTGTTTCAGCTGAAAGGCGTCGCTCGACTGCATGTCGCAAACCGGTGAGCGCTTGAGTAAGCCCCGCGCGATGTGTATCGACGACCGCTCCCGGGGTGAGCAGAACCGGGCGAGAAGCGTATGAATCGATGAACTGGCGCTCGCGGCCCAATCGAAGCATGATGGCTCCGCGCATTGTGTCGATTGCTGTTTGAATGTGCGCTTGCTCAGCTGCATAGTCCGGGACGATTCGCTTCGCGGCATCCGTCGGAGTCGACGCCCTGAAGTCGGCGACAAAGTCCAGCAGGGGAGCGTCGGCCTCGTGCCCAATCGCCGACACGACCGGAGTGGAAGCTGATGTGACGGCGCGCAATAGTCGCTCGTTAGAGAACGGCAAAAGGTCTTCGACGGAGCCACCACCGCGTGCAATGACGATGACATCAATATCGGGCCGTGCGTCCAATTCACTGAGAGCACTCATGACTTCGGGTACGCAGCGCTCGCCCTGAACGGCGACTTCCCTGATCTCGAAGTCGGCGACGGGCCAGCGGTCTGTGGCATTGACGAGGACATCGTCTTTCGCTTTCGCGTTCGACCCGCAGATCAGGCCGATTCGACCGGGCAGGAAGGGGATGGGCTTCTTTCGCTCAAGCGCAAAGAGTCCTTCTTTTTGAAGCTGAGCGCGCAATTGCTCGATCTGAAGCAGAAGATTGCCTGAGCCCGCGATACGGATTTCTTGTGCGCGCAGATTCAGGGAACCCTTTGATGTCCAAAACTGAGGGGTAACACGTGTGACGATCCGTGCGCCCTCTGTGAAAGCGCCACCAAGTTCTTTCACTATCCCCGGCCATGCGGTGACGGTCATCGAAGTGTCGGTCTCAACATCACGGAGGACGAAGAATGCGATTTTCGAGGTAGCGCGTGGCTTATATTCAACGATCTGGCCTTCGACCCAGAGCGTAGACATACGTTCGACGTAGATTTTGATGTTCTCCGTTAGCTTGCGGAGAGGCCAAGGGTTATCTGCGGTTGTGTCCGCGGCCCGAAGTGCCAGAGGTTGATTCGTCACGCATTCAAGAATGCCACAGACCATGGGTGAATCGAGTTGCAGAAATGTGGAGCTGTACTCAAAGCCCCGTTCAGCGCGCACTCACGACCCAGATGTCGGTAAATTGAGAGCATGAGTGACCTGACGGATGCTTTTCCCGCCATCGATTCGACCTACTCCGCTTCTTCAAAGGAATCGGGAGAGGAGACCGGTCGCATCTACTTGGCCGCACCACGTGGGTACTGCGCCGGAGTGGACAGGGCTGTTGATGTCGTTGAAAAGGCCTTGGACCTTTACGGTGCGCCGGTTTATGTGCGTAAAGAGATCGTGCACAACAAATACGTCGTTGAGTCACTGACGAAGCGTGGCGCGGTTTTCGTCCAAGAGACTGACGAGGTCCCCGAAGGGGCTCGCGTCGTCTTCAGTGCACACGGTGTTTCGCCACAAGTACGTGATGGAGCTGAACGTCGTCAGCTTGCCACGATCGATGCGACGTGCCCGTTGGTGACCAAGGTTCACCGCGAGGCCGTGCGTTTCGCGAAGGAAGATTACGACATCATTCTGGTCGGGCATCAGGGGCACGAAGAGGTCGAAGGTACCTTCGGTGAAGCCCCTTCGCATATTCAGGTCGTGGGAACACCCGACGAGGTCGCAAACGTTGAGGTTCGTGATCCTGACCGTGTCGTGTGGATTTCACAGACCACGCTGTCCGTTGACGAGACGCGCGAAACGGTTGACCGCCTGCGTCAGCGTTTCCCCAATCTGATTGACCCTCCGTCGGACGACATTTGCTACGCGACCCAAAACCGTCAGGTTGCCGTTAAGACGATTGCCCCGAAGGTTGACGTCATGGTGGTTGTCGGTTCGGCGAACTCCTCGAACTCGGTGCGCCTTGTCGAGGTCGCTCTTGAAGCCGGTGCCGGTGCAGCATATCGCGTGGATAAGGCTGAAGAACTGCAGGAAGCCTGGTTTGAAGGCGCTCAGACGGTCGGTTTGACCTCGGGTGCTTCCGTGCCTGAGATCTTGGTTCGCGATGTTATTGAGTGGTTGCAACCTCGTGGGTTCCCCACGGTTGACGTTGTTCGAACTGAAACGGAAACGATCACCTTCGCGTTGCCTCGTAATTTGCGAACGGAACTGGAAGCGAAGGGCTTAGTCGACGCACGCCCGCACGCACCGCGCAAGGCTGGCCCTGATCACACCAGCTGATACTCCACACGATGGCACGCTGACCTAGAATGGTGAGCGTGTCTCTTACTATCGGAATCGCAGGACTGCCCAACGTCGGCAAGTCGACCCTGTTCAATGCTCTGACTCGTGCCACCGTTCTGGCGGCGAACTACCCGTTCGCAACCATCGAACCGAACGTTGGCGTTGTGCCTTTGCCGGATCCTCGTCTGAAGGTGCTGGCGGATATCTTCCATTCAGAGAAGATTATTCCCGCGACGGTTTCCTTCGTTGATATTGCAGGTATCGTCCGAGGTGCGTCTGAGGGTGAAGGCCTGGGCAACCAGTTCCTCGCGAATATTCGCGAGGCCGACGCGATCTGTCAGGTGACTCGCGCATTCTTAGACCCCGATGTCGTGCACGTTGACGGCAAGGTTGATCCTGCTTCCGACATTGAGACGATCCAGACCGAGCTGATTCTTGCCGACATCCAGACGCTGGAAAAGCAGATCCCGCGCCTCGAAAAAGAGGTGCGAGGTAAGAAGACCGAAGCGGTCGTCCTTGAAACTGCCAAGGCAGCTCTTGAAATCCTCGAACGTGGCGAGCTCCTGTCGGGTCTGGCGGGCGCTGACTTGGATCCCGATGCGTTGAAGTCGTTCCAGCTCATGACGACTAAGCCGTTCATTTTCGTGTTCAACATGGACGCGAAGGGGATGGAAGACGAGGCTCTGCAGGCATCGTTGCGCGAGCTGGTCGCTCCGGCCGATGCCATCTTCCTTGACGCTCAGTTCGAAGCCGAACTGGTTGAGCTTGATGAAGATGATGCGCGCGAGATGCTGGAAGAATCCGGACAGAGCGAAGCCGGCTTGGACAAGCTGGCGCGCGTTGGTTTTGAAACTCTTGGCTTGCAGACCTATCTGACGGCAGGCCCGAAGGAATCGCGCGCGTGGACAATCCATCGCGGTGATACTGCTCCGCAGGCTGCTGGCGTTATCCACACGGACTTCCAGAAGGGCTTCATTAAAGCTGAGATCGTGTCCTATGACGACCTGATCGAATACGGCAGTGTGCAGGAAGCTCGTGCGGCCGGCAAGGTCCGCATGGAAGGCAAGGATTACGTGATGGCTGACGGCGACATCGTGGAATTCCGCACGGGGCTTACGTCTGGAAGTAAGAAATAGCCCGGGCATTCTGCGGATGACGACGAAGGAGAGGACGGTGGCGGTGGTCTGGGCCGCAGGGTGCTGTTCGACCCGATCCCGCTGTATCCGAACCCGGCCATCGCTCAGCCGGTGTGGGAGCGGTTCGCAGCCATCCGCTCGGTGACGATCCCGAAGAAGAACGTCAAGCCCATCCGCAGGCTTACTCCACTGGCAACAGCACTGTCGAAGGACCACCTCATAGATGAGGCCGTGGAACAGGCGCACAAGCACCTCCACGCCGCGCTCGACGGGCGCGCGGTGCAGTACAAGGAGAAGATCGCGAAGGCACGCGAGGATGTGCTCACGATGGAAGGCGAGGAAGTCCGAGGCCGGATCGGCGGTGAGTTCTCCTACCGCGCGTTCTCCGTCAGCGCTGACCCGCGTGGCTCGGAAGGGGTTGAGCGACGAGCGCCAGGCCGAGTACGACGGGCTGGAGTCGATGTCCACCATGCCAGAGCCGATCAGACTCGCTACGCCGAAGAACGGCCAGGCCGACACCAAGGTGCGTCACCCGGACGGCTCCGAGGAGGACTTGCCTACTCGCGAGATGCATCTGCTGGCATCTGCGGACGGGACGGTCCCGATCACCTTGAACGAGTGGGAGCGCAAGGTCCTCGACTCCGAAGCCGCGCAACCCGGTTTCCAGGGCTGGTACCGCAACCCCGACCGCGCGGCGAAGGAGTCCCTCGCCGTGGCCTACAAGGACGAGGTGGGTGACTGGAAGGCGCTGCGCCCTGACTTCATCTTCTTCGGCACCAACCACGACGGCAGCGTCGCCGTGGACCTCGTAGACCCACACGGCCACCATCTCTCCGACGCCCTGCCGAAACTGCGAGGACTGGCCGACTTCGCAGAGCGCTTCGCGAACGACTTCCGCCGCATCGAGTCCGTGGCCGAGACGGGCGGTGTGCTGCGCGTCCTCGACCTCACCAAGCCTCGCGTGCGGGAGGCGATCCGCGATGCCCAGAGCGCCAAGGCACTGTACGAGTCGGAGTTGGCCAGTGACTACTGACCTGCTCACCCAACCCGTGCCCGTTCCCAGTGTGCGGGCCGGTATTCGCCGTGCAGGGAGGCAGTGATGATGGGAGAGCCGCAGGAACCCTCGCAACGCGCGGCCATCCAAGCGGAGGTGGCTCGCATTCTCGAAAGCGCGGCAGGGTCAGTTCGAGGCAGCCAAAGTATGGAGGGCACTCCATTGGACGCTCGGTGTCCTAACCGTGGCGACGCCGTTGAGCTCCGCTTCAACGTTGAGCGGGGTGCCCCACTCATTGCCGTTTCTGCTGCTCGGCCTGATACTTGAAGCATGACGATGTGGAAAGTGTCTGATGACTGGTTTGATCGGCACACAACCCAAGACCTGGCATACCGAGTCCGGGTGCGTGTCATAACGCCGAAAGCGCTGGACTCCGCGTGGGCGCGCATTGTTGAAGAGCACGGTTCTGATGCCGAGGGTGTTGTGCCAATCGGCGGGGCTGCGCTCATCCGGGTCAACGACTGCGAGGCTGAGGCCATCAGCGGGGGAGAAGATGCCCTGGACTCTCTTGAGTGGGCGGTCAACGATGTTCTCGGTGAGGCCCTCAAGGGGGCCGAGGTGCTCGTTGTAAGCGAAGAGCGTTCCCTCGTCATCGACTAAGGAACGCTCTTCGGCTACTTCTGAAATCAGCGGTTGCTGGCCCTGCCTCTGCATCGGCGGTTAATTCAGCTGCTCATTGTCAGGTGAATTATGTGATTCGTCGGGATACGGCGGAATGGGCATATGGACTGTTCTCCTCAGCAAGGACGGTATTCGCTGATTCTCTCCGGTTAAGAGGCTCTTCAGAGTTAAGTGTGGGGTGAAGTGTCGAGTCCGCCGATGATGAGGAGCATTCGGAGACGGTAGTGCTCGAAGTTCCGGAACCCTCTGGCGGTGTGGCGACCGAGCTCGATGATCCCGTTTCGTCATCAGTTTTAGGCGTTGGTAATACCAAATGGGATGTGGACGCTGGGGATTTGATCCGCAACGGGTTCAAGATGTCCCACCCGCGCGTCCCTCAGCTCTGAAGACCAGAAGAATACAGACTTTGTGCACGGATCGTTTGAAGAAAAAGCCTTGGAGAAGCGCAGTGATGGTCCGGGGATGTCGATCGGCGAGGTCAGTGATGAACTCGCTGGGGTAGTCCTGAGTTCAGTGGCTGGCCAGTTCACTGCAGCTCCGCCAGCCCTAACAACCGACGTTGCCTCGCGACCCCGCGTGAGCGACTTCTCTCAACGCAAAATAAGGGACGAGGCCACACAATCCGGCGTTCTGCCCGTAAAAACCAGGGGGTTAGGCCTCTTCGTCCTCAGCGCGCAGGCGCGGAACCGACACCATTTCGGGGTTCACGCCCACCTTGTCAGCGTAGAACTCGCGGATGACCTCCATGTCAGCGCGCACGTCGCCGGTCAGGGGGATGTTATGACCCCATCCGAAAGTCATTGTTTTCTTATCGACAAACCCGAGCTGAACAGGCAGGTGGGCGCCCGTCGCAATGCGGTAGAAACCGGACTTCCAGTAGTCGCGCGGGGACCTCGTACCCTTCGGGGTGAGCACGATGGTGAACTCATCTACGGCGTTCGACTGCTCCACAATCTGCCCAACGACGCCGTGTGCACCGCTGCGATCGATCGCACGTCCGCCGATCCACGTGACGAACCTACCGAAGACAGGGACCTTCACCACGGAGTCTTTGACGAGGAACGTGAACTCGCGGTTAATCGACCAGAATGCGAGCGCCATGAAAACGCCATCCCAGTTGGACGTGTGAGGTGCGCCGATGACCATAACTTTTTCAGGCAGTGGTTCGGCGGACAGAGTCCAACGCGAGAACTTCATGTACGTGCGGGCGATGAGCGGGCGTATTCGCACGGTGTCCCTCTCGGTGGTGGGTGCTTCGGGGTGGTTGGGTGGTGTTCGACAATGATGGGCGACGAGGCGCATCATGCGGTCTAACTTCCTATCTAACGGTAGTACGACGGCTCGCGAGCGTGCATGAGCGTCCCACATGACGTGGTGAACGTCGCAGGTATGGGTAGGGGAATGCCGGCGTTGAGCCGATATTCTGGTTTCAGCTATTTTTGTGGGTCGAATGCGTATCCACTGGCCATGTTCGCACTGACTGATTCAGGTGTTGCTGGCCGTCTTGTTATTGAGGAGTTCATTTATGCCAACCCGCTCTGACCTGCGTAATGTCGCAATCGTGGCGCACGTTGACCACGGTAAGACGACCTTGGTCGACGCGATGCTCTGGCAGTCCGGCGCTTTTTCTGACCGTGACACCGTCGAGAAGACGGGCGAGCGCGTCATGGACTCGGGCGATCTTGAACGCGAAAAGGGCATTACGATCCTCGCGAAGAACACGGCTGTCCACTACCGTGGTCCAGCCGCTCAGAAGCTCGGTCTTGAAGACGGCGTCACCATTAACGTTATTGACACCCCCGGTCACGCTGACTTCGGTGGTGAGGTTGAACGTGGTCTGTCCATGGTTGACGGTGTTGTCCTGATGGTCGATGCTTCCGAGGGGCCGCTTCCTCAGACTCGCTTCGTTCTACGTAAGGCTCTGCAGGCACAGCTCCCGGTTGTTGTCGTTGTGAATAAGGTTGACCGCCCGGACTCGCGTATCGAAGAGGTCGTTTCTGAAACGACCGACCTTCTACTGTCGCTGGGTGAAGATCTGCTGAATGACGGTATTGAAACCGATGTTGATTCTCTGCTCGATGTGCCCGTTATTTACGCGTCCGCCAAGGCTGGCGTGTGCTCGCTGGAAAACCCCGGTGACGGTCAGCTTCCGACTGAGGATCTCGAGCCCCTGTTTGAAACGATTCTGAACCGTATCCCCGGCCCGGAATACGAAGAGGACGTTCCGCTTCAGGCACACGTGACGAACCTTGACGCATCGCCGTTCCTGGGTCGTCTTGCTCTGCTTCGTATCCACAATGGCACGCTGACCAAGGGTGCGAATGTGGGTCTTGCCCGCCATGACGGCACCATTCGTTCCGTGCGTATCACCGAACTGCTACGCACTGAAGGCCTGGAGCGCGTTTCTGCTGAGACTGCTGGCCCCGGCGACATCGTCGCTGTTGCTGGTATTGAAGACATCATGATCGGCGAATCGCTGGTCGACCTTGAAGATCCTCGTCCTCTGCCGTTGATCACCGTTGATGATCCGGCGATCTCGATGACGATCGGTATCAACACTTCGCCGATGGCTGGTCGTGTCAAGGGCGCGAAGGTCACCGCACGTCAGGTCAAGGATCGTCTTGACCGCGAGCTGGTGGGCAACGTGTCCTTGAAGGTTCTGCCGACCGAGCGTCCCGATGCGTGGGAGGTTCAGGGTCGTGGTGAGCTGGCTCTTGCCATCCTGGTCGAGCAGATGCGTCGCGAAGGCTTCGAACTGACTGTCGGTAAACCTCAGGTTGTCACGAAGGACATTGAAGGTGTTCGCAGTGAGCCGATGGAACGTATGACCATCGACATTCCCGAAGAGTACCTCGGCTCCGTTACACAGCTGATGGCAGCTCGTAAGGGTCGCATGGAAACCATGTCGAACCACGGTTCGGGCTGGATCCGCCTGGAGTTTGTTGTTCCGGCGCGCGGTCTGATCGGCTTCCGCACCCGCTTCCTCACTGAAACGCGCGGTACCGGTATCGCATCGTCGATCGCCGACGGCTATGCCCCGTGGCAGGGTGCCATCGAGCAGCGTCTGACCGGCTCGCTGGTTGCTGACCGTGCGGGCCAGGCAACTCCGTATGCGATGACGAACCTGCAGGAACGCGGTTCCTTCATCGTTGAGCCGTCTTCCGAGGTTTACGAAGGCCAGGTTGTTGGTGAAAATCCGCGTGGCGAAGATATGGACGTCAACATCTGCCGTGAGAAGAAGCAGACGAACACGCGTTCAGCTACCGCTGATGTGTACGAATCGCTGACTCCGTCGCGCAAGTTGACTCTTGAAGAGTCGCTTGAATTCGCGGCTAGCGACGAATGTGTCGAGGTCACGCCTGAAGCGGTTCGCGTCCGCAAGGTCGTCTTGGATGCACAGGAACGTTTCAAGATCGCGGCACGTGAGCGTCGCGCAGCGAAGTGAGTGGCACGCCCACGCTTCACTAGCTCAGCTATAGATTCCGTCCCCGTCAGTTTTCCTTCTGAAACGATCCGAAGACTGGTGGGGGCGGAACTCTTTTACCCGTGACCATGGTTTCGGCATCGACTCGGACCATTCCACGTCGGGTTTCAATCTCGACGTAGTCGCGGGACGTTGTTTTGAGGGTGCCAAGAGCGTCATGGAGTCCATCGGCTAAACGGTAGCGGACAACAACGCGTTCGCCGGGCATCCATGCGAGCCATGGGAGTGGTGGCAGATTCGCGCCTTCGGTTATGTTGGCAGGAATTGCGCCCCGTGGGTCTTTGGAAAATCGCGCCTTCGCGTTGGTTTCGCTCGTGGGGGACGAGGCCTTGTCTTTGGCGGGATTATGCGCATTGGCGCTTTCAAGTGGGGCACTTTGACTCATAGGGGAGATAATAGAGGGCAGAAGCTTCCCTATCGATTCCAATGAGGAGTTGCCATGACCTACGTCATCGCACAGCCTTGTGTTGACGTGAAGGATCGCGCTTGCGTTGATGAGTGCCCGGTTGATTGCATCTACGAAGGTGCGCGTACTCTCTACATTCACCCCGAAGAATGCGTGGACTGTGGTGCGTGCGAGCCGGTGTGTCCGACCGAGGCAATTTTCTACGAGGACGATCTGCCCGAGGAATGGTCGGATTACTACCGTGCAAACGCTGACTTCTTCAAGGATCTTGGTTCCCCTGGTGGTGCGCAGAAGACCGGTGTCCAGGACTTCGACGATTCGATGATTGCTGGACTTCCTCCGCAAAATCAGGACTGAGTCGCTAACGTGGTCTATATGACCCGTTTGCCTCGTTCTTTAAATCTTCCTGAATTTCCGTGGGATCAGCTGGCTCCCGCGAAGGCGCTTGCTTCATCGCATCCCGATGGGATCTGCGATCTTTCGGTGGGAACCCCCGTCGATTCGACTCCGGATTTTATCCGCGACGCACTTTCGGCAGCGTCGGATGCCCACGGTTATCCGACGGTCATTGGCACTCAGGAAGTGCGCGAAGCGATCCTCGCATGGGGGCAACGTCGCAATATGGTGGACGTTGGTTTGTCCGGTGTTATTCCCACCATCGGTTCGAAGGAAGCAGTTGCCTGGATTCCGCGTCTGCTGGGAGTTGGCCCGGGAGATACGGTGCTTGTCCCAGAGGTTGCTTATCCGACCTATGACATTGGCGCGCGTCTTGGCGGAGCAACTCCCGTTCCAGTTGATCCTAGGAAGCCGGATACGTGGCCGGATGCCGTTCTTGTTTTCCTCAATTCTCCTGGAAACCCGGATGGTCATGTCCTGTCAGTCGACGAACTTCGTGCCGTTCGTCAGTGGGCACGTGAGCACGATGCCGTTGTCGTGTCCGACGAATGCTATGCGGCTCTGCCCTGGGAAGAGCCGTGGACTTTAGAAGGAATTCCCTCGCTTCTTGATCGCGAGGTCTGTGACGATGACCCTAGTGGCTTGTTGGTTCTGTACTCGCTGTCGAAGCAGTCAAATTGTGCCGGTTACCGCGGTGCTTTGATTTACGGGGATCCGGATCTGCTTGTTCCGATTATCAATGTTCGTAAGCACTCTGGTCTGATGGTTCCTGCTCCCGTTCAGCATGCGATGGCAATCGCTCTTCGCAACGAGGCGCATGTCGAGGCTCAGCGTGCTGTGTACGAACGACGACGTAACAGGCTGGTCGAAGCGTGCGGTAAAGCCGGCCTCGTGAATGATGAAAACTCTGTTGCCGGACTCTATCTCTGGCTCGCACATCCGCGCACGCAGGATTCGTGGGCGCTGGTTGACGCGTTCGCGAAACTGGGAATTCTGGTTGCTCCCGGCGATTTCTATGGGGAGGCTGCGAAGGGGCGTGTGCGAGTGGCTCTGACGGCAAGTGATGAACGAATCGAGGCTGCCTCGCAGCGCCTTGAAACGTGCGTCAATTTCCTTGCGTAAGAGGAAACTCTCCCGGGTGTGGTGTCTTCCTGTTTTCGAATAATAGCCCACACTTAGTCATGTTATTGACTAGCCCTTTATAATAACTTTGGAGAAAGTTTGATGTTCTAGTGCTTTACAGGTCGAACAACGGCGTATAGAGTGACAGAAATAACGGACTTTCGTCCTAAGTGGCGATTGTGGTCGCAGTGAAGCGACTCGTTGAGAACGAAAGCGCTTTCGCGCATTCTTCCAACCTGTGTGCTTGCATGGCTCCGCATCGCCCAACGTGTTAAGGAGTCCTCATGGCCAAGGCAAAAGTGGAAACGGTCGACGCTACTCCCGACAGTGTGCTTACCGTCGGGGAAAAAAAGATCGTTCTCCCGCGCACCAGCGCCTCCGTCGGTAATGATGGCTTGAGCGTCTCCCGCTTGCTCGCCGACGGCAACGTAGTCAGCCTCGACCCCGGTTTTACAAACACCGCATCGTGCCAATCTGCGATTACCTACATCGATGGTGGCGCGGGAATTCTGCGCTACCGCGGTTACCCAATCGAACAATTGGCAAAGCGCTCGTCGTTCCTAGAGGTCGCCTACCTGCTGATCTACGGCGAACTCCCTGATGCATCCACACTGGAGAGCTTCATTCGCGCCGTCCAGCGCCACCGCTTGCTTCACGAAGACTTCAAGGCTTTCTTCACGGCGTTCCCGCACAAGGGCCACCCCATGGCGATTCTCCAAGCGGGTGTTGCAGGCCTGGCAACCTACTACGAAGACACGCTTGATCCGCGCGACCGTACTCAGCTGGATACCGCGCTGGTTCTTCTGTTGGCAAAGGTGCCGACCATGATTAGCTACATCGCGAAGCGCGCCGCAGGCTTGCCACTGCTGTACCCGGACTCGCAACGTAGCTACACCGAAGATTTCATCCGCATGACCTTCGGCATGCCCTATCAGGCGTACGACATTGATCCTGCGATTGTTCGAGCACTCGATATGTTGCTGATTCTTCACGCTGATCATGAACAAAACTGTTCGACCTCGACCGTTCGTCTGGTCGGCTCCTCGCAGGCGAACCTGTATGCGTCTGTTGCGGCCGGTGTGGGCGCCCTTGCTGGCCCGTTGCACGGTGGCGCGAATGAAGCGGTTCTGCGCATGCTCAATCAGATTCGCGACACAGGTGAGTCGGTTCAGAGCTATGTGGACAAGGTGAAGTCGAAGGCTGAAGGTGTACGTCTGATGGGCTTCGGGCACCGCGTGTACAAGAACTACGATCCGCGCGCGGCTCTGGTGAAGGAAACCGCACACGATGTTCTGTCTCGCCTCGGCAAGCGCGACGAGCTCCTAGATATTGCGATGGAGCTTGAAGATATCGCTCTGAATGACGATTACTTCAAGGAGCGCAAGCTCTACCCGAATGTCGACTTCTACACGGGGCTGATCTACTCGGCGATGGGATTCCCGACCAAGATGTTCACGCCCCTGTTCGCACTTGGTCGCCTGCCCGGTTGGATTGCGCAGTACGTTGAAATGACCGAGGATCCGTCGACGAAGATTGGTCGCCCGCGTCAGGTGTACGTTGGCGCGACTGAGCGCGACTATGTGCTTCTTCGCCAGCGTTCGGCTCGCGTGATTGACTAACGCGCTGTCGAGTTTGCGCTCGGCGTGTAGCCAAAGTCCTTGTCACGTGGGGACGAGGCCGATCAACCGGCGAGGCCGATCAACTGAACGTCAACGGGGGGTGGCAGACTGCGGTCTGCCACCCCCCCGTGAGCGTGAAAAGGATCGAGCCTTCATCAGTTGGTTGCATGTAGCTCATCGTTCAATTCGATGCCCTTGCCACCGCGGGCCAGTGCTTCGATTCGACCCGACTGAGAATTGCGTCGGAACAGAACATTTGACGCGCCTGCAAGCTCGCGCGCTGCAACCGTCCGAGGTTCTGCGAAGAGGCCGTTCGAACCGGGGACGACGCCGCCGGATTCCATGACGGCAACCTTTGCTCCTGCGGTCAAGTACAGACCAGCTTCGACAACGCAGTCGTCGCCAAGAGGAATTCCGAGACCGGAGTTTGCACCGAGCAAGCAGCGCTTACCAAGCTTCACGCGCTGGCGACCGCCGCCGGATAGGGTGCCCATCGTGGATGCGCCACCGCCCACGTCGGAACCGTCGTCAATGACAACGCCCTGAGAGATACGGCCTTCAACCATGGATCGACCGAGCGTGCCGGCGTTGAAGTTCACGAAGCCGGCGTGCATGACGGTTGTTCCTTCTGACAAGTAGGCGCCCAGGCGTACGGTTGCGCCGTTTGCAATACGCACGCCCTTCGGCACGACGTAGTTCACCATCGGGGGGAACTTGTCGACGCCGATCACGGTGACCGGGTGGCCAAGGTGAGCGCGCATACGCAGACGTGTTTCTTCGAAGTCTGCGACTGCGCACGGGCCCTCGGAGGTCCATACGACGTTGGGGAGGCGAGCAAAAATACCGTCAAGATTGATGGTGTTCGGCTCTTTCAATCGGTGGGAAAGCAGGTGGAGGCGCAGGTAGGAATCCGCAGTGGACTGCGGTTGATCGTCCAGATCTGACTTGCAGGTGACAACCGTGGTGCGAACACCACGCGCATCATCGTGGCGCTGCATGTGAGTCAGGGTGTCGAGCAGATCTGCGTCATCGCCGGGTTCCATCTGACCCAAGTGTGGGCGCGGGTACCAGACGTCGAGAGTCTCGCCGTTCTTCGTCACTGTTGCGAGGCCAATGCCCCATGCCTGATTCGTATCCATGGGCTTACTGTAAAGCGAGACTGCCCGCTGTGGAGTGCCCATTCCGCCTTTCGGCACGTTTGCACAGTGTGATAAGTGTTCCCAAATGCCGGGAAAGATCAGCGAGGTTGGCGATGATCCCAGAGATCCGGCCAGAAAACACCAACTTCTTCAGCCATCGTGTGAACCAGTGGGAGTGAAATCCCGACAACGTTGTGGTGATCGCCGTCGACCCCGGCAATGAAGGGCCCGCCAAGGCCGTCGATCGTGAAAGACCCCGCAACGTGGAGCGGTTCGCCGGAGTCTACGTAGGCATCAATCTCGGCGTCGCTCATCGAGCCGAATCGGACGATGGTTGAAGTCGAGGCGTGGGTGCGCGCAATCAGAGCGTAGGAACCTAGCGGGGTAGAGGGGTCTCGCTCAACGAGCGCTGCGCTATGACCGGTCCACAGAATTGCTTCGGAGCCTCTGAAAGCTCGGATGCGCTCGCGTGCAACTTCTGCAGTGTGGGGCTTGCCCAGCATCTGCCCGTCTTGCAACAGCATCGAATCGCACGCAACGACGAGGAGGCGTTCGCAGTGGGCCTCGTCGATCGTAATCGTGCCATCGACCAAGCCGGAAATGACCGCACCGCACTTTGCGTCTGCCAACGTTGTCACCTGATCGCCGGGCGAAGGAGCGCCGGCGCTACGCGCGCAGAAGTTGGCCAGCACGAGGTCTTCATCAATGTCGGACACGCGAACAATAGGCGTGATTCCAGCGGAAACTAGGGTTGCTCGGCGAGCTGGTGACTTTGAGGCAAGAAGAAAACGCATAGGTCTATTTTGCCTTTTCAATCGGCAATTGATACATCTTGACGATTGTGTGCAGTAACTGCACGAATCTGTCAAACGTGATGTACGCTACTAAAGTATCTGTGTGAATCTGTATGTGAAGGGGAGAGATGGACAGCGCTGTGCCCAATGGCGAATCTCAAGCTCATCAGTCTCAGCCCCTTACTTCGGACGATCACCAGACCGTTAAACGCTACGTTCCCCGCCTTTTGGGCGGTCCTCTGACGATGAGTGCCAACGAGCTCGCCCAGCAAGCTGGTACTACCGTTGAACAAATCAATGACTTCTGGAATTCGCTGGGATTCCGCCCCCCTGAGCCTGACGAAAAGACGTTCACTGAACGTGATCTGGACGTGTTCGTCTCATGGAACGACATGATTGATTCACAGGCGATTGACACGGCAACCAGCCGTTCGCTTCTGAGGGCGAATTCTCACTTGGCCGATCGTCTCGCGCTGTGGCAGTGTGAAGCGCTTGTTGAAGACGCGGTGCGACGCCTGGGCTTGGATGACACGACGGCTCGCCTCTACGTTCTGGACCATATGAAGGACCGTGTCGAAGCATTCGAGAGGATGTTCATTCACTCGTGGCAGCGTCAGATGGAGGCATTGCTGTCGCGCTTGGATAAGGAAGTGTCCCAGCGCGGTCACGAGAACTCCAAGGCTCGGTTCCCACTCAATCGTTCGTTGGGCTTTGTTGACATGGTGTCCTACACGTCGTCGTCGACAATCCTGGGTGGTGAGGTCGTCGAACTGATCGAGCACTTTGAATCCGAATCGCGTCAGGCGATCACGCAGGCTGGTGGTCGCGTGGTGAAGACGCTGGGCGATGCTGTTTTGTACATTGCCGATGATCTTGAGACCGGTTTGAACGTGATTTTCTCGCTGATTGAGCGCTTGAATGCGGATGACACGATTCTTCCTGTTCGTGCATCTTTCGTCCGTGGCGATGTCTTCTCACGTTCGGGTGACGTGTTCGGCCCGACGGTGAACTTGGCTTCTCGTTTGGTTGATATTGCGCCGGTCGGTCAGATTTTGACGGACCCAGCGACTGCTACTGCCGTTGCTTCGAAGGCGGGGGATGGGTATCGCTTGGAGGAATTCCCCTCCGCGGACCTCCACGGATTTGGTCCGGTTTCCCCCTACTTGCTGACGCTCCAAGACTAGGGTTCGCCCGCTTTTAGGTACGAGGCCGGGCACTTTGACGTGCATTATCTTCTCGTCAAGCCCGTGTCCAAAAGGTCAAGAAATCTGAAAGAAATTATCTTGAAAGTATATGATGGGGTACGTGACTACTGTTCTGCTCGTTGAAGATGATCCCGCGATCAGCGAACCTCTCGCTCGCGCCCTTGGCCGCGAGAACTACGAAGTGCGTGCGCACGGCACTGGTCGTGGCGCACTTGCTGAAGTAGATGGCGCTGACCTCGTTCTGCTCGACCTTGGCCTTCCAGACATGGATGGTCTGGATGTCGCGCGTGAAATTCGTGCGTCGGGAAAGAACGTTCCGATTCTGATCCTGACGGCGCGCACTGACGAAGTCGATATGGTTGTTGGCCTGGATGCCGGCGCCGATGATTACGTGACCAAGCCTTTCCGTCTTGCAGAACTTCTTGCGCGCGTCCGTGCTCTTCTGCGTCGCACGGGAACCGAAAGCGTCGAGGGTGACTTGGGCGCTCAGGATGTTCGCGTTGATGTGAACGCTCACCGTGCTTTCGTTGGTTCAACAGAATTACAGCTGACGGCGAAGGAATTCGACCTGTTGCGCGTATTGCTTCGCGACGCGGGAAGCGTTGTCGAACGTGACGCTCTGATGCGTGAGGTCTGGGGATCGGACCCGACAAGATCCACGAAGACTCTGGACATGCATGTCTCATGGCTTCGTCGAAAGCTTGGCGATGATGCGACCAAACCGCACTACATCACCACCGTCAGGGGTATGGGCTTCCGTTTCGAAGTTCGCTGACACACTGAAAACCTTATGGGGCCCGCGGCGAAGGATTCGCCGCGGGTAACCTATTTCAGGGGAACGATCTGACAGCATTGCTTCGCCGGGAATCGTAGGGAATGAAAGGGAACCATGCGTAAAAAAGCCGTTCGCATGATTGTCACTGCTGTTGCAGTGGTGTGTTTCCTGATGGGTATTCCCGGTGCGGTCGCAACGTCCACCATTGTGTGGAACTCTGATCAGGAGCGCGTCCAAACCAGAGCACAGACGATTGTGAACACCATCGATCGTCGTATAGCGACTGGTGCAGATGTCGATCAAGACACGGTCACTTCGTTGGCGAAACCAGTGACCGACATGCAGGGTAAGGCCTATATCAGTGTGAACACGCGCCAACACGGACTGATGCTTGCCGGGGAAAAACCCCAGGGAATGTCGTTCGTCGTGCATGCGTCATCCACGGCGGGAACGTCGGTCCGCATGGAAGTATCCGCAGAACAAACGCTGAAACGTATCGTATTCGTGTTCGGAATCTTTATTGCCGGAATCGCAGTGTGCCTGCTGGTTGGTTCAGCCCTTGCCCTCCGCTTTTCATGCCAGCTATCCGCGCCCCTCATCTACCTGGCAGCCCACGCTGAGCAGGTCGGTTCGGGCCAGGTTCGTGCTCAGGTCAAACCCTCGGGCATCGAAGAAATCGACTTGGTCCAAGAAGAACTGTCGCGTACCAGTGAACGCATGGCGGGTAGGCTAGCTGCCGAACGTCAGTTCGCAGCCGATGCGTCACATCAGCTTCGCACTCCACTGACTGCACTTTCCATGCGCCTCGAAGAGATTGAAATGATCTCCACTGAACCCGAGGTGCAAGAAGAAGCTCGCAACTGTCTCGAACAGGTCGAACGCCTCACAGGCGTTGTGGCTGAACTACTCGACGCGAACACCCGAGCATCTGCGCAAACTGAAGCAATCCACATTCTTGAAGCGTTCAACACACAGCGCGAAGAATGGGAATCCGCGTTCGAAAAAGCCGGGCGCAGCCTCGTATTCACCGACGAAGCTGAACTGCCGTTGCTTGCCGACGCCGGCAAGCTTTCCCAGGTCCTTGCCACATTGATTGAAAATTCGCTGAACTACGGTGAAGGCGCAACCCGGGTCGTCGCACGGAAGTCGGCGAATAAGCGCGGAGTCATTATCGAAGTCTCAGACGAAGGATCGGGTGTCGCCGATGATCTTGCTCCCGATATTTTTGCCAAGGGAGTTTCCGGCCACGGTTCGACGGGGATCGGCTTAGCGCTGGCGAAAGACCTGACTCAAGCGATGGGTGGGCGTCTGGAACTGACGCAAAACCATCCTCCGGTTTTCACCGTTTCGCTTTCTGCGATTCCTGCTTCGATGGACCCGGATCACGTCATGCCACAGGGGTCGGTTGTCTCGATGGGGCGTCGTTCTCGTCGCTTCTGAAAATGGCGTTGCTTTCGCGCGCATCCCAATGGAAGAACACTGAGGCTCTGGCGTCGCCGTGAACGTAGGTGCGCCCATAAGCCCCTTGCGACTAGATTAAGAGCCATGGATCAAGCCAAGGACACTCGTCCGGTCGTTGCAGTAATTGGCGGTGGGCAGCTTGCCCGAATGATGGCGGAAAGTTCGATCGCCCTAGGCCTTGAACTTCGTGCGCTTGTTGAATCCTCGGATGGCTCAACAGGACAGGCACTCGCCACGTCGATCGTCGGAATGCCAGGCGATACCGACGCCGTTGCACAGCTGATTGACGGCGCGGATGTGGTCACGTTCGAACACGAACATATTCCGGCTTCGGTCTTTGATGCCGCCGATGGACACCTTCGGGCAGAGCCTCCGCGAACCGCGTTGCTGTATGCCCAAGACAAACTTGAAATGCGCGAAAAGCTCACCGAGCTGGGCATTCCATGTCCCCGTTGGGCGAAAGTGTCCACCCTTGAAGAACTCGCCTCTTTCGGTGATGCCGGCACATGGCCGATCGTCGTGAAGACTCCGGTCGGCGGATACGACGGCCACGGTGTACGAGTGATTCACCAAGCTGAAGACGCCGCCGATTGGCTTGCCAAAGGAACTCTTCTTGCCGAAGACTGCGTCCCCTTCACCTCAGAAGTCGCCTCCCTTAGCGCACGTACTCCCTCCGGTCAGATCGCGTCTTGGCCGGTCGCATCCACCGAACAGGTGGACGGAGTCTGCTCCGTGGTTACCGTGCCTGCTCAAGGCCTGACTGAGGAAACACTTTCCCAGGCCACATCGATTGGTGAAACGGTCGCGCGTGAACTTGGCGTCACGGGTGTCCTGGCCGTCGAAATGTTCGTCGTCGGACAAGGAAGCGACCAGCACGTCCTTGTGAACGAGCTTGCGATGCGCCCACACAACACCGGCCACTGGACGATCGATGGGGCGTTCACCAGCCAATTCGAACAGCATCTTCGCGCTGTCCTTGACCTGCCCCTGGGTTCAACAGACCTCGTCAATCCTGGAACACACGCGGTCATGGTGAACCTGCTTGGCTCCGAATTCGACGACCCAGCACGCCACCTTGCCTCTGCGCTCGCTGATCACCCGCGCGCCAAAGTGCATCTCTATGGCAAAGAGGTTCGCCCCGGGCGCAAACTCGGCCACGTCACTGTCGTCGACAAGGACCCAGCCGTTGCGCGCGCCGAAGCTGAAGCCGTTGTCGCCGCTCTGCGTGGCTAACGCTCACATTTCGCCTCTCGTTCTTCGTCACCGACGAGGCCGGGTGGCAATCACACCCCGATCCGTAATCGTGCCCGCATACATGCCTCATTGACCGTTTTAGTGAAGGAGCCATCGATGACCACCGAAACACACCAGCTCGAAATCACTCTGACAAAGACCGGAGACAACCCTGCAGTCGGTATCGTTATGGGATCCGATTCCGACTGGCCCACCATGGAACCCGCTGTTGCTGCGCTTGCAGAATTCGGTATCGCCTGCGAGGTCGGTGTGGTCTCTGCACACCGCATGCCCGAAGACATGGTTGTGTACGGGCGAAGCGCTTCTGCTCGGGGTTTGCGCGTCATTATCGCCGGCGCAGGCGGTGCGGCGCACCTGCCGGGTATGCTCGCAGCCCTTACGGAACTTCCAGTCATCGGTGTTCCCGTTCCTCTCAAACACCTTGATGGTGTCGATTCCCTGCACTCGATCGTTCAGATGCCGGCAGGCGTTCCCGTTGCTACGGTTTCGATTGCCGGTGCGCGCAATGCTGGCCTTCTGGCAGCACGAATCCTTGGAGCAGGTGAAGGAGCCCAGGCCGAGGAACTGCGCGCCCAGATGCGTCAATTCCAAGTTGCTCTGCGTGACGTTGCAACGGCAAAGGGGAGCGCCCTAGCTGACAGAGTGAAAGCTTCGTTGAGCTAAACATAAACGCCAAGACAAACGTGGCTCCGGACAATTCCCGCGGGCATCGTGGCTCGCACTGTGTTTGTGACGGAAGTACGACCTAGCGGGACCTCGTCAATAGGTGGACAAAGGTGGAAGAGACCGACGAAGTCCTTTGAGGCGGCTATACGGCGACTAGGATTAAAGCATGAGCATTCTTGTCACTGGTGGCGCTGGATATATCGGATCCCACGTAGTTAGGCTCCTATTGGAACGAGGCGAAAAGGGCATCGTTGTCGATGATCTTTCAACGGGCACAGCATCAAGGGTAGAAGGCGCAAAACTCATTACTCTTGATATCGCTACCGATAGCGCAAGCACAGATCTTGCGAACGTCATGCTGGATGAAGACGTCACTGCCGTTGTTCATTGTGCAGCACGAAAGCAGGTAGGGGAGTCGGTTCGACGCCCCATGTGGTACTACCAGCAGAACATTGGTGGCCTCGCGAATGTCCTTCGTGCCATGAACGACGCTGGTATTGATCAGATCATCTTCTCATCGTCAGCCTCTGTTTACGGAATGCCGGACGTTCATATCATCAGCGAAGATACCGAATGCCATCCGATTAACCCCTATGGTGAAACAAAGCTCATCGGCGAGTGGATGATGCATGACTGTGAGGTCGCATGGGGCCTCAAATGGATCGGGTTGCGCTACTTTAACGTTGCCGGTGCTGGCTGGAATGATCTAGCAGATCTGGCAATATTGAACGTGGTTCCGATGGTTCTCGATCGTGTTGAACGCGATGAGCCCGCCAGGGTTTTCGGATCGGATTATGACACTCCGGACGGTACATGCGTCCGCGACTATATCCATGTCCGAGATCTTGCAGAAGCTCATATTGTTGCCCTCGATGCTCTTGCTGATTCTCGTCCGCTTCAACATAACGTCTTCAACGTTGGAACCGGGAGGGGCACCTCTGTCCGCGAAATTATTGACGGACTGCGACGCGTTGCCGGTTGGGATTTTGAAGTCGTTGAGGAAGAGCGGCGTGCGGGTGATCCCCCCGTCCTTGTTGGGGACGCAACACGGATCAGTGAAGAACTCGGGTGGGTAGCACGCCATACACTTCACGATATTTTGGAGTCAAGTTTCTCCGGTTGGCAGGCCGGACCTCGCCGTATCGACGTGACACAGTACGTGAAGTAAGTCTTCGATTACTTGCGGTGTGGGGGATGGTCGTAACGACCATCCCCCACACCGTTGCGTTACCTTCAGCTTGAAACTGAGAATTAACCATTGAAGATATTGAAATCTTCGGTGGAGAGTGTGCCTGAACGTAGCTTCTCAAAGAAATCAGGGGCTGTTGTTCCTTCAAGAAGCACAGCAGAGGTGCCCATATCAGTCTGATAGTTAACCTCGTCGATTGGGGGTGCGCCGATCAATCCGTTATTCGATGCAGAGCGGAACGCCAAAACAAGCTTCGCAACATCGACAACGGACGAATCCTCATCAACAGTGAAAGACTCAGAGCCAGCTCGTTCAAGGCGCAAAGTACGTGCGGGGTTAACAAATGTTCCGATGCTTGCGGACTTGTCAATAACTTTTGAAATCACCTGACGCTGTCGCTCGGCACGACCAATATCGCCCTTCGGATCCGAGTAGCGCATACGTGAGAAGGCTAGGGCTGTCATCCCATCAACGTCGCTACATCCAGCTTGCCAGACAAGCCCAGAAGGATCATCGCTAACATCACCGTCGAAACATACATTGATTCCGCCAACGGCGTCGACAATATTCGCAACGCCACCCATACCGACCTGAACATAGTGATCAACGTGCAATCCGGTCAGATTTTCAACTGTCTGTGTCAGCAGATTTGCTCCACCATATGCGAAAGAAGCATTGATCTTGTCCCAGCCATAGCCGGGGATCTCCACGTAGCTGTCGCGCGGGATGGAGAGGGCTGTTGCTTGACCATTCTGAGCGACGTGAATCAACATAATGGTGTCCGAGCGATCATTCTCGTCGAAACCATCCTGAACTGCGCCGTCTGCGCGGGAGTCAGATCCCGCTAAAAGATAGGTTGTGCCGGGCGTATTCGCTCCGCTTGTCAAAGCGTTTGTTCGACCAAGGTGAGAATTAGCATCCCACACCAAAAAAGCTCCCCACGCAACGATCAGAACAAGAAGGGCGACCACAAGGGAGACGAGTTTGCGCCCCCAATGAGCAGAACGCTTCTTTGGCGCTACAGGGTGACGAAGCGACGCTTTCGAAGAGAGGGCGTTCGTTGATTGAAGGCGCGGTTGAAAGCGTTGAACAGAAGACGTGGTTGTCGACATGCCACGTTGGCGAGATTCCTGAGTACGTGGAGCATGAGTGATCTCGCCACGCTTCGACATCGTGCGATCCGGAGTATAAGCAGGGGGATTCGCTGTTTGCCGATGCTCGCTTGAAGCTGAGTTTCGTCCCACGCGATGTTTGCGTCCGGGAGCAAAAGATGGGGGAAGATTTTCAGCAGGTTGGTCAGCGGTTGTTGGGAGCAAAGAGCGCTTCGGCATCTGTTCATCTGCTGATTCTGATCCGATTCGCCACGCCTGTGGTTCGGCATCGTCTGCCGCAATACCGCTGACACGAGGGCGTTCACGGAGCCGAATAACGGGGCGCTGAAGAACCTGATCCTTCGAATCTGATCCCGATGCTGAGGACGAAATAGCTCGCTGTTCGACAGAGAGGCGAGGAATGCCCGGAGAATCAGGGTGGCGTGTCTCGCCATTCACCTTCTTTACATCCGCGCGTGTAGGACGCTTGCGACCAGATGAAGGGACGAAAGAGGGAGGTTCGGTGCTCATCGGTTCGGGGGACAGGTTGCAGGGACAGATTGAGCGGTGTCGGTGGAAGCAGATGATGCAGTATCTGATACGGCAGTCGTGTCGGATACATCTTGTTCTTCAATGACTCCGCCGGAAGAGGAGGAAGAAGCATGAGCAACTGATTGAGTGGAATCAGCAGTGTCGTCTTCATATGGGATCGTCATTTGAGCCCCGGTCCCGTCTGTGTACTCTGTACCTCCCGGTAGTTGAGTGTCAGCCGCTAATGCCTGCCACAGCGGTCGCGAAAGGTGTTCAATCTCAATCACTCGGTTGGGATCCTCGGGGGCTTCAGCCCACGGCATCGTTGTGAAGCGAATGTTAGATGCCTGCAATTTCAGCATGGAGGCAAACAGACCGGCATCAGCGTTAATGTCGCCGAAGTTCGGTGACACTGTAAGAGAAGCGATTGCTGCCTGAACGAAAGAAATCAGGGCGGGAAAATCGGTAACAAAGTTTCGGGAGAAAAGTTCACGAAGCGCTGCCGCGATCAGCTGTTGCTGGCGTCCAATACGAGAAATATCTGAACCGTCGCCGACATTTTTACGAGCGCGCGCGTACGCTAGCGTGCTATTCGCATCGAGGTACTGGCACCCTGCCTCAAGATCGAGACCGGATGCGGGATCGTACATTTCTTCAGGAATATCTAGCCACACTCCACCGACAGCATTGATCAACCCTTTAAAGCCGGTGAAGTCAACAACAATGAATCCATCAATCGTTAAACCGGTCAGTTCTTCGACTGTTGCTTTGGTGCAGGCAACGCCACCTGCCAGATCGTTTGTACCTGCTCCCATTGCAAATGCCGAGTTAAACATTCCGTAGTACGACGACGTAATCGAACCATCTGAACGCATACACGAAGGGATATCGGTCAAAAGATCACGGGGAATGGAGACAAATGTGACTTCCGAACGATCGGCGGAAATATGGGCGATCATCGTCGTGTCGGACTGAATCGTCGTCAGTTCTTCGGCGTCACCGTAGTCAGAGCTTTGGTTATAGCGTGAGTCGACACCGGAGACAAGAATATTGATCGGTTGCCCCACGTAAGCATCGATGAGCTTCATTGGTTCTGGTTTGGTGGATTGAGGTGCCTCAAGCGCGGAAATATCCAGTGACGCGTTCTTCACCTGATTGGCAAAGCTCCGATAGACGAAAGCCGCGGTGGAGCCAACGAATAGCGTCACGGTCAAAAGAGATGCGAGCACGGTTCGTAGAACACCAAAACGGAAGGGGTTCCGCGCAGCGTGCTGAACCAGGTTTGCCCGATTCTTCAACGTTTTTTTACTCATCGGTGTTGATCGTAGCGTGAATAGAAGCGTTTTTGGCGGTTGGGCACCCAAAAGTGGCGTTTTTAATCGCCTGTGTTGTGCAGAGTGCTACTTGCCTCACGTGAGGGATTCCCAGGCTCGTCGTTGGCGTGAGTATGCGTCGTCAGAGGGGATTCATGCGAAGGCGGGGCGGTGCGAAGCGCGATTTGGCGGGCAAGGAGAGTGATTCGTTTTTCCAGCGCCATGGAATTGCGATACGACGCGCTCATCTGGGCGAGTACGCAGATAATGAGGGCGTAGACCAAAAGGTTAATGCCCCGTTCTACACCGACAACCCGCGCAATCTGGTTTAGAAGTGGCGGATACAAGAGTGTGATGATGGCAAAGATAACGATTGAGAGGATCAGTAGCCGTTGCACGGCGAGATGCGATTGGCTTTGAACTGGGCGAACCAGTAGCCACGTGACAAGGGCAAGACCGATGATCAGTAGGGTGCGGATAAGGAAATACTCTGTCATCATCGCTCCCACATAAGATCAACAAGAATATTGACGCCGTTTAAAAGGGATTGTCCCTTAGCTTGTGAATAGTCCGAATAGGTGATGTGGACCGGGTATTCAGCATAAGGCAAGTGAGTGCGTGCCAACTGAGAATTAATCTCTGAGGCGTGTGCCATTCGGTTGTGATTCAGTTGCACCTGGCTAAAAGCATCACGGCTTAGAGCTCGAAGCCCGTTGTGTGCATCCGACAGACGAAGTCCTCCGAGTAAACCGGAAATGAATGCCACTGTTCTGAGAGCAAGACGACGTCGTAGCGGGACGGACTTGCCGTGTCTTTCTAAGAAACGAGATCCAAGCACGAATCCCAGCTGATTCTCTTTCCCGTATTCCACCATTGAACGAGCATCTTTCGGATCGTGTTGACCGTCAGCATCAAAAGTGACAATCCAACGCGCCGATGTGTGAGTCTTCACCCATTCGATTCCTGTTTGCAGAGCTGCGCCCTGACCAAGATTGATCGGGTGGGTAATAACAGTGGCTCCATGTGAGCGGGCGACCTTGGCAGAATCATCGTTTGATCCGTCGTCTACACAGAGAATCCGAGAAAAATAAGGCATCAAAGCATCGATAACGGTGCCGATCATCTGTCCCTCGTTGTACGTAGGGATGATGATCCACGTATCGTCATCAATCCTCACGATCGCTATTCTCGCACTCTTATATGCAACTTGGCGACGTGAATGTATGGGGACGCGAGCATTGATGGGAAAGAAACGTCGCCGGTACAGTAGGAGCGTTGCCTATGAAAGGACGACCGGTGAGTATTCAAGCAAGCGCGGATGTGAGCAAGAACGCCTCTGTTCCGTCTTCGTGCGCGGTTTGGCATTGCGCTCAGATTCGCGAGGCCGCGATTTTGGGCGAGAACTGCATCATCGGTCGTGGCGTGTATATCGGCGAAGGCGTCAGGCTGGGAGCTAACTGCAAAGTTCAGAACTATGCCTTGGTGTACGAACCTGCCCTATTGGGTGACGGAGTTTTTATTGGGCCAGCAGTCGTCCTGACAAACGATCATTTTCCACGAGCAGTGAACGTAGATGGCTCCATCAAATCTGCTGATGATTGGCAACCTGTCGGCGTCACAATTGGTGATGGAGCTTCGGTGGGCGCGCGAGCTGTTGTGGTTGCTCCCGTCTCAATTGGTCGTTGGGCGATGGTTGCAGCAGGCGCTGTTGTTACACGAGATGTTCCAGACTATGCCCTTGTCGCTGGTGTTCCTGCCCGACAGATTGGCTGGGTAGGAACGGCTGGCGTTCCACTGAAAGAAATTGAGGGGCAACCGTCGCGTTTGCGTTGCCCCAAAACAGGTGAAACCTACACTGTCGTTGGCGATACTGTCCTGACGAAAGACGATGACTGATGCCTGAAATGATTCCTGCCGCTCATCCCCTGATCGGTGAAGAGGAAGTAGACGCTGTCTGCCGAGTTTTACGTTCTCGAATGCTTGCCCAGGGTAAAGAAGTCACCGCATTTGAAAACGAGTTTTCAGCTCAGCTTGCTGGTGGTGCCAGCGCTGTTGCCGTTAATTCAGGAACTTCTGCGCTTCATCTGGGCCTTCTTGCATCGGGGATCGGCGTCGGCGACGAGGTTATTGTTCCGTCGTTTACTTTCGCAGCAACGGGCAATGCAGTTGCACTTGCCGGAGCAACGCCTGTTTTTGCTGACATTGATCTTGACACGTTCTGTCTGAATCCCGCTTCGGTTGAAAATGCAATCACCGAGCGAACGAAAGCCATTATGCCGGTTCACCTCTATGGTCATCCGGCGCCGATGAATGAGCTGAAAGCGCTTGCGGACAAATACTCGCTTATGCTCTTTGAAGACGCGGCCCAAGCGCACGGGGCTCAGCTTCATGGTCAATTCGTTGGAACATTTGGGGCATTTGGAGCTTTCAGTTTCTATCCGACGAAGAACATGACATCCGGTGAGGGTGGCATGGTGACGACAGCGGATCAGACGATTGCACGAAACGTTCGTCTTTTGCGTAACCAAGGTATGGAACAACGGTATGCGAATGAGCTGATTGGCTTGAACAACCGCATGACCGACATCCATGCGGCAATCGGGCGGGTGCAATTGACGAAAGTTGGACAGTGGACCAAACAACGTCAAGCTCATGCCACATTCTTTGACACTCATTTAGAAGGAGTAATTGTTCCTCGTGTCGCCAAGGGAGCGACCCACGTATATCACCAGTACACGATTCGTCTGATTGATACTGATCGAGATCGTTTCATGAAGGCATTGGCTGAGGAATGGGGAGTGGGGAGCGGAGTGTATTACCCGATTCCGAATCATAGGCTTGAGTCATTGAAACCCTATGCGCCATCGGCCGAACTCGACAATACGCTTCGCGCTACGCGCGAGGTCTTGTCGTTGCCCGTATATCCATCCTTGACCGACCAGCAACGTGAACGCATCGTTGAAGCTGTCAACACGCTTGCATGTGCCGGGGCGTGAGGTTTCGATGACTATTCGTTTGGGTATCCTTGGCATTGGCTCAATGGGGCGCCATCACGTTCGTATTGCTCGACAAACCGATGGAGTTGAACTGGTTGCCCTTGTTGATCCGGCAGGAGATCGCTTTGGTGTCGCCAATGGCATGAAAGTTCTGCCCGGCGTTGATGACATGATTTCCCAAGGTATCGATGCGGCGATCGTTGCTGTACCGACGGTGTTCCACGAGCAAGCGGCACTGAGCCTTGCTGACGCTGGTGTTCACACATTGGTTGAAAAGCCACTTGCCGCGTCATACGAAGCAGGCAAGAAGATCGTTGAAGCATTCGATAATGCTGGTGTTATCGGTGCTGTTGGCTATGTTGAGCGCTGTAACCCTGCGCTTATGCAAATGCGCCAGCGCATTGCTGACGGTCAGCTTGGAAGAATCTTTCAGATTTCAACCAGGAGGCAATCGCCTTTCCCGGCGCGTATTTCCGACGTCGGGGTAGTGAAGGATCTGGCAACGCACGACATTGATCTTGCACAGTGGGTGACGGGGAGCAGCTATCGGACAGTCTTTGCCCAAACGGCGTATCGTTCGGGGCGCGAAGATGAAGATATGCTGGTTGCTTCGGGCTGTTTGGATAATGGCATCTTGGTCAACCACCAGATCAACTGGCTTTCTCCCTATAAAGATCGCACGACGATTGTCGTTGGAGAGAAGGGAGCATTGGTCGCCGATACTGCGATGGCGGACCTGACGTTCTATGAAAACGGCTCGACGCGTGTTCAGTGGGATCAAGTGGCAGCTTTTAGGGGTGTCAGTGAGGGAACAGTGACTCGCTATGCGATTGATAAGCGTGAACCTCTTGTTGTTGAACTGGAGAACTTCCGCGATGCGATCAACGGTATTGGGGCGAATCATGTTTCGATGCGTGAAGCTTTAGAAACCTTGCGAGTCACGGAAGCGATACTGGAGTCTGCTCGTGAAGGATGCGCGGTGACCCTGTAACAAATAGGGGGCTCAATGGTGTGACACCGATGAATTCACATTGTTTCCATTAACAACATGTGTCACACTAGCAACATCTGTCACCGTGTTTTGGAGTAATTGTGCGCCGATTGTCTATTGTGTCGCTTCTGAGTGTGGGCGCTTTCACTGTTGCCTTTGCCCTTCAGTCATCGACGCCTTCGACTACTACTGACTTAGTTCTTCCCTCTGACATGGATGTTGCTCCTGCCACGGTTTCCATTGCTGATATTGACGGCATGGAAGACATTGCTGAAGCTCCCATGGAAGAAAAAGTCGCTCCAAGTGAATACGGAACTGGCGAAAGTGAAGATCCGTTCCTTGTTGAGGTTGAACAGCGCTCTCTTTACAGTGCTTCCGAGGTAGTTCCCGAAGAGAACGAAGAATCTGTTCTGCACGTCGCGTCTGATCTTCCTTCAGGTGTTGTTATTGCCGGTGTTGTGTTCGAAGACGGTGTTAAAGGAGGCGCAGTCACGATCGCATACCGAAGCGAAGCCGATGGTATGTGGTCTGACTGGACAGACGTCGAACTTGAGGATGCTGTTGCTGAGACAATGACGCAGAGCACGAATCCCATTTATCTTGAGGATGCCTCGAAAATTGAAGCTGTCGTGAAAGCGGCGCCTGGCACTGATACTGATGTCCAGGCCCTGGGGAACGTTCATATGGCCGTGGTGTACACCGAAACCCAGGAAAATGAACTTGGCTCTGATTCTTCGTTGAAGAAGGTTGACTTTAAGGAACAATCAGACGCGCGTGCAGTGAATACTGTTTTACGAGGCGCTTCGTACAACACTGGAATGCAGGGACTGAATATTTTGTCCCGTGGAGAATACGGTCTGCCGCGGTCGTCAGATTGGACTCTTGAAGCGATTAAGCCTCAGGGTGTTGTTATCCACCACACTGCCTCGGCAAACGACTACTCCAAGGCAGGCGCCGCGGCGGTGGTGAAGGGTATTTGGAATTTTCACGCTAACGTGAATGATTGGGGTGATGTGGGCTACCACTTCCTCGTTGATCGCTATGGCACCGTATACGAAGGCCGCGAAGGATCTTTGACTGGCTTCTACGAAGGCGGTCATGCCTACGGCGCGAACACGAACACGCTGGGCATTTCTGTTGTCGGAAATTTCGTCTACGAAGAACCGCCATATGCAGCTCAGAATTCCGTGGCAAAGGTTGCTGCGTGGCTGTTTAAACGAATCGGTATCGAGGATCCCTACAAGGGCATCTGGGTTCAGGGGCAGCCAGCCGGTGGTCGTTGGATTCCAGCATTGTCGGGTCACCGTGATGTTGGGGGAACAGAGTGCCCAGGTCAAGCGTTCTATGACAAGCTTCCGCGTCTGCGTAAGGTTGTTGCCAGCCTCGTTAAAGGCAACAACGCGTGGATTGACGGAGCAGGCAATGTTCAGGAGAATCCCGGAGCTGTTTCCGCTGAAGGCGGGCGTCTTTCGGGCGCAGACCGTGATTCCACCGCAATCGCCATTTCGCAAGCGCGTTTCCCCTCGGGAGCGACGACAGCCTATCTGGTGAACCGTCTGTCGCCGGTTGATGCTATGGCTGCCGGCGTTGTTAAAGACGGACCAATTCTCTTCGCTTCGCGCGGGGGAGTGAAGCCTGAAACAGTCAACGAAATCCGGCGCCTTGGTGTTTCAAAGATCGTCATGGTTGGTGGAACTGGAGTCTTGCCAGATTCGCTCTGGAACTCACTCCCGGGTGTTTCTCGAGTGCGCTTGGGCGGAGCTGATCGTTTTGATACTGCTCGCCGTGTTGCTTCATACGTGTTTCCCACGAGATCCGCAGCGGTTTACGTTGCAGATGGCTTGGGTGTGAACGGCGTTGGTTCAGCTGACGCTCTGGTTGCTGCAAACGCCGAAGACGGGCCGATTCTCTTGGCGAAGCCGGGAGTTGGCTTGGATAGTGCGTCTGCTTCTTTGGCATCAAAGCTGGGCGGAAAGAAGTATCAGCTGGGCTCGGTGTCCCTAGCTGCTGGCGCCACCTCCCTCGGAGGGACAGACCGCTACTCCACGTCGGTTGCTTCAGCGCGTCACTCGTATCCAACAAAGCCTTCAATTGTCTATCTTGTCCGTGGCGATGTTTTCATGGATGGTGTTGCATCAGGCACCCTCACCGATGGTCCTCGTCTGTTGACCGAAACAGCTTCATTGCCCTCTAGTGTCTGCGACTACTTGAAGGACGTTCAACCCAAGAAGGTTGTCGCTCTCGGTGGAACCGGTGCCGTTTCAGACGAAGTTCTCATGAAAGCCCGGATGTGCGCAGCTAGATGACCAGAAACGGCAAAGTGGGCGCGAAAGGAGAATTCCTCACACGCCCCGGTGTTTTTCGGGGTCGCTCGCTCACAAGGCTCACGAGTGTGTGAGTTGACTGTAGATATCCCGTAGTTGTTCGGTTGCGCGTGTGATACTGCGATTCTCTTTGACCCAGCGTGACGCACGCTGAGCACGTTCTTCGCGCTCAGACTCGTTCATGCTCAACAGGGCTGTCATCTGGGATGCAAGGGATTGCGCATCGCGCTCCGTTGAGAGATGTTCACTCCACGATGGTGCGACCATCTCAGGAGTTCCGCCGACCCGATTTGCGATAACGGGGGTTCCGCACGCTTGGGCTTCAAGAAGGACAAGACCGGCGGCTTCGGCTCTCCCGTTCGTTGTTCGGGTTGGGAGTACGAGGCCGGTCGCGCAACGCATCCACGTGCGAACCTCTTCCTTTGTTGCGCGTCCGAGCACGTGAATTGATGGGTCGGTGGTCGCGGCCTCGTCGACTTGAGAACGCAGCGGCCCATCTCCGATCAGGACAAGGTGATGGGGGTACGAACTACTCAGGGAATCATGAGCGGAAAGCAGGTCGGGCACCCCTTTGAGCTCGCTCAGCGCTCCGACGAAAAGCAGGACTGGATCATCGGTGGCAAGCGGAGATCGTTCGCCGGCGATGGAAGAAGTGGCGGGAGTCCACCAGTTGGTATCGACACCTTGGTAATGAACAGTCAGTTTGCGGGCATCTGCTCCAGATTGAACAGCTTTGTCAGCAAGGAACTGAGAGACGGCGAGCAACTGTGTAGATTGATGGAACGCAGCCTCAATATTGAGGTCATTCCAATATGCGCCGGCTCTTCTAGGTACAGAGGGAAGATGGATTCCAAGGTTGGAATGATGATAGGCATCCCCGCCGTGCAAGGTTGTCACCAGTGGAACACCGAGCTCGCGTGATGCTCGAGTCGCTGGAAGAGACCACGTTGCCTGCTGTTGATGAATAATGTCGGGGTGGCTGGCAACAATCATGCGTGTCATGGCGTGCCCATACGCCCATTTCGCAACGTGTTGAACTGCAGGGGCAAGACGATCAGGAACCACCTGGAGAACAGGAATGCTCATCGATGGATCATCGATGTGCGCCGTACGAGTCACGATGGTCCAGTCGATATCCGGCATTGCGAGCGCATGGGCGGCGGCGAAATACGTGGGAGGAATCGACAGGGTACCTTTGGCAAGCGTGACTTTCATTCGGTATCTGCCTGTTCGCCGGTCATGGGCGCCACGCTACTAGCGCTTGGCGTAACGGGGAGAGACTCCGAATCGTCAGACTTATCCCAGACTCTAGCAACGCGAACCGTGAGCGCGGTGAGGCCGGCAAGTAACAATGCTTGGACGATGGAGACAACCCAGAGGGTGGTGACGATCGAAAAGCCTGCACCACCCATGATATGGATGATTCCAAGGGGAATCGCCGCATACACGCACGCGAAAGCGAGCATCAGACCTTGCCTGTCTGTGACAACGAAAACCGTTGAAATCGGCGATGTTACGACATTGAGCAGAAGCCAGGGGATGAGGGCTTGAGCAATCAGCCCAGACTGTTCCCAACCGAACCCCAAATACCAGGGGAACAACGAAGGAGCGATCAAGGCAAGCAGAACGAAGGGGCCAATGGAGGCAAAGAAGGATAAACGGATCGACCTGAGGACTGTGGCCAGCATTGTTCCGCGAGGTGCAACAGCGAGGGAACGATAGGTCACTTGAGAAACTGCGCTGGTAATCAGAGCTACGGGCGCCTGCATGAGGAGCCACGCTTTGGCAAACTGTCCCTGCGGATCAGCTGAATACCACACGCCAATCAGCAGGACGATTCCGTTGACTCGCACAGCATCAACCAACACATTGGGAGCGTTAAGTAATGGCATTCGCCGGTAGCGGTGCAGGAGTTGCTTCGTGGTGCGTCCGCCAGTCTCGGGGGCAACGAGGCTCGATCGGCCACGATACAGCAGAGCAGAAGTAGAGAGGATCTGCCCGAAGAACTGGCTGAAAATCTGACCCGTTAGGGGAGATAAGCCAGCAAACGGGGCTCCGATGCGACTCAACTCAATACCGGCAGAATTGAGCACCCTATTTGATGAAATGGCTGAGAATCGTTCGAGCCGAGTGAGCCAGTAATTCATCACTGACGTGACGGAAAGACACATGACAACAATGCCTGACCAGCCAAGAATCCCTGCCAATTCCTCGTGGTTTAAAGCGCGGGAAATGGGGCGGGCAAAGATCCAACAGAGTACGGACGTCAGTGCTGAAACGATGGATGTCAACGTGAGCGAAACGCGGACAAGGCGTCGCGCCTCGTTGTCACGGGCGGGAAGCACGATTGCCATGTCGTATCTGCCAGCACTCACGCCTGCGACAATCTGAGGAACAGCAAGGAACGCAGCAAACGATCCAATATCTTCGGGAGTATAGAGACGCCCGATGATGGGGGTTGTCACAAGGACAATCAGCTGTGCAATGACGGTTCCCGTCAGAAGCGTCGAAATATGTGCCAGCTGAGGATGCTCAGCTCGCATTCGACGCAGGATAGACGAACCCATACGTGCAATTGTGCCATTACGGTGTCCGCTTGGAGTATCAGGGGAGAGTGCTGCACACTTAAAGGGTGAAACGACGACGCTCACCATCGCGATCACAGGCTCGTGTCGTTATTGCGACTCGTACTTTTACGCCTGATCCAGCTGCCGCGGCACTTCGCTTGAGTGCTCTCGCTCGTGCCCTGCATGCGCGCGGGGCTAAGGTTCGTGTTTTCACCTCAAAGCCCGAACAATCACTGCGGAGCCTCCCACTCCCATCGTGGATGAACGATATCGACGTCAGGCGCTGGCCGGTTCTTCGTGACGCAACGGGAGCAGTACGCGGGTACGTTCCCTATATGTCTTTCGACCTTCCGCTCTTTTTCCGCCTGCTCACGGCGAAACGCCCAGATGCAGTGGTCAACGAACCGCCGCCGACCACCGGTCTTGTTACCGCTATGGCATGCGGTATACGGCGTATTCCTCACATTTACTTTGCAGCGGATATCGTGTCGGACGCAGCACGCGCCCAAGGAACCACTGGACGTGTCGTTGACGCGGTGACGTGGATGGAACGAACCGCTATGAAGCGAGCAACGGCAGTCATCGCCGTATCCCAAGGCGTCGCGGATCGAGTCCAGGCTATTTCAGGTCGGGAAGCGGTCGTCGTCCCCAATGGCATTGACACGACCCGCGATGAAACAAGCGACGGCGAATTGAGTGAGGATCGTGGCCTCGTCCCCGAAGGATTCCCCCACACCTCAGGCCCTGTCTTCCTCTACGCGGGCACAGTCGCCCAGTGGCTCGCTCCGGAGATCTTTATCGACGCGTTCGAAAAGGTGAAGGAGAAGCTTCCGGAGGCGCGCCTTGTTTATTTGGGGCAGGGGAGTGCGTGGGCGAAGTTGCGCGATCGCGCTCGCGGGATTGCTGGAATTGAATTCCACCCAACTGTCAGCGCCGAGGAAGCCCAACGCTGGTACGCGCTCGCCACTGCGTCGCTTGCCTCGATGAAGCCCGGCGCTTACGACTACGCGTATCCGACGAAGATTTTGTCGTCCCTTTCAGCGGGAACTCCTGTTATTTTTGCTGGTCCCGGGCAGGCTGCACTCGACGTGGCGGAAGCAAACCTGGGGTGCGCAGTTGATGTAGATGTTGATGCGGTGTGTGATGCGATGGTTGAGTTGGCAACCCTTGATGACAGTGATCCGCGCTGTGATCGTGCGCGCCTTCATCGCTGGGTCGTAGAACACCGATCGGTCGCGGTCTCATCTGCGCGAGCTGCCACAATCGTGCTGGAAGTCGCTCAATCTTCATGCTGAGTTTCAACGGGGGCACTGCGGGGAGCCTGCGACTAAATGCGCTGTTGTGGCAGTGAACTAGTCGTTAAGAAAATCCCAACATGTCGCGCATGATTCCACGTGCGACTTCTGCTTCCTTCTCAAAGCAGAGCTCGGGTGCGGCGGTGTGCGAAGCCTGTTTGAATTGGTCAACCACTTCTGGTGTCAGCTGGCGCAGGGAATCAACGATTTGGGGAACTTCGTACCCGGTGGAGATGACGCCCAGCTCATGTTTTTCGAGTAAAGCGGTCATTTCAATGCTCGGCCCAATTGCCAGGGCAAGACGCGCCTGCACAAAATCGAAGAACTTATTGGGTAGCGTGAGGCGCGCGTTTGTTGTCACCGGTGGCATCCAGAATGCGCCAATGTCGTAGGCGTTCAGGGTAGTCGGCAAGTCAGAGGGAGCGACAGGATCGTGGAAACGAACGAGGTCTGAACCGGATGCTCGCGCCTTCAATTCTTTGAGATAAGCGCCCTTATCGCCACCGGGCACCAAGTACAGATCAAGGCTGAAATCGCCGTCCGTAGCAAGGGTTGCGTCGATCGTTGTTTCGAGGCTACGCCCGGGCACTGCCGCACCCGAATGGACGATGCGAAGTGGTCTACTCGTAGGAGTCACCGATGGTGTGAGGTCCGCGAAAGGCGTGGCATTACGCATGAGTTGCGGGCGAACACCATAACGGTGCTCGTAGAGCTTTACAATTTCGGTGCCAACCGTCGTCGCATGCGCGACCCTGGGAAGATAACGCTCACAGACCGAATCGATCCACGGCGCAACAAGAATCCTCCACGCTGCAACATGGGTGCGCTCTCCCGGCGCCCACTCGTGCAGGTCAGCCCAGATCGGTGCAGACTGGGCGGCCTCGTACGCAAGCGGAAGTGCGCGCGCATCGTTGGCGATCACTGCGTCAAAGTGACGTGCCCGTAAGTTGTCAATGACTGCGCGTGTGCCGGGGGCTGCCAAGTCCGATGCGCGGTGGCAGTGAAGTGCCAAGCGCACAACTCCCAGAGGAGTTTGGGGTAACGAGGCCGCGCCTGCTGGGATTTCAACATGATGCGTGGAATAGGGCGTCGCAGGACCGTATCCGCAGGTCGTAACGTCGCCAAACTCAGCAACGACGCTGAGCTGACGCAGTACGCGGGCATCGCGCATAAGCGGAGAAAAAGAGAGGACCAGAATCTGGGGACGCGACATGGCATTCATTCTATCTATCTGGCGTGTGCGCCCACGGATACCGGCGCTCCGCGCGTGAATCAGGATAGTCACCCCTTCTTCAGCGCATACTTGATGGCGAAAGAGCCCTGAAGGAGTACCCGTGCGTATCGCTGTTGTTGCCCTCGGAAAAATTGGACTGCCACTGGCCGTGCAGTATGCGATGAAAGGGCATGACGTCATCGGCGTCGACGTGAATGAAACGACCGTTGACCTGGTGAATAAGGGCGTCGAGCCTTTCCCAGGTGAAGCGCACCTTGATGAATACTTGCGTGATGTTGTTGCTTCAGGGGGTTTGCGTGCGACTTCGTCGTATGAAGAAGCGATTCCCGGCGCTGACGCTGTTGTCCTCGTCGTTCCGCTTTTCGTTAATGACGAGACGTGGGAGCCGGATTTCGGCTGGATGGACGATGCGACGCGCTCGCTAGCCACCCATCTCACTGAGAACACTCTTATCTCCTACGAGACCACGCTGCCCGTGGGTACAACCCGCAACCGGTGGAAGCCGATGATCGAGTCGATTTCGGGATTGAAGGAAGAGAAAGACTTCCATCTCGTCTTCTCACCCGAACGTGTGCTGACCGGCCGAGTCTTTGCTGACCTGCGTAAATACCCGAAGCTGGTTGGTGGGCTGAACGACGCGGGAACAGCAGCGGGCATTGCTTTCTATGAAGCGGTCCTCGACTTTGATGAGCGCGCTGATCTACCTTTCCCCAACGGGGTCTGGGATATGGGAAGCGCCGAGGCTGCGGAGATGGCGAAACTCGCTGAAACGACCTACCGCGATGTCAACATTGGCTTGGCTAACCAGTTTGCAGTCTATGCGGACAAGGTGGGGATTGATATTGATCGAGTGATCGACGCGTGCAATTCCCAGCCCTACTCGCATATCCACCGTCCGGGTATCGCAGTGGGAGGACACTGTATTCCTGTCTACCCGCGCCTCTACCTGTCGACCGACCCGGATGCGTCGATCGTGCGCACTGCGCGTTCCTTCAATGCGACGATGCCGGAGTACGTGGTGTCTCGCGCGGAGTCCATGCTGGGTTCGCTAGCGGGGCTACGAGTTGCGGTTCTCGGTGCCTCGTACCGTGGGGGAGTGAAAGAGACAGCGTTCTCCGGCGTGTTCGCCACGGTCGATGCTCTGCGCACTCGCGGGGCAAACGTCGCCGTTCATGATCCGATGTACTCAGACGATGAGTTACGAGGCTTCGGCTGGGAGCCGTATCATCTGAGGACTGATGCGTGCGACTGTGCCATTGTTCAGGCCGATCATGCACTGTATCGCACGCTAATCCCAGCGGATTGCCCAGGAATTCGTCTGCTACTCGATGGGCGTCGTGTGACTTCACCCGAGTTGTGGGTGGGAGTGCCACGCGTTGTTATTGGTGAATAACGTGCCAGAAAGTCGATGGAGTGCACGTATCCGCTTCGTTGACATTGGCTGAGAATATGTGAAACGTACAAAAATGCGTGACATCAATACGTCACGTGTTCATAATTGTTTACATAAGACTCGTGTTTGAACATGAGTCTCGGAAAACAATTCTTGAACGGATGGCTGATGTCTGCACCACTGTCACACGCACAATTCGATGTTCTTTACGCAGTGAGCTGTCACGAAGGAACACTCACTCAGCGTGAGATCCAAGCAATGACGGGTATGTCACTAGGACGTGTGAACTCGGCTGTTCGTGAACTTGAAGCGAGAGGATATCTTGCGGCCCGTCAGATCACTGACGCTGGCCTGGAAGCTCTCGCGCCATATGCTGTCGATAACGCAGTCATTATGGCAGCAGGTCTCTCATCACGTTTCGCCCCCATCTCCTACGAACGACCGAAGGGGACCCTGCGTGTTCGCGGAGAGGTTCTGATCGAACGCCAGATCGAGCAGCTCCACGAAGCCGGAATTACAGACATCACTGTCGTTGTCGGTTACAGGAAAGAATACTTCTTCTACCTCGTCGAAAAATACGGCGTAAAAATCGTTGTGAACTCCGAATACGCCACGCGAAACAACAATGGTTCGCTGTGGTTGGTACGCGACAAACTGGCCAATACCTACGTCTGCTCGTCCGACGATTACTTCACCGAGAATCCTTTCGAATCTCACGTTTACCACGCCTACTACTCCGCCCAGTATGTTGAAGGCGAGACCGATGAGTGGTGTCTGACGACCGGTGGCGGCGGTCGCATTACCGGCGTTGACATTGGCGGACATGACGCGTGGATCATGCTGGGCCACGTCTACTTCGACCGTGAATTCTCAGCCACGTTTGTGGAGATCCTTGAGCGCGTTTATCACCTTCCAGAAACCACCCCGAAGCTCTGGGAACAGATCTACGTCGACAACATCAAGCAGTTCTCGATGGTCATTCGCACATACCCTGCTGGCCTGATTAACGAATTTGATTCTCTTGATGAACTCCGCTCTTTTGACCCGTTCTTCATGGAGAATGTTGACTCCGAGATTTTTGACAACATCACGGCAACATTGAACTGCGACGTGAATGATATCCAGGATGTCTACCCCCTCAAGCAGGGAATTACTAATCTGTCATGCCACTTTGCCGTCGGAGACAAAGAGTATGTCTATCGCCATCCGGGCCTGGGAACTGACAAGATCGTGGACCGCCAAGCCGAAAGCGAAGCACTGAATCTGGCGAGTGAACTGGAACTAGACTCGACATTCCTTGCTTCCAACCCGATTCAAGGATGGAAGATCTCTCGCTTTATCCCCGATTGTCGCAACCTTGACGTGACGAACCCCGACGAGCTTCGTCGCGCGATGCAGATGTCCCGACGCCTACATGACAGCGGGAAGACTCTCACTCGCAACTTTGACTTCGTCACTGAAGGTCTGCGATACGAAGAGATTCTGAAACAGTTTGGTCCCATCGACGTTCCTGGATATGAGGAGCTTCGCACCAAGGTTCTTCGGCTGAAGACACACGCCGATGCGGACAACTTCCCCCTGGGTCCCAGTCACAACGATTTCTTCAACCTGAACTTCCTCGTTTCTAAAAACGGGCATCTTGACCTGATCGATTGGGAATACGCGGGGATGTCCGATATCGCTGCTGACTTCGGAACAATGGTTGTCTGCACGACCGATCTCACCGATGAGCTTGCTACCCAAGCCCTCGAGTACTACTTCGGCCGAACACCCACCCCAACCGAACACCGTCACTTCTGGTCATACGTTGTCTTTGCTGGGTGGTGTTGGTACATCTGGTCGCTCGTAAAGGAAGCAGAGGGCGACAACGTCGGTGAATGGCTGTACATCTACTACTCGCACGCAACCGGAAAACTCAACGAATTACTTGCTGCGTACGAGAACGCCGAGCTGGATAACTGAAGAGGAGACACACAATGAAGTGGGGTATTTTTTCGGGTGCTCTCTGGGGCTTGGACACATCGATCTTGGCTCTCGCATTGGTCTTTGTTCCGTTCCTCGATGCGTCAGAATCATCGCTTTCATCAGCGCTACTGCACGATGTGACAGCCGCCCTGGTTCTGCTTGTTTATATGGGCCTGAGAGGTCGTCTGCATGACTCCTTAGCTGCGGTGAAGACTCAATCGGGTCGAGCCATCATGCTCGGCGCATTGCTGGGTGGTCCGTTCGGTATGACCGGGTACCTGATTGCGATCAACCACATCGGGCCGGGCTTTACGGCCATCATTTCTACCTTCTACCCGGCCGTGGGTACCGTTTTGGCGTTCGTATTCCTGAAAGAACGTATGAGCCCCAAGCAGATTATTGCTCTGCTCTGTGCTCTTGGAGCCATCGTGATGATCGGCTATTCGTCCACGCAGACGGTTACCGAGGGCAACCCTGTCCTTGGCGTCCTTGCCGCTCTTGCCTGTGTTTTTGGTTGGGGATCCGAAGCTGTTATTCTCGCGTGGGGAATGCGTGACGATGCCGTCGACAATGAGACTGCCCTCCATATTCGTGAAACAACATCGGCGCTCGTGTATGTCATTGTTGTTGCCCCGATCGCGGGGGTCGTCGGGTTTACTCTCCGTGCAATCCCGACGGCGGGAACTGGCGTGATCGCGATTGCCGCAATCGCCGGAACGGCTTCGTATCTCTTCTACTACAAGGCAATCGACACAGTCGGCGCCTCACGAGGAATGGCACTGAACATCTCTTACTCTGCGTGGGCGGTGATCTTCGCATTCCTTTTGCAGGGAACCGTTCCTAGCGTCCTACAGATCGTGTGCTGCGTGGTTATCTTGGTGGGCACGGTTCTGGCTGCTACGCCGAACTGGAAGGAACTGTGTTCGCAGTTCAAATAGAATCTTGGTCAAAATAGGTGTGGCCTCCCTACAGGGAGGCCACACCTATTTGAACGCGAAGTCAGTTCTTTGCCATGATCTGGTTGATAATCGTTGGATCGCCCCAAACGCCGGGGGAGTCATAGGGACGATCGGGGAAGGCGCCGTACTCGAGTGTCAAAGAAAGATTGTTTTCCTTGATGTATGCCTCAACGCGGTCAGCCAATGACATCGGTTGACCCGAGCAGGCGTTAATGATGCCCGTGTACTCACTCTGCGTCACGATCGCGGCAATCTGTTGCGCTAGACCATCAACGGAAATGAAATCGTACAGATTCTTTCCCATAGTGAAAGGGAAAGATGTCTTGCCTTCTTCATCAGCCTGAAGAAGCTTGCCGAAAATGGAATTACCGAATTTGTCATCGCCGACGATGTAGTAGCCACGGATCCATTGCATCAACGAGCCAGTTTGAGAAGCGCGAATAGCGGTGAGATCACGCAGAGCATTCTTTGCTACTCCATAGAGGGATGCGGGGTGGCAGGGGGTGTCAGCATTAATAGCGCCTTCCCAATATCCGACCTCATGCATTGAGCCCATAACTGCAATCTGAGGCAACCCGCCTTCAAGAAGATGTGAGATGAAGTGGTAGTGGGAAGCCAAATCGTCCACATGCGCCTGAGAATTGTGCTTGAAACCGTCCCTCCAGGCCATGTGAAGCACAACATCGGGCTTGCCTAGCTGCTCGTAGATGTCAGCGTCGCCTGAAAAAATATTGACGTTCAGACGTTTGGCGCGTTCATTGATTCCGTCAAACTTCAAATCCACGACAGAAACATTGACGTCATGCTTCAGTAGAGCGTCGACGACATGGCGACCAATATAGCCACCGGCACCAGTAACGAGAACAGTCTTTCGCATAGTTGTGATGGTATCAGTTGGCTTTGCCATTACCTCGTATAAAACGAGCTAAATCAGACACCGTAAGCTGAAAAACATAGGTGAGGGTTCACGCACTATCTTGGCGTTCCCTGTAGGTTCTGCCGAGATAATAATCGAGCAACTAAGATGGAGTCATCTGAAAGGTAGAAGCCAGATCCGTTGGCTCCCTTCCTCCGAAGAATCTGAGAGATTGAGCTATGCATACCCTCGACATTATGTTGCCGTTTTGGGGCGAACCGTCGTACCTCTTTGAAACAGTAGAGGCCGTTCGTCACCAAAGCGTGGGTGGATGGAAGTTGACGGTTGTTGACGACTGCTACCCAGATCCGCAGGTGGGCGAGTACTTCTCGCGCCTTGATGATGAGCGCGTGACTTATATTCGCAACGAAAACAATCTGGGCATCACCCAGAACTATGAGCACTGCGTTGAACTTGCCTCGGCGGAGCTCGTCATGTTGCTCGGATGCGATGATGTTCCAGAACGCGACTTCGTCGAACGAATCTTGAAGCTTCACTCTGAATTTCCCTCTGCATCCATTATCCAGCCGGGAGTTCGAATCATTGATGAGAACAGCTCTGCGGTCACTCCCGTTGTCGACCGGGTTAAGTCCCTGATGCGACCTGATGCGCAGCGTCCTCGTCTGTTGTCCGGTGAGGCTCTTGCCGTATCGCTGTTGCGAGCCGATTGGTTGTACTGGCCTTCTCTCGTCTTCAAGCGTGAGGTTTTTGAAACAACGCAGTTCCGTCCGGGTTTCCCGATTATTCAGGATCTTGCGCTTGTCATGGATGTCATCGTGGCTGGAGGCTCTCTGCTCTTCGATCCCTATGTGTGTTTTGCATACCGTCGTCACGCTGAATCTGCATCGTCGACTGCACTTTTTGACGGACGTCGTTTCCAAGGAGAACGCGATTACTTTGCGATTGCCGAGAAGCTCGTATTGAAGAATGGCTGGAGGCGCGCCGCGCGTGCTGCGCGTATTCATTCAACGTCGAGAGCACACGCTCTGACTTTGCTTCCCCAAGCCTTGAAGCGCAAGGATAACGCGGCACTCTCGCAACTTCTGAAGCATGTGATTTCGTAGCGTGTCAGAGCAAACTGAAAAAGGCTGGTGGGCACTTCTCAGAAGCACTCACCAGCCTTTTTCAGTGAATGGCTATCACTTCGTTGGAAGGCAATGGTGGAAATGAGGGAAGTGAGTTCTTAGTAGCGAAAAGCCTTGTTTGCCGAGGCTTACTAACGAGCAGCTAAAGAGAGCTCTCCCCAGGGGGCTTTTCCACGAACGCAACGCATCGTTGCGCGTTCGACACCCAACCAGCTCGCCGTCGCCAAGATGACAGTGATGAGCGTGGAAACCATTAAAAGGAACCAGAACCCCATCGTGTGAACGCCGAACAGGATGAGAAGCTGAAGGACGGGGAAGTGGAAAATATACACGCCGTACGAGATGTCATGAACCTGAATGAGTTTCGGAGAGGGGAGAACAGCTCCCAGCCAGAGGATCAAGTAAGCCATAAATGGTGATGCTGCCTGCTTACCGAAACTGTCCGAACCATAGATACACACAAGCGCAAGGATGAGGGAAACAAAAGCGTACTCCCATCTCATTGGCAACCTATCGCGTAGCTGGAAGATAATCGCGCCCCCAAGGAAGTAAGGGAGCATAAAGATGAGTAGCTGAAAATCACCACTATTGCCAACGTAGGGAAGAAACCAACCGGTTTTCGCGTGAATTGCAACCGACACGAGGAATAGTAGGATCGTTGGCCACACGTGGTTCTTTGTGAACGTCCATGACAGGAAGACACCGATGATGATGTAACACCAGAACTCGTAGTACAAACTCCAGAGGGAACCATTCCAAGCCGACGGATAAGGCACTGATGCAAGCGTGCCCGAGACATCGTAGTGATTAATTAAAAGGAAGATATTCGAGTAAATGTAGTGGAGTGGCGTAGTCGGAGTTGCGAAGAATCCGTCGAACGAGTGCCTTTCAACGTAATAGGCAATTGGTGCGAAGACGAAAGCAACCGCAACTAGGGACAGCAAGAACCCGGGATAGATGCGAGTAATGCGATTCATCAAATACTGTGCGCCATTACTTCGGGTTCGTGCACCCGTGATAAGAAAGCCGGAAATACCGAAGAAACCAACGACTGCCCAACTACCCAGGTGCTGTCCCTGCCAGACAACACCATCTCCAACACCTGCCAGAATCTGGGCGTGAGAAAACACAACCAGAAACGCAAGGGCTAATCGCAAGAGGTTGAGGGCGTTATCGCGAGAGCTAAGATCTCGAGTATATGGTTGGGGCAGATGCATGGTCACTCAGTGTAATGGACGCATATCTGGCTCCCTTTTGATCGGCTCTTGTTTCTCGTGTGCAACCTATGACAGTGGTGAGTAACGTGGATGTGCATGTGAATTCTTGTGGCGTAACGAGTCTGGGATCATTGTTGAAGCACGATGTGTTTCTCGGCTGAAATACTCTCCTGTGCGATAATCGGGTAACGATCAAATTGGAATGATGCTCGAGTTTAAGGACAACGTATGGCAACGCCTGATGCATTTTCAGATCCGGAGCAGCTTGCGAAGATTCAGGCAGTTCTCCTGAAGATTCTGAAGGATTTTGATCATGCCTGCCGCGAGCTTGGGGTCGAGTACACGGTTTACGGTGGAACATCTATTGGAGCTGTGCGCCACCAGGGGTTCATCCCGTGGGACGATGATGTTGACGTGCTTATGACTCGTGCCGATTACGAGCGTTTCCTTGCCGAGGCGCCGAAGATTATGTCGAAAGACTATCGTTTCGACAATACGCGTACGGTGCCAGAATATCCTTTCATGTTTACCAAACTTGGGCTGGATGGAACTGTTTTCATTCCTGAGTTTGGCAAGGACTCGAAGTACCGGATGCGCCTAGCAATCGATCTACTCCCTCTCGATAATGTTCCGGGCGATGATCCTGCAGCGGTTAAAGCAATGAGTCGCAGAACCTGGGTGTGGGGACGTCTGCTCTACGTACAGGGAACCCCGACTCCCTACTTGATCGACACACACGGCTTCAAGCGTTTTGCGATCCACAGCGCAACCTCGCTCGCTCATTGGGCTATGCGTTTATTCCGTGTAACCCCACAAATGTTGCAGAACAAGTGGGATAAGGCTGCTCGTCGTTTCGAATCGGTTGATACAGGGATCTACGCTGACTTTTCGATGCGTGATCCGTGGAACTGGACAGTGACTCGCGAGGAGCTTTTCCCAGCTCGGGATGTTCCATTTGAAGACATTACGGTCAAACTCCAGCGCGAGTACGACGCGGTTCTGACACGTTCGTACGGCGACTACATGCAGATGCCACCGGAAGAGAAGCGCCGTAACCATAAGCCGGTAGAAATCGATTTCGGTCCCTACGAGATCCTCGCCTGAGAGAAGGACTAGTCCATGTCGGACACCAGTGCCAGTAGTTCTCTCAAACGTGACTACTTTTGGAATACTGCATATTCTCTGATGCAGTCTGTGGCGACGGTAGTCATGTTGATCGTTGTCACTCGTGTTCTCGGTATTGAGATTGCCGGCTTATATTCGTTAGCAATTGCGGTCGGTCAACAATTCCAGACGCTGGGAATGTTTGAAGTACGCACGTACCATGTGACAGATGCGTCGGGGAAGTTCACTTTCGGCACCTATCATGCAGCGAGGATCTTGACCGTCGTTGCAATGATTATTGGGATTGCAGGATACGCGGTTGTGAGTGGCGATGGGCTCTCCGCTGTGATGCTCATGATCCTGGTTGCCTCGATCCGCGTCTTTGATGCGTTTGAAGATGTCTATTACTGCGAGCTTCAGCGTAGTGGCCATCTTGATATTGCTGGCAGAGCAGGGTTCTGGCGTACTTTTGTCACCACAGCTGTATTTAGCGTTGGGCTTGTCGTTACGCAGAACCTTTGGATAACAGTAATTGCAACTTTGGTTGCGTCGCTCGTAGCGATGATCGTTCTGTTTATTCCTCAGAGCGTGCGTCTTTTTGCTTTCAAACCGCTATGGACAAAACGCGAGATTCGCGCTCTTCTCATTGATTGTCTACCGCTTGCTCTTGCATCGTTTATTTCCATGTATCTTGCGAATGCTCCACGTTTCGGCATTGACCGTTACTTGGGCCTGACAGAACAGGGTATTTTCGCAATTCTTTACATGCCTGCGGTAGCGATCAATTTGCTGGCATTGGTTGTTTTTAGACCGCTCCTGACACAGATGGCTCATCATTGGGTTCGACACAACTGGTCAGGATTTGTTGGGATCGTGCGTCGCGGGCTTACCGCTACAGCGGGCGCATTTGTCGCGGTTGCGATTGTGACCTACTTTATTGGTGTTCCGATTCTCAATCTTGTTTTCGGTAAAGATATTGCTCCATATCGAACGGAGCTGATCGTTCTTGTCTTTGGCGGAGCTATGAACTCTGCCAGTGTGATTCTGTATTACGCGATTACGACGATGCGCCAGCAGAAGCTGGTCTTTGTAGGGTACGCCGTGTCAGCGTTGACGATTGCAGCTCTTGTTCCCATTCTGACCCCGCGTTATCAGATTATGGGTGCTTCGATTGCCTATGGCATAGCGATGACCGTGCTGTCCCTGATCTTCGGATTCGTACTGGTGGCGAACAGGGATAAGAAAGCCGTCGAACAGTAGTCGTATGTGAGAGCCGAAAGACTTCAATCCCAACTGGGACACTTCTGTTCACTTTTTAGCTGAAAGACCGCTTCATCAGGGCAATGATGTGGAATCCGTAGTTTTTGCCGGTCGCCCACCCGCGGTGTTGGGGGTTTTCTTGAATGCCGAGGTATTCAACGATGGGCGCGCTTCCCTTTACAACGTAGCCGAACCGTTGATCTACCAAGGGATAGGAAAGACTAGATACAGTTGCATGTGGGTCAGCGTATGCGCGTAGGTGCTGGACTTGTGCCCGCAGACCGGTGCGCACATCGGGGAAGCCGTTGCCTTGTGCTCCGTTACCTGTTGCGGCAAGTCCTGCGAAGTTGAACTGTTGGATCTTGACATCGCCACCAAATGAGAGCCATGCGGTTTCTAGCATGGACTGGGCAAAGACAACTTCCGGGTTGATGCCTTCGGCTCTTGCTTCGTCGTAGAGGATCGAGAAGAAGTCCAAAGCGGTGGGAGCGCCCCCAATGCTGAGTGCACCCGAGGGATAGGAGTGACCCGATTGGGCGTATGCGTTCAGCATTGCTTGGATCGTTGTGGCACGGTTTTTCTGAGGTGCTCCCATGATCGGCGTAGGCGTAAACCACGTTCCGTCGGAGGCAAAGTAGTAGGTGGCCGAATCAATGTCCTGCTGGCCTGTAACCATTGCTCCTGATGGGGTGAGGTAGTACCAGGTGCCGTTGTTTTCCAGCCAACCGGTTTTCATGGCGCCTGATGTTTCAAAGTAATACCAGGTTCCGTTCACTGATCGCCAACCGGTTGCCATTGCTCCGGAAGAGTCGAGATAGTACCACGTGTTTCCGTTTTGGACCCAGCCGGTTTTCATTTCGCCGCTCTGGGTGAGGTAGTACCAGGTGTTGTTGACGAGGTTCCAGCCGGTGGCCATTGCTCCGGAAGAGTTGAGGTAGTACCACGTGTTTCCATTGTGGAGCCACCCAGTGTGCATGGCGCCACTGGTGGTGAAGTAATACCATTTGCCGCCGATGGACTGCCAGCCAGTAACCATCGCGTTCGAGGAATTGAAGTAATACCACGAAGAATTGATGTGCTTCCATCCAAGGACAGCTCGACCTTCTGAGTCAGCCCAATACCAAGAACTGCGATCTTGGAACCAGCCCTGCAGAATGTGTCCCGAACGGGTGAACACCCAGCTATTGTCCTGGAGCGACCATCCGTCTTGGGAGGCTGGAGTTGGCTCAGCGCTGGAAGAAATTGCCACTGAAGGTAGCAGTGTCAGCGCGAAGCACAGTGATACAACAGAGCGAATGCGATGAGATCCCATAAGGCGAGTCTAATGATCTGAGTACCTTTTTGGAATCTCAGCTATGGTTTCGAGCTAGATTCCCGGTGAGGGAAAGCAGAGCTTAACGTACAACAGACCTGTCTTCGCTTGTGTGTTCACTCGCTGGTACCGGAGAAACAGAAGAGGTCTTCTTTAGGTCACCCCACGGTGATTTTCCACGTGCCCACCGCATCGCAGCACGTTCGACTCCAAACCAGCTGAGAGTAGCCAGCGCCATCGTGATAAGTGCAGCGACAATCAAGAATGGAACGAATCCGAGTTTGTCTAGGTGAAGAGTGATTAGGAACTGAATGATGGGGAAGTGGAATACGTAGATCCCGTACGAAATATCATGTGTTTTCACCCAACGCGGTGATGGCACGATCGTACCTAGGTAGAGAACGAAGTATGCCATGAGCGGAGAGGCGAGTTGCTTACCGAAGTCTGGCAGGGCGTAGATGATGCCAACTGAAGCGATAGCAGCGATCAGTGCATAGCGACCACGCATTGGAAGCGTGTCCTTCAGCTGGAAAATCAGCGCACCGCCCAAGAAATAGGGAAGCATGAAAATGAGTAGTCCCAAATCGTAGTTGCTATCGATGTAGGGATTAAGGCGTTCAATACCAGCGTGGGCCAACACTGAAACTGCGAATAGAACGGCAGTTGGCCAGACGTGCTTGCGCATAAATGCCCAAGACATGAATACGCCGATGATGATGTAGCACCAGAATTCATAGGAGAGCGACCATAGCGACCCATTCCAGGCAGTCAGTGGATGGTCTGCCAGGGTTGTACCGATGTGGTAGTAGCTGACCTTCAGCAGGATATTGCTATAAACGTAGTCAAGTGGGGTAGGGGAAGTGCCAAAATATCCGTCAATAGTGCCCTTTTCAATCACGTGGGTAATAGGAGCGAGCACGAAAGCGACGAATGTGAGTGCTACGAGGAATGCAGGATAAATGCGGGCGACGCGGTTAATCAGATATTTTCCCGCATCGCTTCGGACTCGGGCTCCGGTAATGAGGTAACCCGAAATACCAAAGAATCCAACAACGGCCCAGCTTCCTAGGTGTTGTCCTAGAACAACGACACCATCACCTGTAGCGGTGAGAATCTGCGCGTGGGAGAAGACAACGAGTAGAGCGAAGAGCAGACGTAGAAAATTCAGCGAGTTATCTCGAGAACTGAGGTCTTTTTGGACGAAGGTCTTTCGTAGCTTATCAAGCATGGATTCCTCAAGAGCTAAAGACAAGACTGAGTCAGTTGTCGAGGGTGATGAGCTTGACGCGATCCGATAGACCACAGTAGTCAATCTGTTCGCGCGTAGTTTTGTAGCCCTCAGTGGACGTAATAACAGTCGCTTCTTTATCCCAAGCGCGTAGGAGCGGGCAGAGCATTCCGTAGTAGTCGCCGTGCCATTCGCGGTATGCGTGAATACGCACATCGTAACTTGTAGGCGCTGAGAATTGAATAAGGTACCGATTTCGATCGCCATCGAATGCGAGGTTGGACGCGTGACGAATGAACACGACAGGAGCGCCCTGGTTTTCGTCAAAAACTTCAACCAATTGGTCGTACAGTTTCTTTTCCTCAGGGGTCGGCATTTTGTGGTCTTTATCGGTGGGCATTGTTGCGTAGCGAGGCAGCGTGGGGAAGAGAGTCCCACCCCGACCGAAATGTTCAAATGGGAGAAGAGAGCCTACGCCCATGATGACTACCGACAGGGCAAAGAAGGCGGCTTGAACACAACGCCCTCGCCACCATGCGTAGGAGCGTCGGTCAGATGCTGACCGAGGGGTAAACGCTTGGCGGAGCGCTTCAATCGTCATGATGGTTGCAAATGTGATCGTTGAGATCCACATCATCTTCAGGGGATAGTAGCCCCAGCGAGAATCGCCAGATTCTCGCAGTAAGAGGAGGAAGAAGATCGCGAGCCAACTGCCAACTGCAAAGGCGCCAAGTCCCATTGCCTCGGGCGAGCGATGCCGGGGAAGGGCAGCAGCGAAAACGAAGAGCAGGAGAAGCAGAAGAATGCTGGCAATTGTAAGGTGGTCGCTTATCTCACCAGCAAAATAGCCGGGACCAGCAGAGAGGTAATCACCGTCGACGCGGAGTGCTGGGAGTGACCAAGCGAAGAAGAATACTGCAACGCAGAGCCAAGTCAGTGCGATCCAAATCAACTCTCGTGACGTTGGGCGATGTGCGGGAAGATTATGCAGACAACGTACAAGTGCCATTAATAGCAACAGGCCGGGCATCAGGGAAGCCGGAGACCACGTAGCAAGAGTGGCGACCAGTAGCACAGGAAGCCAGATGAGTGCTTGGGCAGGACGGAGGGTCCGATAGGTAATCCACGAAAGGATCAAGATCAAATAGATAACTGGGATGTTGAGGTAGCCATCAAATTCAACCGCGCCAAAAATATTACGAGTAAAGGGGACCCATCCGATAACAAACACGGCAGCTGTACGTAGAGGCCATGGAGCGTGTGACAACAACGCCCACGTCAACCAGCCGGTAAACATACTGGCGAGACAACATACAACGAGACCCGCAACGATATTGCCATACAACATCGTCAGAAGTGGGCTGAAGGAAGTACCTGGCCCATAGAAAATTGAGGTGATAACCGCAGTAAGGAAGACAGGTTTGACCTCATCGCCGGAACCTAGTCCGCCGTTCTGGTGGATTGTCAGCGCTTCGATGGTATTCATCACCATATCGTTACGCGTGAACTGAACCGGAACGCCACCGTCATAGTACGAGAGCAAATAGACGACTGAAGCGATACCGACAAGAGAGGGAAGAAGAATTGCGAGTGCAGTGAAGAAAGACCGAGGCGTCAGTGTCTGGTAGTTCCGATAGATGACGACGCTAAGAAGGGCAAGCGCAACGATGACGGCTGTCCAGAATACCAAGGCGATGCCGGTCTTGACGACCATTCCGAACAGAGCAACTGCGATCAGAGAAAACAGAAAAAGCGCTGTGGCGCGCACGGAGTCTCTTAGGAACTGCAAATTCATGTTGTGAGCCTACCTGACTGATCTCAAGATCTTCTTACCGAAAAGATTGGTGCTCGTCACGTTGCCAGCGAGGTCTTAGCTCTCCGAGATAACACGTTGAGTGGCTTTAGTGATCTGATTGTTTTCCAGCTTGCTGGGATTTAAGGAGGCCGAGCTCGTAGTTGAGGATTGCGATTTCTTCAGTGAGCTTTCGTCGCTCTTCGCTGGCATGAGACAGATCAACGCTCATTCGAAGTGTAAGAAGCATGAAAACAACTGCTCCAGTCACTAGAGCAAGGTTGAGAGGAACCTGCACACCCAAGAGATGAGCAACAAAGCTCAGTGCCTTCGGGAACAAGGAAACGATCAACACCCCGATTGCAATGACGAACCACCACGTCGCGTAGCGTTCCTTCATCCCAGCATTGCGCATCTTGATGAAGATTGCGTAAAAGATAACGAGCGCGAACAGGATAGCGAGACAGTACGTTGATGTCATTTCTGATCTCCAGTTTCTTTAACTCGTCAGCCAACAGAGGGGCGTGTCAACGCAACGGACAACGCAATGAACGCACGAACCAAGAATCGAGCAGCTTTAAGAGGATTATGTGAGGGTTCTCCTCCAGCGCGGGGACGCATTTCTACGGGAACCTGCCGAATCGTTAAACCGTGACGTTTTGCGATGACAAGTGCTTCGATTGTGTCACCCAGGTACTCAGCCGGATAGTTCCGTGCAAACAAAGCGATAGCTTTTCGGTTGCTGAGTTTGAAGCCCGACGTTGTGTCAGTCAATTTCGTTTCGCATACTCTCGAAAGGATTGTGGAGAGAACTTTCATTGCCCAATGACGGGGGCCTCGAACGGTGTAGTCGCCTTTTCCTGCGAAGCGCGCGCCGATCACAACATCGGCGGCCGTTTCTTTCGCGGATGCCAAGAGATTCGAGATCTCCTTGGGGTCGTGTTGACCGTCTGCATCAAGCTGAACAGCATAGTCGTAGTTGTTGCGGTGAGCATAGGAATAACCTGTCCTCATCGCTCCTCCGACACCGAGGTTGATAGGCAGATCAAGAACTATCGCTCCGTGTTCTTTGGCAATTGCTGCTGTGCGATCGCCGGAGCCGTCAGAGACAACAGCTATATCAGCCATCGAGCCGACTTCGCTACGAAGCTCTTCAAGCACAGGTCCGATGACTGCTTCTTCGTTCCAAGCTGGAACGATGACCAAGATTCGTGATTTTGCTTCAGCCATTATCTGTTACTTTCTGTTCATCGGTGTCGAGTGCATAGTGGATGTATCGACCTAGACAATACTGTTTGCAATCAGAGCAAACGCGAGTGCAAACACGGCGAATACTGCCACTAGAACCGAAGAACTCTTGGACTTTACTGTCACGGGTAGACCTATCGCAAGAGCCGGTAGAAGAGCGGCACCATATCGCGGAGCAAGGTCAAACCCAACACCCATTGTGAGGTTCAGGTAGATGTAGAACGCGGGGGCTACGAAGATTGAGGCCAACAATAGGGCAAGCGCGAATGATTGGTGAAGTACTTCAGCGTTAACAGCGAAGAGAGCTGCTCCAACGAGACCTGAAACTAGAAGCAAGGAAGATAACGTTGTGAATGCATAAGGGAGCCCGACTGTGCCGAGTAAGCCTCCATTGAGTGATACGGGGCCCATATAAAGGTAGGTAAGGAAATTATCTAGTTGCTCGACCGCAAAAGTCGGTGAGAAGGGAACATGCGCATCGATTGAATAATCTTTGGCGATGTGGATTGCAGTGAGGTTCCTGTAATGCTGGTAAGCAAATTGAGCGACAAGGCCCAAAAGTAGCGCCAAGAATGCAAGAAGAATTGGTCGCTTGAGTGAAGAGCGTTCCTCTTTAATGCGTATGAAATAGATGAGGATAAACAGCAGTGCTGCCCCGGTTGCAAAGAGCATCTGGAACTTAATCAGACCAAAGAAAACCGAGGCAACGATGAGGGGAATCGAAGTCCATTCTTTGCGGACCATTTTGAGCGCAGACAAGAAGATGAATGAACCTGCGAGCAAGCTGAACGAGTCAGGGGTGATATAGAAGTTCGCCCACCTGATTGCGGGACTTGCAAGCATAAGGGCGGTCACTGATGCTGTGATAAGGCGTGAACCGCCGAGGTATCGCGCAAGGCGCCATGTCGCAGTTAATCCCAGCCCGAGCCATAGAGTACCGGTGAACTTGGCTAACAAATACATCTGCTTGCCGGGGGCGAGGAAGAGAAGGATCTTCGTCAAGAAAGCAGTGATAAAGAAATAGAGAGGTGAGTGAACTGAAGCGGTTGAATAGCCTTTAAAGGGATAATCTTCAGAGGGCGCATTGGTGTCACCGCAGGCGGGGCCTTGCGGGCCGTAAATCTCGATGCCTACGCATGTAACGAGCGAACGCGCGTATTCGTCCGTTTCAGAGTATTGACGAGTAACTTCGCCGTGCATTGCTTTATCAACAGCGTCGATATATACGTACTCGTCTTGTGGGGAGATCGCACTATGCTCCGAAATATAGCGATAACCGACGAGCGCTGAGAGCGCCGTGAAGATAAGAGCCAAAAGAACAGTTCGTACCCAGAGCGGAGCCTCAGAAGCATTCCGATACAGTTTCGTGTTCATGATGGTGCGAGTGCCTTCACTTGGTTTGGTGTCCAGGGCGGTCATAACGCGTGAGTTGCTCTCAGCTGAGAGTCTGAGTAAGAACCTGCATCGAGTTTCGTGGTGTGAAGCCTGTCTGTTCAAGCTTCGTCAAATCAAGCGTCGAGTTGAGAGGACGGGGAGCAATCTGTTCTTTTCCTGCGTAATACTCAACGGTTGTTACGGGGATAACGTCGTTTGGCGAACGACCGACTAATTCGAAAACTCGTTTCGCGATGTCATACCACGAGACAACGGGGCCTTCACCAGAAAGGTTGTATGTTCCGTATTCGGCGTTAGTTGACAGAAGGTGAATGATGCCACCTGCTAGGTCGGTAGTAAAAGTAAGACGCCCTTTTTGGTCGTTGACAACGGTGGGATTAACACCTTCATCAGCAAGACCCTTCATCGTCTTAATGAAGTTCTTTCCATCGCCAACAACCCAGCTGGTCCGAACCAAGTAGTGCTGGTCAGTGGTGACAATTGCTGCATCGCCACCAGCTTTCGACTGACCATACACGCCGAGAGGGCTCGGATTCTCGGTCTCCGTGTGAAACTCCGCTGAACCATCGAAGATGTATTCGGAAGAAATATGCACCACCGTCAAGTGGTGTTTGCTTGCGATTCGAGAGAGATTCGCAGGCCCATGGGCATTGGCCCGCCAAGCAAGCGGGCGCCCTTCAGGTGTTTCTGCTCCGTCGACGTTTGTCCAAGCTGCTGCATTGATAATGATGTCGTATTGCGACCAGTCGACCGCGTCCATGGCGGCATCATCAGCAATATCAAATTCTGGAAGATCGACACCCGTCACGCTGTAGCCAGCTTCGGGGAGTTGCTTGAGGAGTTCGCGTCCAAGCTGACCATTTGCTCCGGTTACCAAAACACGTCGCGTATCCGGGGAAGGGAAAGGAATAACATCTGCGAGTTTGGGATGAGCTTTGTCCTTATCGGACAGAATCGCGTCCTCCAACGGAATTGGCCAATCAATTGCGACAGTTTCATCGTCGAGGTTCAAGAAGGTGTATTTTGCGTCGGCAGACCAGTGGTCATTCACCAGATAGGTGTATGCAGTATTTGGTTCTAAAGTCTGGTATGAATTGCCCACGCCACGAGGAACGAAGACTGCAACCGAGGGGTCAATTTCAGTCGTGTAAACCGTTCCGAACGAAGGACCTTCGCGCAGATCTACCCACGCGCCGAAGACTCGGCCGGTTGCGACCGAAACAAACTTGTCCCACGGCTCAGCGTGAATACCGCGTGTTACGCCAACTTCATCGTTGAAAGAAATGTTGTTCTGCACGGGGCCAAAGTCGGGTAACCCAAGAGCGAGCATCTTCTCTCGTTGCCAGTTTTCTTTAAACCAGCCACGGTTGTCTCCATGCACGGTGAGATCAATGCGCAGGAAGCCAGGAATAGGGGTTTCCTCAATGCCAAGAGCTTTTCGGGTCGCTGTCGTCATCGTGAATCGTGCTCCTACATCCATGGCTGGCGCTGAGTGGAAACTAGTACTGGAACGAGTTTAGGTGATAGTGGGCTGTTTATCGCTGAAGCAAGCGGTGATATTCCTCAGTTGCACTCTGGTACATGTGTGAGTGTGATGCGTAACATTAGAAAAAAATCTTGGCATAATGAGCGTCAAGGTGCACAAGTAAGTCGATCAGTGCGCGCACTCAACCTGCGGAGGAACGATGAAGGGCATTATCCTTGCCGGCGGATCAGGAACCCGATTGAATCCAATTACATTGGGAACGTCAAAACAGCTTGTCCCGGTGTATGACAAACCGATGATCTACTATCCGTTGTCAACGCTGATGCTTGCAGGTATCCAAGACGTCCTTGTCATTACGACACCTCATGATGCTGAAGCTTTCCACCGCCTGCTGGGCGATGGCTCACAGCTTGGTGTCAATATCTCGTATGCCGTTCAAGAAGTGCCGAACGGACTTGCCCAGGCATTTGTCCTTGGGGCTGATCATGTTGGAACTGACCCCGCGGCTCTCGTTCTTGGTGACAACATCTTCTACGGTCCCGGTATGGGCACGAAGCTTCGCCGTCATGTGGATCCTGATGGTGGTGCAGTGTTCGCCTACCATGTGGCAGATCCAACCGCGTACGGTGTCGTTGAATTCGATGATAACTACACCGCAATTTCTATTGAAGAAAAGCCTGCTCATCCGAAGTCGAACTATGCGGTTCCCGGTCTGTACTTCTACGACAATAACGTCGTAGAGATCGCGAAGAATCTCAAGCCTTCCGCACGCGGTGAATACGAAATCACGGATGTGAACAAGGTTTACCTTGAAGCAGGAAAGCTTCAAGTTGAGGTTCTCCCTCGAGGTACTGCTTGGCTCGATACTGGAACATTTGATTCCCTTGCTGATGCAACGAACTTCGTTCGTACAGTGGAAGCACGCCAGGGGATGAAGGTTGGAGCTCCTGAAGAAGTGGCTTGGCGTATGGGCTTCATTGATGATGAAGGACTGCGTCAGCGCGCTGAACCGCTGGTGAAGTCCGGTTACGGGCAGTACCTGCTGGACCTGTTGAAGTGATCTGATCTGTCAGTTTCCCGTCAACGTCGTGTGATGGGGAACTGGCAGACCTGTGTATGTACTGCCCTGTATCAAGGCATCGGACATATACACTGACGCGTATGAATGGAATGAAGAAGCTCGCGAACTATTCAAAGCTGGGCGCCTCGTATTACAAACGTAACGGCGCACGACTGACAGTAGGGCGCCTCTTCCTCGGAGTGGGCACTCACTTATCCTCTCCCAAAAATGCGGGTGGGCTCAGAGGACGAAGAAATGCTTCGTTGGTGAAGTTCGAGGATGCAGCGGTTGCTGACTGGACAGTAGATCCGCAGTGGAAACAAGAGCCTCGATCAGTCGGAGACGGCCCATTTACGACTGCCTGGATTATGTCTCCCCCCGGAGAGCATTCAGGTGGACACCAGAATATATTCCGTTTCCTTTCTTTCTTGGAACAAGCCGGACATACGGTCAAGATCTTTCTCTATTCCTCTAACCCCCTGCCGATCAACATCAAAGGCATCCAAAAGATACTTCGTGACTCGGTTGCTTATCCTCAGTTGAATGCTTCAATCGAAGTGTATTCGCCATCGGCTGGAGTCGGCGAAGAAGTCGACGCGATCTTCTCCACCGGTTGGGAGACGGCATACCCCTCGTACCTCGACCGTTCAAATGCGCGCAGATACTACTTTGTGCAGGACTTCGAGCCATCGTTCTACTCTGTTGGCTCCGAATCCGTGCTTGCCGAAAATACGTACCGCTTCGGCTTTGAAGCTTTCACTGCTGGACGCTGGCTTGCAAAGAAGCTTTCCACTGACTACGGAATGAAAACACATCCCTTCGATTTTGCGGCAGATTTTTCGCTGTATAAGCGAACGAATGAACAGCGCCGATCAGATGTGTTCTTCTATGCGCGACCAGTGACAGCTCGTCGAGGGTTTGAGCTGGGGGTCATGACTCTTGCTGAAGTGAAACGGCTACGTCCTCAGACAACGATTCACATGGCAGGATGGCGTCTCGGTGGTTGGGATGTGCCATTCGACTTTATCGATCATGGTGCGATGAGTATCAGTGATTTGAGTCCTCTCTACAACAAATGTGCGGCCGCTCTGGTCATGTCACTGACGAACATGTCGTTGCTCCCACTTGAATTGCTTTCGTGTGGAACGATCCCGGTCGTCAATGACGCAGAGAATAACCGTCTGGTTTCAGATAATCCACATATCGCATACACGCCACTGTCGCCAAAGGCGTTGGCACATAGAATCGTTGAAATTCTCGATGATTCTCAGCAGATTGAAAAATCTTGCGAGGCAGCCTCGTCCGTTTCGGATTTCTCGTGGGACGATGCGGGGGCTCAATTTGTCGCCGCATTCGAGGAGGCAATGCGTGGCTGACATTCTCGTCATTGGCGGAAACGGTTTTCTTGGATCCCACCTCGTGGATGCTCTCGTAGTACGGGAGCATTGTGTCACCGTATTCGACATGTTTTCGGGGACTAGCCATTGGGCCTCGGAAGGCGTTGATATCGTTGACGGAAACTTTCTGAACATAGCTGATCTTCGTCGCGCCGTTCATGGCAAGCAGATTGTCGTTCACATGCTGTCGACGACGGATCCTGCAACAGCAGAAAATGACCCGATCGTGGATATTCGCACGAACATTCTTGGCTCGGTTGAGTTGTTCCAGATCTGTGCTGACGAGGGAGTCGAGCATGTCTACTTTGCTTCTTCAGGTGGCACGATCTACGGAGATCGCGATCAAGAAAAGTTCTCTGAAGACGACTTGACGCTACCAGTTTCTCCCTACGGCATTGGAAAACTTGCCATCGAGAACTATATGCGTTTCTTTGAACGGAAATACGGTTTGCGTTCAACGAGTTTCCGTATTTCGAACCCGTATGGGACTCGTCAAAACCCGCATAAGCGCCAGGGAATTATTCCGATTTTCTTGAGGAATATTCTGAACAATATGCCTCTGACAGTGATGGGAGACGGAACGATGTTCCGTGACTACATCTATGTCAAAGATTTCGCGAATATCGTCGCTACGATGATTTCGACGGGGCCAAGCCAGCCGGTATACAACGTTGGTTCGGGACGTGGTACTACGGTGAACGAACTTGTCGACGCGATGGTCAACGTGACGGGTAGGCATCCTGTTATCGAATACCGTGACGTTCCCAGCACCTATGTCCACGGTAGCGTTCTTGACACGACACGCATCCAAAACGAGTTCGGACCGTTCGAAATGACTGAACTTGAGGTCGGTATTCAACGTACGTGGCAGGAGATTTGTGAACATGGCTTCTGAAAAAGAATATGAATTCGACGCAACAGTCGTCATTCTGACCTATAACGGTGAGCAACACCTTGAGGAAATTCTTAATGCGGTTCATGCTCAGCGCTATGGTGGCACGTTTGAAACGCTCGTCATTGATTCGGGATCCACAGACTCGACGCTCGACATCATCGCGAAGAATCCGTGGGTCAGGCTTCATCAGATCCCGAATAGCGAGTTTGGTCATGGAAAAACACGCAACCTTGGTGCCCACTTGGCTAAGGGGCGCTATGTTGTCTACCTGACTCACGATGCGACTCCAGCATCTGATCGCTGGCTCCATGAGATCACTGCTCCCTTTGATATTAGCGAGCGCATTGTTGCAGTCATGGGTTCTCAAGCGCCTCGTGCAGATGCGTTCCCATTGCTGCGCTACGACGTGAAAAACACCTTTGCCAGTTTTGGGCCGATGCACGGTACAACCTTGTTCTACGACGATGATTTCATTCAGGACGAGGGCGTGCGTAATGCGGTGACCTTCTATTCCGACGTGAATTCGGCAGCTCGTCGTTCAGTGCTCACAGGCGAGATCCCTTACCGTGATGTTTCGTATGCCGAGGATCAGTTGCTTGGCCGAGATGTCATTGATGCTGGCTATATCAAGGCGTATGCTCCGCGAGCTGTCGTTTGGCACTCTAACGAGATGACGATCTTAGAATACGATGATCGCATGTTCGAAGAAACGCAGGGCCTTCGCGAAGTCGGGATTGATGTAGCCCTTCCGTCGATTCCTACAGTCATAAAGCTTGTTGTTGGTGGAGTTCTTCGGGATGCGGTTCGTTTAGTTCGTGATCGCGAGGTTACGACCAAACGAAAGCTTCACGGGTTGCTTGTGAACCCGGCCTATCATGTCCAGCGCTGGCGAGGCGTACGTCGAGGAGTGCGTTCAGCCTTGAAGCGCTATGGCGAATGAAGGGGAGACTGAAGTGACTACAAGAGCGAACTCAGAGTTTCATAGCCCCTCTGAATCAGGAGCCGAATTATCAGGGATGACACCAGAAACACTCGACAAGATCGTTGCTGATCGGGAAGCACGCCTGGTTCAAGAACCTCTTAAAGAGCTCGGGGACAAGACGGGAATTATCAAAGGTACGCGGACGGCTGTCCGAGATCTGTGGCGACGTCGAGAACTGTTCGGCTACCTTGTCAGACGAGAGCTTAAAGCAAAATACAAGGACTCATCTTTCGGTTTTGCCTGGTCGCTAGTGAAGCCACTGGCACAATTGCTGATCTACTTCATCGTTATTGGCCATTTTCTTGGAGCAGCGCGAGGTATCCCGCAGTTTGCTATCTTCGTCTTCTCCGGATTGACAGCATGGACGCTATTCGCTGACATCATTAATGGAGGAACCGGATCAATTGTCGCAAATTCCGGGCTTGTAAAGAAGGTTTACCTTCCACGTGAGGTATTCCCACTATCTGTTGCAGGAAATGCGCTTGTTAACTTCTTAACTCAGTTCATCATCCTCCTGATTGCTGTCGTATGTACTTTTCAATTCCCGCATCTGCATTTACTCGCATTCTTTCCGCTAGCCCTTCTTCTCCTTATCGTTTACGGCTTGGCTGGAGGCTTATTTCTCTCAGCAATAAATGTTTACTTGCGTGATGTTCAACATCTGATTGAAGTGATTACATTTCTAGGATTCTGGGCTTCCCCTATTGTCTATTCCTATTCTTTCGTAGCAAACACGGTTTCCGGATGGATTCTTGAACTGTACCTGGCTAATCCAATTACCCTAGCAATTCTTGGGTTCCAAAGGACAATGTGGGCGGCAGGAGTCGATGCTCCCTATCCCACTCATATGATTCTCCGCATGACAATTGCTTTGATTGTCGGAATTCTTCTTCTTTTCGGAGCGCACCGCGTGTTTGTGCGTCTCGAAGGTAACTTCGCACAGGAGCTGTGATAATGGCTAAGACTTATCCAGATGTTATCCGTGTAGATAATGTGTCAAAATCTTTTAAGATCCATCGAGATATGTCGATAAAGGATCGAGTCGTCCATTCTTCAAAAGCTCATATCGAAGAGTTTAATGCGTTGGAAGACGTTTCTTTGTCGATCCCAATGAATCAAACAGTCGGTCTGATGGGACACAACGGTTCTGGTAAATCTACACTGCTTAAAATCATGGGCTCGATCATTCGTCCGACGACAGGAACGGTGACTACACGTGGGCGCATGGCGGCTTTACTTGAGCTTGGAGCTGGCTTCCATCAGGATTTAACTGGTAGAGAGAACGTCTTTCTCAATGCATCAGTTCTTGGCATGACTCGCGTGGAGACTGAACGACAGTTCGATGAGATCGTTGCCTTTTCTGGAATCGAACGCTTCATCGACACTCAGGTGAAGTTCTATTCCTCCGGAATGTATGTGCGCCTAGCCTTTGCAGTTGCGGTTCACTCGGATCCGGACATTCTTCTTGTTGATGAAGTCCTTGCGGTTGGTGATGAGCCATTCCAACGAAAGTGCATGGATAAGATTTCCGAATTTCAACGTGAAGGACGAACGATTCTTCTTGTCTCGCACTCAGCAGATCAAGTGAATGCGGTCTGTGACCGCGGTGTTGTTCTCGATCATGGACACGTTGTTTTTGACGGCAATACGCAAGAAGCAGTTCATGCTCTTCGTGAAGCATTTGAGCTTGCCGATAGGGAACAGAAGGAAAGCGATCCTTCAGATTACTTGTTTGGCAAAGTCCGTCTCGATGATGTTTATATTGAGGACGCACACGGCAATCGTGTTCATCGCCTGAATACTGGCGATGATATGAAAGTCCAGATGGTTTTCACCACTGAAGAGAAAATGGATGACTGGCTGGTTGGTATTACATTCGAAACCAATCTTGGTCAGCACTTGTTTACATTTGATACCAATGCTTCAAAATCGGTGATGCCTTCAGTTACGGGTCAGAATCGAGTCACATTCTCGATTCCTAATCTTCCTCTTGGGGATGGAATGTATCGCCTTCATGCGGGGATTGCAGATGGACTTGGGAGGACCATCAATCATCGCCACAACGCGTGGGACTTGATCGTTGCTGGGCCTTATGCAGGTACGGGGCCGATTGCGATGATGCCAACAATTACTTTCAATGATTGATTCTCCGCGCATCAGTATCGCCCTGTGTACGTATAACGGCGAACGATTTATCGCTCAGCAGATTGAGTCGATTCTGGCTCAATCCATGCCGGTGGATGAAATTGTTCTGGGCGATGACGCCTCTAGTGACACCACAGTTCAGAAAGTTGAAGAGCGTGTAGCTGGAACAAACATCGACCTCATGGTCCGGCGTCATAATCCCGGCCTTGGCGTCAGGAGTAACTTTGCTGATGCAATCAGCGCGACGACCGGTGACGTCATTATTTTGTGCGATCAGGATGATGTCTGGCATCAGGACAAAGTTGAGAAACTCGTTGAAGCTCTTGACGACAAAGAGCTCGTTCATTCCGATGCCCGCCTTGTCGACGCTGAGGGGAATCCAAAGGGATCGGCGCTTCTTGAAGAGCTCAACGTCAGCGCGTGGGAGAAACGGAACCTCGTCGATGGCGATGCGCTCGCGGTACTACTCAAGCGGAACCTTGTTACGGGCGCAACGGCTGCGGTGAAGGGGGAATTCGCGCGCAGTATTATGCCGGTTCCTGACGGCTGGATCCACGACGAGTGGCTTGCGTTCATTGCCGCTTTTGACCGTCAGCTGGTTCTTCTTCCAGAAGCCCTGACGGACTATCGCCAGCATGAGAACAACCAAATTGGCGCGAAAAAAGAACCGTTATCTGTTCAGATCAAACGCAAGATTTCAGCAGACTCTGATGATGATGTGCGACGCTTGACGCGAGCCCTCAGCGCATCCCACTTCGTCAATACAACACAGCGTGGCACAGCCGAACAACGACACCGCCTTGAAGAAGCTGTGAAGCATCAGCAGGCTCGTTCACTCATGCCCAAAGGGCATTTTTCTCGGATCCCAGCGCTTATGAGTGAGGCATTTAAAGGCAACTACTCGAAGTATTCGCGAGGTATCTGGGCGTTCGGTCGTGATCTTCTGCGAAGCTTTGATTCCTAAGACGTTCATCTAGCTGATGGGCACCAATCCAGCTGATGGGGACCAGGGGAGTGCCTGTTTCTCCCCTCGGGTGATCCGGGCTTCTTTTGCTCGCAGGCACGACATCAAGAAATGTGCTTCCCTCGGCTTGTCTTTCTGGTTGATGGTGCGTCTGAGGCTCATTCATTGTCCTCGTACGGCATAATTGCCTATAACTGTTCATTCGTTAGGAGTTCATCGTGCGAATCGTCGTTACTGGTGGTGCTGGTTTCATCGGAGCCAACTTCGTCCATACTCTTCTTGAAGACCATCCGGATGTGGATGTTGTTGTTCTTGATGCGTTCACCTACGCAGGCAACCGTGGCTCGTTGACCGACGTGTCCGAGGACATGGCGAAGCGACTGAGTGTCATTGAAGGCGACATTGCGGATGCTGATCTTGTCGATTCACTCGTTGCGAAGGCTGATGCTGTTGTGCACTTTGCTGCCGAGTCGCACAATGACAACTCTCTGAACGATCCGTCGCCGTTCATTCAGACGAACCTGGTGGGTACGTTCACCCTGCTTGAAGCAGTCCGACGCCACAAGGTCCGTTTCCACCACATTTCAACCGACGAGGTCTACGGCGATCTGGAACTGGACGATCCCGCTAAGTTCACGCCGACCACCCCCTACAACCCCTCGTCGCCCTACTCGGCATCGAAGGCTGGCTCGGACCTTCTGGTTCGCGCGTGGGTGCGTTCGTTCGGTGTGGAAGCAACGATTTCGAACTGCTCGAACAACTACGGTCCCTACCAGCACATCGAGAAGTTCATTCCTCGCATGATCACGAACCGTCTGCGCGGTGTCCGTCCGCGCCTGTACGGCGATGGTCTGAACGTCCGCGACTGGATCCATGTTCGTGACCACAACACGGCGGTCTGGAACATTCTGATGAAGGGGCGTATCGGCGAAACGTACCTGATTGGCGCTGACGGTGAAACGAACAACCACGATGTTGTCACGATCCTGAACGAACTGATGGGCTACCCGGCAGATGATTTCGATCATGTCGCCGATCGCCCTGGCCACGACCTGCGCTACGCGATCGATAACACGAAGCTGTGCGAAGAACTTGGGTGGGAGCCTCACTTCACGGACTTCCGCTCGGGTCTTGCTGACACGATCAAGTGGTACACCGATAACGAAGCATGGTGGGCGCCGCTGAAGGAAGCCGTCGAAGCGAAGTACGCGGCTGAAGGTCACTGATTCGTGGATAGCCAAGCACGTGGCGCGTTGGGTGAAAACCCGCGCGTCACGGTCTTAATGGCGACCTACAACGGTCGGACATGGATTGACGAGCAAATCGATTCAATCCTCGATCAGAGGGGCGTCGACGTAACGTTGCTCGTTTCTGATGACGGGTCAACAGATGGCACTGTTGAACACGTTGCAAAGCGCGCTGGTCAGGATCGACGTATTCAGCTTCTTCCGCCTCGCGACGGTACGCCGGGTGTGACGGGGAATTTCCTTCATCTGTTCATGACGCATCGTCCGGATGGTTCGTATGTTGCGTTTACGGACCAAGATGATGTGTGGCATCTGGATAAGTTGTCCAGCCAGATTGCGATTCTTGAAGCTGAACATGCGGATGTGACATCCTCGAATGTCACGAGCTTCGATCAGTCGGGGAAGAAGACTCTGATTGATAAAGCGGGTGCCATGCAACGATGGGACCATATTTTTGAGGCTGGAGGACCGGGGTCGACCTATGTTTTTACGCCGGAATTCCATGAAAAACTTCGTGATGCTCTGGAGCTTTTGGACTACTCTGCCATCGGTGTCCACGATTGGTACCTGTATGCGATTTCGCGTGCGATTGGTGCCAAGTGGATTGTGAGTGCGACGCCAACCCTGGATTATCGTCAGCATGAAGCGAATGTGCAGGGCGCGAATAGGGGATTGGGAGCGTATGTCGACCGTTTTGCGCGTCTGCGTAGCGGTTTCTATCGTGGTCAGTTCTTGGCGGTCGCGCGTGCCGTGCGTCAGGTGGCAATATACGACGATCAAGTGATGGCGGATCTGAGTACGCTGATCGGCGAGCTTGAGGACACGTCTGTTTCTGGTCGCCTGAAGTTCGCGCGTCGATGGCGTCAGATTCGACGCAAACCTCGTGAAGGTTTCCAGCTGGCGCTCGCACACGTTTTAGGCGTGTGGTAGTTGCCGGTTGTTCGGTCGCGTTCAGTGCGCGCCGTCGTGAAGGAGCGATGCGCCTTCTGACTCAGCGATTCGTTGTGCCTCTTGCTCGGAATACAGTTTCGGATCAATAAGTACGAGGCTGCGCCCACTTAACCAGTGCGTGACTGCGATGGGGGCGCAATGATCCAACTGATAAAGGGCAATGCGTTGCGATTCAGAAGACGCGGTGTCTGCTGGAAGCAGATGGGTGATGCCGCACGCTTCTTCAACGGATGCGGGGGCCAGCTGTGGAATGGGTACTTCGAGTGCGTCGCTTTGAGCGCCGACCTCCGAGAGCACATCGAGCACTCCAGCAGGCAGGGGTTCTCCATTCCACGAGAATGCGAGGTAGTTGCTTGGTTGGGCTAACACCCACGCGCCGCGCTTCAGCGCGTCGCGTGAGGCCTCGTCGACCGAATCTGTCACGAGGATGTCGGAAACACCTAGCGTTGCTGGATCACTGCAGAGGTTCAATCCCATAGCAAGCGCGGGAACGCTCCACACGAGCTTCTGCCACGGGCCTACGGCGAGGCACAGTGCTTGGCGCGTCTCATCGTTGGAGTTAGAAGGGACGGCCGAAGGAGTTTCGAAGCCAAAGGGGTCATCAAACAGGTTTGGAGCAAGGTCGCTTCCGAGAAGATTGGCGACCTTCGCGAACCAGCGGGCAATGACCGGTCCGTTGAACTCAACGCGTTCTTGCGAATAGATCGTCATCTGCGGGGATGGACGTGTTGCCAGAAGCGAAATGAGCTGCGGGAAAGTGGTCATAAGTGGAATCGTAGTGGACAGATGTTCTCCAAGCTCATCAAATAACAATGCCGGATTCTTGCCGAAAACCCGCTTGAGGCGCACAAATACTGGCTAACCACAAAAGTTCACTCCTTGCAACTGGCAGGCAAGGATTTCTCAATTACTCCCTCGGGCTTGACTTATGAAGATGACACGCGTGTAATTCTTATATTGATGTAAAACTGCAAGGAGATATTCACGTGTGGAACATTCTCGGTGACGGACCGATTTCTTGGTCTGAAGCACTCGATGCTGACTTCTACGCGTCGATTGACGGCCCTCTTGCATGGCAGGAACACGCACTCTGCGCGCAGACCGACCCGGAAGCCTTCTTCCCCGAAAAAGGCGGGTCAACACGCGAAGCAAAAGCTGTCTGCCAGTCCTGCGAAGTTCGTGAAGAATGCTTGCAGTACGCTCTCGAACACGACGAGCGATTCGGTATTTGGGGCGGGCTGTCAGAGCGCGAACGCCGTCGTATGCGTCGCCTCGCTATCTGAAAGATGACTCTCCAGTGAGCTCCTCTCTCGTAGCTCTCGTTGTTGCTCACGAGGCCACGGAAACCCTCAGCGACGTCCTCGTTGCCGTTCAAGCCCAGACAATGAAGCCTGGTGCAACCTATGTCATCGACTGTTCTCCAGCGTCAGACACTGAAATTGCTGGGCTCATTGGTCGCATCGCTCCCAAGGCTCACAGAATCAGCGCGCCCCGCGCCAAGAACATTTCGCAGGCCCTCAACCAGGCGTTCGCCGATAAAGACGCTGCTCTGAACACCTATGCGTGGGCGTGGGTTCTTCACTCCGATTCCATTCCTGAACCAGACTGCTTGAATGCCCTCTGGGCAAATGCAGACCGCTCACGCACCATCGGTGCCGTCGGCCCAAAACAAATGTGCTCCGACGGGTCCCACATCATTGAATGCGGTATTCAGGCAACGTCCACCGCGCGTCGAGCTGACGGAATTCTCCGTGGCGAAATCGACCAAGGACAATACGACTCAACCTCTGATGTCCTAGGCATCGGCACCGCGGGAATGCTCGTCTCCACCGTTGCCTGGAACGCGGTGGGAGGACTTGACACTGCTCTTGGTCCGTTCGGAGAAGGCCTCGATTTCTCCCGCCGGTTGCACCTTGCCGGCTATCGCGTTGTTGTAGCGCCCAAAGCGAAGGTTCGCCACCTTCGCACCTCGTACATTCCTCCGGAACTACTGGCGCTCAGCGAAAACACTGAAGAGTCATTAGACGACCAGCCTGCAACGGCGAGTGACGACGCCAGCGTTCTCGATCCGTTCAACCAGCCTGCCGCTATTCCCACCCGCGTCCCTCACGATATGAGTTTTGGTCAGCGTCGCTTTGCTCAGCTCTATAACTGGGCAAAGGGCGTGCGAGCCTTCACTTTGCCGTTCTTGGCGCTCTGGCTTGCCTTCTGGTCGCCCGCACGTGCTTTTGGGCGCTTAGTCACCGGTCGCAGTGAACTGTTCTGGCCTGAATTGCGGGCATGGTTGCGTCTGATTGCGATAACCCCGCACCTGCTCTTAGCGCGTCACCGTGCAGCACGTAGCCGTATCGTTCCCGTCAAGGTGCTTCGCGAGCTGTATGCAAGCGGTCGACAGGTACGTGACAGTGCGCGCAGACGACGCCAGGCAATCGGTCAAGACAAAGACGAAGACCCGCTGGTCACCACATCGCGCGCTCAGTATCGTTCGCGCTCACGCGTAGCTTTCGCGACCATCATGCTCGCCACGATCGCCCTCAGCGTGGCCTTCTGGTGGGGACGTACCTCGTCAGTGAGTGGTGGCGCGTGGCGTACTCTCCCTTCGTCGTGGAGCGATCTTTGGGACGCAGCATGGGCTTCATGGATCCCCGGTGGCGATGGTATGGCCGGCCCTAACGATCCGCTGTTGATTCCCTTCGCACTTATTACGTGGCCTTTCTCTTTTGCCGGCATCGAACCGACTACCGTTATCGGCATCGTTGCGATGCTCACCGGGCCACTTGCCTGCCTGAGCGCATGGCGCCTGACCGGTCGTCTGACTCAGTCCATCGCAGTGCGTGCCCTGGGATCGCTCGCATGGGCATTCCTTCCGTCCCTCAGCCTTGCCGCCTCGCAGGGGCGTATCGGACCGGCACTCTTCCACGTCCTGCTTCCCCTTGCCGTTGACCAATGGTTCCGCGTTCTCATTGCGCCAGAGCCTCTGCGAATTGCCGGAGCGCAAGGCACCGTGGAACTGCTCAGGTCAGAACGAACCGGTGCGTTAGCGCGCTTTGCGTTGACCTCGGCCTTCCTTGTTGCAGCGCTTCCTTCCGCGCTTCTTGCAGTGCTCTTCGCACTGATTGTGGCTACCGCAACCCGGCGCCTGCCATGGGTTCGCGCTCTGCTCGCTCTTCTTCCTTCGCTTGTTCTTGTCACTCCGCTCTACGCTTTCGCCCTGACCAGTCCCGGAGGCTGGCGAGCCTTGCTGGACGCTTCGGGCGGAACCTTTGCTTCCACGACCGCGCCCTCGTGGTTCACGGTGCTCGGATTGGGAAGCGCGGCCTCGTCGATTCTTGAAATGAGTATCTGGGTCGCGCCTTCGGCATTCTTAATCATCGGGGGAGTGGCATGCTCCTTCGCAGTCATGACCACGTCGATGCTTGGCGCGCACCGTCGCAACCGCGTCGTCCCACTGATCGTGTTCACCAGTGCACTGATTCTTGCGTCGACACCCTTCGCCTCCAGACTCGATGCAGGTCTGAACGGAGCAACCACGACAACTATCTGGACCGGCACGTACTTCTCGCTCGGCGCGGTCGGCATGCTTGTTGCCATTGCACTTTCGTCCTCTCACGCCAAGACATGGGACGCCAAAGCACCGTTCTGGCTGAAACTCGTCGCTTTCATCGGCACAATCGGAATCGTCGCCGGTGGGGCGCTTCCTGCTTTCACTCACATTCGTGCGCTTGGCGCTGACGGCGACTTGACGCAAACTCAACGCTTGACTTCAGACCACGTCGTCGCCAACCCGAATGCGATCGCGGCAGTGTCCAAGCAGGCGCAAATGTCCGAAACTGCAGGACGCGTCCTTGTCCTGGACGCAGACGCAACATTCTTCCTCATTGACGCCAACGTATGGCGCGCAAACGGGCCGTCATTCACCGACTCAACAGCGCTTACCCGCGCGATCGCCTACCACGAGGCCACCGCGGGTGCACCATCTGACGCGGCAACAGCAGACCTTCAAACGCTGGTGCTCACGCTCGTTTCCTACCCTGACGCCTCTACAGTCCAGGCAATCGGTGAACACGGAATCGACTCGATTCTGGTGCGCTCTGACTGCGTACAAGTCCAGCAGTTCGTGCAAGCACTGGCATCTGCCCCCGACATTGAACGCGTTGGCGAAACCGATGCGGGATACCTGTGGCGTATCCGCCCGCAAGGCCGTACCCCTGCTCGGGTGACACTGAATGCGAACGGCACTGTCGCCAGCCTCGACTCCGGCTTGCTTGATGCGCGTGGAACGGTTGAAAACACCGGAACGAATGCGACAGTGCAACTGGCAGAACGCGCGCATTCGGGCTGGAAAGCAACAGTGAACGGAACCGAGCTCACCCCGCAGCTGGCCTCCAATGGCTGGGCGCAAGCATTTAGTGGGGTTACCGACGGAGAGCTTCACGTGTGGCATCAAAGCTGGTGGCAACTCCCGTGGATGATCGCATCACTGGTGGCTCTAGGATTCGCGTTCTTGGCTGGTATACCGTGGAGGAAGCGTCGCTCATGACTGAACGCATGAACAAACCGGTCGCACTGCTCGCTTCCCTTGGTGCGCTTGCACTCTTGGGGGGTGCTGGTAGCGCTACAACGTTCCTGTCCGGTGAAGAACCCACGACGATCGAAACACCCGTCATCACGGCTGCCCCGTCCTCGGTGACTCTTGCATGTCCACCGGGAATCATTGACCCATTCGCGTCGACTCCTGCCACCACGACTACAGGACACATCTGGTCGACTCTTGCCCCTACAAACGGTGATGAACTGGCCCGATCGATCACTACCTCAGGGGCGCCAAATGAAGAACTCAGCGTTCCTACAGGTGTTGTCATCACTGGCCAAGGCGGCGGAGAACTACTGGGATTGTCAGCCACGGGCTGCTCACTTCCCAGCGGCGATCAATGGATTCTTGTGGGCTCGACGTATGCGGGTAATGACGTTGTTCTTGCTCTGGCCAACCCCAGCGCAACCCCAGCAACCGTTTCCGTGACCGGCTACGGGCCGATCGGATTGCTGGACGATGCTCCGCACACGCTCACCGTGCCCGCTGGGAAAACGATCACCGTCGTGCCCTCGGGCTGGTACCCCGACGAAGAGAGAATCGCCCTGCATATTGAGTCCGATTCGGCGGGCGTCTCCGCGTGGGCTCAAACTTCCCGATTGGATGGCGAAATCCCCGCTGGCGCCACATGGAGTGCGTCCACGAAACCTGCGACACAAGCAGTGTTCGCGGGTCTTGGTGGCGAAACAGCATCGACTCTCCGCATCGGTGTCCCAGGGGAAGACCCGGCGTCGATTCAGGTCACCTTGATCGGCGAGGACGGGTCAAAGGTTGTCGAAGGAACAGAACTGGAAATTGATGCCCAAACCGTTTTGGATATTCCACTGACGGGTATCGCATCAACCGCCAGTGGCATTATGGTCACTTCCAATGCGCCGGTCGTGAGTGCCCTTGAACAATCGTGGGATGGCGGAAAGTGGGCGCAGACGGATCAGACGTGGACGATCCTGTCGAATATCGCCACTGCGAACGCTATCTCGAAGGCAGATGTTCCAGGGTTAGCAACCCTGAGTGATCTGGTAACAAAGGAACTGAGTGCCACGCCTCTGCGCGCAACGTCTCTGGAAAGTAACTCCGGTATGAGCGACGTGATTGCGCAGATGGTACTGGTGAATCCTCTCACGGATGCATCCTCAGATGCTACGGTCAGCGTTGCTGGTCAAGAAGTCCAAGTTCCTGCGGGCACAACCACCGTCGTTGATCTTCCTAGAGATAACGGCAAGGTTACGTCTGATCAGCCGATTTACGCCTCCATCGTTGTCAGCGCAACAACTCCGAATGGTGTTGTGCACGCAACGTGGAATGTCGGCACCGGAGGGTTGGCAACGCAACAAGCTAGGGTCCACGTCGGCCCCTGACGACGTCCCGGTAATACATTCCTGCCTAGCCCTGACGACGTCCCGGCTGGCAGTGTGTTTTCAACTAGGTAAGGCACGCATATTAGCCGACGCGCTGACAACGTGTTCGGCTGGCAGTGTGTCTTCAACTGGTCAATGTAGGTATTCGTCTAATTCATCCGGCGGAATCGCCAAGATGTGCGAGATCCTGTCGACCAGAATCTGACGCGTAATCTTCACGACGTCCTGATCGACAGCGCGAAGAACGATCGGAAGCCGATAGATGACAATTCTGTCTCGAAGACCTCGCCTGCGATCAGCGTGGAAAATGCGCGCAAGTACTTCCGCGTGAGATTCCCACGGAGCTGGATTTGACGGAGGAACATCCTCGGTAGCGAATTCGATTGTTGCCACTTCGGGCCAGCGTCGAGTGAGCTCTACGATGTGCGCGCCGATCATTTCATCGAAGGCTTCGCGCCTGGTTCGCCATGCGGGTGTTCCCGGGAAAAAGACGGGACCTCTGCCACCACGACCATGAGGATCGCGACGAGGATGACGAATTCGACTACGCACCCCACAACATTAACGTGCTTCGCCTTAGCCAGAGTGCCAACGCTCCGAATGGGTAATCCTGGCGTAGTCTATGGGGGTGATTTCGGCTCGTCTTTGTTCTAAGCCAGGATGCTCGCGTCCGGCAGTTGCCACGTTGACCTATGACTATGCGGACGCTACGGCTGTCCTCGGCCCACTGTCAACGTATGCGCAACCCAATGCGTATGACATGTGCGAAGACCACGCGAACCGCTTTAATCCGCCTCAGGACTGGCAGCTCATCCGACTTGTCACCCACTTTGATCCGGTTCCGCCTTCGGGCGACGATCTGCTTGCCCTTGTGGACGCGGTTCGCCAGGCTGCCAAGACGCCTGCCCCGTCATCCGAAGCATCGCAAGCTGGAGTTCCTCCGCGTTCGTCCGCCTCTCAGGCAACGGATTCGCCATCGCGTAGTTCCAGACCGCGAACGTACGAGGCCCGCGAACGAGGTCCGTTTACGTCCCAAGATCCTGATACTTCAAGCCCTCTTGACCCGCAGTCTCCATATGCGAAACGCAGGGCTCAGTTCACGGTTATTTCTGATTCTGACGCTCCGCACTCACACTAAACGGACGCGCTCAGCAGGCTCAGTGACGAATCTGCTCCATCAACGTGTAGGCGAAGTTTTCTTTGCGGATACGTTCGTCGACGTACATCAACGCGATGTATACCTGCGAAAGAGGCATGACAAGCATCTGCACGATTGTGGATGCTACTGTCGCTAACGGAATTGTGGTCAGATACATCTGCGGATCGGCACTGATGGTGAACGAATTGAATTCGGTACTGATGGTGAACGCAGTGAATGTAGAGAGAACTCCGGAGAAAACACTTCCGACCGCGCCCATCACCATTGCAATCAGGATGGAGCGTCCAAGAGTCTTGAACGCTACGCCTTGTGTGAGCTTCCACGAGCGTTTCAACGCTTTAAACGAGGAGAGGTTTTCTACCGCGCACACCGTTTGAGCAAAAGTGAACCGAACTTGGAAGAACACGCACACAAGGAATGTCGTGATCGCTCCGACTGAACCGAAGAGCAAGAAAACCAGCATCGTCTGAGTTTGGCTACGGTAGGTGACATAGTCTGCGACGCCTAGGCCGACCAGCGAGAATATGCCGAACGTAACGCTGGCGATCAGGGCGAATAGGAATGCCCAGACAATGCTTAAACCGATCATGGCAAGCAGTCTGGACTTAAAGCGGTTGAAGGCGTCTTTCGCGGATAGCTTCTTACCGATGATCGCGTCAGCCGTACCGTTTGGAACCACGATTGCTGGGAACAAACCAGCTAGACCCAGCAGAATCAGAACGAAGGGAATAGTGCGGAGCGCCATCGTCATCCCGATTGTCGACAGGTCATCGGTCGATATGGGAGCGTCTAAATCAACAAGCGACGTGAAATCCGGTAACGCGAAATAGATCGTGATGAGCGTAATGATCCCAGCAACAATCGTGACGATTCCAGGAAGAATGAACAAGACGAACGGGTTTTTTGAAAGAGCTTCGAACGTTCCAGAAAACAGATCACCCACGCCCAGTGGACGCAGGGGGACAATTCCGGGCTGAACTGGGGAGGGAGAAGCGGGCGACACTGGCGTGGAGTTCATTGCCTGAATGGGAGGCTGCTTGAAGCCTTGAGTGGACGAAGGATCCTGAGAGGCAAAGGCAGTGGCATTGTCCTGTGACTGGGACTGTGGAGCGCTCGGAGAATCCGGTTCTCCCCATGAACCCACTTGGGGGTGGCGGAAGTCGTTTGAATCAGTCATGGCAGCTCCTTGGAGGTCACTTCAATCAATGAAGATGAAAAAAGTATGGCATGAGACGATAAAAAGATAAGGAAAAGGGTAGTGAAAAGGGATAACGTTGAACCATTTGGCGAGTCGAGTCACAAAAACCGATTTGATCGTGACACGATCATGATATGACTTCGCGAATCCTAGTAGTTGACGATGACGTCGCCCTTGCAGAGATGATTGGCATCGTATTAGAAGCCGAAGGATTTGCTATTGCCACCTGCCCAGATGGAAGCGGAGCGCTCGCGGCTTTCCACGCGTCGAATCCTGATTTGATCCTCTTGGATCTCATGTTGCCCGGTATCGACGGAATTGAAGTCTGCCGACAGATTCGTCTGGAGTCGGATGTTCCGATTGTCATGCTGACCGCTCGCACGGATACGTCAGATGTTGTGGCTGGCCTTGAGGCAGGTGCGGACGACTATGTGGCAAAGCCGTTTAAGCCGAAGGAGCTTGTTGCTCGAATTCGTGCACGTTTGCGTGGGCATGACGACTCAGGTGATGAAAAGCTGTCGATTAATGATGTTGACATTGATGTTCTTGGGCACGAAGTCACGCGTGGGGGCGAAGTAGTTTCGCTGACCCCGCTTGAATTTGATCTTCTTGTCGCGCTGGCGCGAGCTCCGTGGAAGGTGTTTAGTCGAGAAGAACTTCTTGAGCAGGTGTGGGGTTACCGCCATGCAGCGGACACGCGTCTTGTGAATGTTCATATCCAGCGTCTGCGTTCGAAGATCGAACGCGATCCGGAAAAGCCTGAAGTTGTTATCACGGTGAGGGGAGTCGGATACCGTGCCGGCGCAGGCGCCTGACCGTGGCGTGGCAAGCGACACTGACTCGGAGCTCGTTCAAGACGACGCGGTGGCTTCAACTAGCGATGTCGCCAGCTCGCCTGACACGCCTGGCCAAAAGTATCCGCGACTGAAGAAGTGGGTTCAGAGCCTTCGTTCACGTGTGCGTAAGTGGACGAACTCGCGCGTCTACACAGCCGTCTATCGCTCTGGGCCTGCTCGCGCGGTCCGCGCCTCGCTATCACTTCGTTCGGCTTTAGCGATCACGGTTGCAGCCCTCGGAGTGATTACTGTTTTCGGACTGCTCGTGTCTGCTGAGCTGAAAGATACCGCATTTGAGTCGCGTCGAACTCAGATTCTCGAAGACGCAGCCCTGCGTTTTACCAGCGCCCAGGTTGTTTTCGACCAGTCGACGGCTTCAACTCCCGATCAGGTTCAGGAAGCTGCCCGTCAGGTTGTTCAGAACATTCGGGCATCTGCCGGTGGTGCGGGTGCTGTTTCTGTTGTTCTTTTGCGTTCTCAGACCTCGACATCGACGTTCCGTATCAACCAGATCGTCGACGCGGATGTTGATGCGTTGATCGACATCGAAATGCGCGATGCCGTGCGAAACGGGGGGCAGGCTCAGTGGAAGTCTGTTGCCATCCCAGCCAACGGCGATGACGTGGATCCGGGAATTCTTGTCGGAACGACGGTGCGTCTTCCTCGAGCAGGAACGCATGAACTGTACATCGTCTATTCCCTTGCCTCCGATCAGCGCCAAGTGAATATGGTGATGCGTGTCCTTTTGATCGCCGCCATTCCCTTGATGATTGCTCTGCCAGTTGGCGCGTTTTGGATGCTATTCCAGTTGCTCCGTCCCGTTCGTAAAACGGCAGATGCGGCGAAGAAACTTGCTGCCGGTGATCTGGACGTTCGTCTTGACGTGAAGGGCAGTGACGAAATGGCTCAGCTGTCGGGGGCCTTCAACCTGATGGCTGAATCCTTGCAATTAAAGATCGAAGAATACGACGAGCTCTCACAGCTTCAGCAACGCTTCGTTTCCGATGTGTCCCACGAACTTCGAACGCCTTTGACGACAATCAAGATGGCGGATTCAGTCATCTGGGATAACCGGGATGCCCTGCCCTCTCTGGCAAAACGATCAGCTGAACTTCTCCACGATCAGACAGATCGAATGGATTCACTATTCACCGATCTGCTTGAGATCTCACGCTACGATGCTCGCTCAGCCGATCTTGAAGCTGAAATGACGGACTTGAAGACGGTTGTCGCCAGGGTTATTGAAGCTAATACTGAGCTGGCATATCGGCTGGGTGTGCCCGTCGCACTTCACGCGGGCGAAGAACGGTGTGCGGCTCCGATTGATGTGCGTCGTATCGAGCGCGTGCTACGCAATCTTCTCGTGAACGCTCTTGAATTCGCTGAAGGAACTCCGGTTGATATTACGGTCGCTCAGAGTCAAACAGACGTTGCTGTCAGAGTGCGCGACCATGGCGCCGGTATGAGTGAGGAAACAGCCTCCCACGTTTTTGACCGCTTCTTCCGCGCGGATTCTTCGCGTAAACGCACAACGGGTGGTACCGGGTTGGGTCTGTCCATTTCTGCTGAGGACGTGGCACTTCACGGTGGCACTTTGGCTGCGACAGGAAAGATTGGCGAAGGAGCCTCGTTCGTGATGACCCTGCCGAAGGCGGCAGGGGGGACCGTAGTGTCGACTCCTCTTGAATTGTGGGAGGAAGCCACATGATGAGGTTTGCCCTCAAGCGACGATGTGTGTCCGGATTATTGTCCGGAATCCTGATGGTTGGCCTTGCCGGCTGTATTGCTTTGCCTCTGGCATCGGATCCAGAGCCTTTTGACGTGTCTGCTCCTGACGTTGATCCCGTTGAATTTGCTGCGGATGGGCCTTTGAAGAATTCTGATCCGCAGACGTTGATTTCTGATTTTCTTCTTGCAAGCGCTGCGGGAACGAATGATGATTTTGCGACTGCGCGTTTGTTTTTAACGGCTGCTTCCCAGCAGACGTGGGCGCCAGATGATGAGGCTCTGGTCTATGACACTGCTTCGTTGCCGTCGATTTCAATTAAAGGTGATGAGGGATCGGGGACGTTAACAGCAACAGTGACTGTTCCCGCTGTCGCGTCAGTGAACAGTGAAGGCGTGATGACGCGGAGCGAAGACTCCATGATCTCGTCGACGTTCAACCTGGTCCAAGAGGGCGGGCAGTGGCGCATCGATTCCCCCGAAGATGCGTTCATCGTTTCTCAAACGGCGTTCAGTGCTGCCTATGAACAAGCGAACCTCTATTTCCCAGCGACGACCGGAGACGCCTTGGTTGCTGATCCTCGTTGGTATCCTTCGCGTCGCCTTGCTTCGCATCTGCTCTCAGGTCTGATCGCCGGGCCGAGTCGAACGATCGAAGCAGCGGTCACGAATGCGATTCCCGGTGGAACGACGTTCCCGGCTCAGGGTGTTGAAATCAGTGATCAGATCGCGAAAGTGGATCTGAGCGCCCCCACGGTTGGCGAGGGAACCCCGCGTCAGCTTCTTGCGTGGGAGGTGACGGAAACCCTCCTTCAGGATTCGCAGATTTCCGCAGTGGATCTGAGTCTTTCCGGGGCTTCTCTTGAAGGGATCGAGACTCCATCGTTGCCTACCTATTCGTTGGATACGCGAATTGCTTTGCAGGCAGGTCGCATTGGATCGCTGGCGGGCTCCACTCTGACAGCGTTCGACTTGCCGATTTCTCCTGCGTCTTCCGCGTCGTATCCAGCGGTGTCGCCGATTAACCGCGATGTTGTGGCATGGCGCGAAGGGAATTCACTGGTCGTGTCCGCCTCAGGTGCTCAAGGCGCGCATTCGTCGGTGGACGTGGGGTCGGGGAACGAGACTGGGGCTCCCTCGATTGACCGCTTCGGCTGGGTCTGGTCGCCCGCTTCAACAAGCGGACCGATCATTGCAACGACTCCCGACGGCCAGGTTGGAAGTGTTCCCATAAATGAAACAGGTGTTGTGAGCGTGTTCCGCGTTGCCATTTCCCCCGATGGCGCGCGAGCTCTTGTTTTGTCTGGAACGCCGTCGAATGCGACCGCTTGGATGTTCGCGGTTGCGCGAGATAGTAGCGGTGTGCCGCTAGGCCTTGAAGACGGTCAGGCGATTCTCGGTATTCACGGGCAGATTACTGATCTTTCGTGGGCTGGTTCGTCGTCCTATGTGGTTGTTCGTTCGGCTGAATCATCGGCTGATAGTGGCGACATGGAACTCGATGAAGTTGCGATTGGTGGCTTTGTTTCCCAGTCCGAGGTTCCAGATCAGCCCTTAGCGGTCAGTGCTGGTCAGACGACGACGAATGTGTGTGTGAAGGCCCGTTCGGGTAGCGTCACGTGTCGAACGGGTGCTTTATGGCAGGCTATGCCCGCAGCTTTCGCCGATGTGCGATTCCCCGGCTAGAGTGCACATCTGATTCATTTTCGGTTTCGTTTCCACGTCAAAGTGAAGAATTGTTAAAAACCGTAGCAAATTGAGGCGGGTTATCCACAGAATACAGATTCCCCGTTCGCCCTCCTTGAACCAGAGGCACACGATGGAGAAATGGAGTTACTTCAGCGTTTACGCATCGCGGTTGTGTCCCTGCTGTCAATACTGATGCCTACTCAATGTGCGGGTTGTATGATCTGGGATCACGTCGTGTGTTCGCGTTGTCGTAGTATCGCGCTTCGATCCGCTCGATTAGAGCGGATCGGCCTCGTGACCTTAGGGGAGAGCGAAACGGGAATGCCGCGCGCACCCTGTGACAATGACGGAAGTGGCGCCACCGTGCCGATGGCGTTTATCGGAAGGTATGACGACGAGTTGAGGAACATCATCATCGCCTCTAAACATTCGCCGACCTTTCGTGGCGACGACTTCTTATATGACGCGGGCGCAAGTGTGGGGCGTCGTCTTGCCACTGCGCTTCCAGGCGAAGACCCTTGGTGGGTGATTCCTGCGCCGTCGAGCTGGAAACGAGTGCTTCACGGTAAGAATGTGACCGGCGCTTTTGCCCGGGGTGTTGCGTTGGGGCTTGCGCAGGTCAGTGGACGACCAGCGCGGGTGGTTGGTGCTGTTCGTTTGCGGTTTGGCGTGCGCTCTCAAGCGGGTCGTGGGAGACGAGGCCGCCGTCTCGATCGAGTCGGATCCATGCGCCGGCGGCTTCATATTCCCGCCAATGTGGCGGTAGTGATTGTTGATGATGTGTTGACAACAGGAGCAACATGTCGTGAGGTGGCACGCGCTGTTGGACGGGTTGATGCGGTCGGCGTGTGTGCCCGAGTTTAACCTTTCTATGACGCAGGTCACGTAAAAGAGGTATGATGGGCACATAACCGATAGAGCAAAGATGACCCGAAGAATGGCGTCTTTGCCCAGCGACTGGGGGGTGATAGCTACGACCACCGTCCGATGCGATGAGGCAATCGGACATTCAACCCCGCGAGCAACGAAGCTCGCCAACTTCCCATGGAGGAAAAATGGACATCACTGTCGTCGCACGCAATGCGGAAATCCACCCGAACTTCCGTGAGTACGTCGAAGAGAAAGTCTCGAAGATTACCCTGTTCTACCCGCGCGCTCAGCGCGTCGACGTGGAACTGACACACGAACGTAATCCTCGCCAAGCAGATACCGCCGAGCGAATTGAGCTCACGGTCTACGGCAAGGGCCCAATCATTCGAGCAGAAGCAGAATCCGGCGACCGCTACGCAGCTGTAGATATTGCGGCCGGTAAACTCTTCGAACGTCTCCGTCGCTTGCGTGACCGCGCCAAGGATCATCGTCGTCGCTACTCTCACGAGATGGATGAGGTCGAGTTCCTCGAAGAACCCGCACCGGTTGAAGAAACCATCGAAGAGGCCGCTCCGCTCAAGCTTCGCTCTGCGGAAGACCTCAAGGTTGGTGAAGCGCGCGAAGAGCAGCTTGGCGATACTCCGATCCTGGTTCGTCAAAAGGTTCACGAAGCTGAACCGATGACGGTTGATGAAGCACTCAACCAGATGGAAATGGTTGGCCACCCGTTCTTCCTGTTCATTGACAAGGAAACGAAGCAACCGTGCGTCGTCTACCACCGACACGGTTGGACCTACGGTGTCCTGCGTCTGAACACGACAACGGACTGCTGACGACTCGATAGTCAAAAGTGTGAGTCCCAAGAGTTTTCTTGGGACTCACACTTTTATGCGTTGGAGGTTAAAGACGGAAGAGGAGCTCAGAGCTCGCCGTCTTCGACACTACGCAGGAAGTCAGACAGGCGGTTTGCCGCTGCGACGACGGAGGGGCCGTGCTGACGACCGGGCTGGCGACCCATGCGTTCAATCGGACCGGAAATCGACAGGGCAGCGAGGACTCGACCCGAGGGGCCTCGTACCGGAGCGGAAACTGACGCGACTCCCGGCTCGCGTTCGCCGACAGACTGTGCCCACCCGCGACGACGAACCTGAGAGAGCATCGTCGCGTTGAAGGAGGCTCCGTAAAGACCACGGTGCAGGCGGTCGGGTTCTTCCCATGCAAGCAGAACCTGTGCTGCGCTACCGGCGGACATCGACAGAGTTGCGCCAACCGGGATGGAGTCGCGCAGACCCATCTCACGTTCGGATGCGGCAACGCAGACACGGTAGTCGCCTTGGCGACGGAAGATCTGTGAGGATTCCTTCGTGTGATCACGAAGAGCCTTCAGGACGGGCATAGACGCCGCAAGCAGACGGTCTTCGCCTGCAGACGAAGCGAGTTCTTGGAGGCGGGGACCGAGAACAAAACGTCCCTGCATGTCGCGAGCAACCATGCGGTGGTACTCAAGGGCAACCGCCAGACGGTGCGCGGTGGGTCGGGCCAAACCTGTCGCGGAGACGAGTTGAGCCAAGGTAGCAGGTCCGGCTTCAAGCGCGCCGAGAACGAGTGCTGCCTTGTCAAGAACTCCGACTCCACTAGTCGTTGAATCCTCCATATTTAAAAGTTTGCCATCTCAACCAATGAGACTGCAACTCTTCGCATAGTGAAACGGCAGACGATGAACAAGGAAACAGCAAGCGAATAAGCCACTCGGTGACCGTTTGCCTGTAAGTAAGCGCTGTTCAGGACTATTTTGAACGCACGCAAGGAGGAAACATGACCGGCACGATGGCCGAAAAGGTCTGGCAAGACCATATTGTGAAAAAGGGCGAAGGTGGCGCCCCTGACCTTCTTTACATTGACCTCCACCTTGTTCACGAAGTGACCAGTCCCCAGGCTTTCGAAGGGCTGCGCTTGGCAGGGCGAAAGGTTCGTCGTCCCGATCAGACGATCGCCACCGAGGATCACAACACCCCGACCCTCGATATCGACCTGCCGATTGCTGACGAGACCAGCCGTACCCAGATTCACACTCTGCGTTCGAACGCTGAAGAGTTCGGTATTCGTCTGCACTCACTGGGTGATGCCGACCAGGGCATCGTTCACGTTGTCGGCCCGCAGCTGGGTATCACTCAGCCAGGTATGACGATTGTCTGCGGTGACTCGCACACCTCGACGCACGGCGCGTTCGGTGCACTCGCATTCGGTATCGGTACCAGCCAGGTCGAACACGTTCTGGCAACCCAGACCCTGCCACTGGCTCCGTTCAAGACCATGGCAATCACCGTCAACGGTTCCCTGCCTGCAGGGTCGACCGCGAAGGATATCATCCTCGCTGTCATCGCAAAGATCGGCACAGGCGGTGGCCAGGGCTACGTTCTGGAATATCGAGGCCAAGCAATCCGCGAGCTGTCGATGGAAGGCCGCATGACGATCTGCAACATGTCGATTGAAGCGGGTGCCCGCGCCGGCATGGTTGCTCCCGACGAAACCACCTTCGAATACATCAAGGGACGTCCGCACGCTCCCGAAGGGCAAGAGTGGGATCGCGCAGTCGAATACTGGAAGACTCTGCGCTCCGACGATGATGCCGTCTTCGATAACGAGGTCATCCTCGAAGCAGGTGACATTGAACCATTCGTCACCTGGGGCACAAACCCCGGCCAGGGCGTCCCGCTCTCAGCCACCGTCCCGAATCCGGATGACTTCACCGATGAGACCGGCAAGATGGCAGCCCAGCGTGCGCTTGAATACATGGGACTCGAGGCGGGTACTCCGATGCGTGAAATCCCGATTGATACCGTCTTCCTCGGCTCGTGCACGAACGGTCGTATCGAGGACCTGCGTGCAGCGGCAGCCGTCATCAAGGACCGTAAGAAGGCAGATAGCCTGCGCATGCTGGTCGTGCCCGGCTCTGCTCGCGTTCGCCTGCAGGCTGAAGCTGAAGGACTGGACAAGATCTTCACCGACTTCGGCGCCGAATGGCGTAATGCCGGTTGCTCGATGTGCCTGGCAATGAACCCCGACAAGCTGAAAGAGGGGGAGCGTTCAGCATCCACCTCGAACCGTAACTTCGAAGGTCGCCAGGGTAAAGGTGGTCGCACCCACCTGGTTTCCCCGCTGGTTGCCGCTGCAACTGCGGTTCGAGGCACCCTGTCCAGCCCTGCTGATCTGTAAGAAACGAAGAAGGAGATAACACTCATGGAGAAGTTCACGACCCATACCGGTGTTGGTGTTCCGCTTCGTCGCTCGAACGTCGATACCGACCAGATCATTCCCGCCGTCTACTTGAAGCGCATTACTCGCACCGGCTTCGAAGACGCTCTCTTCGCTGCTTGGCGTAACGATCCCGAGTTCATTTTGAACCAGGATGCGTACCGCTCTGGCTCCATCCTGATTGCCGGCCCCGACTTCGGTACCGGTTCGTCGCGTGAACACGCGGTGTGGGCGCTGAAGGACTACGGTTTTCGTGTCATCCTGTCCACTAAATTTGCCGATATTTTCCGAGGTAACGCGGGCAAGCAGGGTCTTGTGGCTGGCGTGATCTCTCAAGAAGACTGCGAGTCCCTGTGGAAGGTCCTCGAAAATGAGCCGGGCATCGAAGTCACTGTCTCGCTTGAAAATAAGACTGTGACCGCCGGTCCGGTCACCGCGTCCTTCCAGATTGATGACTACGTGCGCTGGTGCCTGATGGAGGGTCTCGACGATATTGCTTTGACTCTCCGCGACGAAGACGCAATCGACGCCTACGAAGCCAACCGTCCTTCTTTCAAGCCGAAGACGCTTCCCGCGAAGTATCTTCCGAAGGAAGAGGTCAAACCTGCTCGTCCTGTTGGGCTGGGAATGCCGTCCGTTCGCTGAACTAGTTCGGATCACTAAATAATTCGAAACTAGGTTTCATCTGCTGTTTGTCGTGCCGTGAGTGAATCTGTGGGAGATGTGACTCTCCTTTGCAGACCCTCACGGCACGTCGTGCTTTAAAGTTGAGACAGACTATTCATCTTTTTGAGGAGCCTGATTCATGCCCTCCGTGCTTCGCGTTGAAGGCGGTCACCCGCTAACCGGTGAAATCACTGTTCGTGGTGCCAAGAACTTCGTTCCCAAAGCGATGGTTGCGTCGCTTCTTGGTGATTCTTCATCACAGCTGTCGAACGTGCCGCTGATTCGCGACGTTGATGTTGTGTCTGACCTGTTGCGCCTTCACGGCGTGACCGTTGATTTTGACCAAACAACCGGTGTGATGACGCTGGACCCGACGAACGTTCAGGTTGCGTCGCGCTCTGACATCGATTCCCTCGGCGGAGCTTCGCGCATCCCGATTCTGTTCTGCGGTCCGTTGTTGCACCAGCTCGGTGAAGCCTTCATTCCGGAACTGGGTGGGTGCAACATCGGTGGTCGCCCCATTGACTTCCACCTTGAAGGCCTGCGCAAGTTTGGCGCGAACGTCGATAAGCGTGTTGACGGCGTCCACATCACAAAGCCGGCAGAGGGCTTGCACGGTGCGGTTATTGAGCTTCCATTCCCTTCAGTCGGTGCCACCGAGCAGACCCTTTTGACCGCTGTTCGTGCTGAAGGTATTACCACCTTGAAGGGGGCGGCGATCGAGCCTGAGATCATGGATCTCATTAACGTCCTGCAGAAGATGGGTGCCATCATCTCGGTCGATACGGACCGCACGATCCGTATCGAAGGCGTGCCCGCGCTGAAGGGCTACCGCCATACCGCGCTTCCTGACCGTATTGAGGCTGCATCATGGGGCGCTGCTGCGCTGGCAACCCGCGGTGATATTTATGTCCGTGGCGCACACCAGCCCGACATGACGACCTTCCTTAACACCTTCCGCAAGGTTGGTGGAGCGTTCAACATCGACTCTGACGGCATCCGCTTCTACCATCCCGGTGGTGAACTGAAGTCGATTGCCCTTGAAACGGCCGTACACCCGGGCTTTATGACCGACTGGCAACAGCCTCTTGTCGTTGCTTTGACTCAGGCTGAAGGCCTGTCCATCGTTCACGAAACCGTCTATGAGAACCGATTTGGGTTCACGAAGGCCCTGCGCAAGATGGGCGCAAATATTCAGGTCTACCGCGAGTGCTTAGGCGGAACACCGTGCCGTTTCGGCCAGCGTAACTTCTTCCACTCCGCTGTTATTTCCGGCCCCACTCCGCTGCATAGTGCGGACATCGAGGTTCCTGATCTGCGCGGTGGCTTCTCGCATCTGATTGCTGCGCTTGCCGCTCAGGGAACGTCTACGGTTGCTGGCATTGACGTGATTGCTCGAGGCTATGAGCACTTTACGAAGAAGCTGCACCAGCTGGATGCTCGCGTCGACTACGTGAAGTAAGCGAATCAATGACTGTGCACACTACGGCGAAGAGGCGAACAATCCATCTGCTGATTTCTTCTATGTCAGCCGGTGGTCGTTCAGTGAACGTCGGTCCCGAAGTTGTCCGCATTTTGCGTGGCGGTGGTTGGGCGGTCCGAGTCAGCGTCACCAGAGCGTCGGATGATCCTTGTCAGATTGCGTCTGCAACAACCGAGGATGTGATTGGTGCCCTGGGTGGTGATGGTTTCATTTCGGCGATCGCACGAGGCGCCCACGAAGCTGGCACGTTGTTCGCGCCGATTCCTGGCGGACGAGGCAATGATCTTTGTCGAGCTCTTGGGATCAGCCCCGATGCGTCAGCTCGCGCGAAACAGTTGGCAGAACTGGGTTTTGTAAATGAAGAAAGCGACGAGCTATTTGCTTCGCGAATCCGCCCGATGGACGGAATGTGGGTGACCACCCCAGACGGAACCGTTCATTCCCTGGTTTTGGGCCTGGTCTCTTTGGGCTTGGATGCGACTGCGAATCTTTTGGCGAACGAGTCAATGTTTACGTCCGGTCCTATCGCATACGGCTATGGAGCGTTCGCTGCTCTTACAACCCATCGTCCTTCCACCATTACGCTGAAGATTGATGGGCAAGAGCGCGAGCTTACTGGGTGGATCACGTCCGTTTCTAACTCTGGACGATTCGGTGGTGGCGTTCGCCTTGTTCCTCAGTCCGATATGACGGACGGGATCATGGAACTGTGCCACGTTGAAGACATCCCGTTGTTGAAGGCTCTTCCGATCTTGGCGAAGGTTGTGGGCGGACGCTCGCAGGGGCATGAGGTCATTCATGTGGAGCCGGCCTCGTCGATTGAAATTACCCAGCCCATTGGCATGGTTGCCATGGCGGACGGCGACAAGGTAGCCGAGATTCCCTTCACCGTGACTTCGGCACCGCACATCGTCGACGTTCTGGTCTGAGGAACGTAGTCGGAATAAAGCGCGGCGGATCTCCTGGCCGCATTCGCCGACCTTAGACGCAAAGGTGCAGATGGACAACACCCTGACATTCCGCGGTGAGTGCCTGTTCTAACGTTAGACTTCAATCCATGAGCACGAAGATCACTGGCTTCTACCGCTTCGCCCAAAACGTCCTGCGTCCGATCATGACACCGTGGGTGAAGATTGATGCGCAGGGGACCGAAAACATCCCGGAAAACGGCCCGTATCTGCTGGTTGTGAACCATTTGTCAGCCGTTGATCCGCTGAGCCTCTGCTGGTTCTACATGAAGCGCAAAACGAAGATCCGTTTTCTGGCGAAGAAGTCGATGTTCTCTGTGCCGGTGATGGGAACGATTTTTGCGGGTATGGGACTGATCCCCGTTGATCGCGAAGTGAATCCCGCTCAGTCTTTGGAAGCTGCCACTAAGGCTCTGAAAGACGGCGATATTGTCGCTATCTGGCCGGAAGGCACATTCACTCAAGACCCCGATCAATGGCCGATGTCGTTCAAGACGGGTGCTGCGCGCCTGGCGTTGGACACCGGTGTGCCGGTGATTCCGATTGCCCAGTGGGGGGCTCAATTCGTCAAGGGCCCGTACTCGTCGAAGATTGATTTTCGCCCTGGGCGCAAGATTCGCTACCAGATCATGCCTCCCGTTGACCTGTCGGATCTGATGAGCGAACAGGGGTCAGATAATCACGAGGCAGTCAAAGAAGCGACTTCGCGCATGCACACTGCACTGACCAAGGGAGTGGCACAACTGCGCGGTCTTGAACCTCCGACTCGTATGTGGCAGGCGAAGACAAAGGCCGGCCCGTGGTGGGAAAAAGAAGGTAAGAAGCTCGAAGAGAAGAAGGCGAAGAAGGCAGGCAAATAGGCTGGGGGAGACAGGCTCTCCCGAGGCTCTCGCTCTGCTTGCTTTTACTGGATTAGCTCTGCTTGCTATTTCTGGATGTCGATTACTGCTCGAAGCGGATTTGTCAGGAAGCCGAGCTGGAAATTCCTAGCGTGATCCATACCGATCACGATGTGGGTCGAATCTTCTAAGGTTCCGTCTTCGCGTACGTCCAAGGGGCCAACCTGCAGGTTTCGTGGCCCCTGATAATACTGCTCGAGTTGCCCGTCCGTGATCGGCATTGATGTTCCGGTCAGGACGAAATCAAGATAGGCGACGCCTTCCACGTCCAATTCCTGTCCGCGTCCCTGTTCGATCGGCTTGTCGGCCCACGATTGGTAATAGCCCAGGGTGGCCTCGCCGGTGAATTCAACGACAACGCGATAGAAAGTGTCGTGTTCGCCAACACGCATATCGTGGAAGATTGCGGGGGTTTTTCCGGGTTTAGATGGGGCGTGTTCCAACTCGTTGACCCAAGCGTCGCCGTTAATTGGCTGCGGGCCCTGTTCTTGTTCGTCGGGGCCAGATTCTGGGGTGGCATCACCCGACTGGCCTGACTGGCCAGATTGTGAGGGTATCGGTTGTGGTGTCGATTCATCACTCATAGTGTTGTCGGCTTGAGGTGCGCATGCGCCCAGGATCACACCGCAGGATGCCAACATGGCAACGCCAATCACACGCTTACGAGACATCATTGAATCTTCACCGCCATAATTGTTGAGGTGCTAGTAGGGTCTCACATATGAGTAAGGAACGTGTGTTTACGCGCGCAGCGGTTTTAGGTACCGGCGCTTGGGGTACTACTTTTGCGCAGATTCTTGCGGATGCTGGGCTAAAAGTAACAATGTGGGGTCGTAAAGCTACCACGGTTGACTTCATCAACTCGGGTGAGAACGCGACCTATCTTCCCGGTATTGAACTGTCGGATCAGATCAGTGCGTCGACGTCTATCGAAGAGGTTGTGACCGGCGCTCAACTGATCGTTATCGCGGTGCCGGTTGCCGGTGTGCGTTCGACTCTGGAGGCTGCGCGCCCATGCTTGAGTGATGATGTTGCGATCGTGTCTCTTGCGAAGGGCTTGGAGCTTGTCAGTCATCTGCGCGTCGACGAGATCATCGAACAAGCCTCGGGACTAGGCCAAGATCGTATTGCTGTCATTTCCGGACCGAACCTGTCGCGCGAAATCGCCGAGCATCAGCCGACGGCCACAGTCGTTGCCTCAACGAACCAGCAGTTGGCTATCGATATTGCGAAGGCGTGTCACACCTCGTACTTTAGGCCGTATGTCTCGACGGACGTTATCGGCTGTGAGATCGCGGGCGCGACGAAGAACGTCATTGCCGTGGCTATTGGCGCTGCAGAGGGGATGGGGCTTGGGCTCAATACCCGCGCGACTCTCATTACACGAGGTCTTGCTGAGATGACTCGCCTGGGTCAAGCCCTTGGAGGAGACCCCGCAACCTTTGCTGGACTCACCGGTATTGGTGATCTGATGGCAACCTGTTCGTCGCGCTTGTCACGTAACTTCTCGTTGGGCCATCGCATGGGTACGGGATTGAGTTTGGACGAGGCCCTCGAGTTGTCCCCTGGCGTTGTTGAAGGCGTGCGTTCTGCCGAGCCGATCCTTGCCGTCGCTGATTCGCTGGGCATCGATATGCCGATCAGCGCAGCCGTTTGGGCTGTTGTCAGCGGTGACGCCACGATCGAACAGATGGGGCAGATGCTCCTCTCACGCCCCCAAAAGATGGATGGCTGGGAGATCTCACTGCTCTGAGGTTCCTATTCGCGCCCTTGTTCGGGCGGCGTTCACGCGTAGCGTGAAAATATGTCGAGCATGGCCGTGGCAATGTGAGTAAACGGGCACACCGCCACCGCGTAGTCGAGCGTGCGCGCGGTGGCGATAGTCTTAACGCATGACTGAAACTGGAAAGCGTCGCGTCCTCATCGTTTTTGGAGGACGCTCAGGTGAGCACGAGGTTTCGTGCGCAACAGCGGCCGGAATTCTGCGCGCAATTGATCGCGAGAAGTGGGATGTTCTGCCCGTCGGTATTACTCACGATGGGGAATGGGTGCGTGTAGCCGATGACCCTTCGGCCTTGGAATTCAAAGACGGACACGGCCAGAGCGTGACGGCCGGTGCCTCACGCGTTGTTCTTGCTCCCGGTTCTGGGTCGCTACTTGACGTTACCTACGAAGGCGATCCCTCGGCTTTAGACTCCCACGTTACCGGCGTTGATGACCTCGGACACGTTGACGTTGTCCTGCCTCTGTTGCACGGACCTTACGGCGAAGACGGCACCATCCAGGGCCTCTTCGAGATGGCGAACGTCCGCTACGTCGGATGTGGCGTCACCTCCAGCGCAATCTCTATGGACAAGCACCTGACGAAGACCGTGCTTGCCGCAGCCGGAATCGATGTGGGGCAGTGGGAACTCATCACCGCTCTTCAATGGGCAGAAGACCCCAAGGCATGCACCGACCGCGTGAGCGCACTCGGATACCCTGTGTTCGTAAAGCCCTGTCGCGCAGGCTCCTCCATCGGTATCACCAAAGTTGATTCCGCGGGCGAGCTTGCAGTCGCCATCAAGGAAGCGCAAAACGCTGACCCGCGCGTCATCGTCGAAGCCGGAATCGTTGGACGCGAAATCGAATGCGGCGTCCTCGGATCCGCCACGGGACACCCGCGCACCGCGCCCCTCGGCGAAATCGAGGTCCCCGAAGGCGAGTTCTACGACTACGAACTCAAATACGTCGACACCGAAGCCATTGGCCTGGTCTGCCCGGCAAACGTGGCGCCCGAATTCGAAAAGAAAATCCGCGACACGGCTGCCCGCGCGTTCGACGCTTTGGAATGCGAAGGTCTGGCACGCGTCGACTTCTTCCACAATGAAGAAACCGGGTCCGTCATCATCAACGAAGTGAATACCATGCCCGGATTCACGCCGATCTCCATGTTCCCGCAAATGTGGGCAAAGGGAGGACTCGACTACACCAGCTTGATCGACACGCTTCTTGAAGAAGCGCTCGATCGGGAACTCGGATTGCGATAAGTACCGAGCCGATAATGACAATGGGAAGGGGCGTACCCAAATTTGAGTACGCCCCTGCCTGATCTTAGGCGCGAGTGTGCCCCGCCCCTGTAGTGGCCAAACGGTTTCCACGTGGAGGCGGCCTCGTCGATGAGCGAACAAACGACCACTGTGGCGTGCGCCGGCTCTCAGGACTTAACTCCCACAAGCATGCGCCAATTCGGTATCTTTGGAACTATGACGACCAAGCCCAAAGTCACACTGGTGACATCATCAGCAATGCCGAACCTCTACCACGGTGAGGAAGGGCTGCTGGATGCGCTCGCGGAACGCGGATGCGACCCCCAAATTAAAGTCTGGAACGACCCGGACGTGGACTGGAACGAAGCTGGAATGGTCATCGTTCGCTCGGTCAGCGACTACCCGTTGCAACGCGACACCTTCCTTGAATGGACTAAGAAGGTTCCGCGAATCCTGAATCACCCCGACATTCTTGAATGGAACACGCACAAGACCTACCTGCGTTCGCTGGCGAAGCGCGGTCTGCCCACCATTCCCACCACTTGGCTGGAACCTGAGCAGAACCTGTCGAAGCACCAGATCCACACACGATTCCCGGCCTCTGGTGAGTTCATTGTCAAGCCCGCCGTTTCGTCCGGCGTGCGTGATATTGGCCGATACACCACTCTTTCTACCCCGCAGCGTCAAGCCGCCATCGCGCAGGTCCAGCAGTTGCTGGGCGAGGGACGTGCGGTCATGGTTCAGCGCTACCTCGAAGAAATCGACACCAACGGTGAGATCTCGCTGGTGTTCTTCAACGGCCTGGTCTCGCACGCTGTTGTGAAGCGCGCGCAGCTGCACCCCGCATCTGTCACCGACCCGAGCATGCACGAAGCAGTCGTCACCGCTCAAGCAGCCGACTCTGTCGCATGGCAGTGGGGCCAAGAAATCCGCCGTAACCTGCACGCATACGTGAAGGAACGCATCGGACGCGACGAACAGTTCCTGTTCAACCGCGTGGATCTGGTGCCGGACGGTAAGGGCTCGTTCCTAGTCATGGAAGTGTCCTTGGTCGACGCTGACCTGTATCTGGGTGCAACGCCGGAAGCACTCGGAAACTTTGCTGACGCAATCTCGGTGCGTGCGCACTGGTGAGCTCTCGCTTGAGCGAGGACGCCCCGAAGGCCTGGACGGTCTTCAGGGCGTTTTCTTTGGGCGCGCAGGGTGGGGGGCAGGCATCGAAGAGGAGGAGAGAGGCGCGTGACGTTAACGTCTGGAGCTACGTGGCACACATTGTGAGGCGACGTGGCGCCATGCTTGGTGTGACTTTGCGGTTGTTGGGGTGACGTGGCGAATGACACGCGCTAGTGCCCCGTAGGATTTTCATTTGAGGTGACTTATTTGCTAGAGTTTTCTCCGTTGCGCTAAGCGCTTCAATGGTGGCTGTAGTTCAGTTGGTAGAGCACCTGGTTGTGGTCCAGGACGTCGCGGGTTCGAGTCCCGTCAGCCACCCGGATGAATCCCGGAACCGTGCGGTTCCGGGATTTTGTTTTCGTAAGGAGTTTCCTGCACTGACGGGGACATAATGGTTGCTCTGCGAATGCCTTGGATTACAGTAGACATCTTTCCTACGGGGAACAGGAGGGGAAATGATGACCGTTGAGGTCGCTCGTGATCGTGGCTGGTGGATCGCTCATTTAGCGTACGCTGGGCAGACCTATCGCACGCAGGGTCACACGCTCCGCGAATTGCGAGAGATGATTGATGATCTTTTCTCTTTTGTGTGTGAAGACGAAGGGGAGTCGGGTTCAGCCACCGCGACCTTCAGATTACGGTTGGTGCCACTTCGTCGCTACTAAGATGACGAGCTACGAGGCTCTCCAGAGCAGTCAGCGGAAATGCTTCGTAATATTCGCGCCAGATAGGCGTTGAGCCCTCATCAGGGGCGCGGCCTCGTACATCGTAGAATGATCCACTCATGGCAACTGAATCCACCTACGTCCACCGTGCTCATGCCATCAGCGACTTCATCACCGTCATCGGCGTGCGCGAATTGCACCCAACGCGGATAATGAAATGACGCTGATAGTCGGCGAACCCACCCCACATTCTTTGGAGGCATCATGCCCAACGTTCTCGCCTACGCGTGCGACGACACCGCCAGCGTTTTCCACAAAACCACCATTCACCTGCGTGAACCCGGCCCCGGCGAAATCTACTTCGAGGTCAAGTACGCCGGCATCTGCCACTCCGACATTCACAGCGCCAGGGGCGAGTGGGGTCCGAAGAAGTACCCGCTGGTTCCCGGCCACGAGATCGCCGGCATTGTCACCAAAGTCGGCGAAGGCGTCACGAAGTACAAGGTCGGTGTCGGTTGCATGACCAACTCGTGTGGCACGTGCGAAATGTGCACCTCGGGCTACGAACAGTTCTGTACGGGGGACGAGGCCGGCCTTCCCGGAACACTCTGGACCTATGGTTTGGATGCCGATGGAAATCCGACTGCCGGCGGTTACTCCCAGGGCTTCACGGTGTCGGAAAACTTTGCGTGCCGCATCCCGGATGAGATCCCGTTTGAAGCAGCGGCTCCATTGCTGTGCGCGGGTATTACGACGTATTCGCCACTGAAGCGCTTCGGGGCTGGCCCCGGCAAGAAGGTCGCAATCGTGGGCATGGGTGGACTGGGTCACATGGCGGTCCAGATTGCGGCAGCCATGGGCGCCGAGGTCTCTGTGATCTCGCACGGTCGCTCGAAGGAAGAAGATGCGCGTCAGTTCGGCGCAACGCACTTCTACGCCACCAGTGAAGAGGGGACAGTAGCGTCGCTTGCTTCCAGCTTTGACCTGATTATCTGCACCGTCAGCGCCGCGAACCTTGATTACGCGGGGCTGATTGCAACACTGCGTCCGCTCGGTTCCTTCGTGAATGTCGGCCTGCCCGAGACACCGCTGACTCTGCCGTGGCGTGCAGTCATTGGCGGTAACCGAATCGTTGCTGGTTCCAACATTGGTGGCATCCCCGAAACACAGGAAATGCTGGACTTCTGTGGCGAGCATGGAATCGCCCCGCAGGTCCAGATCATCAGTGGCGAAGACATAACCGAGGCCTACAACAACGTTGTCGACTCCAAGGTGCGCTACCGCTATGTGATCGATACGGCAACGTTCTGAAATACGTTGCTTCATGAGCGTTGAAGTGAAAGAGGCCGTGACCTTTATGCTGGTCACGGCCTCTTTTTGGCTGTCGGGGTGACAGGATTTGAACCTGCGACATCCTGCTCCCAAAGCAGGCGCGCTACCAAGCTGCGCCACACCCCGAAACACACGCGACGGCGTTTGAGGGCGCCGAAGCGAAATGCTACATGAAAGATCATAAGGCCTAGACGGTTAAATTTCGCAATCGAAGTGAAAACCCGCTACTATCGACCATGCGCGCTTTGATGCGTCTGCGGATGTAGCTCAATGGTAGAGCCTCTGCCTTCCAAGCAGATCACGCGGGTTCGATTCCCGTCATCCGCTCCAATAGAACGTCACTCTGGATACAAGGAATTCCGGCCCGGCCGGGAAGTGTCCAGGGTGGCGTTTTCGCTGTTCTGACGCGGTTTTTGGGCTGCTGAGGCCGGGCTGCGGAGCTGTGGAGCAACTCCCAGTTGGGGCGAATCAGGGCCTCGGAGGGGTACCCTCAGGGGCTCGCTTAGTCCGTCGAGGCTGGAAGCGTCAAAAGGTACGGCCTAGCGTCAAAACGTACTGCCCTGCGTCAAAAGGTATGGGGCTGGCGTCAAAAAGTATCGAGCAAGCGTCGAAAGGTACGACGGTGAACGTGTCCTCTCCACCACAAACACGGAAGGGCTGCGCGCACGAGGAGGAGGAAACTTCCTCGGCTCGGTGATCCGCACCTGGCTGGAAAACCCCCGCTACGTGGGCAACGAAATGCTGCAAGCCACCTACACCGATGGTCCTGGAGGAAAGCTCGTCGTCAACGACGGGGCACTACCCAAGTACTGGGTGGAGGGAGCAAACCCTCCCATCATCGACGAGGCCACCTGGAGGCGGGTCCAAGACGAGCTCGCCCGCAGACGCCAATCCGGTGGCAGAGCGCTGACCCCTAGTGGCGGGACGTGCGGACTGACCCACAGGGTGGTGTGCAGCCAGTGCGGGCGGCGTTTCCACCGGCGCACCAAAACCCGCAAGCACATCTCCTACAAATACTGGTGGTGCGAAACCGCCACGAGGGGGCAAGGCAACCCCTGCCGGGTGCCCCAGATCAGAGAAGCCCAGCTCAAGAGTGCTATCACCACCCACCTGGGATTAGGTGAGCGGGATGACCAGCAAGTCATCGAGCGTCTCGAGCAGGTCACCGTCTACCCCAGCGGAAAAGTCACCGTGACGAAACGAGGCGCGCACACCGCTGAGTCCGTGATGGCAGGAAAGGAGTAACCCCATGGCCACCGTCACCACCATTCCGGCACGGCCTGCCAAGACGCTCACCCCTACGACGGTGCGCTCCCGGCGTAAGGTCGCGGCCTACGCGCGAGTATCCACGGACCTGGAAGAACAACAATCCTCCTACCAGGCACAAATCGACTACTACACCAACTACATCCAAGGCCGGGCCGACTGGGAGTTCGTTGGCATGTATGCCGATGAGGGGATTTCGGGAACATCAACGAAGCACCGGCAGGGCTTCCAAACCATGATCACTGACGCCTTGGCTGGCCGCATCGATCTGATCGTGACCAAGAGCGTGTCCCGGTTTGCCCGCAACACCGTCGATTCACTCACCAGCGTGCGGGCCCTCAAAGAAGCCGGCGTGGAGGTCTACTTCGAGAAAGAAAACATCTGGACCCTGGACTCGAAAGGCGAACTACTCATTACCATCATGAGTAGCCTGGCCCAGGAAGAATCCCGCTCCATCTCTGAGAACGTCACCTGGGGACACCGCAGGCGTTTTGCGGAAGGCAAAGTCATGGTGCCCTACGCCTCCCTGCTGGGCTACAAGAGAGGCGATGATGGGGGCCTGGCTGTTGATGAAGACCAGGCCAGGATCGTGCGACGCATCTACCGGGAATACCTGGCAGGGCACTCACCCAAAACCATCGCCGCCCACCTGACCGAAGATGGTATCCCTACGCCTTTGGGGAAGAAGACCTGGAACGTGTCTACCATCAACTCGATCCTGCGCAACGAAAAATACAAGGGCGACGCCGTGCTGCAGAAAACCTTCACCGTGGACTTCCTAACCAAAACCACCAAACGCAATGAAGGAGAGATACCCCAGTACTACGTGACCGGTAACCACGAGGCCATCATTGCCCCAGCCGTATGGGACCAAGTCCAGAGTGAGCTGGCCAGGCGCTCTGGCAGGTCACGCTCCTTTAGCCACCCGTTCGCCTCGAAAATTGAGTGTGGGTGTTGTGGGGGATGGTTTGGGCCGAAAACCTGGCATGCTGGTAGCCGCTACGAGCGGCGTATCTGGCGGTGCAACCGCAAATACGATCCCGCAAGCGGCCAGCCGTGCGCGACCAAGCACGTAACCGAGAACGAGCTGATCGCAGCGTTCGAGCAGGCCACCAGCCAGTTTGCACCACCACCCAGCCCCGAGGTACTCGAAGCAGTCCTCGATCAGCTCGGTGCCCCTCACGTGCTCGAGGCCAATCTCGCCCAGGCAATCACCGCACGCGACGCAGTGGTGGACGAAATCAACGCTCTCATCCGCTCTGCAGCCAACACCGACTTCAACCCTGACGCCTTCGAGGCTGACCATGCACGGCTTGAAGCCGACTACCAGCACCACCTCGACACCGTCGAGTCCATCGAAAAGCAACTACACGAACTCGAAGCCAAACGCGCGGCCATCACCGCGTTCCACCAGTACCGCAGTGAACACCGCGTAATCAGCTACACGCCCGAAGCCTGGCGAGCCCTCGTCGACCACGCCACCATCGACCCTGACGGAACAATCACCATCACGTTCAACGACGGAGCAACACACTGACCCAACCGGATCCTTCGCCTCGGGCACACCCTACCTAGGGTTTCCCGTCTCCCGAATGACACGCCCCCACCCCAAGCTTTACATCCAGCGTAACCACCTTTGGCCCTAGAACATCACTCTGGATACAAAGAATCCTAGCCTGACTGGACGGTGTATGGGGTGGCGTTTTCCGTGTTCTGGAGCGGTTTTGATCTGTGGTGCCTGATCGCTGATACCTCTTGAAGGACTCCTGGAGACGGCTGATTAGGCCCTCGGAAAGTCCTCTCGGGGGCTTGCTCAGCAGGTTGAGGCACGAAGCGCCAAAAAGTATGGGCTAACGTCAATAGGTTTTTAGAAGCCATGCATCGATGTCGTAAGTAGCGTGGGAAAGCACAATCATCGGGGTGCTCGTGTTTTTTCGACCTCGATACAGAATGTGCCATAGTCGTGGGATAGCCGGTCTTATCTTGCATAAATTGGCGTAGTGTTCAATGTAGATTTTGTTCAACGCCCATAGAAAACGATCACAGTGGGGTGTCCAGGAGTCGACTTCTCCTGGACACCCCACCCTTGGTCTGATGTGGCTACGCCACCGGGATCTCCCAGATACAGGCGTGCATCTGGTCTGCGTTGAGGTAACGCTCCACGGTGTGGCGCTGCGCTGTGGCTCGTTGTTTGAGGAACGTCGACTGCGTCTGGTTCATTGGTAGGTACTGGTTGATGACCCAGGCTCGTGGGGTAATACCAGCGCGAGCGAGGTCATCAGCGAGTTCCTTGGCTTCCAAGATCGGAGTTGATTCGGGAAGCGTTACCAGGACCGGGAATGTCCGGTTCTGGTCTCTCAGACGCATAAGAGCGGTCAATGTGCCATCTCTCCCTTCAGTTGTCCCGGACTGGCGCATGAGCTCTCGGTGATAGGAGCCGGTAGCGTCCAAAAGCAGCAGGGTGTGCCCGGTGGGAGCAGTATCGATGATGACCCAGCGTTGGTCGGCTTCTTCTAGGACAGCAGAGAAGGCCCTGAAGACGGCGACTTCTTCCGTACATGGGCTGGCGAGGTCCTCGATGAGCTGTGCTCGGCCATCCGAATCCAGTGTCGCACCCTTGGTGTTGAGCACTTCTTGCCGATACTCTTCCACCACCTTGTGAGGATCAATGCTGACCACATCGAGACCTGGATATTTCTGCGGAAGAGTCATATCCAGGTGTGAAGCCGGGTCAGTAGTCGCCAGAAGCACAGGCAACCCCTTGCTGGCGACAGAAGTGGCAAGTGCCTGCGCGACGGTGGTCTTACCTACTCCACCTTTACCCATAGCCAGAACGACTTTGGGGCCACCTTCGATGATCTGTTCTGTTGCCTGAGACAGAGCAACTTGCACCGCTTCGTTAATATCGGTGGCGTCAAAGGACGGCAGTTCCTCAAGGCCGGGCACGCTCTCGTGGGGTTCCGGGGCAACAGTTGTTAGTCCCTTCAACCCCATAACAGGTTCAGGGTTCATGGGGATTGTGAAGCATCCCATTCCGTTGAGTGTCGGATGGGTAGTTGCCAGCCCATTGAGGACATGCTGCTCACCGAGCATGAGCCTACGGTGGAGCGGGTCGTTGTCTGCTTCAGGCAAGAGTGCGTTGACAACCAGCGCCTGCGGATTAACCCCGAGTTCCGAAAGCTCGCAGGCTGCACGCTCAGCCTCCTGGAGGGTGGAATCTTGAGCGCGTGCCACAAGCACCAAAGTGGTCAACGCAGGGTCCTTCAGCGCATTGACCGCATCTTCGTAGGTCTGACGATGCTTATCAAGCCCTGACAACGGGCCAAGACAGGAAGCATCACCGGTCCCCTTCTCAATGAAAGACGACCAGTCACCCGGCAGTGCGAGCAGCCGAAGCGTATGGCCTGTGGGTGCGGTGTCGAAAACAATGTGATCGTAAGCATCGACAATGTTCGGGGAGACGAGGAAGTCAACAAACCTGTTGAATGAAGCGACCTCCACCGTGCAGGATCCAGAGAGCGTCTCCTCGGACTCGCGCAACACCTCGGGCGGCAGAAGATGACGAACTGGCTCGAGAATCGACTCGCGATACTTTTCTGCCTCCATATTCGGGTCGATCTCGATCGCATCGAGCCTGACCTCCACCCCCATCTCCCTGGCGACAACGTCACCTAGCGCAGTAATTTCAGGCCCAATGGATTGTCCGAAAACCTGCGCAACATTTGATGCCGGATCCGTCGACACCAGCAAGACTTTGCGCCCTTGCGTAGCAAGTGAAAGAGCGGTAGCGCATGACACAGTCGTCTTACCGACCCCACCCTTGCCGGTGAACATCAGAAACTTTGTTGTTGGTGGCCACTGGCTCAACAGCATCCCGAAGCACCTCCGCAGCACGACGAGCTTGCCACCGGAAGCTCCGATCTGCCGTCACGTGCAACCTGAGAATCGGAGCTGCCCGCAGAATCCCGGCGCGCCCACGCACGCAATTGTGCCAGGGTGGGATACACGCCCTTGAGGACGATCTCGCCATCGATCACCACCACGGGAAGAGAACCAGCCCCTTCAGACTCAAGCAACTCGCGCACAACCGGAGTGGATGCGAAGTCCAACGGGGCGCTGGCCAAGTTGTGACGCACCACATCCATCCCCTCCTTCCGCGCGGCACTCACAGCCGCCGCCGCATCAACGACTCCCTGATCAACATCCTCACCGCATACGCCCGACGAACAGCACATCGCCGGATCAAATATCTCGATCTTGGTCATCTCTTACCTCCACGTATCATATCGACGATTGTCGATACGACACACGCTACAACCACATATCGAACTCTGTCAATATGTGGTATCCTGGAGGAGTGGATGATAGTTACATGTGCGCTTGCCCTGTGGGCGAGGCGACCTCGCCGTCAACGTCGCTTGAAGCTCGGGTGGAGCAGTTCAAGGCATTGGGTGATACCACCCGGCTGCAGCTTGCTTTGATGGTCAAGCAGGCTGCACCGTCCCCAGTGTGTGCATGCAACTTCCCTGAAGCCTTCGGCATGAGCCAGTCGACGATCTCCCATCATTTAGGCAAGCTGGTCAAAGCAGGGGTTCTCGAAAGACAGAAGCGAGGCAAATGGGCGTACTTCACGGTCCATCCAAGCTTTGATCGCAATCTTCTTGAAAACCTTGAGTCAGGAGTCGCCATGAATGTCAGAGACACAACCTCAGAAACCACAATCTTGTTCGCCTGTCGGCAAAATGCTGGACGTTCCCAGATTGCCGCAGCGTTAGCTAAGCAGCTTGCTCCAGAAGGTGTGACGATTCTGTCGGCAGGATCTGATCCTGCTGATGCAGTTCATCCCGTCGTCGTTGAGGCTCTCGCCGAGATTGGCCTCCAACCCGATTCTCAGCCCAAACCACTAGACCCCGCACAGGTGAAAACCTCTGACTGGGTCGTCACCATGGGGTGTGGCGAAGCCTGCCCCTTCTTCCCGGGCGTCCATTATCAGGATTGGAAGATCGACGACCCCAGCGACCGTTCACTCGAAGAAGTCCGGGGCATCATTGACCAGATCAGAACACGCGTCCAGGAACTGCTTGTCACAGTCTCCCAAGGGTAATCCCCATGAGCCACTCTGGTTGCAAAGAGTCTTGGTGCAACGAGGAAGGTCGCCGGGACCATGTTTTTATTGCTCTCGCGTAGCTTCCGGAGCTCTAGCAACAGCCGCATTTAGCCAGGGAAAAACACCTGGCGGAGCCCCAATGTCGCTTCGACACTCCTTCATTAACAGTCCTGTTCCCTGCATTGCGTCGCCTAACAGCAGCAACAGTTCTAGTCCTTACCGCCGCACTCAGCACCTCGCAATCAGCTACACTCCCGAAGCCTGCGAGCCCTCATCAACCACGCCACCATCCACCCCGACGGCACAATCATCATCACACTGAACGACGGCACGACGATCTAGACCAGTCACCTCCCTTACCCCAGGTACCCGTGAGCAGGGGCCTCATCGTTTCCGGGGCCACACCATGCACCCATCTGCACCCAAAGATGCACCCACCGGGCCTGCACTGCACCCACTAAGCCTCAACCTGCACCCACCCCAGGCTTTGTATCCATCGTGACCACCTTTGGTCTGATAAACCCCGGTTCTCGTTGAGAGTCGGGGTTTTTCGTTGCTATCACGCCGTTTGTGGCGGGGTGGTGCGAGTGAGAGCGAAAGCCGTTTAGATGCCTGAAATTGGTATCATTCTGGCATGAAGCCTGCCTGATACCACGAGCCACTGAAATTGATACCAGGCACAAACAATGAAGTTGAAATGCCGCATTTACCGCGTGGAATCGAGGAATACCGCGGAAAATACCGCGTTCGCTTCGGTTTGAGGGCAAACGCTATCTGATTGGCTCGTATTCCAATCTGAAAGACGCCAAAACGCTATGGCGATTGCGAAGTCAGAGATGATTCGTGGGGTGTATATCACACCTGTTGAACGTCGTAAGCGTCGGAAGGAAGCTGAGGAAGCCGAACGTGCGAAAGAAATTATTACAGTCGCGCGCCTAGGGGAGATGTGGCTCGATCATCTGCGAGCCATTGGTAGGACGCATTCAACGATCGTTACCTACCAGAACATTCTGGAAAAGCACATCACGTCGCAAATAGGATTCAGGGACATTCTGAGCATTAATCAGCAGGATGCGAACGTATTATTAGCTGTCGGTAAGCCGGGAGCGCGAAACAATATCGCGATCGCGCGCGTCATGCGAAGTCTTTTCTGCTACGGTGCGCTAGAAGGCGTTGGCGGGCTCGATCAAGTGCTATTCATGGCGAAGACACCCCGGGCTCGAAATTATGAGCCGGTTGATTCGAGTCATCTCGCAACGCCTGAGGAGGTGAAGCAGGTCGCGGAATGTATGCCTGAGCGTGTGCGTCTCGCCGTGTATCTCGCATCAATATGTGCTTTACGTAAGGGTGAGGTTCTAGGGCTTCAGCGTCGAGATTTCATTGACCTTGATAAAGAAGACCAGGCGTTGTTGACTGTGCAACGCCAGTGGAATCGTAAAGGTGTTGCAGGCTCTGAGTATACGAAGCCGAAAGCAGGGAGTAGCGGAACGGTTGCCGTCCCTGACGCGTTTGCGAAGCAGGTGCAGGAGCATTTGAGCCTATACGTTCCGGATGACCCGGATGCACCCTTGTTTACTTTGAATCATCTGGAGCGTTCTCCGATCGTGTTCAGTACGTTCGATGCGTATTGACGTACGGCGCGCGAATGCGTTCCTGGAATGGCTGGGTTTAGGTTCCATGACCTCAGGCACACGGGTTTGACGCTCTATGCGCAGGCTAGTGCGACGCAAGCGGAAATAATGGCACGAGGTCGACATAGAAGCCCTGAGGTGGCCGCGCGGTATCAGCATGCAACGATTGAGCGTGATCGCGAGAATGCGCGGAAGCTGGGGGAGAGTTTCAAGTTCTAGTCATTTTCTTGCTTTCTATTCTCTTTTCACTTGCCAACACTTTATTAATGCGGTATTATGGGGGTGTGGGAAGGAGGTGAAGGAAATGGATTTCGTAGGAATTGCGGCAATCCTCTTCGGGATCGCTGAAATCGTCAAGGCAAGCGCCGAGGTGATTCACAGCATCGAGGAACAAACGCAAATGAGACCGATGGTCCGGAGATGCCACTAACAACTCCGGGCTACCGACCCCTACGAAAAAGTCCACCACACAACATGAACAACATCAAGGACATCCTGATCTCGCTCGCTCTCGTATGCATCATCGTCTGGCTTGCCGTTGAAGGGTATACGGTCTACGCAGCAATCGCAGGCACGTTGCTTGTCGTCGCATGGGTCATCTACCTGATTGCATTCATTATGGGAAGGAACAAGAAATGACAGACCAGACACCCGTCTATCTGTCGCGCTCTGACCTTGCCCGCCGTATTGGTGTACAAGTAGGCACTCTAGGGCGCTACACGCTTCCAGAGCCCGACGTGTACATCGGACTCGAAGGTAGACGCACAATGGGCTGGAAAGTAGAAACAGTCGACGAGTGGAACGCTCGCCGTCCGGGGCGTGGCAACTGGTCAAAGCCAACCATTTGACAGCTGGGAATCAGACAAAACTTGGATACAGAAAACCCCCGGCACCATTAGGTGACAGGGGTCAGTAGTAGCTTGTTAGCTTTTGTTCGGTCAGGCTTCTTCTAGCCTTGGCATGAAGAACTCATACCAGTATGGTTGTTCTTCTCGCATGATCTGAATCTGCTCTGGGGTGAACTTAGAGGGGAAATCAGTCCACAAGTTGAAAATTGTTCTCTTGTCAAACGTAACAAGAATGGGTCCGCGCAATGGTGATCCATCATCACTGAGTTCAGTCACTGACCACACGCGCTGCGAAGACCGCACAGGGTCGTCAATGACATAGCGACTATCTAATGTCACCATCAACCCCTTTCTGCTTTGCTCCGCTGATACTGATAGAAATCCTCATAGGTATCTTCCAACTCACGAAGATCTATGGTGACGCAGTCAAAGAAACGCGTCGCAAGATCATCCGGCAGGTAAAGGCTGTCCATCTGTAAGAAGTCTAAACATTGCTCAAGAACAAAGGACGGATCAACACCGATTGCTTTCGATGCTGATGCCTCAAACGAGAGCATATCTTCGTCTGATTCGTCGTGAACATCGCGCCAAAAGTCAAATATATCGCGCGCGAGCATACCAAGCTCGCGATGATTGCAACGCAATTCTTCCATGAATCCAGTTTGCCTTGTCGTCGGGAAAACAGAGGCTACTCTGTAGGTCCCTTTCTTCGTTTTCCTCACTGCTACCGTCACATCAACTCCATCATGTTCGCCTGCTATGGCACCCGCTCGTCCGTCCCAAGATGTAGTCAGTACTTCATGCGCAGCGTCAAATAAATGATTCAGAGTCCAGGATTCAGGAAACTCCGGTTTGTCATACATCCAACCGTATCCCGCTAGATGTCCTCCACTGCTGAAGTTTCCGTACAGCGCATGATTGAACGCTTCACGTTGAATACGATACTGTCAACGTCCCATCGGAAGGTGTTTCCGGTTGTTGGTTCAAGGCTTGGATCAGGTCAACCGCGCTCGTCTTCCGTGTTTCAGAGTTGATTTCGTCGATCTCGGCCTTCGTGAACCCAGCCCGGCGCAACGCCACCGTCGTATCCGCGATCCTCGGCAATGCCTGCACCCTTTTTATGATGAAATCCGACGAGGCCTGCGGTGAAACGTAGCGTGCCGGAGTCCAGTTAATCGACGCGCGCCACGCATCCAAAGGTGGCGCATCAGTGCCATCACGGACCATGACAATGTCCTCCACCGAGCGCCTCAACGCTGGAGTGAACACGCGCCACATGATCCGCGACGCTCGAGGCAAGTAGGTGGCGACACGATCTTGATGCTTGACAGGGACGCCACCGTACCGGTCGACGTAGTCAGCCTCTGTTGCGAGAGTGAACGGCTCCATTAGCCTCACCTATCCTTCCGGACAGTCTTCCGCTTCGGTGCAGGAGCCGACTCCTGCACTTCGCCGAAGGGCTTCCATTTGGAATCGAGGGTGGCTGCCAGCGTGTCAGACACGTTGATGACCACCCCGACACGGAGTTGATCAGACGTGGCATCAGAGCTTGTCCTCGATGACCGCGAAGCGGTTCATGAAGGGGTACCAGCCGTAGACGATCTCGAGGCGGAGCGCGACCTGGTTCTTCCTCTTGAGGTCGCCCTGCCCGTCCGGATCGCCGAAGCGGATCAGTTCGATCGGGAGATCACGCTGGATGCTCCAGCGGATGCCGCTCTGGAAGTCGCCGACGATCGCGCGCGTGGATGCCTGGACCTGAGCAACCGGCACACCGTCAGAAATCGTCGGCGAATATGCGGCAGTCCCGGTGCTTTCACGCGCTGCTCTTCCCACCATTGGACCGCTGCGACCGAGTGTGGGTCACGTAGCGTCAGGTCAGTTGCCCACATGATGTCGTCATCCGCTCTGATATGAAATCGGCTCAAACACTGATGAAAGTCGGCGTTTGAGCCTTTTTGTTTAGCGCTGGAATTCGGACACTAGCGTTGGAATTCTGCTTACTGTCCTCGCTGTTGTACCCATCGGTACCGGTTAAGAGTTTTCGCGCGGGCTAATGGGCGGATCGTCGTCGGAGCATCTGGCAGGACGTGCGTCGGGGTTTTTCGTTGGTATTACGCCGTTTGTGGCGGGGTGGTGTGGGTGAGGTCCCGCTTCTTTGGTCAGATAAAGCTTGTCCTAAACGCTGTGGGATTGTGGCTTTTAGGTGGTTTGCCTCCTTTTGGATAAGTTTCGCTCAGCAAAGTATCTGACAGAGTGTCATAATAATTGTGTGTATGGCATTCGTTCGTTGATCCACATCAAAGGTCGTTGAAGTATGAGCGCAGTAAACCAGAGTTCTGAAGCAGCGCCCACACGCCGTGACTGGATGGCTCTAGCAGTCCTCTCCATCGGTCTGGGGCTCATTGTCCTTGACGGCACAATCGTCGGAGTTGCTCTTCCCCTCATCATTGGGGATTTGCAGCTGAATATAACCGACGCGCAATGGATAAACAGTCTCTATGCAGTCCTGCTCGCCGCCCTTCTGCTTTCGACGGGCAACTTGGCTGACAGGTGGGGGCGTAAAAAGGTATTCCTGATCGGTATCGTCGTGTTCGTAGCGGGAAGTCTCTTAGCGGCCCAATCCGAAACCGCAGGGGTTCTGATCTCGTCGCGCGCGGTCCAAGCATTGGGGGCGGCTTTCATCATGCCCTCGACCCTTTCAACGGTAAACGCGGTATTCCGTGGTCGATATAGGGCGGCGGCATTCGGTGTCTGGGGCGCCGTTATTTCCGGCGCTGCCGCAGTTGGTCCGCTTGCGGGTGGAGCGCTGAGCCAGTGGGCCTCGTGGCCGTGGATCTTCCTGGTCAATCTTCCGATTGGTGCGCTGATATTCATCGCTGCACTGTTTACCGTGCCGAATACTCGGGGGAAGAATGGGCGCCCCGGCATCGATGTTGATGGAGCCATGCTCAGTGCGATTGGCTTCGGCGCTCTTGTCTTCGCCATTATCGAGGGTCCTGACCTTGGGTGGTGGACTCCAAAGGGTGAATTCAGCATCTTTGGATGGAATTGGCCGACAAGTGCTGCGCTTTCTCCCGTCCCCGTTGCCATGGGGATCGCGGTGATTGCGCTGGCCCTCTTCGTGATGTGGGAACGTCATCGTGAGAAGGTTCAACGCACAGCTCTTCTTCGCCTGGACCTCTTTCTTCTGCTGACCTTCACGTGGGGGAATGTGACTGCCGGAATGGTCGCAGTGGGAGAATTCGCAATTATTCTTGTTCTTCCCCTGTATCTCATCAACGTGCTTGGATTGGACGTTATGGGCGCGGGGCTCGTCCTTGCGGCGATGGCAGTTGGTGCATTTTTGTCGGGTGCGTCTGCGCGACATCTTGCGGCGAGGTTCGGTGCTCCGACGACAGTATTGATCGGACTGGCTCTGGAAGTAGTAGGCATTCTGGTTCTTGCACTTCTTGTGGGCCCGACGACTCCGGGATGGGAGATTGGCCTGCCTCTGACCGTCTATGGTCTTGGACTAGGTCTTGCATCAGCGCAGTTGACGGGCACGGTACTTCGGGATATTCCTGTTCAATTCTCCGGTCAAGGGTCGGCGACACAGAGTACGGTCAGGCAGATTGGTTCGGCTTTGGGAACTGCTGTTGCGGGGGCAATACTCTCCCTTTCGCTCTCAATGACTCTTCCTCAAGCGCTTGAAGATGCCGGACTGACAGGGGAGGCGTTCAATTCCATTGCCGAGGCAACACGCTCGTCCGCCGGCGTCATGATCGTGCAACTGCGAGCTCAAGGCGATCACAGCACCCTTGGCGATCAAACTGCTCTCGCCGTGGAAGCGCTGACGAGGGGCTTTAGTGATGCCACAAGCTGGGCGCTCCTGGCTGCGAGCCTCTTCCTTGTCCTCGGCCTCGTCGGTGCGCTACGCCTACGCCATGCGTCCATGATCTCTTCTGGCGATGAGGCAGGATGAGGCAGGATGAGGCAGGCAGATTGATCGGGTCTTCTTCTGGGAGTTGGCGCGTCCCATCATTAGGGATTCTGGGCGCGCAAAAGTAAATACTGGGGCGGACCCCGTTATTGGGCAGTTTGACGGTTGTGTTTGTGTCCTGAATTGAGGTGTTGGTGTATTTCGTTGGAGTTTGGTTGCGGGGAGCGGGAAAGTGCCACCTCCCACTCCTCTTTGTCAGGCTATGCGACCGGGTAGTGCCTCGTACATCACGTGACGCACCCCAGCGGAAACTCCTCGCGATAATTCCTATAGGCTCGAGATGAAGACCCCAGAACTTTCACTGAAGAAAGCTACATTGTCGGGGGTTATGTATTTGAGAGCCTAGGGATCCTTGAGCTTCCGCGACTGACGAATGAGTGTCCATGGATAACTCCTTGGAAACTTCGAAGGTGGAGTCGCTCCCGATTAGTGGAGTTGCGCGCATTTAAGCCATAAACGTGGTCTCGATAGGGACATTGACGCGGGTCTGTCGTAAACTAGGCGAGTTGTCATGCGCCCGAATTGGGTGCTCCCGCAAATTTGAAAACGTTTTGGAGTGCACGCACGTGAAGAGCACCGTTGAGACTCTCGAACCCACCAAGGTTCGCCTGACCGTTGAGGTTCCCTACGAAGAACTGTCCGATGAGATGAACAAGGCCTACAAGGACATCTCCCAGCAGGTCTCCATCCCCGGTTTCCGTAAGGGCCACGTGCCACCTCGCATCATCGACCAGCGTTTCGGTCGCGCAGCCGTCATCGAACAGGTCGTCAACGAGGTCCTGCCGGGTCACTACTCGGATGCAGTCGCAGAGCATTCGCTCCGCCCGATGCAGCAGCCGCAGGTCGAGGTCACTGAGATCCCGAACACCACCGGCGAACAGGGCGGCCAGCTGGTCTTCACCGCGGAGGTCCCGGTTGTGCCGGACTTCGAGCTCCCCGAATTTGACGAGAAGACCGTTGTCACCGTCGACACCACCGAGGTTACCGACGAAGACGTCCAGAAGGAACTCGATGAGCTCCGCTCTCGCTTCGCAACCCTGAAGACCATCAACCGCAAGGCCAAGACCGGCGATTACGCAACCATCGACATGGTTGCCACCATCAACGGTGAAGAGGTCGACTCGGTCGCAGACGTGTCCTACGAAATCGGCTCGGGCACCATGCTCAACGGTCAGGACAAGGCTCTGCGTGGCACCAAGGCTGGCGACGAGGTTTCCTTCACGTCCACCCTCAAGGGCGGCGACCACGAAGGTGAAGAAGCAGACGTCACCATCACCGTGAAGTCCATGAAGGCGCGCGAACTGCCGAAGGCAGACGACGACTTCGCTCAGATGGTTTCCGAATTCGACACCATCGACGAGCTCATGGAAGACCTGCGCACGCAGGCCGGCCAGTCAAAGACCTCGCAGCAGGCACTACAGGCCCGCGACAACCTGATTACCGACCTCCTCGAAAAGGTTGAGATCCTTCTTCCTGAAGAGGTCATCGAGCACGAGGTTTCGCACCGCGTCTCCGAAGGTGCCAAGCCGAAAGAAAAGAAGGAAGCGCGCGCGGCCGTCGAGCGCGAACTGCGTTCCGAACTCCTCTCCGAGGCAATCGCGAAGAAGTTCGATGTTCAGGTTTCCCAGCAGGAACTCATCGACTACGCGATTCAGATGTCGCAGAACCTCGGCATCGACATCAACCAGCTGTTCTCCTCTTCGCAGCAGATGGCAGCAGTTGTCGCAGACCTCGGCCGTTCCAAGGCTATGATCGAGGCTCTGCGTCAGGTCACCGTCAAGGACACCGAAGGCACGGTCGTTGACCTATCTGAGTTCTTCGGCGACGTTGCAGAGGAAGAAGCAGAAGCTGAAGAGGCAGAAGAGACCACTGAAGCCTGATTCAAGCATGCGCTAGCAACACGCTAGTGAGTGTGGCCGGTACTTTCGGGTACCGGCCACATTGCGTTTGGTAGGCCTCATACTGCTATGGGCACTGCGCCTACAGCGAACAGAGGGGGATTGGCTGAGCCTTGTCCGCATGAAACCGATAAGTTATACCCAGTGGGATCTGAAAGCGGATCCATTCGACCAAGGAGAATCCTCGTGAGCGACCAGGCTGTAATGGCAGGCGGCGGCGTGCAATCGCCGATGGGTCTGTCCGACTCCGTGTACCAGCGACTTCTTGCAGAACGCATTATTTGGCTGAACGGCGAGGTCCGTGATGAAAACGCCAACGCGATCTGCGCCCAGATGCTTCTGCTTGCCGCTGAAGATCCGGACCGCGACATCTACCTGTACATCAACAGCCCGGGTGGGTCGGTAACCGCAGGCATAGCAATTTACGACACTATGCAGTACATCAAGCCTGATGTCGTCACTGTCGCAATGGGCTTGGCTGCTTCGATGGGTCAGTTCCTGCTGACTGCAGGCGCGCCGGGCAAGCGCTTCATCACCCCGCATACTCGCGTCTTGCTCCACCAGCCTCTTGGTGGTGCCGGTGGTAGCGCCACTGAGATTCGTATTAACGCGGACTTGATTCTGAAGATGAAGAAGGAACTCGCCGAGATCACCGCTGAGCGCACCGGCAAGTCCGTTGAGCAGATCGAACTGGACGCGGACCGTGACAATTGGTTCTCGGCGTACGAGGCCTTGGAATACGGCTTCGTTGACAAGGTCATCGTGAACCCGCAGGAAATTAGCACGCTCGGCCAGGATGGAGAAAACTGATGAGCACCACCCCGTACTTTGAAGGTATCGCCCGTCAGATGCCACAGGCTCGCTATGTTCTGCCGAACTTCGAAGAACGCACCGCTTACGGTTTCAAGCGCCAGGACCCCTACGCCAAGCTGTTCGAGGATCGCATTGTGTTCCTCGGCGTGCAGGTTGATGACGCGTCTGCTGACGACGTGATGGCGCAGCTTCTGGTTCTGGAAAGCCAGGACCCGGATTCGCTGATCACCATGTACATCAACAGCCCCGGTGGTTCCTTCACCGCGTTGACCGCAATCTACGACACGATGCAGTACATCAAGCCGCAGATCCAGACCGTGTGCCTTGGGCAGGCCGCATCGGCTGCAGCCGTTCTGCTGGCGGCCGGTTCGCCGGGCAGGCGCCTGGCACTGCCGAATGCTCGTGTTCTGATCCACCAGCCGGCCATGGAAGGCATGCAGGGGCAGGCATCCGATATCCAGATCGTTGCTGATGAGATCGACCGTATGCGCGCGTGGCTGGAAGATACGCTGGCGCATCACTCGGGCACCCCGGTTGAGCAGGTTCGTCGCGACATCGAGCGCGACAAGATCCTGACCGCTATCCAGGCGAAAGAATACGGCCTGATCGACCAGGTTCTTCAGTCCCGCAAGGGCTAAAACGCTGGCGCTCAATAGCGTGAGGGTGGTGGTGATCCCCTTTGGGGTTGCCTCCACCTTTCGCTTTTTAATGATTAACGAGGCCACAGCTGCGGGCGTGAACTGGCAAAGGTGATTCGTTGAAGGTCCCGGCCTCGTACCTTCACGGAACGTGAGTGGCGACGAAGCTGGATATAAACGGCGTAGGCGAATGGGTGATGGTGGCTACGCTGTGGGGAGAAAATGGCGCGCCGAATGGCGGACTTACCTGTCCTCACATAGGCTGAAGACACGCTGAATGTCAGCGTGTGCACGCCAATCCTAGGTGGCAACCAACATATCTACGTGTGGCGTCCCGGTGGCGCGCGGTAGTGATGAGTTTTGATCGATGGAGGCCTAACGTGGCTCGACTGACCGACGGAGCTGAACTGCTCAAGTGCTCGTTCTGTGGAAAGAGTCAGAAGCAGGTGCGCAAGCTCATCGGCGGGTCCGGTGTCTACATCTGCGACGAGTGCATCGACCTCTGCAACGAAATCATCGCTGAGGAATTGGGCAAGGCTCCCGAAGAAACCTCGGAACTGCCTCTGCCGAAGCCGATTGAGATCAACGACTTCCTGAATTCGTGGGTGATCGGCCAGGATCGTGCGAAGCGTGCGCTGTCTGTCGCGGTCTACAACCACTACAAGCGTGTGAAGTCGCGTGACGCTGGACATGCGGAAGACATGCAGGGGACCAAGTCGAACATTCTGTTGCTTGGCCCCACGGGTACGGGTAAGACTCACTTGGCGCGTTCGCTGGCACGTATGCTTGACGTTCCTTTCGCAATCGTTGACGCGACTGCGCTGACGGAAGCCGGCTACGTTGGTGAGGACGTCGAGAATATTCTTCTCCGTCTGATCCAGACTGCGGATGGTGACATTAAAAAGGCTGAACGAGGCATCATCTACGTCGACGAAATCGACAAGATTGGCCGTAAGGGCGAGAACGCCTCGATCACACGCGATGTTTCCGGCGAAGGTGTCCAGCAGGCTCTGCTGAAGATTATTGAAGGCACGGTTGCTTCGGTGCCACCGCAGGGCGGGCGCAAGCACCCGAATCAGCAGTTCCTTGAGATCGATACGTCGGGCATCCTGTTCATCGCAGCGGGAGCTTTCGCAGGCATTGAAGAGATCGTGAAGGCTCGCTTGGGTCAGCGTTCCACCGGTTTTGGTTCAGACCTGAAGTCTGCTACCGAAATGGGTGACCTGTACAAGGAGATCACCCCGGAAGATCTGCACAAGTTCGGCATGATTCCAGAATTCATTGGTCGTCTGCCGATCCTGACGTCCACGCAAGAACTGACCGAAGAAGACCTCGTCCGCGTCCTGACCGAGCCGACGAACTCTCTAGTCCACCAGTACCAGCATCTTTTCGAGCTTGACGGCATTGATCTGGAGTTCACACACGAGGCGCTGCTCGAGGTTGCAGCCTTGGCAAACGAGCGTAAGACCGGTGCCCGTGGCCTGTCGTCGATCATGGAGAACACACTGTCTGACCTGATGTTTGAGCTGCCCAGTCGTGACGACGTGGGGCGCGTTGTGATTACGCGCGAGTACGTTCTTGGTGAAGGTGAACCTGAGCTTTACGTCGAGCGCGCTCATCAGATTCGCACCGCCTGAACCGGACGGGAAACTAATGGCAGAAGAAACGCAGATCAGCGCCCACACGTCCGGAGACGCTCTGATCGGAACAGGTATCCCTGCCGAGCTGGCTGACGCGCGTGGAACCATCGACAACATCGATGCTGCGCTCGTCCATATTCTTGCTGAGCGTTTCCGCTGTACCCAGCGAGTCGGACACATCAAAGCTCTCCATGATCTTCCGCCGGCTGACCCGGCACGTGAAGCACGACAGGTTGCGCGCCTGCGATCGCTCGCTGAAGAATCCGGCCTCGATCCCGACTTTGCGGAAAAGTTCCTTGCCTTCATGGTGAAGGAAGTTATTCGCCACCACGAAGACATCAAGGCCGAGTACGACGAGGGGTCGCGCCTCTAAAACGCGCGCCGGCATCCCTCAGGCCATTGCGGTGCTAGAGAATTTCGACCCCACGAATCGTCACCGCCGACACCCATTTGCGCGGAGGTGAATCGGGTCAGAGGCGGGGAATGTGCGAACGCCCCCGCCTCGTTTAGCCCTCTCAGGGTTGTTTGATGAAATTCTGCGCGGGCTCCCCGATAGTTTTCAGGTAGCTTTCAGGGTTGTGGACTGTAATCTATTCAGGCAGTGAGAACCATTGCTGATAAGCAGTCCTCAAGGAGTTTTTTTGATGAAGAATCGCACGCAGACGCGCGCCCTTGCCGTCATCGCCGTCACCATGGCGACGGTCCTCAGCGCATGCGGATCGACCGGCTCGTCCACCTCGTCCGCGTCCAGCACCGAGAGCCAGAGCGCAACGGCCACCAACGCGGCCAGCAACGACCCCAATCTGCTGTTTGCTCAGTGCATGCGTGACAAGGGCTTCGACGTGCCCGACACAGGCCTGACGCCCGATCAGCTCAACGATCACTCCACCGCCTTCGACTCTGCCCTCAACGAGTGCATGATGAAGGTCTCCGGTCTGACCGGCGAGGACAACATCGCGAACGACCCCGCAGCGCGCGAGTCAATGGTCAAGGCAGCGCAGTGCCTGCGTGAGGCCGGATACGACGTCAAGGACCCGCAGGCCGGCGAAGGCATCAGCGTCAAGGACATCCCTGAGGATGTGCTCAACAAGTGCTTCCAGCAGTCAGGGGCCGCCAAGTGAAGCGTTCGCGAACCCTACGCCCCGCGGCACTCGCGATCCTGGCGATCGGCGCGCTGAGCCTGTCCGCCTGCTCGGGCACCAACACAGACGCCCAAGCCCCCCAGTCCTTTGACGGCGCGACGGAGACCATCACGAAGGGAGACCTGGTGGGGGAGACCACTGTCCAGGGAAACCTCCACTACGCTGACTCCTACACACTCAAGAGCGCCTTCGAAGGCGTTGTCACCTCCTTGCCCACGCCCGGCACGTCCCTCACCCAGGGATCGCACGTGTACACGGTCGCCGGCAACAACACGTACCTGCTCCACGGCTCTATCCCCGCCTGGCGCACGTTTGAGGAGGGCATGGGCAACGGCGAGGATGTCACCCAGCTGGAGACCGCACTGTCCGAGCTCGGCTATTTCGAGGCCACCCCCGATGCCCACTTCGACTGGAACACGATCGTGGCGATCCAGAAGTGGCAAAAGGCCCTCAACCTGCCCCAGACCGGCTCGCTGCCGCTGGGCACTGTCCTCTTTGCACCTGAGGACCTGCGTATTGGTGCGCTGAAGGCTCGCGTCGGCGACAATGCGACGATGGAGACGGACCTGTTCACGGCCTCGTCCTCGCGTCAGGTCATCTCTGCGAACCTGAAGCTCTCCGACCAGGCCCTCGGCGTCGTCGGAAACTCAGTGACCGTGCGCCTGCCCGGCTCCGCCACCACGACGACCGGGACGATTACCTCGGTCGAACCCCCGCGCGAAAAAGCCGGCGAGGAGGAAGCCGAAGAGACGACCAAGGAACGAATCATTCCGATCACCGTCACCCCTGATGACACCTCCGCCCTCGAAGGGCTCCAGGAGGCCTCGGTCTCCCTGGGCTTGACCTCCGAGACTCGCACAGACGTGCTGTCCGTGCCCCTCAGTGCGCTCGTGGCCCTAAGTGCCGACCAGTTCGGCGTCGAGGTCGTGGATGAGTCGGGCAAGATTCGTCGGGTCCCTGTCACCGTCGGCCTGTTCGCGGGAGACCGCGTCGAAGTGAGTGGCGACGAGATCGCCGAAGGCCAGCGCGTGGTGGTGCCCAACCGATGAGCCACATCCTGCAACTGACCGACGTGCACCGGTCCTTCGGCAGCCCGCCCGTGCACGCCTGTAACGGAGTATCCCTGGCCGTCGACGAGGGAGAGTTCGTCGCCATCGTCGGGCCGTCCGGCTCCGGAAAATCCACTCTGCTCAACCTCATCGGAACGCTCGATCGACCCACCTCGGGCAGCGTGTGCATCAACGGCACGGACGTGTCCTCCCTGCGTGACACGGAGCTGTCGGGAGTGCGATCGTCGCTGATCGGTTTCGTGTTCCAGCAGTTCCACCTGACGGCCGGCGTCTGCGCCCTCGACAACGTCGCAGACGGACTGCTCTACCGGGGCGTGCCCCGTGCCAAGCGCCGCGAGGCCGCACGTGAGGCTCTGACCCGCGTGGGCCTCGGACACCGCATGGACCACAAGCCCCACCAGATGTCGGGCGGTGAACGCCAGCGCGTCGCGATCGCTCGTGCCATCATCGGGCACCCGGCCCTACTGCTGGCCGACGAGCCCACCGGCAACCTCGACTCGCGCTCGGGCGCGTCCATCGTCGCCCTCCTGCGCGAGCTCAACGAAGCCGGCACCACCATCATTGTGATCACCCACGACAACGACCTGGCGGCCTCGCTGCCCAGGCAGATCGCCATCCGCGATGGTGAGATCGTCTCCGACTCTGCACACCCGGGAGGTGGCCTTGATGAGTGAGAAGAACTCAGGAACCGGCCGTTCCGCCCTGCGCTTTTCGGACGTCGCGCGCCTGGGCCTGACGGGCCTGCGTGCTCGCCCCATGCGCGCCGTGCTCTCGGCCCTGGGCATCGCGATCGGCATCGCGGCCATGGTTGGCGTCGTCGGCGTCTCCGCATCCTCGCAGGCCCGCCTGCAAGAACAGCTACGAGCACTGGGAACCAACATGTTGACGGCGCGCAGTGGCGCGGATCTGTCGGGAACGGACCTCATCCTGCCCGAGGACGCCGTGGGCCGCACTCTCATGATCCCGGGCGTCACCGACGCGGCCTCGACGTCGACGCTAAGCGGCGTCTCCGTGTACCGCTCGCGCCTGTCCGACCCGAACGCGACCGGCGGCATCATCACGATGGCGGCCGACACGAACCTCCTGAAGGTCGTATCCGGGACCATGAAGAAGGGGACATGGCTCAACGATGCCACCGCGAAGTACCCGGGCGTCGTCCTGGGCTCGAAAGCCGCGCAGTTGCTCGGCGTCGTCGAGCCGGGCACCCAGGTGTGGTTGGGTGGCATGTCGTTCACCGTCCTGGGCATCATGGATCCAGCACCCCTGGCCGAGGAACTTGATAACGCCGCCCTCATCGGCGTTGCCGCCGCGGGTACGTACTTCGACGCGGGTAAGACCCCCACGACGATCTATGAGCGCTCCTTAGAGGAGCAGGTGGAGAATGTCCGCGAGCTCCTCGGACCGACGCTCGCCCCGCAGGGCGCCACCGGCCTGAAGGTCTCACGCCCCTCCGATGCACTGGCAGCCCAAAACGCAGCCGACCAGACGCTTACGACCCTGCTCGCCGGCGTCGGCTCGATCGCACTGCTCGTCGGCGGCATCGGCGTGGCCAACACAATGATCATTTCCGTCCTGGAACGTCGCAAGGAGATTGGCCTGCGCCGCTCGCTCGGCGCCAGGAGGGGACACATCACCGTGCAGTTCCTGGCCGAAGCCCTGCTACTGTCCTTCCTCGGAGGACTCGCCGGATGCCTCATCGGCGCCGGCGTCACCTGGGGCATGTGTTACGCGTACGGTTGGCCGCCCACCCTGCACTGGTGGGTGATCGCCGCAGGCCTCGGCTCCACTCTCCTTATCGGCGCCGTCGCCGGGCTCTACCCCGCGATCCGAGCGGCCCGCACGCCACCCACAGCGGCGCTCGCCTCGCAGTAGGACGCCCACACAAGAAAGCCGTGGCCGGCTCGCCAATCCCGACACCGAGCGGGGAAGTGCGAGCCGGCCACGGCCTTGTTCATGGGCGCGTCAGTCCTGCACGGGACCGCCGTAGATCTCGTCGATGACGGAGGCAAGGCGGCGCGTGGCCTCCAGGCGCTTGACCTTGAGCGAGGGTGTGAGCAGGCCGTTTGCCTCCGTGAAGTCGGTTGTGAGGACCTTGATCTTGCGGATCGACTCGGCGCGCGAGACGTGCTTATTCGCCGAGGCCACTGCCTTCTCCAGGGAGGCCAGGACCTCGACGTTCGTGGCCGCCTCCGCCACACTCATCGGGGGCAGTGAGTGCGTGGCGAGCCAATCGGGCAGCATCTCCGCGTCCAGCGTGATGAGCGCGGCGATGAACGGCCTCTGGTCCCCCACGACTAGGACCTGGGAGATGAGCGGGTGGGAGCGCATCGGGTTTTCGAGGGCAGCCGGGGCGACGTTCTTGCCGCCCGCTGTCACGATGATCTCTTTCGCGCGGCCCGTGATGGACACGTAGCCGTCGCGGTCTAGGGACCCCAGGTCGCCCGTGCGGAACCAGCCGTCTTCGGTGAAGCAGGCGGCTGTCGCCTCGGGGTCGTTGTGGTAGTACTGGAAGACGCTTGAGCCCTTGAGTAGGATCTCGCCCTCGTCGCTGATCTTGAAGGACATGGGTGGCAGGGCCGGGCCCACGGTGCCGATCTTGGACAGACGAGGCGTGTTGACCGAGACCGGGCCGACCGTCTCTGTCAGGCCGTAGCCCTCCAGAACGGGGATGCCGACGCCGCGATAGAAGTGGGCGAGCCAAGTGGCCAGGGGCGCGCCGCCCGAGACGATGTAGTCTGCGTTGCCGCCCACCAGGCGGATGATCTGCTGGTAGACGAGCTTATCCGCCAGCGCGTGCTGGGCTTTGAGGGAGGCGCTGGGGCCTTCCTCGGTGTCGAGGGCACGCGAGTAGGCGATCGCGATCTTGGCGGCCCAGCGGAAGATCTTGCGCTTGGGGCCGGAAGCCTTCGTGTCCGCCGAGTTGTAGATCTTTTCCAGGACGCGCGGGACGACGAGGAGATAGCTCGGCTTGAAAGATGCCAGGTCGTTTAGCAGGTTCTTGATGTTGGAGGCGTGGCCAAGCACGCCGTTGCCACTGATCTGGAAGACCTGCAGGAAGCGGGCGAACACGTGGGCCAACGGTAGGAAGAGGAGTAGGCGCGAGTCTTTGCCGGCGGCGATCTCCGGCATCCACGAGTGGGCGTTCAGGCATAGGTTCGTGAAGTTCTCATGGGACAGGACTGTGCCCTTGGGCGTGCCCGTCGTGCCCGACGTGTAGACGATGGTTGCGATGTCGTCCTTGGTGAGGGCCTCTGAGCGGGCGAGGACGCGCTCGCGCGGGGTGGCCGAGCCCTCCGCGATGAGGGTCTCGATGGCCTCGGAGTCCAGGGAGAGCACGTGGGTGTTGTCCCGGTTTTCTCGCTCTGCTGCCGCGCGCACGATCTCTGCCATGGACACGGTTTCGGTGATGATGAGGTTGACGTCCGCGTCGACGAGGACGTGGGCGACCTGGTCGATGGAGCTGGTTTCGTAGATGGGCACGGGGACGAGGCCGGCTGCCCAGCACGCGAAGTCGAGGAGCGTCCACTCGTAGCGGGTGCAGCTCATAATCGCGACGCGGTCGCCGGGTTCGAGGCCCCGCGTGATGAGGCCGGCGGCGAGCGCGTGTACCTCATCGTAGAAGTCGCGCGCCGTGATGGAACGCCACGTGTCGCCGATACCGATCTTGCGCAGGATGAGGGGGCGGGTGGCACCGTGCTGCACGCGCTCTTTCAGCAGGTGGGGGATCGTCGTGTGATCGTCGATGCGCACCAGGACGGGGGCGTGCCACTCGAGGGCCTTGGTGGTCGTCTGCGCCTGCGTCGTCTTGTCGTCGTTGGACGAGGCAGGGGTTTCTTCGGCTCTCATATCTGCTCCCTGGTCGCTGGGCGGTGTGCGTTGCGGGACGGAGCCAGCGACGCTACTACTGTTTTCCCTATCCTACGCGCCCGTAGAGTGGGGGAGGGGGACCGTCTTTAGGGGTGCGTGTCTTTGCCTTGGGTGGTGGAGTCGTGGATTTGTGATGTTGAGACCTGTGTCTTTCGGGCATTAGCCCTGTCTTTCAATGGTGCGTAAAACGAGGGGCCGCCCGTGGTTTTGAACTGTCCCCCGGAAGTTGGACTGATTTATTCAGTTTTTCTTCCGGGGGGA